>FRDC01001239.1_pt1 | contig 40640 bp, 63 predicted proteins | sample 1106171 | NCBI WGS metagenome assembly FRDC01 (sample SAMEA3930566, study PRJEB13176) | freshwater metagenome | biome: Drinking water system; feature: drinking water; material: water | place: Singapore | collected 2014-12-20 | reverse complement strand
CGGCGTGGGCCGAGTGGTCCTTGCCCGTCGCGGTGGTGGACTTCGGTGGCCTCGGTGTTGTGGCCGTGGCTGTGACAGCGATCGCAGAGGGGGTGGCTGGCGAGGTAGACGCGGCGGAAGCGTTGCCAGCGGCTGCCGTAGCCTCGCTCGGCGGTGCGTGGCCGCGTGTCGGGGGCCGGCTGGGTGCGGACCCGGTACAGTCTCGCCTTGCTTGGCATCGGGTGGACCCGTGTGAGTGACAGCGCATTGTCACTCACACGGGCCGTGGCTTCAAGATGTGCTGGTGGGAATTGCGAGCCCCCGGCCCATGATCAATACCCCCTCTTAAAGTACCCAGAGAGAGTGAGTGTGTATTATCTGTATACCGGAGGGGGTAACGCAAATGCCCCTCCGGACGGCCGAAGGGGCAAGATGGGAAGGTTTCGCCGGCCGATTTCGCACAGAGGATGGGGTAATGGTCAAGTTTCTGGACGGTCCCGCGGCGGGCGAGTCGCTCATGCTCCGCGCTGCTCCGGAGTTTCTGCGAGTCGTCCACTCACCGCGGCGGAAGCCCGGCAATCAGTGGGACGCACTCGACCAGCCCGGCGATGAGGTCGCCGGGGGTGAGACGGTGTACGCCTACCGTCGCGTGGGAAACCCGACCCGGATGCACTTGAAGATGAGCCCGCGGAGCGCGAGCGGTTGGTACGCAATGGCCGAGTACCGCGTTGTCGAGGATCAGCCGAGCGAAGCAACGATGAGGTATCGCGGGCTGTGGATGGTGTGGGTGCGAGTGCAACAATTCCAGGCTTCCATGCCGGCAGCGGCCAGTCAGTAACTATCCGTTTTTCCGGCTTTGCTCGGCGTACTTCTTCGCCCGTTCATCCTGCTGGCGCATCACCACCGCCGCGCGGAACAGGCACAGTTCCAGCTCCTTCGCGGCCACAAAATGCCCGTCGCCCCAGCGGAGTTCCCACCACATCCCGGTATCCACGTCCTTGCGGTACTCGACGGTCAGCGTCACCGTCTTGGGATCACCGGACCACAGCGCAGCCTGCATCAGACGATGGAGGTTGATGGCCACGCCGGGCAGTCGCTGGCGTTCGGCGTATACCTCGGAATCGAAGAGGCTGCTCATAGTTCCCTCGTTATCAGCTGTCGCGAGCAACTGACCACGCCTCGACCAGCTGTTCCGCCAGTGTTTCGCGAAAGGCTTCGCCGAAGTCCTCGACGTCGGAGCCTTTCATCTCGAGCCGCCATCCCGCGGGCGAGTGCAACTTCCAGCCGTACTTGTCCTCACCGTTCTCGCCGCGGGGTGGCTGGATCAGCATTGCGGTGAACACAAACCCCGAGACGTCGGGGTCGCCGAGGGCAACCCACTTCGCTCCGTTGTCGAACCGCTCCTGGAGCCAGTCCGACAGGACTCCGATCGCAAGGCCGCCATCTCGCGGCTTCGAGCCACGCACGCAACTCAGGCACGCGTTCACGAAGAGCGCGTCGCCATCGGACGGGTTGAGTTCCTTCTTCGCGCTCATCCGTACCCCTTCGCCTTCGTGCCCGCGGCGATCCCGTTGCCGGCGGGTTGGTCGAGTTTCACGGTGCGGAAGAACAGCATCTTCCGCCTCTCGGGTTTGCGGGTGAGGCTGCACACGATGCTCCACGCGGCGCACTCAGCCCGATGCCAGAACACCACCAGGTTCCCCGTGGGTTGGTCCTTCGACGCGGCCGCCATTGCGATCTCTGGGTAAGAGTCCGAGTTGGACCAGGACTCCGTCCCACGACGCGGGTTCCATCCCGAGCCACTTCAATCGCGACCGCACCGCACCAAGCCGCGGATCGTGCGGGTCGCCGTCGGCGGCCAGGACGATCGCGACCGCCGGCGGGTTCGGGGTCGCCAGCAGGATCGCGGTCAAGCTGGCCGCGATCCCCAGCCCGTTGTCGCAGCCGATCAGCACCGCGTCGGGCGGATCACTGCCGGCCAGGTGAGCGATCTGGAGCGGCGAACCCTCCGCCCACCGCATATCCGACCGCGCGGCCGTCGCCGCCTCCAGGAACGGCTCATATCGCTCGAACGCGGCCACGAGCAGCACGAAGGGCCGCGCAAGCCGCGGGATACCATGCTCCTCCGCGTACCACTCGATCACCGCCCGCTCGAAGCGGCGATGCGTGCCCACGCGTCGGTGGGGCAGTTTCCCCGCATCGCACAGCCTCACCACCTGGCTGTGAGAGCAGTGCAGGATCTTCGCGACCTGCCCGGTCGTCAGGAGTTGGGTCTTCACGCCACGGTCCTCGGGGTGCGTGTGGTGAGCGGTAGCCGGAGTTCGGCCCGGGCCGCGTAATACGCAATCCGCTCCGCCATCTCCTCGGGGCTGAACACCTCGTTGGCCGCGGGGCAGAGCGGCGTGGTTGTCAGGTCGATCCCACCGCGGGGCGGATGGACCTCGGAATAGGTGAAGAGCTTCCCGTTGAACTTCAGCCGCTCCAGGTTGGTGGACTGGGTATCCAGTCCGATCGCGGCACAGTTTCGCTTCATGATCGCGGCCCCTCCCTGGGCAATCGGTTTCGGTGTCAGTCCGCCAGTCGGCCCTCGTCGGTCAGCTCCCACGGACTGCGGCGGTTCTCGGGTTCCTGCTGGCGGAACCACCCGGCATGGCCCTTCAGGGCCGATCCGATCGTGGGCCTCGCCAGCCCCAGCTCGGCCGCCAGCTCCTTGTTGGTCCGGGGCCGCTCGGCCAGGAGCTCGCGAATCCGCCGGGCCGTCTCGCCTTTTGGGGACGGCATTCCTGCCGCCGGCTTCCTCGGCTTCGGCTTGCCGTTGGCCACCGGCGGAACCTTCGCCAGCGGCTTCGGCTTGCCGTTGGCCACCGGCGGAACCTTCGCCAGCGGATCCGGCTCCTCGACCTGCTCGGCCGCATCATCCTCGTCGAGCTGGGCCAGGAGGCCGTCATACTCCTGCACGAGCATCAACAGTTCGCTGCGGCGGCTCTCGATCCGTTCGCGGGCGGTCATGGCTTCTCCTTCCGGGGTTGTGGTTCCCCGGGTGGCGTCCACCCGGGCTGCGTGTGCTTCATCACGGCATCGCGGGCCATCGTCGCCAGGAATCCGTCATGGCCCACGAGACGCGTGATCGTCTCGTACACCACCTGGTGCGTGGGCAGGTTCGCGAGGATCGTGGACCCATTGCGCGTGACGTGCTTCTCCAGATCGGAGAGCGTCTTGACGGAGTCGACCCGCTTCTCCAGGGCCTGCCAGATCGAGGCCGGCATGCCGTCGAGCATCCGCAGGGGCACGTCGCCCACGGGTTGGGTGACGGGCGGCCGGGAAAGGTCCGCGACCATCTTCTCCAGCCGGCCCTTCACGACCGGGTTGGATTCGCGGTTAGCCTGCTCCTGGATCACCGCCGCCGAGGGCGGCTCCTTCTTCGAGGCCTTCTTCTCCTTCGCGGGCTTCTCCGGGGCCGACGCTGGCGGCATCTCCTTCAGCATCTCCCGGATTTCCGCGAGCTGATCGTTGAGCCACCGCTTTGCGGCCCGTTGAAGGTCCTCGACGTCCGCGGTCTTGAGGCCCCTGGGCGGCGCCTTCGGATCGAGGGCCTGGATGTGGCCGATTGTGCGCGTCCCCACGGCCTGGAGTTTCGTCACGCGGCCGCGGTCCGGGAGACCATCCCGGCCGACGAACAGCGCGCCGAAGTCCTGCTCCAGGAACGGCAGACACGCGGAGCACAGGTCCTGCTTTTCGCTCGTCCAGGTGCAGGGCTCGCCGGTCCGCTCCACGCAGATCTGACAGTTGGCCTCCGTGCATCCGCACACCCGGCACTTGCCGACGGCCCCAACTGTGGGCTTCCCCTGGGCCTTCTCCTTGGGCTTCTTCGACCCGGCGGGCTTGCCCTTCCCTGACTGGGCCTTTCCGGTCTTCTCCGTCTTGGCCTCCGCGAGTAACTGGTCGCGGTCCACACCGAAGGCCTTCCACCACGCCGCCTCGTCCTTGTCCATGCGGCCCGAATAGTAGCTGAAGCACCAGTTCTCGGCCTGGTGCGCGGCGACGAGTTCGGCGATCAGGCCGAGCAGTTCGGGTGAGCCGTCGAGCTTGCGGGCCAGGTCCTCGACCGGGGCCCGCGTGTCCTCGTACTTGCTGTTGTGCTTGAGCCCGACCTTCTCCAGGCCGCGCCGCCGCGACACCATTCGACACGCGTCGGACCCGGCGGCATCCGCCAGGGCCGCGGCGATCCGCTGGAGGAGCGGCACCAGGCCGAGACTGTCCTCCATCGCCTCGCGGACCTTCGCCTCGACCAATCCCGCCGCCTTCTGAGCCGCGGCCTTGTAGAGCGCCGCCTTCTCCGCCCGCTTCTTCTGCTCCCGCCGCCAGGACTCGTCGGCCGCTGGCGAGGGCCGCTTCGCCCCGATCTTGTGCTCGTCAAGAAGGATCTTCTTCGCGATGTCCTTCTTGACGAGCGTGTGCGGTTGCCCGTCGCGGTCGGTCGCGATGACGATCTGGTCCTGCTCGACGTGCTTTTCGAGGAGGGCCTTGTAGGTCCGGGTCTGCAAGTCCTCGTAGCACTTCGCGCCGAAGTCCACGTAGTCGGAGTTGTAGCTGAGGTGGTTACTGTAACTCGGGAAGAGCTTGTCGCTCTCCTTCCCGGACAGGACCTTCGCGCCCAGCGATTTCGCGAGTTGGACCGCTTGCTTGTTGTGCGCCTCTGTCTTCGCCCGGAAGCAGTGCGGATCCAGACACACATCCGCCCGCGTGCCGGCCGCCTTCGCCTCGGCGTGATTCCCCGCCCGCTTCGGACACGCCTCGCACGAGCCGGCCCCCTCGACCAGGTCCAGGGCCTTGCGGCTGAACTTCGCCTGCTTGAGCTCGACCTGAAACTCGCGGCGGATGAGGTCCTCCACCTCGCGGTACGGCAGACACGGCTCGCACCGGTTCTTCTCCACCCACGCCGCCAGGTCGGCCCGGGCCTTCTCGGGCGGGGAATCATCACACAGCACGAAGGCCAGACACTCCTCCCGGCTCCGCTCGCCGGGGATCCGCGCCGCGAGCTCGGCCGTCCGCCGGGGCAGGTCGCCCGCATCCACCGCCTCGAGCGCCCACGCGGGCAGCTTCGCCAGGGAGAGCACACTCCGCACGAAACTGGTGGTCTGACCCGTGGCCTCCGCCACCTCCTCCACGGTCTTCCCCACGGCCACGAGCCGGGCATACGCCGCGGCCTGCTCACTCGGCAGCACATCCTCCCGCTGATCGTTCTCGATCAACTGGATGGTGAGGGCCTCGGTATCGGTCAGCCACCGGATCACGGCCGGGATGCCGGCAAGCCCCGCCATCCGGGCCGCGCGCAGCCGCCGCTCGCCGGCGACCACCTCGAAGTGGTCGAGGTCCTCCCAGCCCGTCCCGGTCCACCGGGCCCGCTCACCCATCGGCCGCACGAGGATCGGCTGGAGCACGCCGTGCTCGGCGAAGCTGGCGGCGAGCTGGCGCAGCCCCTCCTCCGGGAACGTCTCGCGGGGATTCGTGGGGCTCGGCCGCACCTGCGAGGGCGGCAGCGTCCCCTGGACCTGCGGCGGCGCGTCCGCGGGTCGAGGCGTGGGGGGTACCGGCGCGCGCACCGGGGCGGGTTTCGGGGGACGTTTCGCCGTCCGGCTCATGAGGATCTCCGGGGCTTACGCTTGCTTGGGGGGGGGGGGGAAGTCTCTTTCGCAGCCGCGGCGACCAGGGCCGCGACCTCGTCGCAGTATCGCTCGAACCATTCCCGCATGAGCCGATCGAACTGGCGGCGACTCATACGCGGGGGCTTCTTCCTGGCCATGATTACTCCATCCAGTTGACGCAGGTCGGTGTGTTGCAGCGGGCGTGAATGTGGCCGTTGTAACGGGAGCGGCTGAACCGCAAGGCGCTGGGTTGCTGGCAGACGGGGCAATCAATCTGGCCAGAGCCGCCGGGCGTCCCCTTCTTCCACGGGCCGCCCAGGTGCGCGACAATGGCCGCGCGGGCCTGGCCCACCTGCTCCACCCAAAGTCGCATCGCGGCCTCGTCCGCCGCGATCTCCGCCGCCGTTGGCAGTTGGCACTTCTCGCACGTCGCCCCCGCGTGGTTGTACTTCGCGATGCAGGGCAGGGAGTAACCGGGGTCCGGTTGGTTGTCCTTGCGTACATCGGCGTACTTCACGCCCGCGTCACAGGTCTCGTTGATGCTGCCCGTGTAGTGCTTGCACTTGCTTTCGCGACGCATGGTGGTTCTCCTTTCAGTCCGGCATCCGGGTCGGGGCGGGGTTCTCGAACAGGCTCGGCTTCGCCTTCGCGGGGTCCAGGATCTCGCTGCACACCTTCCGTAGGTGGCGCTCCCGCTGCTTGCACTCCGTCAGGAGCGACTGCTTCTCGGCACCCGTGGCCCGGAAGTAGGCCTGCTGCGAGTCGAGGACCTGGAGCACCAGGGCGGCCAACTGGGCGGCGGTCATATTGGGTAGTCCTCGTCGGGATCCTCGCGACCGAACTCGTCTCGCGGTTGTTCCTGGCGCGCGGTGAGTTGCTTCGGCATTTCCCAGGGCTGAACGGGTCGCGGGGGTGACAGTTTGGCCACTTCGCGCGCAACGTCCTCCGTCACGATTGTGAGCCGGTAGACGCTCGACGCTCCGAAATACTGGGTCGCGAAGCCGCCGTCCGCGGTGGGAATGTCCAGGCGACCCAGTTTGCCGCCGAACTTCTCCTCCTCAGTCAACCGGCCCGCGATCCGGACGTGGCCCATGAGTTCGACGATCGCCCATGTGTCGGGTGTCTCGGTCATCATGCGTTCTCCTTCGCTCGCTCGGGCGGGGTGTCGCCCTCGCGGAAATACCAGTCGCCGCCCCGCAAGCCCGACCAGTCCATCAGGTCGAGCAGTTCCACGATGCGAGCCCGCGTGCCCAGGAGCAGCCACTTGTGCCGGCGACTCGGCCGGTACCAGAGCGACCACGGGGACGGGATCACCGCTCCCCTCGCTCGCCCGCACTCCGGGCCGCGTCCGCACGCGACTTCGCCCGCGTGAGGTTCACGTATTCGACCGCGTACGCCCCGTGCCGCGCGACCACCGCACTGAACCCATCGCCCGCATCCCAGTCGCCGGGCACGGTCCTGAGCTTCGGCCGCCCCAGGTCATCGAGTTTCCACGTCGGACACTTCGCGTCCTCCTGGCGGGCCGCCCGCAACTGCGACGGCGACAGGTCGACCGTGTCGATGTGGCTGAGTTCGTGATCCGCCAGGGCCTGGCGATGCTCGTCCTGGAACTCCTCCCAGTCGTGCTGGTCGATCAAGAGTTCCGCGTCATAGCCCTTCGAGAGCCGGTCCTTGAGCGACACGATCTTGATCTGGGCGATCACCGGATAGCCGTTCCGCTTGATCGCCGGCCCGTCCGGGTTCGCCGCCATGAGTACACCCACGCGGACCTTCGCCTCGTGCAGGCGCGGGTGATTCCGGCGCATCGCCGCCGCGACCAGGGTCAGCACATCGTCATCGGCCAGGGTGTACGTCGTCGGCATGGGGTTCTCGGTTGGTTGTGGATATCGCGCTCCGGGAGATCGTGCCTGCATCACCGTGGTGTTCACCAGTCGGACACCGGCTCTGCCGGTGGATCGCCCGCAGCGAGCGGGTGGCGAACCTGCATCACCGTGGTGTTCACCAGTCGGACACCGGGGCCGCGGGGTTAACCCCTTCTCCCGGACCAGTCTTTGCGGCGTTACGCGAGCGGTTCGGTCGCGGGGGACCGGCCACCCATTGCGTCCGCGCCTGGCAGAGGCGCAAAGTCACGTTGGCTCCTTGTGTTCGGGTGTCGCGAGCGGTGCCCGGCGTTTCGTTCACCACCGCACCGCTCGCGGAATTCGGTCATTCGCCATTCACGCCTTCAATCGCTCGCAGTCCGTAATGCCCAATCCGGACAGCATCGCGCGCCCTCTTGGACTTCAGCCCGCCGTTGAACAGTCCGTTCATCAACGCGCTGGACATTCGGACGTGATCCGCGGCCTCCGTGAGACCGCCGAGTGCGACTTCTTCGCAGGTCGGGACTTGTGACGTGCGATCTTGCGCACCGTCTGATACCCCGCTTTCGCTCGTTTTCGTTGATACCATTCGTCTCTCTCCTTCGAGTCAGTGATGTGGGCGAATTGCCCGTCGATCCAGTCACACCCCATCTCGCCAACCACGAGTTGCGAGATGCGAGTCTTGAGTGCGTGCCAGGGGAAGAAGCCGTCACGCATGAATTCCTTGATCGCGTCGTCATAGCAGACCGTTCCCACCCGCTGACGCTGGCACATATTCGCGACCTGCCGCGCCACCTGCTTCACGTACGTGTCGAGTCGGTCGTTCTGCTTCTCGCACCGCGTCTTGACGTGCTTGTTGAGGTTGGCCCGCTGACGCCGATCCATCCGCAGTTCCCGCTTCTTGTCCTCGCGGGTGCGCTGCAGCATCGTCTTGTGTTTCGCGATCTCCCGCTTGATGTGGTCCGCGTTCGTGATGTTCGCCCGTCGTCCGTTGATCTCAACCACGAGCAGCGCGCCGGGGTCGGTGTGGACGAACGCGACGTTCGGCGTGTCGCCCCGGTCGTAGCGGGGAAAGTGGCCCACGAGCTTCACCAGCACGTTGCCCTTGCGGTCCTGATAGATCGCCGCTTCACCCCGCTTCGCCGTGCCGTCAATCAACTGCCGCAACTGGGCGAGTTGCCGTCCAAACTCCGGGCCGCGTTTCAGACGCAGTTTCACCCGACCCAGGACGGGTAACGGGAACTCCACGATCGGCGCTTCACCCGGCCAGTTGCCCTTCGCGAAGTGGGCATCCCACACCGCGTTGTGAACCGGGAACGGGAACGGGTAGCGGTAGGTCAGGAGCGCCGAGTCGTGCTTGACCTGGATGTCGAAACGATCCTGGAGGTACTTCTTCTGCACCGCACGGAAGATGCACTGGGCACTACTCGCGATCCCTGCGCAGCGCGTTTGCCAGTCCGGGAACTGCTTCGCGGCATCGCCGTAGAGATAGACCTTGCTTGCCTGCGTCTTCGGCTGGTTCGGCGCATCGTGTCGAAACAGGTGATGCACGGACCAGTTCGCGAGGTCCGTGGATACCCGCCACGCCGCATGAAGCGCATCGCGGAAGTTGTCCCACGTCTCATCGACGGGGCACTCGACCGGCAGTGTCACGGCGCGGAGGAAGACTCCGGTTTTGTCGGCGGGATTATCGGCCGCAGCCGTCGTGATGACCATTCCCTCGCCCCCAAACCAAGAGACCAAGAGACCAAGAGTCCAAAAAATCGCCTTGTTTTAGTCCGGTATTTCGCGGTTAGACTCTTGGTCTCTTGGTCTCTTGGTCTCTTGGTCTCTCGGTCCCATGTTTCCGGTTCGGACTCCCACGGGTCGCCGGTTCCACGTTTCCACCGGGCCCAGGCCGCTCCACCAGTCGTTGTTCAGCCGGCCCCCGAAGTTGTGATGCACCACCTGCTGGGTGCCGTTTCGGCCCAGGGCCGCCTTGGCCGCGGTGATCGTGGTTGGCTTGAACTTCGCCTCGATCCCGGCCTCCATGATCTCCGCACTCGGGTACGCGTACTCCGCCAGGAACCGCAGGAGCCACAGCTTGCACTGCTCCAGCTTCGTCGCGGCCTGGTCGGACCCGCCGCTCTCGCGGCCCGTCACGTCGATCCCGTCCTGGTTCGCGCCCAGCACCCAGCGGCAATGCTCCTTCTGCCAGGTCAGGGGCACGGTCGCGTCCGCCAGGTCGCGGCCGGTCGCGTACAGCTTCGCGCTCTCGGCTCCACGCTCGCGGTCGAGCACCCAGATCGTGTCGGCCGAGCCCGACAGGCCCAGTGTCCCGGACAGTTCGTCAAACGGATCCTGCGCCCGCAACTTCCGCGTGTGGTGGACGACGAGGCCCGACGCCTGGTAGTGGTCGAGCATCCGCTTGAGGTCGCCGAGCGCCGCGTAGTCCTCCGCGTAGCTGTTGCCGTTGCCCTTCTGCGGCTCCCGAAACCGCGCGAGCGTGTCCACAATCACGAGCTTCAGCGGCTCGTCCCTCCTGGCTTCGAGCCACTCGCCGATGAAGAACAGACCCGCGGGCGATCGCGGCCAGTCCGTGTTCATCGTGAGTCTCGCTGGGGGCTCCCACCCGAGGCCGCCCTGGAGCCGCCGAAGTCGGCCCTGGAGTCGACGATCGGTGTCCTCCAGGGCCAGGTACAACACCGGCCCCGGGTGGCCGAGCCGCCCATCGAGCTCGTAACTCCCCGCGACGGCCCAGCCGAGCAGGAGCGCCAGCCAACTCTTGCCCTGCTTCGGCCGACCGCCCAGGATCGTGAGGCCCTCGGGTAGGAGTCCGTCGATCGCGAATCGCGGCGGCTGGAACTCCCGTCCGAAGAGGTCCGATGCCGTGAACCCCGGCCGGGGTGGATCACAGGACGGCCGCGTGAACCACGGCGTCTTCACCTTTCCGTTCCCGTCTCCGGGTGGACTATTTCCGCCCGCGGCCGCGGTCTTTGGTCCACTCGCACCGGGCGACTTTCCGGCGGGTTTCCGCTTCCCGAAGCCACGGCGGACCAGTTCCTCGGCCGCCCGCTGAAAGTCGCCCGCACAGTGGAGCCGAGCGAACGCGCCAAACTTGTCGTAGGCGTGGTTCGCCTTCAATTCCGGGATCGAGCCGCTGAACACGTACAGGGCTGGCGTCCCGTCCTTCGCCCGCCAGTGACCGACCGTCGCCGAAATCCCGCCGACCTTCCCGGGTCGCGTGTACCGATCGACCTCGCCCGCCCGGCCCGCCTGTTTGAAGCCCGCGGGAGCGAGCACGTCGGCCCACCAGTCCCCGTCGCGGTTGAAGTCGCGACCTTCCGCGAACGCGTCGCGGGCGGCCTGGTCTGCCCACTTCGGCTCGTCCGGCCGACACATCTCCGCCACCAGCCAGCCCGGCATCGCGGCGACATCCACCGCGTCCGGGCTCGCGACCCACGCGTACCGCCTGCCCGATGGATGGAGCGAGGGCGGCATCACTGTCTGCCCGCCCGTACCCTGGAATCGCAGAGCCTCCTCGCCCTCCGCCTTGTGCGAGGTCGTCTTCGGATCGACCTCCAGGCCGTCCGGAATCGCGAACAGGAGCCGCCGCCCCTTTCCCGTCCGGAACTCCGCCGTCGCGGGCAACTCGCCGCCCGCGATGGTCGCGAGGATCTCCTCGCCCGCGGCTGTGTCGACGTCGATCGAGACGAGCCCGGAAGCCGACCCCAGCGCGACACCCACGTTCGCCTGCGGCCAACGTTGCCACCAGTTACGGATGGTGCCAGCGTCGGCACTGGCGGCCTTTGGCCAGTCCCTGACCCGCGGGTGCTTCCCCTGGCTCTCGCAGTTGGGCTTCCCGCATGAGCACCCCGGCGGACCTGAAGTCGCGGGAAGGACCTGGTGCAAGGGCACCACACGCCAGCCGAGTTCCGCGTACGCGATCGCTGCGGCCAGGAGTGGGTTGCCCTCGGACGAACTCACAGCCATACCCCTCTCGATCCCAATCCCGAATCCATCGCCCGATCCTCACGCGAACTCCGCCTCAACCCGCGACCAGGTCCGCGTCGCGAGTTCCTTTCCCCTGACTCTGGCCGCCCGCCGCTCGCAGACCTCGGCCCAGAACCGGCCGCACTTCTCCAGGAGCTCGGCCTGCATCTCGGCGTCCGGCTCCACGGGCACGATCGCGAGCATGTCGGGGTTGCTCGCCCAGCGTGTGAGCAGTTGCTCGTGCGAGGGAGTCTTGCCCAGGCCCGGACCCGCGTACCGCTCGTGACGCGAGAAGCTCACGTAGTCGAGGTGGTCCAGGCCCGTGACGAGCAGTTGCCACTGGCACTGCGGCCGGTAGTAATCGGGCACCTCGCCCGCCAGGGCCGTCGAGTGCGACTCCCAGCCGGGCACCTTGATCTCCGCGATCCACTGTCGGCCATCCGCCATGCACAGCCCGTCGAGACTCACGCGCATCCACGGAGCCTGATCGTGCTCGACACACGCGGGCGGGGCGACACACCGGGCCGAGCGCTGGTAGGCGACGCGAGCGGTCGGCTCCAGCCGCGTACCCTGGGTCATGGCGAAGGAACGCGGCCGCTCCCAGCCCTCGAGCTTCTCGCGGAACAGGTTCGCGACCGTCGCATCCTCGAAGGGCGCGACCCCCAGGATCGTCGCGGCATCCGAGCCGCCGATCCCATCGCGACGCCAGAGCAGCCAGGCATCGGTGCCCTGGGCAAGATGTCGGATGATCTTCATGACGGGACCTCCGTGAGGAGTCGGTCAATCCGATCGACCTGATTGCGCACGGAGGCATCCAACGCGTTCGGGGGGAGACGGCGGTATAGCGTGACGATCGTGTCGCGTGCCTCCCTCAGTTCCGCGAGCAGCGTGGGGGCGGCGGCGATGAGCCGGGCGTTGACCTCTGCCGTGGCCGCGCAACTCGTCACCTCCGCAACATCCTCGTCGTCGCTCGTGACGATCCAGGCGTCCTCGTCGTCTACCATGCTGTCGCTGAGCGTGGCCTTCCACGGTCCCGACGTGCACTTCGGCTTGCTCACCCTTCCACCCCCGCGGGCTCGGGCTTCGGCTGACGGCGGCGGGCATCCTTGTCGGCCTTCCGCGCCTTGAGCCACGCGTAGAGCTTCGCCGCCTGGCCGGCCGTCAACTGGCCGACCTTCAAGTTCGGGTTCGGCTCGAACTCGCAGAGCGTGGGTACTTCCTCCGCGGGCGGCTTGCCCTGGCGGATGGTCGGCCAGTCGATCCCCGTGGCGTCGCCGCAGAGTTCGATGATCTTCTTCACGATGTCGGAGCCGCACTTCTGACTGGTCGCGGGTGCTGGAGCGGGTGCTGGTTCCGGGGCGGGCTGCTCCAGCGGCGTGTCCTCGACGGGCTCGTCATCGTCGGCGGGGGGATCGGATGACGCTGGTGAGTCCTCGGGGACTGGTGTGCCCGTTGCAGGCGGGTGCCCGGAGTCTGGGCCGGCGAGAGCGGCCTTGCGAGCGACAATCAACTCGACCAGGTGGGTGACGTCCACCTTGAGAATCTTGCGGGAGTTGAAATGCGTCTTGTACGTCTCAGCGGCGGCTTTGAGTTCGTCCAACGTCTCGGCGTCGTTGATGAGTTTTTCCAGATCACGGGCGAGTTTCTTGGCATCATCCTTTGTCCAGGTGACCGGCTTGCCATCGTGAGCAGCCGACGCGACTGCCGTGGTGTCGGCCTGGCTCATCTCCTCAGTGCTGTAGAGCCCGGAGAGTTCAGCCGGGAAAGCCTTGCGGAGAGCGAGGGACTCTGCACACTTCGCCAGCATCACATCAGGCATCGCCAGCCACATTCGATTGGGTTCTTCGCCGACTTTCCGGCCGTCCTTCCAAATGCCGCGCGTCTGGCAGTAGCTCGCGTAGCGGGCCACGGCCCACACGGGCTCACTGAATCCGCGTCGCAGAACCCCGACCTTGGCAGCCGCGGGTGCTTCTTTCATGAGCCAGACATCCACCCACTTTCCGTCAGGGCCACACCACAACGGCCCGACCTGACCGGCATACTCGCCAGTCCGCTGGGCGATCAGCCGAAAACCATCGATACCAATCTGGATCGAAAGCTTCTCGGTCCACTTCCCGTCGTCGTCCTTGCTCTTGCGCTTCACGCCGTGAATCTGACGAGCAAAGGGGTCAAGCCCCGTTCGCCTGCATTGCTGGAGGAACAGCGCCAACTCGTCGTTGGTCGTCCCGACGCAGATGGTCCTCTTGATGAGCTCAACCTGTTCGGTGGTGAATTCCACGCGTGCCAACTCGGCGGACATGATGCACACCTCGACAAGGTCAAAGGGGTTCAGTGCTCTGACACACAGAGCGATGGGGGCGGGTTGAACGCCCGGCACGGGGCTCGCATCCCCGCACCCGCCAGCCAGGCACTCCGCACATGGAGGAAGTGCGAGTGTCCAGCAGCCATCGCGATTGCCACCGTTCCGTCCCACCATCGCACGGTAGCCACACGACCGGATGCGTGAGCCGGCAGGGGGTCGAGCCACTGGCCCCGGCTCACTTCGGTGGTCTCACGCGGCCATCGGCCGCGGCTGGTGCCGCGACTGCTCGCGACACCAGCGGATGATCGCACGTCCCAGAAACATCAATTGCGAGGCGCGGCCGGTGTTCTCGCGTTTGCCGCCGAGGTGGCCGATCGTGTGGTGGTAAAAGAGTGCCCGCTTGGAGAGCCCGAGTAGCCCCGCGGCCTCAGTCGCCGAATACCGTCTGTCGAGAACCAGGACCGCGATCGCCCGCGCGAGCACCCGACCCCAGTCGACGCGATTCTCACGCTTCACGTCTGGCCTCCCTTCGGCCCGCCCGGCTCGTGTCCGGGATCCTCTCGCCAGATGCCGTCGGCGAATTCCTGCTCCTCCACGATCGCCGCATCGAACTCCCGCTGGATCTCCGCCGCGGGCACGACACCTGTCTCACGGCTCTCTCGCCGCAGGGCCTCCGCCGCCCGCTCCTCGCCGGCCACCTTCGCCTGAATGCGCCGCAGGCCGGTCAGTGAAAGCCAGTGCAGATCATGCAGCGAACACCGCGACAGGAGCACCAGGGCGGCCTGCATCGCGGTGCCGGCCGCAACCGGCGTGTGCGCCACCGGGCCGTCCCGCGGGTCGGTGGGGACGATCGTCACGCGGCCGATCGCCTCTGGCGCGATTTCGTGGACGATGAAGGACATGAGAGACTCCTGGAGATAGTGGAGGCCGCAGGAGTCGAACCCGCGAGCGCTGCCTCGTTCCGGCCAGGCAGCGCGATCCGTCGCCCCCGATTGCGGTTCTCACCGGCCCGCCTCGCGAGCTGGCGACCACCCACCGCGAGGCCCACTTGCTCTGAAGCGGGTAAGTCAGGCCGTCAAACAATTGCAGAGCCGGCCTCTACCCTCCCGCGGCTCCGCGCGTCCCTGGCGGAGTTCCCTCGTGTGCTGACTGGTGTTTCGCGATCAACTCGCCCGCGAGTGCCTCCACGATCCGGTCGATGCTCCGGTTCACGCCCCGCGCCCGGTCGCGATTTTCCGCCAGCGCCCGCCGCAGCACCGCGTTCTCGGTCAGCAGCCGATCTCGATTCCGCCGCATCACCCCAAGCCGAATCCGATACTGCACCGCGGCCACAAGCGACAGCGACGCGACCACACCCATCGAGACCACGGCACAGCAGAGCGACTCGATCATGGATTGCTCCCGTCAGGCGGAAGTGCGCACGCTGGCACCGGGTCGGGCCTGCTTGCGCGGGTTCGGTTGGCTCTCGTAGAGCCACTGGAGGTACACCGACAGGGCCCGCCGCGGGATGAGCCGGACCCGGCGGGTGTCGGCCGGGTCTCGCCACATCCAGGGGATCACCCCCCGCGCGTCCATCAGGGCGTACAGTTCGTTGCACGACAGGCCGCTGAAATCCCGCGCCGCCTCCACGCCCTCGCAACACCCATCCGCGAACAGTTCCTCGGCCGGGATCGCCGCGACCAGTGGGTTCGTGGAGACGGCCACGGCTCAGGCCCCCGCCTCGCCCATCTCGGGCGAAAGGATCGTGTCGGGGTCAGGCGACTCCAGTTGCTCGATCAGGGGGCGGATCTTCTCGTACTCCGCGTTGAGGTCCTCCTCGATTCGCGGGCCGATGAACTCGGCCGAGGTGACACCCCGGAGCTTGTAGAGCCACTGGAGCTTCTCCACCTGGTCCGCGTACGCCCGCGTCTGATCCGTCTTCCGCTCGGTCGCTGGCCTTCCTGGAGGCATTCCAAGCCCTCTGTGTGTCACTGTCACTGTCACCGTCGACAAGATCATACCTGACGACGCCATCACGTCAACACGAAATTATGTGACGTCTTGTGCGAATAGCTCAAGGTGACGACACTGGCATCAGTTACAGCGAGGATTTTTCCGTGGAACTGCTACTGAGGCCGCGAATGGCGAAGGCCAAGACGAGCGACGAGGAGGGCACCCGGCAGGTCCGGGTGTTCGAGGATGTGGGTGAAATGATCTCCTGGATTATCCGCGTCGAGGGCGGAAAAACAGCCAACCTGCTCGACCCCATGATCCGGTCGCAGGTCACAGCCCGCTATCAGAAGCACAAGGAAGTGATCGACAAGATTCGGGCGGCCGAGGAAGAGCTCGAACGTGTCGAGGCCGAGGCTAAGCAGAGCGTGAAGAGGCGGAAACCTCAGCCTTGATCGGCAACTGGATCGCGGGTTCCTCGCGGCCGAAGTCGCCAACCAGGGTCAGACTGTGCACCGAGGGGTGATGCTTCCGGACCCACTCCCGGACCGTGGCGAGCATCAGCCCGTACAGGTCTCCGGATTCGAGCAGCTTGACGAGTTCCTGGGCGTTCATGGTTGCACCTCTTCTGGGTTTCGGGTTTAACATCTCGAGGAGCCGGGAGGCCGGGTATGAGCGATTTGTCGGCGGCGGCTGTTGCGGCGATCGTCTTCGTCGGGGCCCTCATCTATTTCCTGCCCTGGTTCGTGGCACTCAGTCGCGGCCACAAGAACACGACGGCCATCTTCGTGCTCAACGTCCTGCTCGGCTGGACGCTCATCGGCTGGACCGCCGCGGCAGTCTGGGCACTGCTCGCCGACCAGGAGACCCGGGCCCGCTACCAGCGGCGACCCGGACGATCGAGCGATTACGATCCGCTCCCCCAGGCTCCGATCACCGTCGTCCCCCAGCCGATGGCCACCGCGGCGGCCACACTGCGAGCCTGCCCGCACTGTGCTTCGGATGTGCCCGTGCCGTATTCGCTCCTCGGGGCCGTGGTCGCCTGCCCCTTCTGTCGCGGCCACTTCACCGCTGTCCCCTGACCCCTGACCCCTTCCACCGCTACTGACATTTCGTTCAGTATATCAGTGCGCTACCTTCGAGAATCTGTCAAGCAGAATTTCGCGAGGGAATTCCGTGTCCGCCAGACCGCGTGCTCGGCTCAACGCCAAGCCCAAGCCCCGCAAGCCGCGCGGCCCGCGTGGGGCCGGCAGCATCTATCCCAACCGCGGCGGCTGGCGGGGGAAGGTGCTGATCGGGAAGAAGCCGGACGGGAAGCCGCACTACGTGTATCGCTGGGCACGCACGCAGACCGCGCTCATGGAGAAGCTCAAGGCCGTCCGGCCGCCCGGGCCGCAGACCACGGTCGCGGAGTGGGCCGAGCGATGGCTGGCGAGTTCCACCGCGCGCGGATCCACCCGGGCTGATCTCCGGCACACGCTCGACAGGTTCGTGATCCCGTCCCTGGGTCACATCCGGCTGATCGACCTCACGCCCTGGGGGATCGAGAACGCGATCCGGACCTGGGCGAAGCCCGCGGGCACACTCTCCGCGAACACCCTGCGGAAGAACCTGGGACAGCTCTCGACCTGCCTGGAAGCAGCCCGCCGGGCGAAGATCATCCAGGAGAACCCGGCCGCGGACGCTCGCCGGCCGCGGCCCGCGAAGATCACGATCGATCCGTTCACCGCGGAGGAGCTCGCCCGGATCATCGCGGCGGACGAGGCCGGGATCTTCGCCCTCCTGGCGGGCGTCGGTTGCCGGATCGGCGAGGCCCTCGCCCTCGACGTGGGCGACTTTTCGCCCGCCACGGGCGAGATCAGCATCACCAAGACCTACGACCGCCGGCACGGCACCCGGCCGCCGAAAAGCGAGAACGGGATCCGCACGGTCCGGATCCCGAAACAGGCCCTGCCCGCGGTGAAGCGGGCGATCGGCAAGCGGAAGACCGGGCCACTCTTCACGAACCGCCACGGATGCCGCCGCGAGCACCAGTCCACGCGGACGCTGTTCAAGCGGCTGCTCGCCCGGCTGGGCATCCGCTACCGGAAGCCACACCAGTTGCGACACGGCGTGGCCAGCGTCTGGGTCGGCCGGGGTGTGCCGCTGGCCGACGTGGCCGCGAAACTCGGGGACAGCCTCCAGATGGTCGTGAAGACCTACGTCCATCCGCTCGGGGTGGACCCCACCGATGCCCTGGAACAGGCTCTGAGTACGCCGGGTAAGGTGGCGCCAAGGTGGTCGGGGACGTGATCTGTGGCGATTTTCAGGCGGATTGGCGATGTGTGCCTATGGAGACATGATACTCGATCCACGCGAACCAGCCTGAGAACTGCGAGTTTTCAGGCGATTCCACGCGACGCGTCCGCCGACTGGTCACCTGCGGTTGCCTGCGGACGCCTGTAAGGTGGTCTGGAGGTGGTCGTCCTCCTCGTGTGGGACCCGGCCCCGCCGGGGGTGGGGTGGGGGTTGCGGCGGTCATGATCGGGACTCATCGACGTAATTGAATCGCAAGGCGTCGCCCCAAACATTCGGCATCGTGAACCCCTTTTCATCAAAGGTCACATCGTGCAGCGTGCAGTGTTCGGCCGTCGCGATGAACCAGAGAACACCGTTGACGACTCGGGCAGGCATGATCGGGCAACTGCTCGGGTCGCCCACTTTGTGAATCAGTGGATGCTTCTTCAGATACTCCGTGAGTTCGCTGATGCTCGTGGGCTTCAGCATCTCTCTCTCCTGTGTTGTGGTTGCCGTCTGGATACTACCCCCGGGTACTCGCCGGGGGGATGTCGTAGGGTTACTTCCGGAACTTCTTCGCGCTCTTCTCGGCGTGCCGCAGACCCAGGAGCGTGCCCCACACCAGGACGTTCAGGGCCGCGATCACGCTCAGGGTTGTTGTGAGGGCCAGCATGGCGATCTCCAGGTTCGAGGGCGCTTTCGGCTCACCACTGGTAGCGGGACTTCACCGGCTTCTTGGGCTCGGCCGCGATCCGGGCGTCCGTCGCCTCGTCCGTCGCCTGGCCAACCTCACGGACCAGGACCTTCAGCACCTTGACCACAACCACCATCGCCACCAGGAAGAGGATCGCGCTCAGCATGGCCGTCTCCGTTGGGGTGTTCATTGCATCCGTCTCTGTGCTAATATATACGCCACGACGCCGACATTGTTAACACCAGCATCGCGGATTTCGGAAAATAGTTTGCGTCACGACGCCTGCCCGCCTAGAATCCAGGCAGAAAGCGAGGGTCGCATGGTGAAAAAAATTTCGGCCGAGAGTCTCGGCTTGTGTGAGATTGCCGACGCTGCGATCCGTCTGGGGGCTGCCGAGCGGACCGTACAGAAGTGGGTGTTCGACGGCCTCATCCCCGCGCTACCCGTCGGCAAGGGGAGGCGACTCGCCTATCTGGTGCGACTGGCCGACGTCGATGCGTTTCGCCGGCCGACAATGGGGCGGCCGAAACGGAAAAAGCCCGCGACCCGGAAGCCGCGGGCGAAGAAGACGTGACCTCACATCACTCCGCAGACAATCCTCGCGCTGGAGACCGCCACGACGAGGAGCCTCCAGCCGCCCGGCGACTCGATCGGGACGATCCCGATTGCGACCGGCTCGTCATCCCCGAAGAGGGCCATGATCGACAGGATGAACTTCAGGATCTCCTCGCGGTGCTCCCAGAGCCATTTCAGGAAGGTCCCGTCGCCGAGGGCCCCCTTCGCGCCCTTGGCCTTCGCGTAGCGGATCACCTCGTCGTCGGTGACGCGGCTGGCGAGTTTCTCCGCCTCCGCCCGCGTCACGGTCCGCACCCCGCCGCCGGGGATCGGGACACCGTTCTTGACCGCCTCATCGATCGCCCGCTCCCGCTGCCGGCGGATCAGGATCCGCTGAATCCACTCCCCGTCACCAATCCCCTGCATCACCTGCGGGGCGGCCTGGCCGACGACGGGAGGGGCGGGGCTGGCTGGTGCGGGCGCCGGCACCTGCGGGGCGGGGCAGACGCCGCCAGGGCAGTCGGGCCCGAAGAGCCGATCGTGGATCCTCGCGCGGAGTCGCTGGAAAGGTCCATCGCCTGCGACGGCCTCGGGGGCGGTCAGGAATCCGATACCCAGGGTCAGGATGGAGAGCCGAAACAGTTGCTTCACAGGTCACCTCGGTTGGAAAAAGTCACCACGGCTGGAAGTCCTCCCGGACGAGTCCCCTCCCGCCGCGAGAACGGTCCTCCGGTCACGCGGCGTGGGTGAGCGGAACCCCGGGCGGCTATCGGCCACGCGACCGGAAGGCCAGACTACTGCCTCTCCGCCGCCTCGGGGGTGGACTAGCGGCCGAGCAGCTTGCCCGGATACCACCCGCCGCGGGCGGGTGCCGCGCACGAGCCATTGACGCAGCCCGACGCGGCCGCCGGCAGCGTGTACCGGACAGTCGCGGGTGGGTCGGAGTGCCACCATTCCAAGCCGCACTCCGCGCACTTGTGCGAGTGCATTCCGCCGGCCTGCTGGTTCACGACCGTCTGGGTCGCGCCGCAGTTGTCGCAGGTGTGATCCGGGTCGAGGATCGCCTCGGCCTTCGGAACGGCCACGGGTTGAGCCTTCGGCACGGGCGATTTCGCGGGCGATTTCACGGGGCCGAGATACTTTCCGAATTCGTCGTACACCCCCGCCCCCTTCCACTCGAAGCCCTTCGCCGCGGGCATGGGCTCGGGGATCATCCGCGGCACGGGAGCCAGGTTGACGAACCCGGGCGACTCCTGCCTCGTCGCCGCCAGGGCCAGTGCGGCTCGGGCCTTGAGTTCGAGCCGGGTCTTCTCGGCCGGCTTCGCGGTTGTCTTCTGCGGCTCGTCGGCTCGCACGCTGGTCGCCAGGAGCGACAGCACGAGGCCCACGGCCACGATCTTCCAGAGTCGGAACGTCTTCACGGACAGAGCCTCCACTCGGGCGAAAGAAAGGCGAACACATCCCGCGGGCGACGGGGCTGGGCCCGGATGAACCAGTCGTCGGGCACCTGGCGGGCGGGGAACCCGCGCACATCTGCCAGGGCGAAGCTGTCCCCCTGACGCAGCATCCCCTCCACGACAGCGAAGTCCGCCCAGAACCCCGCGGCGGGAGCGTCGGCGGGATACACGGGCCCGGTGTGGGCCTCGTCGCCCCAACTGTTCAGAATGAAGAACCCGGGGCGAGCTCCGCCGCGATACCCGATGATGGCCATGCAGTGGTACCACGTCCCCTGCGGCCGGCTGAACCCCTCGCGATCCCGGTCCATCCGGAATCCGCGGTCACTACAGACCGCGACCGGGTAGCCCTGGAGGATCGCCCGCTTGCACTCCGCGGCGGATCGCACCAGGGCGGCTCCCTTGACGGGATGCGATTCGGCCACCTGTTCGATGTCTGCCGGCACACCGCGACGCCCGAACTCGCGGGCCCGCGACGGGCTGAACGTCGTCAGGTCCGCGGAGTCGTACCGCTGCATGGGCGCGATGCCGCCCTTCGCCGCGATGTAATCCTTCGCCCAAGCCCCGACACTGCCGTCGCCCGAAATCCGACCGCCGCCGACCTCGACCCGCGAGCCGCCGTAGATCACCTCGACCGACACCGGCTTCCACTCGAACTGTGCGCCCGCCAGGATCGCCGTCGCCTGGACAATGTCCGCGCAGTGCTTGAACCCACAGCCCACACAACAGCCCACCGAGAGTTGATTGACGTTCGGATACCACGGCGGCCCGCGATTGTTGACCTTCCGCACGGCCTGCCACAGGTACACATCGTCATCACCCAGGACCGCGCGAGCCGCCGGCGTGGCCGCGAACTGCACCGTCTGCTCGGGATCGAGATTGGCCGCGATCGCGTCGGCGTCCCGGACCCAGCCAAACGTCGGTGCGTACTCAACGCCATCGGTCAGCACAAGTTTCTCGACAGGCTTCTCGACCACCGTCTCGGGCTTCGAGATCCAGCCGCCCAGGGCCGCGACCGCCAGGGCGAGGATCGCCGCGACGGTCTTGTACCAGAGTCCTTGCCAGTTGGGTTTCGCCACCATTCACTCCTCTCGCGTGAACTCGTGCGCCCGACCTTCCAGAATCCGCACCTGGTCGAGCACCCACTTCGCCTGGTCGACCGACAACACCACGGGCAGCCCGGCCAGCGTCGCCTCCCGCAACTCCGCGAACACATCCGCGTGCGGCAGGTCGGGAACCACCCAGGCGACAACGGGCTGGGGCAGGCGAGTCACGGTCAGAACCCGTCGAGGATCTCCGCGAGCCGCCCGAAGAGGTTGGCCGCGGCCTTGCGTTCGTCGGGGGTGATCGGGCTGTCGTCGGTCTTGCCCACCGCCTCGGTCCAGGCCTCGGCAACCACCCCCCGCAGCGTCTTGAGCGGCCTCACCCCCGACGCGTCGGGCGGGAACTCCTTCATCAGGCTTTCCGCGGCCTCGTTCACCCGGGCCCGGAGCGATTGCGTGGTGCCGACAGCCGGATCCCTCGCGAGGTCCACGGCCAGCCGGTAGAGGGCCGCGAGCTGGCGGGCGGCGGCGGTCGGGCTGCCGTCCTTCTCGAAGGCCTCGCGGAGTTTCCGCTTGAGGGCGTCGACGGGCTTGGGGTCGGGGGCCGGCGGCGGCGGGCCGGGCGTGATGACACCCGCCTCGGCGAGCTTCCGGTGAATCTCGGCCAGGGCCGTCCGCAGCCCCGCCTCGATCTCGGCGATGGCCTTTTCCGCGTCGGCCTTCTGTTTGCGGGCCGCGGCCAGTTTCGCGAGCTGGTCATCAATGCCGTCGGCCAGTGCGCACGTCGGCACCAGGAGGAGCAGGAAGGCCAGGACACGCAGGACACGCAGGACACGCAGCATGAACCACCCCAAAAGCGAAACCGGCGGCCCACGGCAGCACGCGCTGCCCACGGGTCGCCGGTTAAACGGCGGTCGATCTGGGCGTACCTTACCACGCGGCCCGGCGGGCCGTCAACCATCCAGCCGGGCGGGTGTGACCACGGGCTGCACCCCCGCGGCCACACGCGCGTCGTTGTCCGTATCCCAGAGGTCGAAGGCATAATCCCCCTCGACCAGGGCCGCGGTGTCCGCGGCCACGTAGTGGACGGTGATCGTCGCCGTGTACACCCCGCTCACCGGCCCCGTCACCGTCACCTCGATCTCGTCCGCCCCCGTGGTGAGTTCGAGCGCGGGCGCGCGGCCGGGCTTCGAGGTCAGGGTGAAGAGGAAGTTGGTCGCGCTGGGGTCGAAGTCGAAGTCGCCCGTGAATACCTGATCGGCCGTCTCGCCCGAGGCGAGCGGCTCCAGTCGCTGTCGCATGAGTTCGGCCGCGGTCGGCATCAGTACCCCCATTCCCCCGCGCGAGTCACGCGGCCGGCCTGGCCCAGCCGGGCCACCTGGCCCGCCAGTCCCGCTGTCAAGGCACGCGGTGTCTCGTCGGCCTCCACGTTGGACGCGACCAGCGTCACCGCCGCCAGCGTCACCGCGGCCGCGGCGACGATCGCCAGCGTCCCCACCCCCGCACAGGTGAGCGCGGCGAGCGTGACGGCCACGGCCCCGGTCGGCCCATCGGTCAACACCCCCGCCGCCGACAGGGTGACGACGGCCAGCGTGGTCGCGGTTGTGCCGATCAGGTCCAGGACCCCCGCGGCGGTCGAGGTCAACGCCGCCAGCGTCACCGCGGCCGCGGCCGCGAGCGACACCTGGCCGGTCCCCGCACAGGTGAGCGCGGCGAGCGTCGTTGCCGTTACACCGATCAGATCCAGGGCGCCCGCCCCGGAGAGCGTGACCGCCCCCAGCGACTGGGACGCGGAGGCGGCCAGAGCCAGCGTGCCCGCGCCGGAGAGCGTCAGGCTCCCGAGCGTAACCGCGACCGTCCCCTCGGATGCCGAGCCACCCGACTGTTCCTCCAGGAGCAGCAGATCGCCTGTCTCCAGGAGCAGGTGATCTCCGATCTCCAGGAGCAGATCGTCCACAACTCACTCCCACAACGGATGCGCCCGAACCGGCAATCCCGATTCCGTCAGTAATCGCCCTGCCCCGCTTTCGAGAGACAGGGCGACTAAGGGACCGGCTCATCCACCGTCAACGGCAGGTTGAGCGCCGCGATAATGTCTTGCGCGTCGTCCGCGTTCGCCAGAAGCACCCGCGCGAGAATCCGGCGACGGAGTGCCACTTCCTGAGCCACCGTCAGCGCGGCAATCTGCGTTGCAATCGCGCCGGGTGCCAGGTCTTGCCGTGGCCGGTAATCGAACCCGTCCACAATCGCCTGCGCCGTCGCCTGCTGCTCCGTCGTCGGAGTCCCTTCCCACGACAGTACCACCGTGGCAGGCGGATTCGCGCCGAGCGAGACGCCCACCACCGGCAGACCGGCGGCAATCAAGGTCTTGTGCAAGACCGTAGTACGCAGCAAAGCCATTTCACGACCTCCACACCCGTTGAATGATGCGCTTCAAGCCCTGGATAATCCGCCTCTGTCGCTGGTCAATCGCCTTCACTTCCGCGCGCACCTGCACGTTCGTGGCCGTGTCCGCGATTGCCAGATACGTGTTGATGTCCGCAATCGCCGCGTTCGCCGCGGCGAGCAGGTCGCGCAGGTCCGGTTCCTTGTTCCGCTCCCATGCGTCCTGCGCGGGCGGCCCCCAGTCAAACGCGGCCAACACACCTTGCGCGTCGGCCTGTTGCTGGGCCGTCGCGCCCGCCGAATAATCGAGCCGCGTGTTGCCCGGCCCAATCGCGCCAGAGCCGAGCGGACCTACTCCGTCGATTGGGCACACAACAGAAACCGCCTCGCGAAGCCGGTCAAGAACGGTCATCCCAGAATGCTCCCCATGCAGCCGGGGCGACCGTATCCACGGTCGCCAAAGAAATTAAATGCCGCACCGCTCCCACTGGATGCTTCATTGAAACTGTAGAAGTGATATCCCAGCGCCACCTGCCGAGCGAAACGGCACGGGATCGCGTGCCGCACACCTGAGGTCAGGTCAGCACCCGTGGCGTAGCAATCGGAGGCGAAAGCGCTGGTCGAATCAAACCCAAGCCCAATCAGGCCGGTGTGTGAGCTGCCGCTTTCCGGAATGCCGACCAGCAACAGATCAACAAACGTCGTCAGCCCATTCACCGCTTCGACCTGATTGGCGCTATCCGCGTTGGCCTGGCGTACAGTCGTGCTGCTGTAGCTCCAAAAACTTGTCGAGTTGTACGCTTTCTGGAGTCGGCGCGGCACCTGGTTGTGCAAATTCCAGACGAACCGCTTGGCGTCCGAGTCTTCCGTCGTCGTTGTCCCCGTGGTGCGAATCGTGCCGACATACCGCCGCGTCGTCGCGCCGCTCTTGACATAGATGCCGTCCTGCGTGGTCAGCGCGTCCGCCCGCGTCGTGTCGTTGGTCCACGCCGCCGAGAGTTCCAGGGTCAACGTCCCCGAGTTGTCGTACAGGAACACGTCGTAGTTCTTGCCGCTCGTCAGACTCGACAGCGCCAGACTCACCTCGGCATTCGTGTAGAGCTTCCACCGCGTGCCGTCGTAGAGACTGACGAGCTGACAGAACGTGCTCGCCGGGTCGGGTGTGAGATAGATCGTGCTCTGTGCCGAACGGTCGGACGTGGAAATCGGTACGCCCGATTCCGTCGTGAGTCGATACCCGAACGCCGCGCGCGTGAGCAATCCACCGAACCGATTGAGCGAGAGTTTGACCGAGGCGGGCGTCCCGGATGGGTCATCCACGAGGTAGGTCAAGTCCTCCAGAGCCGGTACGCTCAGTTCCGAGAGCGCGGTGAGTTTGCTGTCAGCCACGGGTCAGCCTCAAGGAGTCTTGGTCGCGTTGGTCCAGTGGGTTCAACCGGGTGCGAGTTCCTTCTCGGCCTGGGCCTGTTCGCGGGCCTCGGCCGCAGCGATCTCGGCGTCGATGAACGCCTTAAGCTCCTCCAGCAGCATCAGCCGGAACTGTGCGGGCTCGTCGTCGTGACGGCTGATGAACTGGATCGCCGTCTTCGCGGCCGGCACTTTTTTGTGCAGTTTCATCACGCGTTCCCGTCTGTGAGGGTGAAGGTGGTGACGGTGAAGGTCTGCCCGGCCGCGAAGCTGGTGTTGTCCACCGTCATGTCGCCGCCGCCGCCCGTGGCGGTCACGGTGCCCTGGGCGTGACAGGTGGTGCCATCCGAGGCGTACAGCCGCCAGTGTGCGGCTGTGCCCGTCGCGTCGGCCGAGGCGTCTTGCCACGTCCCGGACTTGGCCTTGGAACCCGACGAGGCCGCGGCCATCCAGTCCGAGGGCAGGTTGAGGGTGGCCAGCACCGTGCCGCTATCGGCCGTGGCACAGTCCGCCGGCGTGGCGCCGGTGCGAATCTTGAGCACCGCCGATGTGCCGATGGTGGTCTCGATCGCATCCAGCCTCGCGTTCCGCACCGCGACCGACAGTTGAACGGACATGATCCGACCTCAAAAAAGAAACCGGCGGCCACAGCGGCACGGGGCCGCGCATGGTCGCCGGTTAAACGGCTCTCGGATTGGTATCACCCTACCACACAGCCAGGGCCGGGGCAATCGCCATCACAGCCTGAACCAGCCGACGGCGATACCGCCCGCGGTGTTCGGGGTGCCCAGCAGGTTGCTGGTGGTCCATGTGCCCGGACCGCGCCAGCCCTCGATGCGGACAGTTGTCGCCTCGGTCACCTCGTAGGGGTAGATCAGCGTGCCCGTGTTGAGCGATTGCACGTTCACCACCTGGCTGCTGGTCAACTCGATGCCCTCGCCGGGCCCGACCACGGACGAGTGTGTCTCGTCGTAGAACCGGGCGCGAATCCGGCCCGGGCCAGTGAGGGCCGACACATCCGCCTGCCCCACGATCGAGAAGAAGAGCACGTACACCCCAGCGCCCGGCAACACCTGATCGGGGATTGATCCGCCCGCGTCCTGCCACGTGGTGGACGAGGTGATGGCGAACGTCGCCCCGATATCAACGTTCCACGATGGCGAGCCACCCGCCGCCGGCGCCACCGCGAACACCCGAGGCCGATTGTCGCTGGTGCCTTCCGGGTCGGGGTCGAAGTCGCCCGAGATGAGGCCGTGATACAACTGGTCTTCGGTTGGCGACTCGGCGGCCCCGTCATCGCCCAGCACCGTGAGCCAGACACCGGAGGCGAGCTCCGGCTGCTCGTCCACGGTGGCGTCCACGTCGATCACGACCGCGGGGTAACACTGAGCCGCGACCCCAGATCCGCCCGCCGCGGTCGCGGATGTGCAGCGCACGAGCACCGGGTGTCGGCCGCCCGTGCCACCATTCGACGAGTTGGCCGGGATCGGCCGTTCCGCCATCCTGAGCAGTTCGGCCACGCGTTTCGCGGCGCGTTCGGAGAGAACGTACTCCATCAGGCCGTGATCCCCAGATAGGCCAGCAGCGGCTTGAACGGCACGGGGCGGCAGACCTCGTACTCCAGATGCACGATGTCTTCGCCGGCCGCCAACTCGAAACCCTCGCCATCCAGCGGCACCGGCTCGGAGGGGTATTCGCCTGTCTTCGGATTCTTGCCGATCCGCTCGCCGTCGAGATCGTAAAACCCCACATCGGGAATGGACAGAGCCCAGCCATTCCACTTGAGCTTGAAGGACAGGGTGACCGTGGCGAAGGCGATCCCGTTCTCCACGTCGCTGGAGTCGTCCAGTCGAACCACCTGCAAGATCCCCTCCTGGTAGCCCCACGGGTCATCCGAATTGACCGCTTCCTGGTAGAGTTCCTGCTTTTCCAGTTGGAGGATCGGGTTGTCGATCGCGACGTTCTTCTGGACCGTGATCACCGGGTAATGGCGTTCGATCGTGTAGGCGGGGTTGGGCGGGTAATTGGCACTGTTGGTGATGGCCACCCCGTGGATATCCTTCGTCACGATCTCGGTGGTCTGCTCCCAGTGTTTGGACCACTTCGCCGGTCGGGCACGGGGATCGTCGTCTCGCGTGATCTGCGTGCCGGACCCGCCTCCGCCCGTGCCGCCGCCCGTGGAACTGTTGGGATTCTCGACCGGGTTGCCGAACGAGTCGTAATTGAGCGCCTCCCGGCCCTGTTCGCCGGGCAACTCCGAATCAAACTCACACGTCACCTGCCAGAGCGTGAAGTCGTCCGAAGACTGATCGGCGGTGATGTCGACCATCACCGCAAATGGATCACTTGGGTGCGGATCGCCGTTGCGGGGGATCCCCTCACCCGCCCCCGCGATGTACGCGTCATCGTTGGGGTCGTCGGTGCGAACCTCGAACACCTGGACGTAGGTTCGTCGCCGCCCGATGTTGTCGGCCCCACGCCGCCCCGAGAACAACTGCTTGACATACACCACGGCCACGCGTGGGCCCTCACGGGATGACGCCGAGTTTGCGTTCGCTGAGTTTGCCGTCGATCTTCGACAGGATGCGGGTGGCCTCCTTCTGGGCCTCGACCACATCAAAGAGATTCTTGCCCTTGTTGGGGTCGCCGCCCGAATCCCGGTACCGGTGACGCAACTCCAGGGAGTACGCCTCCTGGCTGCCCGAGAGGATCGCTGGTCCGAACTTCGTCTCCAGGTCCACCGCGGCCGCCCTCGCCTGATCCAGGAGCGCCACCTGCGTGGCCGCGGCTTCGAGTGTTGATCGGTTGGCCCCCTCGACAGCCAGCGTCAGGAGCCGCGCCTGCTCCGCGGTCAACCCCATCGAGATCCGTTCCATCTCGAGCGCCTTGGCATACTCCAGGGCGGGCACGTTCTTCCGGGCCAGTTCGAGCTGATCGAGGTTCTTGCGGGCCCGCTCAAGCTCCTTGGTGTGCTCGCCGCGCACGTCGCGAGTTTCGATCTCCATCAACTTGAGTCGCTCGGCGCTTTTCCAGGCACCTTGCAACTCGGCGTGTTGCCGCTCGAACTGGTCCGCGAGTTCGGTCGCGGACTTCCGCAACTCGGCCGACTCCTCCGCGGCCTTGAACTCGGAGAGCGACCTGCGGGCGCTTTCGATCAGGGCGGATGGGCCTCCGCGAAGCTCAAGCATCCGCAAGCGAGCCTCGTCCGCGGAGAGGCCGAGCGTTTGCAACTTCTGGGAGAGGTCGCTGATGTAGGCGTTGAGACTGGACTTCACGGCGGGATCGAAGAGCGGGTCGAGCCGTCGCTTGGTCTCGGCCAGGTCCGCCAGGCGATCCGTGAACTTGGCCGCGGACTTTTCCGCCTCACCCAGGTCTCGCTCCGCGAACGCCTTCTCGCGGTCAAGCCCGCCACTCAGGGCCAGCAGAGTGTTGGTGACTCCGAACGAATTCAGGGTCTCCAGTCGGCGGCGAAGCCGCTCCGTCTCGGCCAGCGACGCCTCCTGCTGGATGCGGGCCTGCTCGGACTCAAACCCCAGCAATCCCACCCGCTCGCCACTGGTCGCAACCGACAGCCACTCGTCGCGAATCTTCAGTACCTGGTTGGCTTCCGTCTCCAGCAATCGCAACTGGAAGGTGGTCCGGCCGAGCTCCTGGGTCCATTTCGATTGCTCGGACCAGACATCCGAGAGGCCCTGCGTGACGAAGTTCATGGTGCGGATCGCGATCGAGCCCGCGATCCCGCCGAAGAACCCCGCCCCGAGCGACTTCGTCAGGAACTCGGCCCCGCCGCCGCCGAACCGCTCACCCAGTTTTCCCCAAAGGTTATTGGTGTCCTTGCCGAACTTCTCCACGCGTTGCCTGGCGCGATCCAGCCCACGCTCCATCCGGCCGGTGTCCGCGGTGATCACCACCGCGCCGCCGCCCACCTTGTTAGCCGCCATGTCGCTCTCCCTCTCTGCCTCCCCGCGGCCGCCGCTCAATCTTCACGCCCGGAATTCCGGAGAGACCGGCGACAATCTCCGGACCGGAGAGCCTGCGGCGTGTGAAATTGGGAATCAGGTTTTTGGGTTCCACCCTGACTCGGTTCGAGGCGCACACGGCCGAGGCACCGAGTGCCACGGCCCACTCCAGGCGGTCAGACTGGAACCCATGTCGGCGGTAGAACTGGGCCCAGAAAGCGAACTCGGCTGCACTCATCGCCAGAACTGTCGCGAGAGTGCAACCGATCGCCAGACAGAGTTTGCCGACGAAGACGAGCTCGGCACCGTCCCCGCCGGTCAGGCTTTTCCCGCGTCACCCGTGAGCCCGGCTCGGGTCATCACCGCTTCCGCGATGGCCTCGACGATCAGAACGTCGAAGTCTACCAGATCGGATTGCTGCAACAGGGGCTTGCCGGACTCGTCGCACACGAACGTGACCACCAGCCACGCCTGGAGCTCCGCGCCCGTCTTGCCGGTGGTGCGCCAATCAAAGACGACGCCTCGTTCCGCGAATGTCATCGGCCGGAGCAGGCATCGAAACTCACCGTGCTCGAAGGGACTGGGTTTCCCACGCGCGGCGAGCTTCACATCCTCGGCGGTCATACGTCGTCTCCGCTGACTTCCACGGTGCAGCTGATGGTGGTGATCTTCTCGGGCTCCAGGTCGTCGGTCTTGGCCTCGGTGAGAATGCCAGGCACCGTGAAGATGGTGTCCCCGTCGTCGTCTGGCACCGTCACTCGCCACCGGGGTTCTGTGTCGAAGTCGTCCCGAATCGCCTTGAGTCTCGCCCAGGTCGCGTGTGTGAACTGGGTGCGAAAGGTGAAGCTGCCGCCGTTGGCCAGGGTCCGGATCTTCTTGATGACGCGGTTCGGCAGGTCCAGTCGCTTACTCTCCACGGTCCCGATGACCTTGCTGGGTACGCCGGTCACCTCGCAGTTCGGAATCGTCTGGAACGCGCCGGCCGGGCCGTCGTCCACCTCAATGATGCCACCGAAGCCAATGTTTTCGTCGCCCACTGCCATCGATCAATCCTCACGGCTGCGGTGCGTACCAGAGTCGAAACGTCTGGCCAGACACCTCGGTTCCGTCGTCGATCGTTTGCTGGTCGGTGTCCTCGGTGGCGAAGCAACCCTGCACGCCGATCTCCCGGTCTCGCCAGCCGTGCAACACGGGCCTCGCCGCCGCGAGCACCGCCACACTCTCGGCCTCGGTTCGGGCATGCGCCTCCAGCCGCAGGTCGTAGGCCTGGAGACGAGAGCGGCCTGACAGCGTGCCCAGGCCATCGCCCCCGACCACCCACCAGGTCAGGAGCGGAAGCGCCGCGTCCTGATCCGGCTTCGAGGGGAACAGGCGATCCGACACCAGGGCAATGAGTGCCGCCGCATCGGTTTCGTCGGAGAGCCTGCCGTGGAGCACCTCGCTGGGCGTCATCGATCACCCGCCTGGCATCTTGGCCGACTCGCGGGCAATCACCCGCTGCAACTCCGCGCCCATCTCCTGGAGGATGACTGTGTTGATCCGGTCCTTCTCACGCTGGTACGCCCGCCGACGGTACGGATTGGGCTTCACTCCGGGATGCCTTCCGCCGGTGCTCTGGCTGGTGGCGGGCTGAAAGATTTCCGCGAACTTCGTGACCCGGTGTCGCGAGAGTTTCTCCCCCGAACCCAGTCGATGCGGCTTCACTCCGCCCTGCACCAGGTGATCGTATTTCGCGGGCTTGCGGATCACCGACCCCACCTGCTTCTGGGCGGCAACCCGCACACCCTGTGCCGCGAAGGCACTCACCTTTCGACCCTTGGCGACCCGGTAGCCCTGGGCCTTGCGCAGCGCCCCTGACCCCACCGGCGCGCCGGACTTCGCCGTGTGCACCAGAATCCGGATCCCGGCCCTGAGCCCCTTCATCGCAATCTGTCGCGACTTGGAGGCATTCACGACACCCGTGATGCCTCGCGTGTTCACCGCGGTTTTGAGGCCAACCGGAGACGACATCGACTCCCCTTCACTGTTGCACGCTCTGCGGCTTCAGTCGCTCCGCCGTCAGCACCGTTTCGGCCTCGTCGCGGGAGAGGGCCGTCACCTCGAAGACCTCGCCCGAGTGTTTCACCTTCAGCCGGTCGCGAGCGTCCACCGCGATATTGCGGCCCTTCACCCGGAGTTTCAGGGTACCCGTCGCGTTCCGCACGCCCTGGGTGATGGTCTCGCCGGCACTGAGCGATTCGCGGGCGGCGAAGTATTCGCTTGTGCCGGGGTCCGGGTCGGGCCAGGTCTCCGCGATCTCACCGTTGGGCTGCTTGGCCCCGGCCGCCCGTCGCAGAATCACCACGCGGAGGTTGTAGCGGCCGGTCTTCGCGCGGTACTCGGACACTTTAGCCCTTCACGTCGCAGAGGAGGTCCGCGCCGCCGATCGCGCCGATCACCGCGGTGCCCGTCGCGGCGTCCACCACGGAGATCGTGACGCGGATATCGAGCACATCGCCGGGCGACAGGCCCGAGGAGGTGATCGTGAAGTCCTTGTTGGCGAAGGTCAGGCTGTTGATCGACTGGGCCGCGGTCGCGCAGAGGTCCGAGCCCAGCGAGTTGTCCTTGCCCACCCGGTACGCCTCGACGTCGATCGTGCAGGAGGTGCCCGCGATCGTGGTTACCATGCCGGCCGACAGCCGCAGGGTCACCGTCTCGGCTGCCACGTACTCGGCCGGCAACCGCACGAGTGCCCGCGCGTATTCGCTCTTCGTGAGCGTCTTGACGTCCTCGGTGCGGATGAGCGGCTGGCTCGATCCGAACGTGCCGCCGTAGAGGCCCAGGTCATCATTGGCGGCCGTGCCGGGCAGCACAGTCTGGAGCGCGTCGTGGACGCGGAAATCCGTGAAGGGGATCGGGAACGGCTTGAGGTCATCCTGGGCCAGGTTCGCCCGTGTGGGCCCGGGCACCAGGCTCCCGGAATACTTGATGTCGCCCTGAACCTGGAGATCGCCCGTGACGCGTTGAACAACGGACATCGTTCACCTCAGCAGTAAGAGCCGGTCCACATCAGATCCAGGAGCCGCCGGGCGCCCGGCGGTAGGCCATCGGCAATCAGGCGATTCTGGTCGCCGCGATTCTCGTCCCACATCCCGATCGTCAAGAGGATCGCGGCCTTCACGGCCTCCGGGATCTCGCCGCCGCCGGCGGTGAATTCCACCGTCACCGCTGCCAGCCGTCCCGCCTCGGTGTCCGGCCAGGACTCGTCGGGCAGGGGGGCGATGAGCGGCGGGCTGTGTTCGAGGAACGTCTGGTACGCGCCGCCCGCCAGTGTGATCTCGGTCCCGTCCGTGTCGCGGTACTTGAGAAGCGTCACCGCGGAGACCGGCTCGACCGGCAACCGGATCGGCTCGCCCGCGGGGAAGCCCTCCCGGGTCAGCCGCAGGGACTGACTCACCCACCGCCGCCCGGTGTAAGACTCGGTCAACTGGCGGGCCGCCGCGATCCACGCCCGGATGAGGTCGTTCTCCTCGTCGTGGTCGATCCGCAGGTGCGCCTTCGCCAGCTCCAGACTGACCGGCTCGCTCGCGGGCGGCGTCAGCGTGACCAGTCCGTACACGGGGTCACCTCGGCCGACGGCCAGGTCGCGGGGTTCTCTCGACCTCGGCCCGCGGTGCGGGCGCCGGCACCTCGGCGACCGGGTTCAGGTGTCGGTCGCCGACCTCGACGGCCAGGGCCTCGCCCCGCTGGATCAGGAGCCGCCCCAGAAACGCCCAGGGACAATCCCACAGCGATCCGGCCGGCAGATTGCCCCGCGGCGCAAGCAGTCGCAGTTTCACGGCGTCGGGCCTCCACAGTCGATTCGGGCGGGGCGAGGCGGGCCAGTCCACCCCGCCAGCCGGTTACAGGGACGGCACGCGCATGAGCTGGGCAATGCCCTTGTCCGTGGCCGACGTGGGGCAGTTCTCCGCCTCGTGCAGGTTGACCCACGCCACCGCGAAGCCGCCCACGGTGCCGTCGCCGATCGTCATGTTCAGGTCGAGGTAGCGCTTGCGGCCGCGGAGATCGATCTCAAACTTGTAGAGCTTGTTATCGTCGGTCGCGGAGGGCAGCGTGCTCGTCGAGCCGGTGTCGTTGGCGTCGGTGCCAAAGCGAGTCCCGGTGATATCGGCGAAGCCCGAGCCGGAGGTGTCCGACTCCTGCACCTTCAGCACCGTCAGCGCGATATCGGTGGCCCCGAGTGCCACGAAGATCTCCGCAAACCGGAAACCCTTCGTGTCGATTTCGGCCGTCGTGAACGCCGCGTTGTCCACGATCGCCGCGGGCTGGGTGATCATCACGGTCTTGTAGGCAGTCGGCTTCATGACTCGGACCTCGAAAGCGGGTGGTGATCGAGAGCCCGCCCGGGGCGGGCGGGTCAGGGTTACGACGCGGCGAGCTTGAGGCCGACCACCGGCCCGGTCTGCGAACTACTGCGGGGATCGGTCACCGTGTGGTTATTGATGTCCACACGCTGCGTGCCGAGGATCGTCATCAGCCCCTTGCTGAAGTCGTCGTTGACGAACCCCATCTCCACGGTCCGGCCGCGGCGATCGCCCACCTTGCTCGACCAGCGCAGGTCGCCCAGGATGGCCGCGATCTCGCTGACGGTCGGGGTCGGATCCATCACGTTCACGAACACCACGGGATAGCCGAGCAGCATGGGTTTCGCGCCCATCTGCACGTCGGCCGGCACGATGCCGCCCAGGGCCATCTGGAGCCGCTGGGCCGAGTTGGCCCACACGGTCTTGTGCATGAACCAGGCCGGGCTGAAGTTCGGCCAGTTGGGGAGTTTGGCGACGCAGGCGTTGAAGTCGTCGAGGTCGAGTGTCACGTCGCTGACGTTGCCGCTGGCCGCCTGGGCGAACGCGGCCGAGGAGGCGAGGATCTTCGTGATGAGCCCGGTGATGCCGCCGTAAGTCGAGGTGGCGTCGCCGTTGAAGCCGGCGTTGTCCTCGGCGTAGCTGAAGGCCTCGGCCATCGCCATCGTGATCTTGTCGCCCAGGTCGACCGCGCTGTCCTCGTCGAGGTTGCGGGTCATCTTCGTCATCGCCTTCAGGTCCTTGGCGACGAGTTTTATCAGATCCCAGGCCGGGTCGCTCGACGTGGGCGCGCTGCCCTCGCCGGTCCAGTAGGCGGTCATGCCGGCGGTCCACCGCGGGGTATCCTTCGTGCCCGAATTCATCGGCACGATCTCGGCGTACTGGCGGAAGACGCCGTACACCAGGGCCAGCTCCTGGATCGTGAAGTCGATTTCGTTGGGGACGAAGTAGCCCGCCCCCTTGTTGTCGAAGGTGTTCAGGACCGCGGAGGGTCCGTCGTCGAGCGATCCGCGGCGGATCTCGACGCCCTGTTCCTGACACCACCGTGCGGCCCGCTCGTTCTGCCCGAACACGGCGAGCGCCCACATGCCCGCCCGCTCCGCTCGCACCGCGGCATCCGCCCCGCGGAAGGCCCGCAGCGGCCCGTGCCGGCGAGGAGTCGCGGGGATCGCGGCCGTGGTGGAACGGTCCGGGGTGTAGTCCGGCCGAAGCGTGCGAACCCCCGCGGTCGAGAGCCGCTGGGCGTCCGCCGCGACCCGTTCGGCCGCGCCTGCGCGGGCCAGGCGTGCAACCTCGGCTTCCTCCGCGGCGAGTGCCGCGTTGTAGCTGTCCTCGGCCTTCTTCCAGCCGGCCTCCCATTCGGGGGCGGACGTGAAGCCCTCGGCCTGCGACTCCTTCGAGAGCCGGGTCAGTTCGGCGGCTGCCTGTTCGCGGGCCGCGCGGAGTTCGGCGAGTGTCGGACGCATCGGCCTGTCCCCAGAATTGGCTATCGGGGTGGCCGGAAAAACGGAACCGGCGGCCCCGACAGCGGTGCTGTCCAAAGGTCGCCGGTTAAACGGCTAATTGGTTGTGAGGGAATACTACCGCGCAGTTTCGCCCGTTGTCAAGTGGTGGGAAGTCCCTTGGCCGCCAGATCCGCCGCCACCTTCCGCCGTAAGCGGGCCGTCTTCGCCGCGTTGATCTCGCTCACCACCTGTTCCAGGGTGGCCACGCGATCGGCCATGCGGAGTTCAACCGCCTCCTGGGCCAGCCGCATCCGACCCTGCCCGAAGTCTCGCTCCACGGTCGCCGGCTTCACCCCGCGGCCCTTCGCCACCCCCGCCACGAACTGCGAGTAATACTCGTCCACCACGCGCTGTATCTCCGCCCGGGCCTCGTCGTCGAGCGGGTGCTCCTGGTTGCCTTCCGCCTTGTACTTGCCCGCGGTGATGTAGGTGGTTTTGCGGCCGACCTGCTCCTCGAACTTGCTCCAGTCCGTGTGGGCCCAGATGACGCCCACGGAGCCGACCTGGCCGGCGGGCGTGACCGCGATCGTCGCGGCCTGGGTCGCGAACCAGTACGCGGCACTGGCCGCCACATGGTTCGCCACCGCGGTGACGGGCTTGGCCTTGCGAGCGGCGAAGATCTTCCCCGCGGTCTCCGGCAGGCCGAAGACACTGCCGCCCGGGCTGTCGATATCGATCACGAGGTGCTCAACGCGGGTGTCCGCCGCGGCCGCGTCCACCGCGCGGCCGATCTTCTCGGCACTCGCCCCGCCCGACCAGTCGTCAAAGGCACTGGGCCGCGGGCTGATCGTGCCGTGGATGGGCAGGATCGCGGCCGAGCCGACGATCGTGTAACCGGCGTCGGTCTCGGTCGAGTTGTCATCGAATGCCGCCTCCGGCTCGATCACAAACACCTCGCCGCCGGGGCCTGCTCCGGCGTGCATCCTGGCCCATTCAGCGCGAAACTGCTCTCTCTCTTCGGCCGAGAGTGGGCGGGCCAGGAGCGGCTCGGTGGCCCGTCGCCGGAGAACGGCCTCGATCTCGCGGAGTTTCTCGGGCAGGATCATCCACGGGGTGCCGTAGAACGCCGCCAGAACGTGGGGGTACTTACACTTCATGATCATCCTCACGCAGTAAGTAACAGGATCAAGGCGAGTTCATCTTCGCCCTCTGCAAGCGACAAGGCCTTGCTGCCTACTGGGGCACTGATCGCTGGCTGGCCAAATTTTTCCGCCGACGCCACCCCGCGGCCCTTGTCGTAGAGCGTGTTAGCCATTGGTTACTCCTCGCGGATTTCCCAGGTTCCGTCCTTCTTCTTCTTCGCTGTCTTCGTCTTCGGCCCCCGATCGTCCGGCACTTGCACGTTGACGATCGGGGGCCTGGCTTCCGGCACTTGCACGTTGATCACAGGCACATCAGGTTTCGGAACGCTCACATTCACCACGATGGGATCGGGCTTGGCGACGTTGACGTTCACCACGGGCTGGGCGATCGCGGGCGGGCGGGCAACTGCCTCGCTATCCTCCAGGAAGATGTGGACCAACTCCTTCGGCAGGCGGACCGCCTGGTCCGCCGTCAGGGCCGCGACCTTCGCGGCCAGCGTCTTCTCCGTCGCCTCGCCCGCGACGGTGTTCAGTTCCAGGATGAGCGTCTCCAGGAGATAGTCCGCGGCCTCGCCGGGTTTCACGCCCGCCACCTGTTCAGCCGGCCCGAACTCGGAGCGGAACACCGCGCGGTGATCGACCCGCAACTCCGCGACGAACGCCATGAACCGCGACCCGTCCTTCGCCGCCCGGTTCGCGTGGAACGCCACCCGCTTGACCATCTTCTTCGTCGCGTGGACCATCGCCGCTCGCCGGGCCTCGGCCAACTCCCCGCCCGTCTCCGGCGGCGGGTCCTCGCTCTCGGGTCGGCCCGGCCCGTCACTCGCCGGATCGTTTGGCTGGTTGTCGATACCGCCCTGGCCCATGTTGAGCGGCGTCCCCAGCTCGTCCGCGCCCTCCTCCTCTGCCGGCGGCAGGTCGATCTGCTTGCGGGCCTCGTTCTGCGTCATGATCGGCTTGCCCGCGGTCGCGATCCGCAACACCTCGAACTTGTCGCGGGTCGCCGGCCGCAGGAGCGCCTCGCGGTTGGCCTTCACCTCGTACCCGGCCGCGCGTTCCTCGTCGGTGAGAAGTTTCGAGCTGGCCTCGTCCTCGAACACGTTGAAGTAGAAGTCGAGGCCATCGTTGACGAATGCCTGGTCCTCCTGTTCCTGGCTCGCGTAGCTGCGTCCGCCGCCGCCGAGTTTCGAGACGGGGACGCCGGTGTAGTTCGAGATCGCGACGATGGACATCTGGGTCGCGCCGGCCTGCTCCAGGTCCTCGGCGGTCATCGACACCGAAGTCGCCTTGAGTCCGTTGTCGAGGATCGCGGTCTTGCCCGCGTTGTCGAGTCCGACGTGCATCCGCTCCCAGTCCGCGCGCAGGCGTTCCCTCGTCGCGTCATTGAGCTTGGCATCGGTCTGGAGGAGCATGGCGGGCCGGCCGCTGTTCTTGTAGCGTGCGGCTTCGAGTTTCCGCTGGCTCTTCGCCAGTCCGATTTCCTCGGCGGCCTTCGACCACACCGGATACCCACAGATCCCATCGAACCCAAAGCCGCGGAAGTGCAGCACGTCCTCGGGCCGGATCTTGATACCGTCGCCCTGGTGGCCGAACGGATAGACGACATACCACAACTGCCCATCGTATCGCACCGGGTACGTGCGGTCGGGGTCCATCGGGATGAGCTCGGTGACGACACCCCGCTCGCGCCAGATCGCGGCGTAGCCGTTGCCGCGGCTGGGGACGTGGCCGGCCATCTGAAGCCAGAACTGAAACGCGGTCTGCTCGGAGTTGGCTCGCTCGTTCACGAGCTTGTAAACCGTGTGGTCTCGCGCCCGCTCCTTCCCCTCGTTCGGCGGGGAACCCGTCCTCCGCAGGAGGTGCTTCGGGACGGCCGCCACCTTCTGGGCGATGAGCGCGATCGCGCGATACCAGGCGTGGTACGAGAGTGCGGCCTCGCCGCTCTGCGGCTCGCTCTCGCGGGCGAGGCGGATGTAGCCCGCGTCGAGGAGCGGCTGCCACCAGCCGGACGAGGTTTCGGCCCGCGGGCTACGGCCCCCGATCAGGCGACTGAGGAACACGGCGCCACTCCCGAAGGGTGTAGAGGGACAACAGACACACGCCCGCGACCACACAGGCCGCGGGCGCACTCCACAGCGAGATCCCGCCCACGAAGAGGGCGAAGCCCACGAGGCCCAGACAGTCCCACAGATCGATCATCCCCACCTCAGATGAAGGTGATGCTCGGCTCCTCCCGCGCACCCGTATCCGCCACAACCCCGGCCATCGCGTCGAGCGTCGCCATGATCCCGTCGATACTCTTACCCGAGAGCGGCGCCGGTTTCACCGGCCGGATGTTCTGGTTGCGGTCGGTCCACACCTCGCAGTGTCCGACCTGCCAGTTCAGGACCGGGTTATCCGCGTGCTGCACCAACCCCTGCGACACCCGCCGCTCCAGTTCCTTCGCCAGCGGGCTGAGCGTCATGAGCGACTGGGCCACCGCCGTGCGGTCGCAGCCCAGCCGGTCGGAGAGCCGCTGCGTCAGTTCCTCGGCGTAGTGCTGATCGAAATAGATCCCGAGCACCCGCAGTTCGTGTTCTTCCACGAATGATACCACGTCATCCTCGACCGCCGTGTAATCGACCACGTCGCCGCTGGTCAAGGACACCGCGCCCGCCGCGGCCCAGTCGCGGAACGGGAACAGATGATCGCGATCGCGTGCGGTCTTCTGCGGCAACCAGAAGAGCGGCCAGAGTTGGATCACCTCCGCCTCGCACGGGAACACGAACACCGCGGCGGTCATGTCCCGCGTCCGCGACAGGTCGATCCCCAGGTAGCAATCCCGCCCGCTGAGGTCCTCGGCCGCCAGCGTCTCCCGCCCCCGCTCCCACCCCGCGGTGTCGAGCCACTGGTTCGTGGATCCGACCCAGATGTTGAGCCGATACTGCTTGAACCGCGCGACCTCGCGTGGTGATCCCTTGCAGCTATCCCAGTCAGCCCGGAACTCGCTGGGCTTGACGATCTCGCCCCAGGCCGGGTTCGCCGCCCGCCCGTACTCCTCCAGGTGCTCATCGATGTCCGCGTCGGTGAGTTTCTCCGGGGCGCCGTACTCGACGTGCAGGAAGTGCAGATCCTCGCGGCGGCCATCGTTCACCTGCCGGCCATACTGACACCGCTCCCACCCGTAGGAGGAGGGATCGTCGCCAGCGGTCGAGACTGCCAGGTTGAGCGGCTCCTTGCGGCTGATCCCCGCCCGGCTGGTCCGCTCGTGCATCTCGCGATCGAAGACGTGGCACTCGTCGATCAACACCGAGCCATTGATCCCCTCCTTCGCCTTCGCCCCCCGACTGTCGTCCCCGGTCAAGACGATCATCGCGGAGCGGCTGGGCAGGTGCGTGATCTGGAGCGTGGAGTTGTTCACCTTGCAATCGCTGGCGAGGGCCGGGGACTGCTCCACCATCGCCACCGCGTGCCGCTGACTGATCTTCGCCTGGTCGCCGTTCTTCGCCGCCGGGTACACCTTCTGACCCGGCTCGCCATCGCCACAGGCCAGATACAGACCGATGGCCGCCATGAGCGGACTCTTGCCGTTCTTCTTCGCACACCACAGACTCGCCCGCGTGAAGCGGCGGATCCACTGGCCCCACTCCTCGCTCCACCGCACCCAGCCGAAGAGCCGCATCACGAACTCCCGCTGGTACGGCAGGAGCCGCAGGGGAGTGCCGGCGTGCGCACCCTCGTAGAGACAGCAGTAGCCCTCGATCCAGTCGCAGACGAATTGACCCCGCTCGGGGTCAAAACGCATCCCCGCCGCGGCCGCCTTCTCGTCGGCCGCGGTGCGGATCCAGGATTGCGTCGCCGCGTCGATCACCCCGGCCCTCCCTCCCGGTCCAGCCGCGTCTTCGGCCGCGTCGCCACCTTCGGCTTCGCCGGGGCCGACTCCTCGAACCGCAACCGCGCCCGATCGCTCGGCGTCAGCCCGAACCGGCCCGCGAGTTTGTCCACCTTGTCCGAGCAGATCCCGACACTCACGAGCAGTTGGTTGTACCCCGACTGGCCCGGCCGCTTCTTCGCCAGGGCCGCCCGGGCTCGCTTCAACTCCGACCACCAGCGGCACAACTCCGCCAGCACCGGCCCATCACTCTCACGCACCACGGCCGCGAGTAACTGCACGAGCGAATCCCACACCCGACCCGCCACGCCCTTCAGGTCCGCGGGCTTCACCGGCGGCGCGAGCTTCTCGCCCGACTCGCCCGGCAACGGACCATGGCGAT
>FRDC01004620.1_pt1 | contig 40743 bp, 39 predicted proteins | sample 1106171 | NCBI WGS metagenome assembly FRDC01 (sample SAMEA3930566, study PRJEB13176) | freshwater metagenome | biome: Drinking water system; feature: drinking water; material: water | place: Singapore | collected 2014-12-20 | reverse complement strand
CCATCCGGATCGCTGGCCGCTGCCGTCAAACTCACGCTGGCCGGGGCTTCGCAAGGCGCAGCACAAGCGGCAGTGAAACTGGTCACGCTCGGCGCTTGATTGGCACGTACCGTGATGGTTTGTTGGGCCGGTGCAGACCGTTTACCAAACCCATCGATCGCTACCGCTGTAAAGGTATGCACCCCGGCGGTGACCGGAAAAGGACGCGTATAGTTATAAGGATTCTGCGGTGGGGTGACCGGGATGATGACCGCAGGGTTGCTGTTATGCCGCAGCTCGACTTCACGGATGCGACCCCAGACTTGGCTGGCCGGATCCGGATCGCTGGCTACCCCACTCACCGTGATCGTCACACTGTCCACACAAGGTGCTGGGCAGGATGCACTCAGAGTAATCAGCGGCGCGCGATTGCTACCAGCAATACTCAAGATCGGCTGAATCAGACTGAGCAGATCATCGTCTTCCTGCAACAGACCAAAATCCACCGTCATATTGGCGAATGAGTCCGCAGCACCTTGGCCGCCCGGACCGAGATCAGTCTCTCCTAGCGGTTCACTGCCGCCTGGGCCCAGGGAAATATAGCCGCTTGCCACATAGCCCGGCACTTCAAAGACACCGTTATCGTCATTATCTACATCAGAATTGGGATCAAGACTTCCCGCCGTGTCGCGAGCCGAGCGATAGGTAGCAGGCAACTGCAAGACCAAGTAATAATTCCCCGCCGCCAGTCCATCAAAACGGTAGTACCCCGAGGCAGGCGTAGTCTGCTGACCCACCAACTGATCCGCACTGTCATAGAGAGAGACCAGCACATTACCCACCCCGCCTTCTGAGGCTTGCCGAATACCATCTCCGTTACGATCTAACCAAACTCGATTGCCTAGGGAATAGCTTTGCGCCAACGCCGCATAGGGCAAAGCTACATAGAAAAGCAGCAGCGCAGCAAAGAAAGAAAATAGCCTGGATAAAACCTGCATGTGACTCTCCCTGCCGGTTTAAGTAAACATGTGGTCGATCGGAAAGTTAGTAGCGAACAAGTCGATTAGTTATCGATTTGAATCCATAGCACATCCTCTCGGTCAATCCAGATTGAGCATAAATCATTGCCAGAGACACGCACGCGCTTACCGAGAGCATAGGCAGTCATCAGTATCGTGAGTTGCGCCCTGCCGAGACTAGTTGTTGTGTTGATAGCCCATTGACCAAAGGTAGAGGTTGCGCATGCCGGTATGCCAGTTCGTGTTCCATCTGTTCTAAAGAAGATCGCTCCGTTGCCATCGAGGGCTGCGTTGGGATGAGCTAATGGAAAAGCTATGCTGCCCCAATCAGCAGAGCCGGCCTGGACCGGCAAGCTGAAACAGGCACTCAGTGCTATTAATAATAAGAAAAGTTTTTTCATAGATAACTCCGTTCTAAGAAAAAGCGAAAAAAAGTGAGTTGGGTTATAAAAGCAATAGCGCCAACAGAGCGTTAAGCAGGATTAAAAAATGAGAACATCTCCCTTTGATGAATTAATTTTCGCAGTACGCTTTTGCAGCGTACAAGTGCGCGCGACTCTACTCCAGAAAAAAATAAAATTCAAGCAACTAGGTGAACCAATTGCCTACCATCAATGTAATTGCTGAATCGGACCGACATCGGCAACCGCTTGTGCAGGAGAGGCATGATGCATCAGCATGCGCCAACCCGCTGCGGTGCGCAGAAAAATATTGGTAGCCAGCACGACTCCACGCGATTCGCCGCTCACGTTGACGTGTTCGAATAAGCTCTGAATGGCGATGGAAACAGTTTGTTGCATGATTTCGCCGCTGAAGTTAAAGCTTATGCGAGTCTCGCTGTTGAATAGTTTTTCCCAGCTTGCCCGCACAGCTTGGTAACCGATGAGGCGTGGGCCATTGGGGTGAATACAGATGATTTCTTCGTCTTCTGCCCATACTGCCATCATCGCTTCTATATCGGCGGCTTCAAATGCTTCATAGAAAGCGTGCGCTGCATCTTGTGGGGTCGGTAAGACGAGAATTTTAGCGGGCGGGTTGCGAGGCATGGTGATGACTTTTTCTGGCAGCGACTTGAGTCATAAGTAGGCGATGTACCGGTTCCGGTTTTAGTTCTCGTAGACATTTTAAATGTCCTAATGGACATTCCCGCTGGAAACATGGGCTGCAAGGTAGATCTAAGCGGGCGATGGATACAGCGTCGGCGAGCGGCGGAGTATAGCTTGGACTGCTCGAGCCGAACAATGCAACTAAGGGTACATTGAGCGCGGCAGCGGCATGCATGAGCCCTGAATCGTTGCTCACTACTACGGTGGCCAAGGAGAGCAAATCCAAGGCTTCATCGAGTGTAGTTAGGCCGCACAGGTTGCGACAGAACATCGCTTGTTTAACGATGCTCTCGCCGATCTCGCGATCGCGGGCCGAGCCTAATAACCAAATCGCGTAGCCGTCATGGTGCAGCTTTAACGCGAGCTCAGCAAAATGTTCGCTGGGCCAGCGTTTGGCTGATCCGTATTCGGCGCCTGGACAGAGTATCGCCAACGGTGTTTTACAGTTGAGTCGGAGTTTGTGCAAGCTGCGTTCTTGTGTTTGCTTGTCGACGCGTAATCTGGGCGATGTGATCGAGTTGATGGTTTCGCCTTTGACCATGCCCAGCGCTAAAAAGCGATCGACTAAGCGGGGATATTTTTTTTCGTCGAGGATCCGCCAATCGTTGAGTAAGCCTATTCTTTGCTCGCCGAGGTAACCTGTTCTGCGCGCGATGCGGGCAAAGAATGGCACCAGCGCGGATTTGAATGAGTTGGGCAGGACTATGGCTTGATCATAGCGTTCCGCTTTGAGCGATTGGGCGCATTTCCAGCGCGCGAAAAGTTTCAGCTCACCGTGTCGGAATGGGCTTTCTATTACCTGATCGACTTCGGGCATTCTGGACAGGATGGGTGCACACCAGCTCGGCGCTAGCACATGAATCGTGGTGTGATTTTGTTTGAGTAAGGCGAATAAGGGTTGGGCGAGTATGGTATCGCCTATCCATGAGGGAGCAACGATTAATGTTTTCATAACGACATGAATCGTAGCGAGCGGGTTTGGAGTGCGTGTCGCTGGTGCGCGCAGCAAGGCCGCGCAGTAGATGTCATCCCGAACCTGAGCAAAGCCTGCACTGAGCATTGTCGAAGTGTCGAAAGAGAAGGATCAGGTGCAGCAGTGTGCAAAATACCAAAATCCATATTCGTTCCAGCGAGTAGGCATTTTCCCGCACGTGTTGCGTTTAGCAGATTCCTCACCTTCGTTCGGAATGACAAGCTTGGTGCGTGTCAGCAAAGCTGCACAGTAGACGTCGTCCCGACCCTGAGCGAAGTCGAAGGGGAGGGATCATTATGTCGTTATGTGTATTCATGTAGGAAACTTACCGTAACGCATCAATGCCCGGTAATTGCTGCGCTGTTCTTTAGTACATAACGTGTACCGCAGTAAGGGCAGCTCACTTCGCCTGTTTTGCTGATGTCGAGGAAAACCCGTGGGTGATGACTCCAAACGGGCATCGAGCGATTTGGACAAAAAACCGGCAATTCTTTGGCGGTTACTTCTATGGCGTTTACTTCTTTGGCTGGGGTTGACATTGTTTAATCGACCGGGCTCAGCCAGTGGGTCTTGCTGCTATTTTTGCCGTTCACGGTATCAAAGAAAGCTTGTTGGATTTTGCCGGTGATAGGACCGCGTTTGCCGCTGCCGATAACACGGTTGTCCAGTTCGCGAATTGGCGTGACTTCGGCTGCGGTGCCTGTGAAAAAAGCTTCATCGGCGATATAAACTTCGTCGCGCGTGATGCGTTTTTCGATGATGGTGTAGCCTAATTCTTGCGCGAGTGTGATCACTGTGGCGCGTGTGATGCCTTCTAAGGCGGAGCTGGGATCGGGTGTATACACTTTTCCGTCGCGCACCATGAAGAAATTTTCTCCAGAGCCTTCTGAGACATAACCTTCTGGATCGAGCAACAGAGCTTCGTCATAACCGTCTTGAGTGGCTTCTTGATTGGCCAAAATGGAATTGGCGTAATTGCAGACCGCTTTGGCTTTGCACATGGTGATATTGGTGTGATGCCGCGTAAATGAAGATGTTTTTACCCGTATACCTTTTTCGAGCCCTTCTTGACCCAGATAAGCTCCCCAAGGCCACGCGGCGATGGCGACATGTACTTGATTATTCTTGGCGGCCACACCCATCGCCTGAGAACCATAAAAAACCAAGGGGCGTAAATAAGCTGATTCGAGTCGGTTGGCCGCTACTGTTTCGCGTTGCGCATTGTTGATCGTGTCCTTGCTGAAGGGAATCTTCATGGCGAAGATGTGTGCAGAACGAAACAGGCGGTCGGTATGATCTTCCAATCGGAAGATGGCAGTGCCACGTACGGTTTTATAGGCGCGTACACCTTCAAATACGCCCATGCCGTAATGAAGCGTGTGGGTGAGTACATGGGTTGTGGCGCTGCGCCATTCGACTAGCTTTCCGTCATACCAGATATAACCATCGCGATCGGCCATGGACATGACTGCTTCCTTTGCGGTTTTTGCGAAGCCGCGATTTTACCTGAAACTGATTGACGAGGAGGTTGGAAAAAGTTGGCGGTAGTGCCTCAGTTCGAATGTAACGGTGACAAAAACTAACCCGTTCGCCCTGAGCCCGTCGAAGGGTAAACCAGCGTCCATGGTTCGGCAAACTCACCACGAACGGCAAACTGAGGTGCTACCTAGTGCCGGTCGCGCTGATGAGCCTGATCCCTCGCGTTCGCTCGGGATGACCGAAGCACGTCATTTCGAGCGAAGGCGAGAAATCTGCTTGACACAGCGCGTACGGAAGAAAAAGTCAACGCTAGAAGGAATACTAATACTGGTTTTTATCATTCGCGTTGCTTTTACCTGATCCCTCGCATTCGTTCGGGATGACAGGCATTTGTCGTTCCGAGCGAAATGCGAGGAACCAGGTTAACCCAGCCCGTGCGAAAAAAATGCCTTCCGCTCTAGAACGAAATATAAATGCTGGTTTTTTGCCTTTTGCGCTGTATTACATGATTCCTCCCCCCACATTCGCGGGGGCCAAAGGCCGCTCGAGGTGATATCTCAAGTGAGAAAAACAACCCTCCATAGCTGTTGCACGCTGTCGCGCCGCTCGCTTTGTTCTGCACTTCCCACTCTCGCAAAGTCGAGGTTTTTTAATCGCAAAGCGTGCTGCAGACGGCGAAATTCCCGATAGGCATCGGCGACTTTGCGAGCGAGTTCTGCTGGAAGCAAGGCTAGATCGCTGGCTATTTTGAGTAGCGCAATATTGCCGAGATTACCGGTCAAGATCGGGTGTTGGTGGCTGAAGGCGAGCACTAAGTATTGCACGATGAATTCGATATCCACCATGCCTCCTGGGTCGTGTTTTAAATCGAACAAGGTCGTGCGATTGGGATGAGCAGCATGCATTTTTTCTCGCATGGCGAGCACGGCTTGTTTGAGTTTGAGCGGATCTCTAGGCTGCTGCAAAATAGCACTGCGTTCGGCTTCAAATAGATCACCTAACGCTTTGTCACCGGCGCAAAAACGCGCGCGGGTTAAGGCTTGATGTTCCCATAGCCAGGCTTGATGATGTTGGTAGTGTTGAAAAGCTGCGAAGCTGGAAACCATCAAGCCACTTTCCCCGTCGGGGCGAAGCCGCAGATCGATGTCATACAGTTTACCTGCAGCGGTGGTGGCGGTGAGCCAGGTGATCAATCGACGGGCTAGGCGGGCATAGCGTTCGGCGGCATGAGAGTCGTCTTTCCCATCGTAGAGAAAGACAAGATCTAAATCAGAGGCATAACCTAATTCTTTACCGCCGAGTTTGCCGTAACCGATGATGGCAAAACGCGGCTGCTCGGAAGATTGCCCGGCAATTTGTTGCCAGCATTTTCGCATTGCTGCATCGAGGATAAGATCAGCCAGCGCGGAAAGATGATCGGATAAACGTTCCAAAGCTAATCTGCCGTCTAGATCAACGGTCAGCAAACGGAACACTTGGGCGTGTTGGAAGTGTCGCAAGCTATCTATTTGTCGCTCAGCGTCATTGGGATGCGCATCAAGCTCTTCATAGAGTTCGCTGCGCCAAGCCTGCCAATCAGGTTCTTCGGCCAGCAGGCGATGGTCGAAGAGCTCGTCGAGCACGATAGGGTGACGAGTGAGATAGGCTGCTGCCCAGGCACTGGCAGCCATTATTTTTGCTATTCGGGGCAATAATGCAGGATGTTCAAGCAATAAAGCTAGATAACTGCTGCGTCGGCTCACTGCTTCGAGCAAGTCCAGCAAGCGAAAAAACGTTTCCACAGAGTTAGTGAAACTGCTACCGGCACGCAGCGCTGCGGGAAGCAACGCATCGAGTCGATCTTTGCTGCGCGCAGGAAGTTGCGCATAAAAAGAGCTGTCGCGAAGTTGTTTAAGGCGTTCGAGCAGTGGAGCAGGGTCGCTATAACCTAAGGCTTGAATTTCTATAGCGCTTTGTTCGGTATCGTGTGGCCAGAGCTGAAGCGACGTTTTTTCTTGCGCCCCGTTGTTACGATAAAACACCGCTTCAAAATGCTGAGTTACTCGGGCGCGTTGCAACGCTAAAGCGTCCATAAATTTGTGCTTATCTGAGTAACCCATAACCTGAGCGAGCTGCTGCAATTCTTCGTCACGAGTGGGAAGATCATGCGTTTGCTGATCGTCGCGATATTGCAAACGATGTTCTAGACGGCGCAAAAAGATGTAGGCTTCTTTAAGCTCGGCCGCTACCTCAAGAGGTAGGATGCCACGTTGTTGCAAACGAGCTAGCGCCTGCAGCGTATTCCGCTCGCGCAGCAGGGCGTCGCGGCCACCGCGGATCAATTGAAAAATCTGTACGATGAACTCGATCTCGCGAATTCCACCAGGCCCGAGCTTGATGTTGTGATGGAGATCGCGGCGGGTGACTTGTTGACGAATTTGTTGATGTAAATCGCGCAGGGCCGAGTAGGCGTCGAAATCTAGGTACTTGCGGTACACAAAGGCTTGTGCCAAAGCATCCAATTCGGCATGCCTATTACCATTTTTACCATTTAATTCTCCACCGCTTAGCGCTCGTGCCTTGAGCCAAGCATAACGCTCCCATTCTCGGCCCTGACTCAAAAAATATTGCTCCAGCATGGCCAAGCTCAAGGTTAACGCACCGCTTTCGCCGTATGGACGTAGCCGCATGTCAACTCTATATACGAATCCGTCGGCGGTGATTTCATGCAAAGCAGCGATGATTTTTCGTCCGACTTGATCGAAGAATTCTTGATGGCTGATTTTCTGTGCGCCTTGCGTTTCACCAGCTTCGGGATAGACGAAAATTAAATCGACATCCGACGAAACATTCAATTCTCGTCCGCCAAGCTTACCCATACCGACGATCATCAATGGAGATATATCGCTAGAATTCTCTGGTAGACCGTAACGCTCACCGAGCTGAGCATGATAGGTTGCAGCAGCTTTTGTCAGCGTGACTTCGGCTAATGCGGTGGTGGTGTCGACGATTTCGCGTAACGGCGCTTGATCCGAGAGATCACGCAGAATAAGACGTAACATGACTCTTTGCCGTAGTTCGCGCAGGGCTTTAAACAAGGCGGTCTCGCTGTCTCCACAAGGAGACAGCGCTTGTTCCATCTCCGCGCGAGTAAAAGGTGCAAGCCCAAGCTGCAATAACTCATCAACAAAATCTGGGCGCGCTCTGAGCAGTCGTGTAGCGTGGTGGCTGTACGACAACAAAGTGCTAATTTCTGAGTAGGAAAGCGTGTCCACCTAGCGAGCAGTCAGACGTTTTTCGTTAGAATAACTTATTTCCCACGAGACCCTGCAGCTTTTGCCACTATTCATGTCAGGTCAACCGACAATTTCTCGATCACCATCGTTATGGTTATGGCGTATTGCGAGTTATGTAGTGATCGGTTTTGGCTTGTTGTTCGGCATACTGATTGTGGCATTGAAGCTGTGGGTGATGCCGAAAATAGAAGAATATCGTCCAGATATCATCTCGCGTCTGTCGCAAGCCATCGGGCAAGAAGTCACGATCGGCGAATTGCAAGCGGATTGGCAAGGATGGAATCCGCGATTTAGGTTTCGCGATCTGCAAATCAGAGATGCTAAAGGACAAGCTGTTCTGCAATTACCGCAAGTCTCAGCCACTGTTTCTTGGCGTTCGCTGTTTGCACTCGATCTGCGCTTAATGTCTCTCGATATAGAGCGTCCACAACTCGCGGTACGCCGTGATACGCAAGGCCGTTTTCATGTCGCCGGTGTGGCGCTTGATCCATCGCAACAGGGTGATGGGAAAATGGCTGAATGGCTCTTGCAGCAACGCGCAGTAGCTGTACGCGACGCTTTGATTTTATGGCAAGACGATTATCAGCGTGCTCCGCAATTGCTGCTCGATCGAGTTTATTTTTATATGCTGAATAAAGGCTCACGGCATCGCTTCGGTTTAGTGGGCGTGCCGCCGGCTGAGCTCGCCGCGCCGATCGATATCCGTGGAGATTTTCGTTTAAATCGTGCCAAGCAATGGCAAAAGCTTTCCGGTCATCTTTATGCTCGGCTCGATTATGCGGATATCTCAGCTTGGCAAGAATGGTTACCGCCTTTGCCTTTATCGCTCAAACAAGCACAAGGTGCGATGCGTCTGTGGGTGGACATCGATAATGCTCATCCCACCACGGTAGTGAGCGATTTTGAGTTGCAAAGAGTGCGCGTTCGGCTTGGCAAGGAAGTGGCCGAGTTAGCCTTGCCCTATGCTTCAGGTCGCCTGACTTGGCAAAGCAAGGGTAAAACGACTAGCTATGCCACTAAAAATTTAAGCTTACAGACCTACGATGGACAGAAAATTAATCCTACCGATTTTCGCTTGGCACTGAGCTACGATGATGAACAAAAAGTAATCGGTGGTGAGATGTCCTTTAATCGATTGCAACTCGAACCGCTGCGCAAAATTGCCGATCGCTTACCTTTGCAAGCGAATCTACGGGAGCAGTTAACTCGCTACGCGCCGCAGGGTGTGTTGCAAGAAGGATTAATCACCTGGCAAGGAGAACTCGGCAAACCGGAGCGCTATAACTTTCGCGGCAAATTCCAGGAACTCGGTTTGAGCGCCCAAGGCACGCTTCCTGGACTCGCTCGATTTACCGGAAGCATCGAAGGCGACAATCAGGGCGGTAGCTTGAGTGTGGCCAGTAAAAATATCGAGCTCAATCTCCCTAAAGTTTTTGCAGCTCCGTTGTTTTTTAGCGAGCTTAATGGTCGGGTGAATTGGGTGGTCGGAGTCGATGATATGCAAGTAAAAATCGCTGGGCTCCGTTTCGCTAACGACGATCTTGCAGGACAAACCAGTGGTGAATATCGCACCCTGCCGAAGGGTCCGGGTTGGATCGACTTGACCGCGACGCTCGATCGAGCCGAAGTGAATAAGGTGTATCGCTATCTTCCGTTAGTTGTGCATGTCAATGCACGGCAATGGGTACAGCATGGATTACTCGCCGGCAAAGCGAGCGAAGCCAAGCTTAAATTGCAAGGAGATTTATACGAATTTCCCTTTGTTAATGATAAAAGCGGCGTATTTCGAGTCAGCACCAAGGTAACCGAAGCAACTCTGGATTACGCCGATGCTTGGCCAAAGATCGAGCGAATCAACGGCACCGTGCAATTTATCGGACCGGGTATGGAAATTCAGGCACAAAGCGCCGAAACGCTGGGCGTTAAATTGCGCGCGATAAACACCGTGATCGCTGATCTCAATCATCCACGCGTGCAAGTAAAAGGTGAGGCGAATGATTCCTTAGCTGGTTTTTTGCGCTATCTGCGCGAAAGCCCGCTCAAGGAAACAGTTGGCAACACAGTGAGTACTATGCAAGGCCAAGGGGATGCCTACTTACAACTCGCCTTAGATTTGCCAACTGAGCAGATGAGTCTCAGCAAGGTCAAAGGCGAATTGCAATTTATCAACAATAATGTGCAGGTGGGCGAGGATGTTCCGCGCTTGCGGCAATTGACTGGCCGTTTGTCGTTTACTGAAAAAGAGCTTAAGGCGGATCCGCTCACTGCGGAAATTCTCGGTGGATCAGCGCGTTTACAATTGACTGCTCGCGATAAAGTGTTACAAGTGACGGCCAACGGGCGAGCTGATCTTGCGAGCTTACGCAACGAATATCCTTCTTATGCCCTCCTCAATTCGGTCAGTGGGCAGGCCGATTGGCGCCTCTACTTAGAAGCTAAAGAACGAGCTACCCAGTGGACTTTGGAAGCGCCTTTACGAGAAGCGAACCTTGCGCTGCCCGTGCCGTTCAAAAAAGCGCAGGGAGAAAGCCTCGAATTGCGCATCGAACGAAATAGCGTAGAGCGTCAGTTCGAAAATACTCAGGTTACCTACGGAAAAACCGCTCAGTTGCAAGTCAATCGGCGTGCGAATCGTGACGGCGAACTATTAGTTGAGCGCGGTGTGCTGTATTTCGGCGCAGGACAACTTCCGCTCGATCGAGCTGGATTCTGGTTGCGGGGCGAGCTAAAACAAGCCGACCTCGATCCGTGGTTGGCGCTGAAATCTGCCGACACAGCAAATAACCCTCAGCAATTCAGCTTGCAAGGAATTGATCTACGGGTCGATCAGCTCGATGTATTCGCCAGAAGGATCAACCACCTCAATTTTTCCGCCGCCAAACAAGGCACTCGCTGGCAAGTCTCCTTACAAGGCGATGAGCTAAAAGGGCGAGCCGAGTGGTATGCGGCCAGCGCAGAATTGCCCAACGGTAAGCTGATTGCGCGTCTACAGCAATTCATTCTGCCGCAAGATTCACCGACTACGCGACAAGCGGCAAACGACGAGACTTCCGGATGGCCCGCCTTGGATATCGTAGCTGATTCATTCTGGTCGAAAGGGCACGATCTCGGCAAACTCGAGTTGCACGCCAAGCCGGACAATAACGGTTGGCGAATCGAGAACTTGCGTTTGGTTAATCCGGATGGCGTATTGCAAGCCAATGGCCTATGGCGCAGTGCGGGCAGTCAACAACGCACCTCGATGGATATCGAAATCAAAACGAGCAATGCCGGGGGATATCTTAGTCGCTTCGCCTTACCCAGCACCGTGAAAGGCGGCAAAAGTAAATTAAACGGTCAACTCACTTGGGCAGGTAGCCCGCAGGAGTTGGATTATCCCAGTCTAAGCGGCGAGTTGCGTGTGGAAGTTGAACGCGGCCAATTCACCAAAGTCGATCCAGGTCTTGGCAAGTTACTCGGCGTGTTGTCTTTACAATCGCTGCCTAGACGCGTGTCGCTCGATTTTCGAGATATTTTCTCGGAAGGTTTTGCTTTCGATGAAATCAGCGGCGATGTAAAAGTGAGTAACGGCGTATTGTCGACTAACAACCTTAAAATCTATGGGCCCGCTGCGAAAGTGGATTTGACAGGTAACGCCGATGTCGCACAGGAAACACAAAATTTGCGCGTCAAGGTGCAACCTAGCATCAGCACCGGCGTTGCGGTTGGGACTGCGCTGGCGGTAAATCCCTTGGTTGGAGGCGGTGTGTTGTTGGCGCAGAAAGTATTAAAAGATCCTATTGAGCAGATGTTTGCTTACGAATATCAAGTGACCGGCAAGTGGTCTGATCCGCAAGTTGAAAGGGTGGCCGCTAAATGAGCCGGTTTACTGTTGCTGCTGTGCAGATGATCTCTACTCCCGAGGTCGAAGAAAACCTGCGGTCGGCGCGGCAGTTATTGCAGCGAGCGAAAGAAGAGGGTGCGGAATTAGCGCTGCTGCCTGAGTATTTCGCTTTGATGGGCCGGCATGATACTGACAAAGTTTTATTGCGCGAAGAATATCGACAAGGTCCCATGCAGCATTTCCTGAGTACGGCAGCACGCGAATTGCAATTGTGGTTAATCGGCGGGACCGTACCGCTTAAATGCACTGATGCCGGACGAGTACGCAATAGTTGTTTAGTATTTAATCCAAATGGGGAACAGGTTGCCCGCTATGACAAGATTCATCTATTCGGTTTCAGCCGAGGAGATGAACACTATCACGAGGCGCGTACCATCGAGCCCGGCGATAAATCTGTGGCATTCGATGCTCCATTTGGTAGAGTCGGTTTATCAGTTTGTTACGATCTACGCTTCCCCGAGCTTTACCGAGGTTTAGGTGAACTTACTCTCTTAGTCGTGCCCGCCGCATTTACCGCTACCACCGGTCCAGCGCATTGGGAGATTTTGCTGCGTGCGCGCGCCATCGAAAATCAGTGCTATGTGCTGGCCGCAGCACAAGGCGGATTACACCTCAATCAACGCAGAACTCATGGCGACAGCATGTTGATCGATCCCTGGGGTGTGATCGTCAATCGCTTAGCCAGCGGGCCGGGCGTGGTGATCGGGGATATCGATCTCGATCGCTTACGCGAAGTGCGTAGCCAATTGCCAGCGCTTAATCATCGAGCCTTGTAGAACATGAGCGTATATTCTGAACAATTAATAATCGAAGTGCTGGATCAGCTTAAATTCGATGGGGCGGGTTTAATCCCCGCTGTCGTTCAGCAATACGATAGCGGCGAAGTACTGATGCTGGCCTGGATGAATCGTGAGGCAGTAACGACCACTTTGCGCAGCCGAGAAGTACATTTTTGGTCGCGTTCGCGACAGGAGTTGTGGCGCAAGGGAGAAAGCTCAGGCCACACGCAGCGTTTGGTGGAATTTCGTTTTGATTGCGACCAAGATGCTGTGTTGTTGTTGGTCGAACAGAACGGCCCCGCTTGCCATACTTTACGGCCATCCTGCTTTTATCTGGCGGTGAGCGATGATCGAATAGTCACAATTGCCGAACCTTTGCCTGAGGCCTAGCAAAGGCAAGCAATACCAGTACCGCGCCACTTCCCCCGCGCTGCGCTGGGGGTTCGCAATATGCCAAAACCTCGACGCGTTTTTGTAGCCAGCGACGCACTTTGTTTTTGAGCACCGGTTCTCGACCAGGGGAACTCAGCCCTTTACCGTGAATAATGCAGACGAAACGCCATTGTTGTTTTTTCGCGAGTGCGAAAAAATCGAGTAACGCGGCGTGAGCCTCGAGAGAAGTGTGGTGATGTAAATCGAGTTCGGCTTGGATTTTCCATTTGCCGCGCCGTAAGTCGGTCAACATATCGCGGCGTAATCCGGATTGCACAAAACTTTGCTCGGCTTCAAGATCGCTGCCGGCTTGCCAATCGTCATCGAGACTCAGCGTACGGCTGGCGTGCAGGGCATCGGCCTCATCGGCTAAAAATTGCTCTGGAATGGGCGCCGGCTTAAAACGGGGGTGACGTACACGATTATCGGCGGGCAAAGGTGTAATCGCGCCGAGCTCTGTTGCAATCGCTGCGGAAAAATCGCTGTCGCTAAGAGAGGGCTTGCTATGCGCAGACGATTTAGCCATGTGCTTCCAAATACGCTTCGGCGTCGAGCGCCGCCATACAACCGGTTCCTGCGCTGGTCACCGCTTGGCGGTAGACATGGTCCGCGACATCGCCTGCAGCGAAAACACCAGCGATACTGGTCGCCGTAGCATTACCCTCGCTGCCACCTTTTACTACCAGATAGCCGTTGTGCATTATTAATTGATTCTCGAAAAGCTGAGTATTAGGTGTATGCCCGATGGCGATGAATACGCCTTTGGTCGCCAACTCGTGTTTGGCCTTAGTTGATACATGTTGAACGCGCACAGCGGTGACACCGCTTTGATCACCTAAAACATCATCGAGCACATGATCCCACAAGACGCGCACGTTACCGCCATCGCGGCTTTTCGAGAGCAATCGATCGATCAAAATCGCTTCAGCGCGAAATTTATTGCGGCGATGGATGACCGTCACCGTGCGGGCGATGTTCGATAAATACAGCGCTTCTTCAACAGCGGTGTTCCCGCCACCGACTACAACTACATCTTGGCCTTTATAAAAAAAGCCGTCACAAGTGGCGCATGCCGAAACACCTTTACCCATGAAGGTTTGTTCTGACGGCAATCCGAGATACTTAGCTGAAGCGCCAGTGGCGATAATCAAGGTGTCGGCCGTGTAGCTGCCGTTATCGCCGAGCAAAACAAACGGTTTACTTTGCAGCTTTGCTGTGTGAATGTGATCGAAGATGATTTCAGTTTGGAATCGCTCAGCATGTTGTTGGAAGCGTGTCATGAGCTCGGGACCCTGCACGCCTTGCGCGTCGGCCGGCCAATTGTCGACATCGGTGGTAGTCATCAACTGACCGCCTTGGGCGAGACCGGTGATCAGCACAGGCTGCAAGTTTGCGCGTGCTGCGTAAACTGCGGCGGTATAGCCAGCGGGACCAGAACCTAAAATGAGCAATCGAGCGTGTTTAGACATAGGGCAATGATTGAGCGACGATTCACAGATGCCAGGATTGTACTAAAGTTGTGCTGTAGGCGTGTTTTTGCAAGTAGCGGCAGCAGATTTCGTTCCTCAGATGACGTAAGGATTGTCATCCCGAACGCTAGCGTAGCCCTCGAATGCTTCAATCAAGGGTAAGCAATCTGCTAAAGCAACGCGTGCAGCAAAATGCCTACTGGGTGGAACGAATATGAATGTTGGTATTTGCGCATGCTGCACCTGATCCCTCCCCATCGACACTTCGACAATGCTCAGTGCAGGCTTTGCTCAGGGTCGGGATGACAGGCATTTGTCGTTCCGAGCGAAGGCGAGGAACCAGGTTAACCCAGCCCGTGCGGAAAAACTTGCACGCAAGAACGAATAACAAGTGTGGTTTTTGCCCTTAGCGCTTCTGCACCTGATCCCTTGTTCTGTATGCGCAGAGTGAAGGTTCGTTAGGTTTGGCTTCGCTAGATCAATTGATCCCTCACGCCTATGCTCGGGAAGAGCTAAATCTGGGATAATGCAGCCTAGTTTATTTTCTTTGAGTCGTGATGCCCGCGCAGATTAATCCAGTCAAACCAGCCAAACTTTCCCCGCGCTTTAAACGCTTAGTCAGCGAATCGTGGTGCCTTATCGTGTTGACGGTCGCGGTCTATCTTGCGCTGGCGCTGGTTACTTACTCTACAGGCGATCCTGGTTGGTCAATCTCCTACAGCACAACGCCCGATATTCAGAATAAAGGCGGCGCCTTCGGCGCTTATCTAGCTGATCTGTTGTTTTACCTGTTCGGCGTATCCGCTTGGTGGGTGGTGGTGGCATTAGCTGTGCTGGTAATTTTCGCTTTTGGCCGGCTATCGCGCACTGAACAAGAAGTCGAACGCGGGCTTTGGCTCGGCCTGTTAGGTTTTAGTGTTTTATTGCTCGCGAGTTGCGGCTTGGAAGCGTTGCGGTTTTATAAGCACACTATGGCTTTACCGCTGGCGCCGGGAGGTGTACTCGGAATAGAAGTGGCGAGAACTTTTTCTTATGCATTAGGCTTTAACGGTGGGACGATAGGCTTGCTGGTTTTATTCGCCATCGGCTGGTCTTTGTTCACTGGGATGTCATGGCTCGGTTTAGCGGAGCGTATTGGCGCAGGGCTGGAGTGGAGCATCGCGCGGTTTAAGCAGCGCCAGCGCGAGCAATTAGATCGCAAGGTCGGCGCGCAGACTGCGCAACAACGTGAAGTCGTGGTTGAGGAAGAAAAGAAACGCTTTGACGATCATCAACCGATCATGGTTGTTCCGCCGGTGCTCGCAGTTGAACAGTCTGATCGAATGGCGCGCGAACGGCAAAAACCTTTGTTTCAGGAATTACCCGATTCCGTTTTGCCGCCGTTGCATTTGTTGGAGGAGGCTGCTGGGGCAGTAGAAGTATTGAGCGACGAAACGCTGGACTTTACCTCGAGGCTGATCGAACGCAAGCTCGCAGATTTCGGCGTCGCAGTAAAAGTGATCGCTGCATATCCCGGCCCGGTGATTACCCGCTATGAGGTGGAACCCGCAGTAGGAGTTAAGGGCGCACAGATCGTCAACTTGGTAAAAGATTTAGCCCGGGCTCTCTCTGTCGTCAGCATACGAGTTGTAGAAACGATTCCCGGCAAGACCTGCATGGGCCTAGAGATTCCTAATCCCAAGCGGCAAATCGTCAAGCTGGTGGAGATTTTGAGCTCGACAACTTACGCCAACAACGCCAGCACATTGACTCTAGCGCTGGGCAAGGATATCGCCGGCAAACCCGTGGTGGTCGATCTGGCTAAGATGCCGCATCTCTTGGTTGCCGGTACCACGGGTTCAGGTAAATCGGTGGCGATCAACGCCATGATTTTATCGCTGCTCTACAAAGCTGAGCCGCGGCAAGTACGTCTGTTGTTGATCGACCCCAAGATGTTGGAATTGTCGGTCTATGAAGGGATCGCTCATTTATTGGCGCCGGTGGTTACGGACATGAAGTTGGCGGCTAACGGGCTCAATTGGTGTATCGGTGAAATGGAGCGTCGCTATCAGCTCATGTCGGCTTTGGGTGTACGCAATATCGGTGGTTACAACCACAAAGTGCAAGACGCGAAAAAAAATAAAACTCCGCTTACCAACCCTCTATCGCTTATACCCGATCAAGCAGAATTGCTGGAAGAGTTACCGCTGATCGTGGTGGTGATCGACGAGTTGGCCGATCTCATGATGGTGGTCGGCAAGAAAATCGAGGAGTTAATCGCGCGGCTGGCGCAAAAAGCTCGTGCGGCAGGAATACATCTTTTATTGGCCACGCAGCGTCCCAGCGTAGATGTGATCACGGGACTCATCAAAGCTAACATTCCGGCGCGGATCGCTTTTCAGGTAGCGAGTAAAGTGGACTCGCGTACGATTCTCGATCAGATGGGTGCGGAAACTCTGCTCGGGCAAGGCGATATGTTGTATTTGCCCGCCGGTGTAGGGCATCCACAGCGCATTCATGGAGCATTCGTCAGCGACAGCGAAGTGCACAACGTGGTCGAGTATTTAAAACGTATGGGTAACCCGCAATATATCGACGGTGTGCTCGAAGAGCCTGCAGCGGAACAAGACAATATGTTTGTAGGCGAAACAAACGGTGGCGAGAGCGATCCGCTCTACGATCAGGCGGTGGCGTTGGTGTTGCAAACCCGTCGCCCATCGATCTCTTTAGTACAGCGGCATTTGCGCATCGGATACAACCGCGCTGCGCGTCTCATCGAACAGATGGAGCGTGCTGGATTGATCTCCGCCATGCAGGCTAATGGCAATCGTGAAGTGATCACCCCAGCCACGCGAGAGATGTAAATGAAAGCCCTGATTGGAATCTTGTGTGGCCTGGTATTCAATCAAGCGGCAACAGCTACGGCCTTAGATAAGTTACGTGGCTTCTTAAACGACACCAAAACAGCCCGCGCGCAATTCACTCAAACTGTGGTCGATAAGAATGGAAAAACGATGCAGCAATCCAGCGGATCGTTGAGTCTTTCAAGACCAGGAAAATTTCGCTGGAGTTATGACAAGCCTTATCAGCAATTATTGGTCGGGGATGGGCAAAAAGTCTGGATTTACGATCCAGATTTAAACCAAGTGACGGTAAAAAAACTAGATCAGGCGCTCGGTAACACACCGGCTTTATTACTAGCGGGCGGAGTAGGGATCGAACAAGCTTTCGAGCTCAAAGAACTTCCCCTTAGCGAAGGTTTAAGCTGGATAGAAGCGATCCCTCGTAACCGTGAGGGATCTTTCGCAGCCATTCAATTGGGCTTCAACGGCAGCACGCTAGTCAAGATGAAACTCAAAGATAACTTCGGCCAAACCAGTCTGCTCAACTTAATGCAATTCGAACGCAATCCGCCGCTTGATTCCGCGCAATTCCAATTTACTCCGCCTAAAGGCGCGGATGTCATCGGTGATTAATTACCCCTGCCAATGCTGAGGGGATCCTTAACAGCATAAAGGGGTTGAGCAAAGAGTACCCGTCTTGGGGATGCATTGAGTAACACCTCTTCACCGGTTGTCGGATCGACCCCATAAACGGAGACATCGTGCTCTCGGCCATCAAGAGATTGATCTGTATAGATAAGGTTAAATCCATGATGAGCTACGCTGCCACACTCGCCGGCCACATCGGGGCGATTGTCGCTAGCCTGCCCCGAAGCGACTAACACCCTACTTTCTATATAAACATTGATTGTGAGAAAACGCGAATAGTCGGATGAATGGCAAGCCCAACCTGTCACTCCTCGGTCAGAAGCTGTGTCATGCCAGCCCCGCATGACAAAAGGTTGGCGCGCATAAACTCTAACGCTGCCGATCTCGGGTGCGCTGGCGAAATCCGGCGGTAAGCTGGTGTGGGCGGTAAGGGTATAAGTGCGCCCCGCTTCATCGGTTGACACCCACGCTCCGCCTATGGGTTCATCTGAACAACCACCAGGTTCCCGAGGGAGCGGATCAGTTACCGACCAGCAGACATAACGGCTTTCCATAAGCCAAGCTACCGCAGCCAGGCACGTGCTTCCACCGCTTAGCACGCAAGGGTTGTGTAATGCGATGAAGAACGCAACGGAATTGAAAAAAATCGAATTATTGGCGATGAGAGGATCGTTTCGACTGATCAAATTGTTTTGTGCCGTGCTGCAATTTATGCTGAGTAAACACACAACTAATATGCGCAATAGGCTTTTCAACATACCGGACCGCCAAGAAAAAAAGTAAATAAACATAGTATCCCCCTCTATCTAGTAGCGTCTAATGTAATGTACACAGGTTTTTTTATTACCGGTGTCTACGTGCCCGGAGGCAAACTATAAGGCGAGCACGGGCGGTATTGTGACAAAGGATTGCAACTTTGCGAAGGGGGGTATAGCGCAGGCAAGAAAAAGCTTGCATTCGGCTAATGCCTGGCCTATAGTGCCGCCCAGCAGATTTTCAGGTGTGCACTCGTTAGCTGTATTCCTCGTATCTTCAGTTCGACCCGCTGCTCTGCCTCGATCTTCATGCTTTTTGGGCGATTTGCCCACTTCCTCAACTTTATTAACTTGGATGATTAGATATGGCAACAGGTACGGTTAAATGGTTTAACGATTCAAAAGGTTTTGGTTTTATTACTCCAGACGGCGGCGGTGAAGATGTGTTCGCGCATTTCTCTGCTATTCAAGGGCAGGGTTTCAAAACACTTTCCGAGCGTCAGAAAGTTTCCTTCGATGTGACAACGGGTCCGAAAGGCAAACAAGCCGCCAATATTCGTCCCATCGAATAATCGCAAGACTTGTACATAGATAAAAAGCCCGCTTATGCGGGCTTTTTTGTTAATTGAAACCTCTGCATAACCTACTGCGCGCCCCATCTGCTTTGTCGTGTCCTCGCTCGCCGCTCGCCTATCTATTTGATATGTCTCGCGGCTCGCTGCGGGACTTCGCGCAGCTGGGTCTGCTCATAACGGTTTTGCAGAGGTTTCTAATTGTTTAACTGATTGCTTGATGAGCTCTTTGAGCACGGCAATATCGATATCCTCAAGTTTTTTGATGTATAAGCAGGACTTTCCGATTTTATGTTTGCCTAACTTCTTCATCAGGCTCGGGTACTGAGTAAAACCCGGCATGATGTATAGCGTTAGGTTTTGGCTGCGCGGGGAAAAGCCAGTCAAAAACCAATCGCCTTCGCGACCGCTTTCATATTGGTAATGATAAATACCGAAGCCAACGATACTACTGCCCCACATCTTTGGACTAGCTCCGGTGGCTTCTTGCATCAGTTCTAAAACAGTGCAGCAATCTTGACGTTTTTGGGGGTCAGCGATGCTGTTCAGGAAGGCGGCAACACTTTGCTTAGTTTGTTTGGTTTTGAGTTCAGCCATTGATAGACCTCTGCTCGAAAGGCTGCAAGCATAACATGTCTAGTCTCTTACCCTTAGGCGCGGTAAATACAATGGTTCAAAGCGGAGCAAAATATCATAGTAGGCTCGCACATTCTCAACGAAGATAACCGCTTCGCCGCCGCGTGCGCCACCATGCTTCAAGCTCGCGGCGTATTCAGGTTTGGCTAACAAAGGTAATGATTTTTTGAGATCAGTCCAGCTGTCCGGATTGAGTTTGCGTTTTTGTGCCAAGATACGTCCCCCTTCTAAATGGCCATAGCCGATGTTGTACGCGGATAGCGCGATCCAAGTGCGATCAGGTTCAGCGATACGTTCCGGCAAATTCTTTTTTAGTTCGACCAAATAACGGGCCCCAGCGAAAATACTTTGTTTAGCATCGAGCCGATCGCTTACTTTAAACCGTTGTGCGGTTTCTTCGGTGAGCATCATCATGCCGCGTACATTAGTGGGGCTCGTCGCCAAAGGATCCCAGTGCGATTCTTGATAGGCGATAGCGGCGATCAAACGCCAATCTATGCCGGTGCGCTCTTGCGCTTGTTGAAACAAAGGCCGATAGGTCGGCAACAGGCTACGAAGTTTATCTTGAAAGGCTTCTGCGTCGTTTGCCGTGACGCGTTCCAGGTGACCGTAATAGCGGTCGAGCAGGCGTTGCAAGCTACCATCTTGGCGGATTCGGTCGAAGAATACTTCTGCACGCTGCAATAATTGTTTTTGTTCAGCTGTAAAAGCCCATGCGAGTTTTTGTGGCGGGGCGACTGGGAAAGCGCGTTCGATATCCAAATAAAAATTTTTGCTTACCGCAAACTGGTGCGAATCGACGACTGCGTAACTGATTTCCTGCAGGGCTACTTTTTCAAGCAGAGCGTCGGCATCATTGACTGCAAAACTTTGCCAAGAAAGTTGATTAAATTTTTCTTTGGCCGCCATGAGCCATTTTTCTTGACCGCTACCATGCACAACACCGATAACGCGCTCTGCAACATCCAGCCAGTCACGAGGTTTAAATTCGTTATCGTTGTAGACTAAAACCGGTTGTACTTCATGATAAGCCGCTCCGTAGAGCAGATCCGGATAAGCATCGCTTTCACGGTAAAGTCCGGCGGCGGCGAAATGCGCTTTTCCATCGCGTAAAGCCTGATAGACCGCTGCTGGTGAATCAACTGTGATGAAGCGAACCGGCACACCGAGAAATTTGCCGAATAACAGACAAAGCTCGTATTCCAATCCAGCGGTTTCCCCATTTGCACCGGCGTACAAGGTAGTAGGGCCCACGCGCGAGACCACAATTAATTCGCTTTTGGCCGATGGATCGGGCAATGAAGGACGATCGCAGGCGACCAGCAAACTCGCAATGAGCAATAAAAAGCTGGAGCGCAAATTATGCATATCAATGGAGGTTGCTTTTATTAAACCATAGGCACACAGAATACATTGAAGAAAAACACTCAGTATGTGATCAGCGCTTTTCATGATTTAAGTTTTGTCTATAAGTGTATCTGTAAATAAAAGTGTGAATTGTCGTTCCTAGCGGCCTTTAGCCCCAGAGAAAGCGGGGGAAGGAAACCCAAGTACGGTAATGCAAAGGGTAAACCAGTATTTATTATTCTTTCTTGCGTAGGCTTTTTTCTGCACGCGCTGCATCAAGCTGACTTCTCACTCCGTTCGGAGTGACAACCTTTGGGTCAACATTCACTGTTTTTGCTTATCATCCCATCCCGAACGAAGGTGAGGGATCATGATCATCTGAGCGAATGGTTAAAAAAATACAACGATCTCGATGCTAGTCGTCGTTCCGAGCTTATGCAAGCAACGTGTCAAGTAGCGAGGGACTGACTGCAGCTTAGACATGTCATGGAGAAGTTTTAAAAAATTATTAGGATTCAGGTTGATTGTGCTACTTGCGCACGTTACACTCGCGTCCGGCGGGTCGCCCCGCATCGTTCGGTAGTGAATCTGGTCAGGTCCGGAAGGAAGCAGCCACAGCTATTTACAGCGAGTGCCGGGGGAACGGCTCGCCTTTCCCTTTCCGTGATAAGGGTCCGGAATCAAACACGGTGCATCTTGTTTGGGATTATTCATGATAAGGCCTCTATTGTTGTCTTGCCTGCTACTTACCGCTCACTGCTATGCCAATGATGTTGCGCTGAGGGCTCCTAAAAGCTTTTTACAAAGCCAAACTCTGAAGCATGTTAAGGTGTCAGCAGATCCCCGCTTATGGGAAGTAGTGGACGACAAGGCGGATGAAGATGGCGATGTGGAATTTACCCTTGGCCATAAGCGATCTGGTAGCGCGATATTGCTGCAGATCCAAGAATTGTATGAAGACACTAAGAATGTTTCGCTGATAAGAAGTTTACGTACAATAATCAATATCCATAAAAAAGGCGCTAAAGCGTATAAGGAATTGCGGCCCTATAAAGAACTGGCAATTCCTGCGGATACAATTTGCAAGTACTATGAAATGATTGCGGAAGATGAGGACGACGCCTTGCAATACGCTTCGTGCGCCTATCTCGGTAAAGGTTGGTGGGCTTTCCTATCGGTAGTTTTGGTCCCCGGTGAGTGGAAAGCGTACCAAAGCGATCTCAATCAAGTTTTACGGAGCATCCGCTTCAACTAAGTGAATATGAGCTATCAAGTCCTTGCCCGTAAGTGGCGCCCAAAAACTTTTCTTGAGTTGGTTGGACAAACACATGTTGTGCAAGCTCTGACCAATGCGCTCACACACAATCGGTTACATCACGCTTACTTATTGACTGGCACGCGCGGCGTGGGCAAAACCACGATCGCGCGTATTTTGGCTAAATCGCTGAATTGCTTAACCGGTGTGACGGCTACTCCCTGCGGAGTGTGCTCGGCGTGCGTCGAGATCGATGCAGGACGCTTTGTCGATTTGTTGGAGTTAGACGCGGCATCAAACACTGGTATCGACAATATGCGGGAGATTCTCGATAACGCCCGTTATGCTCCTACAGTCGGTCGCTACAAAGTGTATTTGATCGACGAAGTTCATATGCTCTCTAAAGCTGCATTTAATTCTATGTTGAAAACCCTGGAAGAACCGCCCGAGCATGTGAAATTTGTGCTGGCGACGACTGATCCGCAGAAAATCCCGGTCACAGTGTTATCGCGTTGCTTGCAGTTCAATTTGAAGCAGTTGTCGCCCCAGTTGATCGATGATCGGCTGCAACATATTTTGCAAAAGGAAGGTATTAAAGCCGATAGCGCAGCTACACGATTGCTAGCGTATGCAGCGCAAGGTTCGATGCGCGATGCTTTGTCCTTGCTCGATCAGGCTATAGCTCATGGTGGAGGAATCGTCGAGGAGTCGAGTGTGCGTGCCATGCTGGGTGCAGTCGACAGTGACTATCTATATCGATTGCTGGAGGCGCTGATCGCTGGAAACGGCAACGCATTGCTAGCTGAGGCTAAAGCGATGGCCGGCCGCTCATTATCGTTTGCTGCCGCCTTGCAGGATTTAGCCAGTGTGCTACATCGTATCGCTGTGGCGCAAACATTAGGCGATAAGTTAGATGATGCGGCATTCGACCAAAACAAAATTGCCGATTTTGCAGCGCGCTTGACTGCAGAAGAGGTACAGCTTTTTTATCAGATATGCATTACCGGGCAACGCGACCTCGCTTTAGCGCCGGATGAGTTTGCCGGTTTCACTATGAGCTTGCTGCGCATGCTCGCATTTCGCCCTTTGGAGCAAGCTCCTCAGGTGACCTCAGTATCGGGTACGGCTGTTAAAGCCTCTAATCAAAGCGCTCAGTCTGCTCAGACGGCGACAAGACAAGTTTTTGACGGCGATTGGTTATCATTAGTTAGCCGGTTGAAACTTGGTATCGCTCAACAACTCGCCCGGGAAAGCGAGTTGAGAAGTTATACTGATGATCATTTTGTGTTGTGCCTTGCAACTCAGCAAAAACACTTGGCGGAATTTCAGGGTAAGTTGAAAACTGCGCTGACGGAATATTTTGCACGGCCGGTGCAGCTTACCGTGGAGATCGGTGAAAACAGCGATGCAACGCCGGCGGCGCAGGAAAGGCGTGAAAAGCAGCAGCAGGCGGCTAAAGCCCTAGAGCTTTTTCAAGATGAGCCTTTTGTTAAAGAAATCATCCAGCAATTTGATGCCCAGATAAAGCCTGGGTCGGTACGCCCACTCTTATAGGAACGAATGATGAAAGGTGATTTGTCGAATATCATGAAACAAGCCCAGCGCATGCAGGAAAATATGCGCAAGGCGCAGGAAGAGTTGGCCCAAGTCGAAGTGCAAGGACAGGCCGGAGCAGGCTTAGTGAAAGTGACTATGACCTGCCGTTACGACGTCAAGCGAGTGGCGATTGATCCTTCTTTACTCAGCGATGATAAGGAGATGTTGGAAGATTTAATCGCTGCCGCGGTAAACGATGCAGTGCGCCGGGTTGAAACCACATCTCAGGAGAAAATGGCTGGTTTTACTGCTGGTCTTTTACCACCTGGATTTAAGCTACCGTTCTGATTGAATGTATCGCGATGCTGCAGCCCGCACCGCTCGATGAGTTGGTTAAAGCTTTGCGCATTTTGCCAGGCGTCGGCCCCAAGGCAGCGCAGCGCATGGCTTTTCATTTATTGCAGTACGACCGAGGCGGTGCGCAGCGTTTAGCACAGACTCTGCAACAAGCTATAGAGCGGATTCACCATTGTCAACGCTGCCACACCTTTTCCGAGGAAGAATGCTGCGCTTTATGCCGTTCACCGCGCCGAGATGCGAGTTTGTTGTGTGTAGTTGAAACGCCTGCTGATTTGCTTATGGTTGAGCAAACCCATGCTTATACCGGCCTGTATTTCGTCTTGCTGGGCCGAATCTCGCCCTTGGACGGTATCGGTCCTCAAGAGATTGGTTTAGAACAGTTGTTGACCAGAGCAAGCGATGGTGTAGTACGTGAAGTGATCGTGGCAACTAATTTCAATAACGAGGGCGAAGCGACGGCGCACTATATCAACGAGCTTTTACGCGCTCGCAAATTGAAAGTAAGCCGTTTGGCGCGAGGCGTTCCAGTTGGCGGGGAATTGGAATTCGTCGATAGCACCACTCTTGCCCAGGCTTTGCGCGAAAGGCGTGAAGTTTAAAACTTTGATAGACATACCTGGCAGCTCTGCATAAAATGCACAGCATGCGGCGCAAGCCGTTAACAAACCGCTAGGACATCCTAGCCTTCCCCTACCTGTAGTCCCTTTCGAATGCGAGCCATAAGGAGGAGTTATGCGTAGCAAAGAGAGTCAGATGAAGTCATCTCGCCGTAAATTTATCGCTAGTGCCGGCGCAGCGGGTGCAGCAGCCGGTTTAGGTTTTCCGATGATCGCTAAGGGCCAGACCGGTCCGATCAATATGCGTTGGCAAAGCACTTGGCCAGCGAAAGATATTTTCCACGAGTTTGCGCAAGACTTTGCCAAAAAAGTCAATGATATGACCGGTGGTGACTTGAAGATCGAAGTGTTGCCGGCCGGTGCTGTAGTGCCCGCCTTTGGTTTACTCGATGCTGTGAGTAAAGGTACTTTAGACGGCGGTCACGGCGTGTTGGTTTATCACTACGGCAAGCAAACCGCCTTGGCTTTATGGGGTTCAGGTCCTGCCTATGGCATGGATGCCAATATGCTGCTCGCTTGGCATAAGTACGGCGGCGGGCGGGAACTCTTAGATAAGCTTTATAAATCGATCAACGCCAACGTCGTGTCCTTTCCTTACGGACCTATGCCAACTCAACCTTTGGGTTGGTTTAAAAAACCGATTACCAAGCCGGACGATTTCAAAGGTGTGAAATTCCGCACAGTGGGAATTTCGATCGATGTATTCACTGGTTTGGGCGCGGCGGTCAATGCGCTGCCTGGAGGAGAAATTGTCCCGGCGATGGATCGAGGCTTGCTTGATGCAGCGGAATTCAATAATGCCAGTTCAGATCGTATATTGGGCTTCCCCGATGTTTCTAAGGTGTGCATGCTGCAAAGCTATCACCAGAATGCCGAGCAGTTCGAAGTGATGTTTAACAAAACTAAATACGATGCATTGCCAGCTAAGATGAAAGCGATCATCGAAGTAGCCGTCGAGGGCTCATCAGCCGATATGTCTTGGAAAGCGATCGATCGCTATTCCAAGGATTACAGCGAAATGCAAGCCAAGCAAAACGTAAAATTCTACAAAACGCCCGATGCCTTGCTGCAAAAACAGCTCGACGCTTATGATGCAGCGGCGGCCAAAAAAGCCGAAGCGAATCCTCTGTTTAAAGAAATCGCTGAATCGCAGAAAGCATTTGCCGAGCGCGCAGTGCGTTGGGATCTCGATACCAACGTCAATCGCCGCATGGCCTATAACCACTATTTTGCAAAGAGCGCCGCTAAACCCGCAGCGAAAAAAGCCTAAGCTCAGTCTGAATAGCCCCATCCGGCTAAACTGGATGGGGTATTTCTCATGCAAAAAGCCCTGTTGTTAGTCGATAGGATCAGCACCTGGGTTGGGCACGCCTGCTCATTTTTTATCGTTGCCTTAACCCTGCTGGTTTCTTGGGAAGTGTTTTCCCGTTACGCGCTCGAGTCACCGCATGCTTGGGCTTTCGATGCCATGATCATGCTGTACGGCACGTTATTCATGATGGCAGGAGCCTATACCCTGGCCAAAAATGCTCACGTGCGGGGTGATGTGTTGTATAGCTTTTTTACGCCGCGTGCCCAGGCGAGCATCGATTTAGTTCTCTATGCATTCTTCTTTATTCCTGGTGTCGTCGCACTCACTTATGCAGGATATTTTTACGCGGCGGAAAGTTGGGCGATAAAAGAACATTCCAACGTGACGGCGGACGGCCCTCCGATTTACCCATTTAAAACCGTTATTCCCATAGCCGGTGCTTTTTTACTCATCCAAGGAGGCGTTGAAATTATTCGTTGCATCATCGCTATCAAGTTAGGGCGTTGGCCTTCGAGAGAACAAGACGTGGAAGAAGTCGATGTCGATAAGTTAAAAGAAATGGTGCGCGTCGAGGATGTCAGTTTGCAATCAAATCGATAATGAAGATACGTAAAGAATTGTGGTTTGGGTTTTCGCTGATGGCGATCATATTGCTCGCCGTCTTGATCTTTACGCCTTGGGCTAGTTTGAGCAAAGGCCATCTAGGCTTATTGATGTTGGCCTTGGTGGTAGTCGCCATTATGTTAGGTTTCCCTACTGCATTTACTTTGATGGGAATGGGCGTGCTGTTCGCTTGGCTTGCTTACCGTGATGTCGATCCGGCTCTGGCCAATCGGCAAGTGCTCGATTTGATGGTGCAACGGGCTTATGCGGTGATGTCAAACGATGTGTTGATCGCTATCCCGCTGTTTGTGTTTATGGGGTATTTAGTCGAGCGCGCAGCACTGATTGATCGGTTGTTCAAGAGCTTGCATCTGGCGATGTCCTGGGTGCCTGGATCGTTAGCAGTCGCGACGATCATCACTTGTGCCATATTCGCTACGGCAACTGGTATCGTCGGCGCAGTAGTTACATTGATGGGTTTGTTGGCGTTTCCCGCTATGCTGCGAGCGGGTTATAACACTCAAGTTTCTGCCGGCTGTGTGACTGCCGGTGGTTGTTTGGGTATTCTGATTCCTCCTTCAGTGTTGCTGATTGTCTATGGTGCTACCGCAGGCGTTTCGGTTGTGCAGCTCTATGCCGGTGCATTTTTTCCAGGATTTATGCTCGCTGGGCTTTATATCGCTTATGTCGTTATTCTGGCCAAACTTAGACCGCAGTTGATGCCCCCTCTACCGGAGGGTGAGCGTACTATGTTGTTGCCACAATATGCTCAGGTGTTGCAAGGCAAAAGCAGCAATGCTTTACTGGGTCTTGGCGCTGCGTTAGGTCAAACAGTAGCAGGATTATCTAAAGGTCGAGCCCTGAGGCAGTTTACGATAGCCTTATTACCAGCCTTGGTGACGCTGGCGATACTCGCAATCACCCATCGCGTGATAACTGCCCCAGTAATCGAGAACAGCACTGCAGGATTGGTTGAAGCGGGCGGCACAGTTGCAGCCGAGAGCGCTGAACAATCCACTGGGCTGATCGGTGTACCTCCCGAAGAAGAGTTGACTTTATCTGAACCACCTAGCGAAGAATCTAAGACTACAATCACGCCGGCAAAGGAAAACAGCACCGGATCTGTACAGCAGGCTGAACGACTCCCCACCCCAACCTGGTTTTGGATCGTGTTAGGGAGCTGCGCCGTATTATTGTTCGCTCTGTATACGTTGTGGAATTGGCGACGCAATGAGATCTTTAAAATGCTGCTCGCTTCGTTTTTTCCATTGGCGATTTTAATCCTAGCTGTGCTAGGTTCCATTGTATTCGGGCTTGCTACGCCGACTGAGGCGGCGGCGGTAGGGGCTTTCGGTGGGTTTATCTTGGCCGCAGCTTATCGTTTTATCGCGCATTGGCGCGAGCAACGGTCCAGCGCGAGCATCTTGCGCACTGTTAAGGAGTTGGGATCGATCGTCAAGGAATCATCTTTTCTCACCGCAAAGACCAGCGCTATGGTGTGTTGGCTGTTTGTCGGAGCCTCGATTTTCTCGGCTGCTTTCGCGCTTTTAGGGGGACAAGAAATCATCGAGCGTTGGGTACTGTCGATGAATCTTACGCCCTTGCAATTTATGATTCTTGCCCAACTGATCATTTTTATTCTCGGCTGGCCTTTGGAGTGGACCGAGATCATCGTCATTTTTATGCCGATATTTATTCCGCTGCTAGCGCATTTCAACATCGATCCCTTGTTCTTTGGCTTATTGGTCGCGCTTAATTTGCAGACGGCATTTCTCTCACCCCCAGTGGCGATGGCAGCGTTTTATCTTAAAGGTGTTGCCCCGCCCCATGTGACACTCAATCAAATTTTCGGCGGTATGTTGCCCTTCATGGGTATACAAGTGGTCGCTCTGATCTTGTTGTATGTTTTCCCTGAAATCGGTTTGTGGTTGCCGAAGCTACTGTATAAGTAAGTTCATAGTATTGCCAGAGGGCGACGACAAGGAGTACTCTGGCGTTGTTTCGATCAGCTACGGGAGATTAGGCTATGCTCGTCAGTGAAATCATGCGCGTTAAAGGTAGCGGCGTACTGTATACCATCCCGCCGCAAACCCCAGTTTTGGATTGCATAAAACTCATGGCCGAAAAAGATATCGGCTCGCTGGTGGTCATGGAGCACGGCGAAATGGTGGGTATGCTTACTTTTCGCGAAGTTTTGCAAGCGATAGATAAGCAAGCGGGAAAACTAGATGGCCTTAGCACTAGCGCCATCATGGTTCGCCAACCCGCCATAACCAATCCGCACATGGATGTGATGGAGTTACGTCGCATCATGCTTGAGCAACATGCGCGTTACATCCCTGTGCTGGAAGGCAAGATGTTGATCGGTGTAGTGTCGTTCCACGATGTTGCCAAAGCGGTTTATGAAGAAGCGAGTTTCGAGAACAAAATGTTGAAGAGTTATATTAAGAACTGGCCGGATGCGGATAGCAATAATTAAAGAGCATTTCTATAAATCTACTGTGCAGCCCGATTTTTATGTATGGAGCAGAAAAAGCGCCGGCCTTTTAGCAAGCCAAGTGCAGTTACGTTTCTGCCATTGAGCGAGTGGTAGAGTCTCGATCCGCTCAGAAAGCAGCGTAAGATCGACGGCTATACACAGCGAGGTTTCCCCTCGGCACACTGTCAATAGATCGTCCAGCAACGCGAGGTTGCGATAAGGTGTTTCGATAAATAATTGCGTCGCACCGGTTGATTGAGCTTTGCTTTCGAGTTCAAGCAAGGCTTGCCGGCGCGCGATCTTGTCGGCTGGTAAATAACCGTGAAAGCAAAAGTGCTGACCGTTCATACCCGCAGCCATAAGCGCTAACAATATCGCGCTAGGGCCGACGAGCGGCACAACTTTAATTTGTTCGCGATGAGCTAGAGCGATGAGCTGCGTACCAGGGTCGGCGATGGCGGGACAGCCTGCTTCGGATAGTAAACCCAGATCATGGCCTAGCCGTGCCGGCTCAAGCAAGCGAGGGATATCGAGTTCGCGAGTATGTTCGTTGAGTTCCTTAATAGCGATATCTTGTAGACGAAGCTTGCCACCCAGAGTTTTTAAAAATGAGCGCGCGCTCTTAGCATGCTCGGCCACAAAGTATGAGAGTGAACTGGCGATTTGCACAGTCTTCTGCGGTAACACGTCCTGCACTGGGACCATTCCCAACAAACTCGGAATGAGATACAGCGTGCCTTTATGAGGTGATGGCATGTTTCGTCAAGCGCGAGATAGTCATAACGGTGAAATCCCTTCATTGCGCAACATTGCGTTCAGAGCGATTAAAGGCAGGCCGATCAAGGCTGTAGGATCTTCGCTTTCGACCTTGCTGAGCAAGGCGATACCGAGGCGTTCCACTTTGGCACTACCTGCACAGTCAAAGGCCGGTTCTTTTTGCAAGTAAGCGGCAAGCTCATGATCGCTGAGATCTAAGAAAGTTACGTGTGTCGCGATATTAGCCGTTTGCATATTGCGTGTTGATGTGTTCAGCAGACAGACGGCAGTGTGAAAAATAACCAAGCGACCCCGCATAGCCTGTAATTGTGCCAAGGCTCGCTCATAGGTGTGCGGTTTACCGATCGCTTGACCGTTGAGATCGGCGACTTGATCTGAGCCGATGATCAGCGCATCGCGATAATCGTTTTCTAGTGAACGCGCTTTGGCTTGCGCAAGACGCCAGGCTGTGACGCGCGGAGATTCGTTTAGCGGTGCCTGTTCATCAGCCTGAGGTGGGACGGCGATAAAGGGCAGGCCAAGCCGCTGCAACAGTTCATGACGGTAAGCCGAAGTAGACGCTAGGATTAATTGGCGATGCATCCTTCTTAGCAAAGCTGCAAATTTTGACAGCGATCAGTGTTTTCACTATTATGCCGCGTTTTACCGCGAAGGGAAGATGGCTCGTGAAGCAGACCATTAATTTTCTGGAGTTGGCGCGAGAGAGCCGTGAACTCACTGGTGAGTTTAAGCTCAGCGATTGCGAGCGCCTGCGCGGTATGGTTGTGGAGCGGCGGGGGCTGGTCGCCTTCCGAATCAAGGGGAGCAAAGACGAACACGGGCGTCCACAGATCCTGGTGGAGTTGAGTGGTACCCTGAAACTGGTTTGTCAACGTTGTCTTGTTCCTTTCAATTATCCCTTGCGGCATTCGGCGACGATGCTGTTGGCAGCCGATCGTGAAGAGCTGGCTTCATGGGACGAAGAATTAGTAGAGACCATGTTAGCTAATCGGCCGGTCGATCGCTTTGAATGGTTAGAGGATGAGTTGCTGTTGAGTCTACCTTATGCGCCGCGCCATGCAGAGGGTGAATGCGAAACCCTGTCTATAGCAGAATCCAAGCGTATAACTGACAAGCCTTTGGCGGTATTGCAAGTTTTGAAGCGAAATGAAACTTCTGCAAAACAATTATGAATCGCAGTAGTTTCGAAAATATAGGAGTAATGAATTATGGCCGTCCAACAAAATAAAAAGTCCCCTTCTAAGAGAGGCATGCATCGTGCGCATGATTTTATCAACGAGCCTCCTTTAGCGATTGAGCCGGTGAGCGGTGAAGTACATTTGCGACATCACATCAGCAAGAGCGGATATTATCGCGGTAAGAAAGTTCTAAAATCCAAAGACGAATGACCTCGCTTCGCTGGCGTGGCTAATCCGGCTCGCGCAGCATGTCCATTACAATCGCAGTCGATGCCATGGGTGGAGATCACGGAATTTCCGTGACTCTGCCGGCCACACTTTCTTTTCTTGAGCAGCAAAGCGATGCGCAAGCCATCTTAGTTGGCGATAGCGCAATCATCGAACAAAAACTAAGCCGTCAGGCGATTCGCGAACGAATTCGAGTATGCCATGCGAGCCAAGTGGTGGAGATGCACGAACCGCCGGCTGCGGCCTTACGCAGCAAAAAGGACTCATCGATGCGCGTCGCCATCGATCTAGTCAAAAGCGGTGAGGCACAAGCCTGTGTGAGCGCAGGGAATACCGGTGCTTTGATGGCGATCTCGCGTTTTGTTTTGAAAACCATATCCGGTATTGATCGACCGGCGATCGCTTCACAATTGCCCACCATGCGAGGTGAGACCACAGTGTTGGATTTAGGCGCCAACGTCAACTGTGGCGCTGAGCATTTACTACAATTCGCCATAATGGGCAGTGCGCTAGCTGCTGGTATAGAGCAAGTCGATAAACCGTCGATCGGTCTGCTTAACATCGGCGAAGAAGACATCAAAGGTAATGATGTAGTGAAGCAGGCGGCTGAGTTGTTACGCGCCAGCAGCTTGAACTTTTATGGCAATGTGGAGGGTAATGATATTTATCAAGGCACGACCGATGTAGTCGTCTGTGATGGCTTTGTGGGTAATGTTGCGCTAAAAACTTCTGAAGGTTTGGCGCAAATGTTGGGTACTTTTTTACGCCAAGAATTCAAGCGTAATGCATTGACCATGGCATCCGGTTTGATCGCCTGGCCGGTGTTAAACGCTTTTCGGCGTAGAATCGATCATCGCCGTTACAACGGCGCGAGCCTCTTGGGCTTAAAAGGGATCGTCATGAAAAGCCATGGTTCAGCGGATAAACTGGCTTTTCGCTGTGCGTTGAATAAGGCCTACGCGGAAGTCAGCAACAAAGTGCTGGAACGAATCAGCGAGCGTTTGATCAGTGAGCATGCCGATCTCGCGGCAAGCGAGGCGGATAATCATGTCTGAGATCATCGCTACTGGTAGCTATCTGCCTGCGCGCATAGTGAGCAATGCGGAGTTGGCGCAGCGAGTCGATACCAGCGATGAATGGATCGTTGCCCGTACCGGTATCCAGCAGCGACATCTTGCTGCCGAACATGAAACCACCAGCGATTTAGCGGTGCATGCCGCCAAAGCAGCTCTGCAAGCAGCGCAATTGTCTCCGGAAAAAATCGATTTATTGATTGTTGCCACGACCACGCCCGAGCAGATTTTTCCGAGCACGGCGTGCATCGTGCAAAATAAATTAGGCATAACAAACGGCGCAGCGGCCTTCGATCTGCAAGCTGTGTGTAGCGGTTTTGTCTATGCGCTGTCGGTAGCCGACGCGCTCATGAAAAACGGAACTTATCGCCATGCCCTAGTTATCGGCGCGGAAATCTATTCTCGGATTATCGATTGGAACGATCGGTCGACTTGTGTATTGTTCGGCGATGGGGCTGGCGCAGTTGTGCTGACGCAGAGCGCTACACCTGGAATTCTATCCAGCCATCTCCATGCCGATGGCGCTTATCGGGACATTTTGCAAGTCCCTGGACAAGTGCGCTCCGGCGGCATATGGGGATCACCGTTTTTACAGATGGAGGGCAATGCAGTATTCAAATTCGCGGTTAAAGTGATGGCAGAAGCGGCGTTGGAGGCATTGACAGCCAATCACTTGCCCGTGTCAGCGATCGATTGGCTGATTCCTCATCAAGCTAATGTGCGGATCATGGAAGCGACTGCGAAGAAGCTCGGCTTACCACTAGAAAAATTGATCACAACCGTTGCTCAGCATGCCAATACTTCAGCGGCGTCGATTCCTTTAGCACTGGATGAAGCAGTTCGCGCGCAGCGTATTCGTTCTGGGCAGCATGTTATGCTGCTCGGCGTAGGGGGCGGATTTACTTGGGGTTCGGTACTGCTCAAATGGTGAGGAGTTTATGAAAATCGCTTTTATTTTCCCCGGCCAAGGCTCACAGACAGTCGGTATGATGAATTCATTCGCCGATAACGCTGTTGTGCGTGAAACTTTTGCCGAAGCCTCTCGTGTGCTGGGAATGGATTTATGGCAGCTCGCTGCGCAGGGACCGGAGCCAGAGCTTAACCGCACGATCAATACACAGCCTCTGATGTTGACTGCCGACATGGCGATTTACCGTGCTTGGCAAGCGCTTGGGGGCAAGACAGCAGAGGTCATGGCCGGTCATAGCTTAGGTGAATATGCTGCGTTAGTCGCTGCAGAAGCACTAAGCCTGCAAGAAGCCCTGCCTTTGGTGCAGTATCGGGCGCAGGTGATGCAAGAGGCAGTGCCCGAAGGGGAGGGCGCTATGGCGGCGATTTTAGGCCTTGCTGATTCGGACGTGATCGAAGCCTGTCAAGCAGCAGCACAGAATCAAGTGGTAGAAGCAGTGAATTTCAATGCACCCAGCCAAGTGGTGATTGCGGGACATAAAAATGCGGTGTTGCGCGCCATCGAAGAAGCTAAGGCACGCGGCGCAAAACGCGGCATGCTGTTGCCGGTTTCCGCGCCATTTCACAGCTCGCTGCTTCGCCCTGCTGCGGAGAAACTAGCGGCTCGATTGGCCACGATCGCGGTTAAAGCACCACGGATACCGGTACTGCACAATGTCGATTTAAGTGTTTCATCTACACCTGATGCAGTGCGCACGGCGCTTGCTAAACAAGCGGCCAGCGCTGTGCGTTGGGTGGAAACTATTGAACACATGGTAAGTGGAGGCGTCAGCTGTTTCGTCGAATGCGGTCCGGGTAAGGTACTAACCGGCATGGTCAAGCGCATCGCGCTAAACGCTGAGGTACTGTCTATGAATGACCTGACCGCTTTGCAATCCGTCAAGCCGGCGATTGATCGAGGAAAAAATGTTTAACGGGCAAATCGCTTTGATCACCGGTGCAACCCGTGGTATCGGACGCGCAATCGCACTTGCTCTAGGTCAAGCTCGTGCAGTAATTATCGGCACAGCGACCACTGAAGCGGGTGCAGCAGCCATTAGTCAGTATTTAGCAGAGGCAAATATCAAAGGTAGAGGTTTAGCGCTTAATGTGATTGATCCTGAGCAAATCGATCAGGTGTTATCCGCTATTCAAACCGAATTCGGTGATGTTTTGATCTTGGTGAATAACGCAGGAATTACCCAAGATAATTTGCTGGTGAGAATGAAAGAGGAAGAATGGGATCGTGTTATCGAAACCGACCTCAAATCAGTTTATCGCCTGAGCAAGGCAGTGCTGCGCGGCATGATGAAAGCGAAATATGGACGTATCATCAATATCGGTTCAGTGATCGGCAGCAGCGGTAATGCCGGTCAAGCCAATTATGCGGCCGCCAAGGCAGCGCTGCTCGGTTTTAGCAAGTCGCTGGCCCAAGAAGTGGGTAGCCGCAACATCACAATAAACTGCGTTGCACCGGGTTTTATCGATACTGATATGACTAAAGTCTTGAGTGAACAACAGCGCGATCAACTGCTCACTCGTATTCCGCTTGGTCGTTTGGGTCAGCCGGAAGATGTGGCTCATGCAGTATTGTTTTTAGCTTCTTCGCAGGCGGCTTATATCACAGGCACGACTTTGCATGTGAATGGCGGAATGTATATGGCTTAAGTTTTTCAGCTTGATGAGCACGATGGTAAATACATCTGGTAGAATCACGGCTCGTTTTTTAACCCCCCGCGGGAGGAATTCATGGAAAACGTTGAACAGCGTGTCAAGAAAATCGTAGCTGAGCAATTGGGCGTAAATGAAGCGGAAATCAAACCCGAATCTTCTTTCGTTGACGATTTAGGCGCCGATTCACTTGATACCGTTGAGTTAGTTATGGCCTTAGAAGAAGAATTTGAATGTGAAATCCCTGACGAAGAAGCCGAAAAAATCACCACGGTGCAACAAGCAATCGATTACGTTAAAGCGCATATCAAACAGTAGCGGCGCGCAGATTACCGCTGGCGCGTAAATCTCTTAAATAGTTATCTAACACGCGTGTCCAAACGTCGAGTCGTTATCACTGGTTTAGGCATCATCAGCCCGGTCGGCATCGGCTTAACTGCCGCATGGGATAACATTGTGGCAGGTCGTTCAGGCATCGTGCGCATCACTCGCTTCGATGCTTCGGCATTTCCTTCGCAGATCGCCGGCGAAGTAAAAGGATTTGATGTCGGTCAATACTTATCCGCTAAGGAAGCGCGCCGCTACGATACTTTTATTCATTATGGTTTGGTCGCAGCGATGGAAGCGATTAAGGACGCCGGACTTCAAGAAGGATCGATAACAGCAGAACGGGTCGGGGTATGTATCGGTTCCGGTATCGGCGGTTTGCCGATGATTGAAGAGACCATGACCGCTTACACAGCAGGTGGACCGCGGCGCATTTCCCCTTTCTTTGTACCCGGGTCGATCATCAATATGATTTCCGGTTTGTTGTCGATTCAGTATGGCTACAAAGGGCCTAACCTGGCTTTAGTGTCTGCTTGTTCTACAGCCAATCACAGCATCGGTGAAGCGGCACGTTTAGTTGAATACGGCGATGCCGATGTAATGATCGCCGGCGGTGCTGAATCGACGATCAGCCCGCTAGGTTTAGGTGGTTTTTGCGCCCCTAAAGCCTTATCGACCCGCAACGACGATCCAGCCACAGCAAGCCGACCTTGGGATATCGAGCGAGATGGTTTTGTGTTAGGCGAAGGCGCAGGGATTTTAGTGCTCGAAGAATACCAACATGCTAAACAGCGCAACGCCCATATTTATTGTGAATTAGCCGGTTATGGCATGAGCGCTGATGCCTATCACATTACCGCACCACCGGAGGATGGCGAGGGTGCGGCACGCAGCATGATCAACGCTATGAAAAATGCCGCTGTCAATGCGCACGAAGTCGATTACATCAATGCACATGGCACATCAACCCCACTCGGCGATGTGGCGGAAACGTTAGCGGTAAAGCGCGCCTTCGGCGAACATGCCAAAAAACTGGCAATAAGCTCAACTAAATCGATGACCGGGCATTTACTCGGTGCTGCTGGCGGTATCGAGGCTGTTTTTACCGCGCTGGCGGTTGAAAAACAAATCGCACCACCCACGGCCAACTTATTTAAAGCCGATCCGCAGTGTGATCTCGATTACGTGCCTTTACATGCTCGCGAAATGCCGATTCGCACCGCGTTGTCGAACTCTTTCGGTTTCGGTGGGACTAATGCGACCTTAGTTTTTCGAGGGGTGTAACGTATGAGAGTAATCGGTACACGCAAATCAAGGTCTATAACACTTCACGCTGATACCGAGGCATTTATCGAAGGAGCGCGTTTTAACGACGATTTAGCTCGCTTGTCTGTTATTAAGCACACTTGCTTTCCAAAAGGAGTTTACCGTTATCGCTCTCATGAGGAAGCCGATCAACATTGGTTGTCAGCCATAGTTCAGCACATCGTGCTTACAAAGCAAGCTAGACAAAAGGCAAATTGTGACTGACAAATTTGCTCGTCCGGCAACATTCGAAGATGTGAAAATGCTTCTACAAGCTCTTAATGAGCAGCAAGTCGAGTATCTATTGATTGGTGGCTATGCTCTTTATGCCCACGGTTACCAACGTGCAACGACAGATATTGATCTGTTACTTCCTGCAACTAGAGAGACCGGCGAAAGAGTAAAACAAGCGTTATTACTTTTGCCCGATAAAGTCGCAGAATCTCTTGATCCAGCTTGGTTTGAGGAAGGGGAAACGATACGAGTTGCCGATGAGTTTGTCGTCGATCTGATTTTCAACGCCTGTGGTGAAAGTTATGCTGTTTTAGCACCTTATGCCGAGACGATCGAAGTTGAAGGCGTATTGATTCGTACGGTGAATCTAGTCGGTCTATTGAAGACTAAACAGTCTGTCAGAGAAAAGGATAAAGTTGATCGTCTAGTGTTGGAAAGAGCTCTACAAAAAAGCTAAGCGATCGAATATTCCTTGTTTCGGTACGTATATGTCATTACTCGTGCAAAAATACGGCGGTACTTCCATGGGCAATCCCGAGCGCATTCGGGAGGTGGCCAAGCGGATTGCTCAGTTTCACGATGCAGGTCATCAGTTGGTGGTGGTGGTCTCCGCCATGGCAGGTGAAACCAATCGCTTGTTGTCACTAGCCAAAGAAATCAATCCTGATCCTGATCCACGAGAAGTCGATGTGATCGCTTCCACAGGCGAACAGGTGTCGATCGGCCTGTTAGCTTTAGCTTTGCAGCATAAAGGGTTGCGGGCAAAGAGCTACACGGGTCAGCAAGTACATATACTGACTGACGACGCGCACACCAAAGCGCGTATTCTCGCTATCGATGAAACCAAGATACGCCAAGATTTAGCTGAGGGAATCATCGTCGTGGTCGCTGGTTTTCAGGGCGTAGATGAAAAAGGTAATATCACAACGCTGGGACGCGGTGGATCGGACACGACCGGCGTAGCCTTGGCAGCGGCGCTAAAAGCCGATGAGTGCCAGATCTACACAGACGTCGATGGAGTATACACGGCCGATCCGCGCATAGTCCCTGAAGCGCGACGGCTCGATACCATAACATTCGAGGAAATGCTCGAGTTAGCGAGTTTGGGTTCTAAGGTACTGCAAATTCGCTCGGTGGAATTTGCCGGCAAATACAAAGTTAAGCTGCGTGTGCTGTCGAGTTTCGAAGCAAACAATCAGGGCACGCTGATCACTTTTGAGGAAGACGATAACATGGAGCAAGTCATCATCTCAGGTATCGCGACCAATAGCGATGAAGCCAAAATCACCATCAAAGGTGTGCAAGATAAACCTGGTGTCGCCTACAGCATTTTAGGGCCGATCGCAGCGGCTAACATCGATGTCGATATGATCGTGCAAAATGTCGGCGCCCATGGTCAGACCGATTTTTCTTTTACGGTGCATCGTAACGAGTACCGGAAAGCGCTGACGGTGTTAAACAACGAAATGGGTAAAACGTTTACCGCCAGTGAGATCATCGGTGACGATAAAATCGCCAAAGTTTCAGTAGTGGGTATCGGTATGCGCTCTCATGTCGGCCTAGCTAGCAAGATGTTCAAAGCCTTAGCCGATGAGCGAATAAACTTACAGATGATCTCCACTTCGGAGATTAAGATTTCAGTAGTGATCGATGAAAAATATATGGAGCTCGCTGCCCGCGTGTTGCATAAAACCTTTGAGCTGGAGAAGGTGAGCGTCTGAAAGTTGCTACACATAAAAACAGCGCCATGCGGCGCTGTTTTATGTTTAGTAGAGCTTCTACAGAGGTATAGTGCCGGTACCCCCACCAACTGTGGGTGTTGGGTTACCAGGGCCTGGTCCTGGAGGTGTATCAAAACCGCCAAATCCATCGCCACCGCTGATCAGACGAATTTCCTGTTCAGTGATAAGGCGAATCGTTAGAACTTGATTCTTGGAAAACATAGTAGGCCCCAAGTTAGTTAAAGGGAACAAATCATTTTCTGCTTAGGCAAATTATCAATAGATACTCAAAAAAAGATATAGGAAAAAAGCCTATTCTGGGGGATTAAGCTGTGAATTATTCTTTCGCGCCTGCCTCTTTCAACCATTTCACCACGCTGGTCATTACTCGCTCAGTGGCCCATTTAAGTGCGGTATCACCTTGTTCGCTGCGCTGATTGACCGGGTGGCCATGATCGAGTAGGAGTTTAACTGTGGATGGATGCCCCTCGCGGATGGCCATCATCAGTGGGCTCACTCCGTTAGGTGCCGTAGCGGCCAAATCAGCGCCGGCGCGCAATAAGTATTCAACCACATGGTTATGCCCGCCGGTCGCGGCGTAGAGCAAGGGATTCCATCCGGGATGGTTTATCTCCGCCCCGTGTTGATGTAATAACTTGACGATGGCTACATGCCCTTTTAAGGCGGCCAGCATCAGCGCGCTCTCGCCATCACGGTTGCGAAGCTTGACTTTGGCACCTTTGTTAAGCAGTTCTTCAACTATTTGCGCATAGCCCTCGCGGGAAGCTAACAGCAAGACTGGATTCCCGCCGCTATCTAAAGTGTTGGGATCAACGCCTTGTTTCAAGTAACTCCGTACTGCGCTCGGATCGTTTAGTTGCACTGAGTGCAACAAGCCATCATGCGCACAGCTTATCAAGCAAAAGCAGCAGAGTAAGGCCCCGGTAAAGTATTTCATTGCGGCGTGGCGTTGCGAAACAAGCGAAAAAAATTGTCGCGAGTCGCCCGGGCGATGTCGTCGAAACTTTGCCCGCGCAGTGTCGCGATTTCTTCGGCGACATACTTAACGTAGGCGGGCTGGTTAAGTTTGCCCCGATGTGGAACCGGCGCGAGATAAGGCGAATCGGTTTCAATCAGCATACGCTCCAGCGGAATACGGCGAGCGACTTCTTTGAGTTCGCGAGCGTTTTTGAAAGTAACGATACCGGAAAACGAGATATAAAAATTCATCGCCATCGCATGTTCTGCGAATTGTAGAGATTCAGTAAAGCAGTGCATCACGCCGCCGATTGGTGCGGCGTTTTCTTCACGCAGAATGCGCAAAGTGTCGTCAGCTGCGGAACGTGTATGGATGATCAAGGGCTTACCGCACTCCCGAGCCGCCTGAATGTGGCGGCGAAAACGTTCCTGTTGCCACAGCGGCTCACCTTGTACACGGTAGTAATCCAAGCCGGTTTCGCCGATGGCGATCACCTTTGGGTGCTGAGCGAGTTCGAGCAATCGCGCAACGCTGGGCTCTTCGGTATCTTGGTAGTCGGGGTGCACACCTACGCTGGCCCAAATGTTCGGATAAGCTTCGGCGACGGCTAATACGCGCGGATAATCGGGCAAGGTTACGCTAATGCATAAAGCATGAGTGACCTCATGTTCCGCCATATTGGCCAGCACAGTGGGCAACTGGGAGGAGAGTTCGGGAAAATCTAGATGGCAGTGTGAATCTACTAACAAGGTTTCAGGGTGTATCACATGGTATGCGTGGGCCGGCTGGAGCTCAATGTCCCGCCTAGGATGTTTTCGATTTTGCTGCGTGCGGCGGCGCCGGCTTCGTCGTTAGAGAACTGTACGCCGATGCCTTGGGTACGGTTACCTTGCACACCTTCAGGGGTGATCCAAATCACTTTTCCTTGCACGGCTATTTTGGTTGGATCATCCATCAGTGAAAGCA
>FRDC01001030.1_pt1 | contig 40847 bp, 40 predicted proteins | sample 1106171 | NCBI WGS metagenome assembly FRDC01 (sample SAMEA3930566, study PRJEB13176) | freshwater metagenome | biome: Drinking water system; feature: drinking water; material: water | place: Singapore | collected 2014-12-20 | reverse complement strand
ATGAATCGTAGAGTTTGGATTGTAGCTCCAGACTATAATCTTTGTGAAAAAGTATTTCGAGAGTTATATAGTATCCTAGTTCTCCAATTGAAAATAATTCAGCCAGGTAAGCCAGGTGGCGGACGGGCTAGAAATCAAAAAGGAGACTATTATCTAGAAACACCTTGGGGTTCAGTACTCGAAGGTAAAACAATGGAAAACCCAGACTCGTTGGCCGGTGAAGCTAACGATTTGGTCATTGTGGACGAAGCAGCGCTTAACGTCAATCTAGAAGATATCTGGGTACAAATGCTACAACCTACTTTAATGGATAAAGAAGGTAGCGCTATTTTTATTAGTACTCCACGAGGTAAAAACCACTTTTACAAGTTGTTCCTTTTTGGCTCTACGGGTAGAAAGCAAAAAGAAGGCAAAGTTCAAATTATATTTGATCCTGAAACTGGAGTAGATAATAACTTAACTGATTGGAGTTCCTTCCAAAGAACCAGTTACGACAATCCATTACTTGCTTCAAGTCCTGAACGGTCTAAGCAAGAAATTGATGATGCTTATCGTAGAGCTATCTTATCCGGCAAAATGTCAAAGTTTAAGCAGGAATATCTTGCCGACTTTGAATCTGTAGAAGATACATGCTTTCCAGGTTTTGCTGTAGAGGCTAATGATAAAGTTACTCACCCTAACGTAGTTGATTATATCTGGCACCCTGATGAAGGACCAGTTTATGCTGCTTGTGACCATAACTATGCTAGACCAGCTTCTACAATTTTCGCTCAAGTAAATAAATATGGTGACGTAATTATCTTTGATGAACGCTTTACTACTACTACTACAACTTATATGCAAGCTCAACAAATCTTAGATAAAGAGCATCATCTTACTAAAGATGCTTTTGAGATTTGGAAAAGAGAAGGTGCTGGCAGTTTAAAAATGCAGCACATCAAGTTTCAACAAATAGTAGCAGATATTAGCGGAGAACAGAGACAACTTAATGGTCGTGCAGCTTGGGATGATTTTAAAGCTATTTTAGGCAGATCTCCAGTAGGCTTAAAACAAGATAGAGAAACCGGATGTAATATGATTCGGTTGTGGCTAAGACATCCTACATTTGATGAAAAAGGTAGACCAAGAATAGATAAAAATAAAGAAGTAATAACAGAACCAAAACTGTTCATTACTAGAAATTGCGTAAATCTTATCTATGCTCTCAGTACAGCAGTTTTCAAAAAGACTCAAGCAGGCGGATTGAAAGAAGACTATACAGAGACTCCAGAAGGTTACGAAGGTCTATTAGATGCACTACGATATTTACTTGTTCATCTATTTCACGATACTGGAAGACATTTTACTGTAGTAAAGGGAGTTCAATAATGGCAATCAAAAAAGATGAAGCATTAAAATTTCGTCAGCCAGTTGGAGTTGATGATGTTCGCTCTACTGGAGTTTTAGATGGCACTACCACTACTGAAACTATGAATCTCAGTATGGCAGCTTCTAAAATTAGCTATCAACGTACTGACACGTTGCAATGTACCGTAGAAGTATCTTTGAATGGAGTAGATTTTGAATCAGCTACGGCTGTCACTACTGCTGCTCTTACTAGCTACTCTACTCATAACATTAAAGCTGTTAGAGTTACTAGAACCTCTGGTTCTGGTCGTTTAGTAGTAGCTGCAAAATAAACATGAAACAATATATTTATCGGCAAAACAGTCAATTTAAACTTGATAAAGAGCAGCTTAAACCTGCTGCTCGTAAAGATGATATCTGTAATGCTCTATATGCTGCAATTTATACTGAGTTTTCAGGAGCAAGCAAAAATAGAGTTTATAGTCATCTCAATAATGCCGAGAAATTGAATAAAGTAAATGAGTTCTGTGAAAACTGGCTCAAACAAAGAGGTCTAGAATAATGGCTAAGAAATCACAAAAGAATCAAGGAAAAGGCGTTGATGGAAATAGCCTTTCCGACCGAAAGATCGCTCCTTGGCCTACTACAACTGGTCGAGGTATCGGTTCCTCTTACGCTATGGCAGTCGGCAATGTTATGAACGAAGCTAGAGGCGAAAAAGGAAGCGACAAAAGCGAATATCTTGGTAAACAAAAAGAAACCATCGAATATAAGAAAGACAATGCCTTAATGTACAAAGGCAAAGGTAAGAAGCTAAAACAGGGAGATAACCATGGTTAAAAAGAAAGTAGATTCAAGTCTTGAGGCTTATAAGTCTAAAGGCATGAAAGCTCCTCGTCCTGCTTCTCACGGCGATTTGGACCCTTCAAAGGCTCCTAAAACTAAGCCCAGCATGAAACATTCAGAACCTGCTGGTCCGTTTCAGTATCCAAAAGCTGATGAGCAACGCAAGACATTAGATCACAANNNNAAGAAGTCATTACCCCGAGAAGACGCTCCAGAGGGAGCATCTGGTGTTAACGGTGGTTCCGACTATGCACTTCCTAAATCTGGTGGACGAGGCGAAAGCAAAGTTTAATTGGTGTCTGCGGTGCCTGCAAGCGGTGATGGACTTGAGTTATTCTCTTAAACGATAATTGCAGTTATCAGAATAACGGCTCCCCACACGTCAGTACGGTATCAAGCGCACGTTGGGCTACAATGGGTATGAACCTTCATTCTAGCGTAATCTGACCCGCAGAGACTTTTCAAAGAGGTAGATTGGTAGAGCCAATCGTCTTATTTCCAAGAGTGGAAAAGGATTAAAAATGTCATTCAATTTAGGAATTTCAAATCATCCAACTAGTAGGCTAGGAGGCTTGAGTTCTGTTGGTATATATCTTTACGAAGATATTCATTATCGCCAATGGATCACAGAAGTAGCCTTAGCTTTCTACGAAGGTAGACAGGATGAATTTATTTGGTTAGACTTGGTGCGGCAATTCCGTAACCCAGAAAAACAACAAATTCTCCCAGTCAACTTAACAAAAGAGATCATTGATGAAACTTCTATTTTGTATAGGGAAGAGCCTATATACCAAGTAGTTGATGAAGAATCTGGAAAAGCTTTACCAAAGGATCAAAAACTTTGGGAAGAGATTATGAAGCAATGTCGATATAACGCTCTAATGGATAGAGTGGATAGATGGACTAAGCTTTTAGGAACAGTTCTCATTAAAGTAAGTTTCGTAAATGAAGATACAGGAAGGCTTGTAAGTAAGACAGAACCTGGAAAGGTTCATTTAGATTTGTTGCATGGTGGAGTCTACGACGTTCGCTATGGAGCATCTCCTTATTACATCACCGAGTTACTAATTGGATTCGGAACTAAGTTCCAAGGTTTTAGAAGTCATACAGGTATTAGTGGTTCTAGTGGCATTGCTGCTACTATCCCTAATCCTTCAACTCTAGGACCTAATGATGCTCTAGTAGCGTCAGGAAAAGCAGTAGGAGAAGTTGGCAGTATTGATAAGTTAGCTGGAGTCAATAAGATTTATTGGAGTCCAGATCAACACACGGTAGAGGATACTAATGGAGCAACATACAAAACAAAGAACCCATACGGAGTTATTCCAGCGGTTCCGTTTTTTAATGCTGATCCGGCTCATTATTATTTTCTTCCCATTAATGAGCCTCTTATTTATGCTAATCACGCTGTCAACATGCGGATCACAGACCTCAACCATATCGCCAAATTCCAGTCTTTCGGAGTTCCAGTTGTTTCTGGCGTCGAACGCCCTACAGCAATCCGACAAGGTAGACCTGTAGACGATTTCAACCAACTTAAAGGTGGAAGTGCTGCTGGCAGTAGATTTGGTGGATTTGCCACTGGACAAAGTGGGGCAGGTCCTGGAGGACAGTTTAGAACTTTTGATGCAGGTTTCGGCTTATTCCGTGATGGAAATGCTGACGCTAACGCACTAGGTTTTAGTCTTGGTCCTGATACAGCAGTAGCAGTAGGAGAAAAAGGCGACTTTAAGTTTGCTCATCCTTCTGCTGATATTACTGGCTTGGTTAAAACTATTCATTCTATTACAGACATGATTAGAATTAATCACGGTCTACGTCCTAAATACGAGCAGCAACCAGCGGCTTCTGGTTACGCTCTTATGATGGAAAAAATGGGAGTAATTGAAGAAAACATCCGAAGAGGTAAACTCTTTAAGGAACGTGAACAACAATTATTCCAAGTCATTAAAGCTCTCTGGAATACTCATCACAACGAAAGTGGTGAAAAGAGATTTTCAGAAAAAGCTATGCTAGAAGTCACGTACAAGCAACCAGAGTTTCCAGTCGATCCTAAGACTAAAATTGAGACTTTGATTATTGAACAAACGCTTTTAGACACTGGCAGTAGACATATTATTAAGAAGCTTTATCCACATCTAAGTGATGCTGAGATTAATAAACTCATTAAGGAAAATAGATCGGATAAGAAAGAACAAACAGAACATGAAGCAGATACTCAATCTACCCATGCTAAGAAATTAAAATCTGAGCTTGGAGATGATGTCGCTCATGCAATGTTGGGAGTTAAGGAGAAGAAAGAGGAACCTGGCAAAAAAGTATCTAAACCTAAAATAGATAATAAAGCCAAGCATTCTGAAGATTCTTCTAAGCAACCAAAAAAGAACGGCGATACTAGAGGTCAGAAAGAGGATTAAAAATGCAAAACGAGGAGAAAAAAATATATGGTGTTTTGATACTCCGTAATGACCTAGAGCATATCGTTGCTCTTGAGACGCCTGATTTCCAGCAGGCGCATAATCTCTGGAAAGAACTAAATGAAAAATGGACGAATTGCATCAAGGATAGAACGCCATTCTCCATTGAGAGTCCAATCGTAACTTCGTTCGATCCAGGACTCATTAAAGAATTAACTGTGCGTCCTTTAATAGATAACGCACAACAACGAGGAGGAATCAATAACCCTTATGAGAGGAACATGCGACAGAATGGATTAGGTAATACCTTAAGAAATCCTGTTGGCACTGATATCCTTGATGGTGGTTATAGATAACCCATAACTAGAAGAGCTAGTGGAGGTAAATTAATCATGGATCTTCTAACAAAACTTGGTTCAAAAAAATCCGCAGAAGGGTCTGGTAGCTCAGAACCACACCAGAATACGCCCTCTGCCAACGTTACTGCAACTCCAAAGGACAATGACCTACTTGCAAAGGCACGAGGGACAGGATCTGGTGACACGGAAGCTCATTCCGCTGCCACGGGCGATGCTTCCAATGCTGGAGAAGTTGAATCGAAGTCTTCTGGTAAGGAAGAGCCTTCAGGAAAGACAGTAAAAGATCCAGATAGCTGGACAAAAGAAAGCGCACTCTCTGAAGTTGTAAAACTTCGTGAAGAGGCTAAAGCAGCTCGTGTAAAGTACGCAGAGCAGCTTGAGAAATTCAAAGCGGATCAAGAGGCCCGTTTTCAGCAGCAACTTGCTGAACTTGCTAATGCTAAAAATGCCGAAAAAGAACTTCAAACTCTAAAAGAGAAAGAAGCAGACAAAAAGCGATCAATGGAAGAAAAGCTAGCTGATCGTGAGGCAAAATTAGCAACAGTTGAAACTCAGATGGAAATGCTTAAAAAGCAATATGAGAATCAACTAAAGGATGTTCAGTCTAAGGCTTCTGCATACGAAGCTGAAATGGCCGCTCAGAATGAAATTTGGAAAAACAAAGTTAAAGCCGAATTGGATAAAGTTCCTGCTAAGTTCAGGACTTTAGCTGAAACCCTCGCAAAGGGTACAAATGATTCCAGAGAAGCTTACATTGCTCTAACTGAAGCACACCTAAACGGCATGTTTGAGGATAAGAAGGTTGTGGTCGCACACAACGTTCCTGGCGCAGCCGACGGTGCTAGGGTAAGTAAGGAGAAACAAATGGAAGCCGAATCAACTCGAAGAGAGTCGATGACTCCCAGTCAAAAGATTGCGGAAGGTATTAAGGGCATCCGATCTGGAACTCCTAATTCAGTATTCCGAGGCAGAAACAGTTAATAAGGAGATTAGAATAAATGGCTCAAGTAATTTCTCTATCCGAAGCTGCGAAACTTTCTAACAATATTCTTGTAGAAGGCATTATCGCAGACATCGTTACAGTTGATGAATGGTTCAAATTTTTACCATTCGTCGTATTTGAAGGTTTAGCTTATACCTTCACCCGTGAGAAGACTCTTGCTAAAGCAGACTGGGCCGCTCCTGGTGCTAACCTTAATCAGGCTAAGTACCAAGACGGCGCTACTATGGAGAACGTCAACGTTAACCTTTCAGCTATTCTTGCTGAAATTATCATTGACGGTCAGATCGAGGATCAGTTCTCTGAAACCAACGATCAACTCCAAGTACAAATCTCTGCTAAAGCAAAGGTTGTCGCACGTACTTATATGAATGCAGTAGTTAACGCACGCAGAAATCCTGGTGCTCTCTCTGCATCAAACAACGGTCCTATTGGTATTGCTGATCGTTTCAATGGCATGGATTCTATCCTTGACGCTGAACAAGGCAACGCCGACGACTTCAATCACCCTTTCTATAACGCTGGTTCATCTACCCAGTCTCTTTCTCTCGTAGAAGACGACGAAGCTAGTGCCCGTTTTGGAAAGCAAGGCCGTGTGTATTCTTTGGAAGATCTCGATGATCTTATCGACCGTGTTACGGCTGGTAAGCCCGACTTCCTTATGATGCACGCTCGGGACATTCGTACTCTTCGTACATTGCTCCGAAATACTGGTGGTGGAACTGATGCTGGTATGATTCAATCTAGTGGTCTTGGCTCTGCTAAGCCCATGTTGATGTACCAAGACACCCCTGTTTTCCGCAACGACTTTATTAGTCGTATGCAACCAGTAAACAAAGTAGCTCTCACGCTTTCAAGCATCACTGACGCCGATACTATCGTAGTTAGTGCTGACCCTGCATCAACTCTTGGTGCTGGTAACGTTAAACACGTTTTGATGCGTGGAACTGATGGTCTCTTGTACCGCTATCCAGTAGCTTCTGCTTCTGGTGCGACTCTTGATTTGACTGTAACTGGTCAATTCCAAGATCCTGAGACTAACAAACTCCAAAGCCGTCAGGCCGTTAACACTGCTTCACTATTCGTAGTGTCTCAGCAAGTTATCGTTGCCGAGCGCATTGATGGTTCTACCATCTATTGCGGTGCTTGGGGCGAGCAAAAAGGTGTTGTTGGATTTACTTCTAGCAACAATGCTGGTCTTAAACTTGAGTATGTCGGTCCTCGTGAAAATGAGAACGCTTACCAATATCGCATGAAGTGGTATTGCGGTTTCGATCTATATTCTAGATTGAATCTCGCTAGAATGCAATACATTCTACCCCTTGGTGCTGAGTAATCTTAATTGATTTGGGGGAGGGGGAAGCAATTCTCCTTCCCTTTCTTTTCTTAAAACTTAAACCACACAGGTAGAGCCTGAGAGGAGAAAATATGTGGGGAGTTAGATCCAGCGGTAGAGACCGCAATTATGTTGTGATGAAGCATTCCTTGAGGGGAATTGATGGTCAAATACATAATATTAAATTTCGTGACGGATTTGCTGTAGTAGATAAAAATAGTAAAGCTTATCGTCAATTAAAATCGTTTCCTAATCTTAGAAATGCAAAAGAGTTTCCTCTTACGTTTTTGAGATCTTTACCGTTCATTACCAGAACACGAGATATCGAAATGGTATATGGTAGAGACGTTTATTTGAGTTATCTTGACGCTGTAGACAAAGAAAAGGCAGATAAAGAGGCACAGGATAAACTACAAAGGGAACAAGCGCTAGCTGCTGAACAGGCGCAGAGAGAATTAGATCTTTCTAAAAAACAGCAGATTGAAGAAAAAATTGCTCAGTTAGAAGAAACTTTGGAAACTGCTAAGGAAGAAGTCGCTGAAATAACAGAGGTTCAAGAACAAATTGAAACTCTAGAAGCACAAATTCCAGAAGTTACTAAATGTGCATATAGAGTACGTGAAGGTACTTTATGTAAGTATGATGCAGCTAAAGAAAGTCCTAGTGGACACTGTAATCTACACATTTTAAAAGATCCTAAACTTCCTGAACTAGGAATCGAAGTTAAATTCGTGCCTAAAGGAGAGTTAAAAGAATATAGGGATCAAGTAATTAACAAATTAGCAAGACTAAAATCTGAAGGGAAATTCTAATGTTTTTACACTTTGATAGACAAAGAATGGAATTACAAGTCGTTTGTGCGGCTACTGAATCCTATTCTCCTAATGAAAAAATTGAAGAAGTGAATGGATTGATTAAAGAACTCAAGAGTAAAATTGAACAATTTACTATTGCAGAAGTCAATCCTTTGATGAAAGAAATTGAAGAAAAGCTTCAAGCTGAGAATCAAAAACTTAATCCTCAAGAATAAGGTTTATAAATGAGCACGAAGAATAAATCCGCAGGATCACAATTTACACCCAAGGGAGTTACCCAAGGGACTGTATTAGTTGATCCTGTAACTGGAAAACCTGTATCTACGGTGACGGACTCTAATGGAGTTCGTCGTATTGCTGTTGATGGTAACTTCGTAGCTCAAAACGTTCAAGCCCAAGTAAATCTTGATTCTGACGAAGATGAAGTAGCAGTAGAAGATCCAGATACAGGCGCACATATACGTGTTGAAACTGATGGATCTATTAATGCTAACGTAGAAGTAGATGCGGCTGATGGTGATAACATTGGCCTTAAAGTTCAGAATAGAACTACTACTCCTAGTGATGGACAATATAACAAAAGAGTTACAGCTAAGACTGGAACAGGTGCTAATAACGATACAACTTCTATTGACGTATCAATTCACGACCATGACGGTAATGAGTTTACGGATAGAAAACCTATTCCAGTAAGCACTAATTACGAAAAGATTATTGATGTAATTCTAAAGTCTTCATGGCTCAAATTAGCAGTATATGACCAAGTAATAACAAGCGTTTCTAGTGATAGATCAACAATCACCTTAGATTTTAAGGAAGACGGTTTTCTTATCGGAAAAGCTTTTATTAACTATGTTTCAGACTTTTCTTGGGACTTCACTCTAGAAAGATACTTACTGGATGATGACGGGTCTCAACTGCTTGATGACGATGATACGCCTTTATTTTTGGAGTAAACGATGAGTAAAGTAAGAAATCTTCCTGAAGTATCAGAATTACAGCCTAGCGATTTAATGTATGCTGTAGATACATCAGAAGGGCCTAATGCTGGCAGAAAAGTAACGGTAGCTACATTAAAAACAGCGGTCATCGCTGATGCTAATGAAATTCCGTATGACAATAACAATTCTACTTTAGCTGCTACTGACGTTCAAAATGCTATAGATGAATTAGATGATAAAGTTAATAATCACAGTGATCGTCATGCTCCAGATGCTGTAGATGGACTTCCTGTTGCTGCTCCAGTTTTTGTAACCGCTGATGGCAATAATAACGTAGGCACAGCAAATTCATATTCAAGATCAGATCATAAGCATAATGTTTCTACTGGAACTCCTGTTACTCAACTTCCAGATCAAGCCAATGCTCCTGGTTCTGCTTCTTCTTTAGCTAGATCAGATCACCAACATAATATACCTACAGATGCTCCTACTGATACTTTAACTCCTGCTAGTACTAATTCAGAAGGTACTGGTAATGCTTTTGCTAGAAATGACCACGAACATGCTATTGCCACTGGTTTAGATGTTGATATTTCTAATATTGAACCAGATGACGTAGCTAGTGCTGGAGTTTTAGATAAATTTGCTAGAGCCGACCACGTTCACCCTATATCTGCTGGACCTGGAACAACACTTACACCTGATGGCGGAAATTCTGAAGGAGTTTCTAATTCTTTCTCAAGAGCCGATCATAAACACGATGTTCCTACTGATGTAGCTACTACTCTTACTCCTGACGGAGGCAATTCAGAAGGGGTATCTAGTTCTTTTGCTAGAGCAGATCATAAGCATGACGTTCCTGCCGCCGCTCCAACTATCACATTAAGTCCTGCTACAACTAACACTGAAGGTGTTGGCGCTGCTTTCGCACGCAATGACCATCAACACGCTGTAGCTACTGCTCCAGTTGAGCAAATCACTACTATTCAACCTGATGATGCCGCTGCTGCTGGTACTCAGGATACATTTGCCCGTGGCGATCATAAACATGCTATTGCTGCTGATATTCCAGTAAATACTGGTACGGCAAATTCTGAAGGTAACTCTACTGCATTTGCAAGAGCTAATCACGTACACAATACTATTATAGCTAACCAAGCAGCTACAGCTACGGCTGATGATACTACTGCTTCTGTTACAGACGTTCAGATTGCAGGGATGACTTTAACTCCTGCCGCTGGAACTTATTTAGCTACTTTTAGTTCTAGTGTTCTTAACTCTGGTAACGGAGCTTCAAGATTGTTTGTAAGTATATATTCTGCTGGCGTTCAAGTTGCTCACTCTGAAAGAGAAATCGGTATTGGCGGTGGCGCTAACGTTCCCGTACATACTAATGCAATTGTTACTGTAGACGGAACGCAGGCTATTCGAGCTATGTGGAGGGCTGTCGCCGGTACAAATACTGCTCACGAAAGATCATTGACACTAATTCGTTTAGGATAATTCTGTGAAAATTATAATCCAAAATCCTAGTTCAGACGATTTAAGCTATGTCTCCGGTTTGATAACTGTAGCTGCTGGCGGATCATTAGATGTTCCTATGGGGTATTGGTTAAGATTATATTCGGACGCTCAATTCTTGACAGATCTTAGAAATAGTAATCTTTTAATTAGTGATGGAGCTACAATTTATAGATATCCGGCTTCTGAAAATTACATAAAAGAAGCCATTACTCGTGCTCAGTTTACTCCGGTAAGAAAAGATTTTTCCTATTCTTCTACTCAAACAAATACCGTAATTTGGACTCCTGCTTCTGGAAAAAAGTATGTTGTAACTGATCTTGTTATGAACATCAGAAATAATACTCTTGGAGCTATTACTGTTACTATTTTTGATGAAACCAACTCTGTAGGTAACATTCTTTATAAAGCTAATTTTGAGGCAGGATCTAACTTTGATACTGCTGCAAATTTTATAACATCTTTCGTATCTAGTGCTGTAAATAGAAGTTTAAAAATAACCACTACTGGTGGTTTGATGATTTCTGGAACTTTCCAGGGATATGAGACCGAATAAGTATGATTAACGTCGATTGGGCAACATTCAAATCAGTAGTAACTGGACAAAATCTAACGTTTAAATACGTTACTTTAGATAACAATTACTATATGTATACGGAGAATGCTTCTCCAATTGCTTGTCATGTAGAAATTACTAATCCTGCTAATTCCGATCAAACAGATTTTGAAACTAATTTAAAATCTAAGGGAAATAGAAGTGAGGCAGTTACTATAGCTCCTTTTGCTGATAAAGTTTTGCCTAATGGTAAGAGATTATATACTAGAGTTCATGGAATTCAAGCTTCAGTTTCCGGCGCTCCTGATACTATAGATTTTAATATTCCATATAATAACTGTAAATTGACAGGAATTGAAATTTTAAATGGTCTAACAGGAGATACCTGTAACTTAAAAGTAATAGATACGCCTTCTGGTACAATTTCTGGAGTACCTAATGCTGTATTGAATCAATTTGGCTTTGATGTAAATGTTAATAAAGATTATTACAAAAGAGAGTCTGCCTACGATGCGGATTTGATTAAAGATATGAAAATAAGAGTCGAATATGACTCTATAGCGACTTTGCCTGCAAATATTTACCTTAATTTTATTTTGCACGAAGTAAAAGACTAATGAGAACTATAACTGTTGGTTTTTCTAGACCTAAGAAATGGAACCCTTTGAGCTGGGCTATTATGAAAGCTCAAGGAGCAGAATATTCTCATGTCTATATGAAATTTTACAGTTCTTCTTTAGAAAGAGAATTGATTTATCAAGCTAGTGGTTTACAAGTGAACTTCGTTGGCAGTAAATTGTTCAACGATCATCACCTAACCGTACATGAATTTCAGTTTCAGATTAGCGAGGAGTCCCACAAGAAAGCTCTACAGTTCGCAGTAGATAATGCAGGAAAGCCTTATAGTATTAAACAGCTATTTAGTATTCTTTCTTACATATCTATCAACAAACCCCTCTTTAAAGACGGTAGAAGCGCTTATGTGTGTTCAGAACTGATAGGACAAATGCTAAAAGAGGATTTAGGAATAAAGGTAGAACAGGACTTAGACTTAATAATGCCCAAGGACATCTACCAAATCTTACTAAAGGAATTCTATGGCTAGATTTAACCGAAATAGAGAAATCAATAGACCTCCAGTAACTATTACTAATAGAAAAAGTAAGTTACATCTATGGATGGTAGTTAATTCCCTAATGATTTTAGGTATTTACGTTATCCTAGCCAAGATGAATGGCTGGATCTAACATGAGTAAAACAACGACAAATAGAAAGTTTAAAAAGTGCATACATAATAAGATAGAAGAGGTATGCCAAACCCTTACTGAATTATGCGTAGAAGCTACCGAAATCACTAAGGAATACAAAAAAGATCAGGACATTAAAAATGGCGGAGAATCAGACAAACGAGAGACTAGCGAGCCTGGAAGCAAAGCTAGAATTTCTTAAAGAGCTTCTACAAGAAATTAGGGACGATTTAAAGACCCAACCTACCAGAGCAGAACTTGACGATTTGTCAGATAGACTTGCTAAAGCGGAAGATAAGATCTCAGCTTTAGAAAAGAAGCAAGTTGAACTGATGGTAAAGATGAGTTTATTGACGGCTGGTATTGGAATGGCGGTAAGTCTTTTAATGAAGTTTGTAGGCTAAGGAATAATACATGAGTACAGTAATAAGCCCAGTTTCAGGCACTAGAACAGAACCTAAAGACGGTTACTCTTTTGTTAAGGGTACTACTGCTACTTTTAAGACTACTTTTACCAATAACGGGCAAAAGACTAAAGTAGACACTCTAACTGTTCCTACTGCGAGAATTCTTAACCCTAAGTTTCTATCTGGATCGGGGAGTCCCGTACCGGAAGTTTTAGCTACTTTAACAGGAGCTTTAGTTCCAGGACAAGAATTTGAATATCAATTTACTTGGGACATTCCAGCAGGAATTACTCCAAGTGACGAATACGTTATTTCTTACACAGGCATTTTAGGTTCAATCACTTATAATTTTGGTGATGAGTTTTTTCAAATCGCTCCTCATGCAGGACAAATTGGAACATTAGAACCTGCTTATGCTACTGTTGATGACGTTCGTAGGAAGAAATTCAATATTGATGACTTCCTACCAGATATCTACAGAAAAGACCTAGGAAAGAGAAATCAGCTAATAGAAGACCATCTAAGAGATGCTTCCCACAGGCTAAGGGAAGAACTGAATCTTAGTAAGGCTCGTAGCTACAGTGAGAATTATAGATTATTCGTAATCTACTATACAATCTGGAGTTTACTATTAGCAGCTCGTGGTGAGGATGGTAGCGCTGTTTCTGACCAAAACATTATGTTCTGGAGACAGGAATGGGAGCGAATCATGGCTCAAGAAAAACGTGAAGGCGTAATGCAGGGGATTCCTCTTGGTAGGGGCTAATGCTTAAAGCTGAAATTAAGGTCAATCTAAAAGCTAAAGAAGACTTAGAAAAGCTAACCAAAGCTATCCGAAAAGACGTAATAGAAAATGGGTTAGATAAAGTCATTTCAGCAGATGTAGAAAGTCTACGAGCAACTTTAAGATATATAATCAACGAAGGAATTAGGCGAGATACTGATGTCCAACAACCAGTAGATCCCAAAGAACTTAAATTAAATATAGCCAAGTCAGACGAAGAAATCATAAAGCTCTTAACAGGACTAGATCTGACAAAATTTGCCAAGACTAAAGACTTCAGTACTCTAGTAGATGCTGGGGTCGTAATGGTGTTTGATAGACAGAGGGACGGTTTTAAAGTTAACGAATTCTCGGGACATCCTATGAGTTCTGGAGTCAATTTAAGACTTCCAATGTCATCTTTAGATACTTTTGAGTCTCAGCAAGCAATGGCACATAACTATTTTAATGGTTCTTTATTTATATTCCAAGAGAATGGAAGACTTCAGTATTATTTGAATCCTGGAGTAGATCTAAGTCGATTTATTAAAATCGTTTGTAGCAACCAGGCGGGAGATAATAAACGATCTAGAGATAAATTTGACCAACATGCCCAGCGAAGAGGTTATGCAGATTGGTCACTTTTGGCAGAGGGATTAAATGAAGTAAAGAAAAATTTCATTAATCTTAATGACGTTATCGACAAGATCAAAGAAGGAGAAATTGAAACTGCTCAAATTGTTATGAATAGGTTCGCTGGGAGCAGAGGTAATAACGCAGGGCAATACATTGAGCAGCTAGAGAATTTAAAACAAAAGAAAAATGTTGATGTCTCTACTGAAGCATATATTAATATCGTTAATTTGATTAAAAATTTGAGACTTAAAAAGCGTATAACCAAGGAAAATGTTACCTACACATTAATCAGTTTTTATAATGAAGACGGAGAAGATGTAGGAGATTTCTTTAAGAAAATGAATACAGCTTTAGGTCTTTGGAAAATTACTAATCATAGGCGTTGGTTTCAAACTCTAGTCACTGAAACTGAAAAAGTAATTAAAAGGATCACAAAATAATGTCAGTACGTATATTTAAAGACATTGAAGAAGCTTTATCTCGTGAAATCCGAAGGATTACTTTTCATAATAATCGGACTCAGGACGAAGTAGTACTTCAAGATCAATTTGATCCTTTAACAGGAGAGTTGGTCCAAACTCCTATTGAGCCTCGTTTTACTGATAGTTCTGCTGATGCTCATATTGTTCAGTATCCTCACTTCTTCATTAAGATTTTAAAGTCTTTTGAAGATAGATTTACGGGTAGGGTGGTTCCACAATACGGAAAGTGGATTCAAACTCCCGTATCAAGTTCTCCTAAAGCTTTTGAAATTGTCGCAGCTAGTTCTGACGGCACTATATCTGCTCCTGGAAATGAGCTTAAAACTTCCATGTTCAAGATTGCCAAAGTTCAACCTGGACATCTTATTAGATTATTGAATGGAAATAACGTAGGGACTTATATTGTAGCTTCTGTTACAAAAGTCTCTATAGGTCAACATTCAATTTTTGTATCTAATACACTATTGAATAACTTACCAGCTTTTGTATTTAGTTCTTCTACTAGAGTTATTGTTTTCAATGATCCAGTAGATCTAAATACAGTAAAGGTTGGAGATAATTTTGTCGATTCTGTAGCCGCTAGCTTTCCGATTACAGCTATTGACATTAACACAAATTCTATTACGATTGGCGGCGTTGGATCTCCCAATACTGCTGTCAATTCTACTGTTACTAGAACTGGGAACGTATTTCAGTTATCCGATCCTAGCCTAGTTAGGTTTATGATCTTAGATCCTACTAAACCTATTACTGTGCCTTTAGCGACTTGTCCTGAAGGTGCGGCAGGTACTAGTGCAAATGCTGGCATAAGCCCTCAAATTCCAGTAGATGCATATTATCAAGTACGAATTGATTCTAAGGAACGTAAAGTTCACGTAGAAGTTCTTAATAGAATGTGGGAAGAATTCAACCCTCCAAGAACGGGATTACCTGTTATTGTTCGCACTAAACTTAGTGCAGAGCAGTTGTTAACTGCGGACGTACCTATGGGTGGCAGCTCAACGGTAAATGTTGCCGATAATAGCAAGTTTAATCTAAATGATCCTGTTTTTATTTTCAATGACCTTATCCCTACGAAAAATGAAACAGATGAGACTTTCCAACGTCCATTTGAATCAAAAGTAGTCGGTTTTGTCGGAGCCACTCAGCTTGTGTTAGCTGACATAGTACCTGACACCTTTAAAGTTTCAGATTGCACTAAAATTGTCAGCAATGCTGAATTTCAACTCTTAATGTTCCACTTTAGGGATCATAACACGAGAGACGTGGAAGGATCTAACTATTGGGTCCATGAATTCGTCTTTTGGGTTCAATTTTGGGTTGATAGACTTGGTGAACCTACTGAGACTGGTGTCGTTACTGAGATCTCTACACCGATTGGTGATGTAGAAACCGAAAACATAATTATAGATGATATTTAAGGGAGATAAATAAATGGCACTATTAAATACAAATATCGGTCCTGAACGGGTCCAGGTGTTTGATGTTCCTGTAGGTGTCGTTCAAATTCCTGGTGCAGCCACTTCTGTTACTGCGTTCCTTATCGGAACCACACAAGTAGGCGCTCCAGTGAATACGCCCACCAAAGTAAATAGCCTTGAAGAATTTGAAGAGCTATTTGGTGGTCCTGATGAAGTTCTTCACGAAGCGTATTATGCAATCCAGGGTTATTATGACAACGCTGGTATTGGTGCTACTGCAATTATCGTGAACGTTGGCTCTGCTCCAGCAGCAGCCGACTTCATTGGTTCTGCGTCGAACGGTACTGGTTTACGGGCTTTAGACGCTATTGACGTAGTTGGTTTGGTGTGTACACCTGGCCTTCCTTTGTCAATGGCTTATCTAGTACATCCAGCACTTATTGACTATAGTGAAACTGTAAGAGCAGAATTTGGCGCTACTCTTTCTACAACTTTTTCACTTCTTTCAGTACCTCGCCAAGTTTCTAAAGCTAATTCAGATCAGGCTGTAGGTGATGCATCATATACGATTGCATCTATTACTGGTTTAGTTCTTCAGTTAAACGCTGGAGCTAACTTATCAGCTATTACTCCTGGTATGATTGTGAAGGAAGCCGGAATTTTCAGAGCAGTTATTACTGCTGTGAATGACGCAATGGATCAGATTACCGTTTCTACTACTACTAACTTAACGGCCACTGATACTATTACTCTACACCTTCCTTCTGCGATTACCTACAAAGATAGCGTAATCAATAACCCTTCACGAGTCGCAGCTTGGTATTTCAATAACGTTTCTGTTGTTGATCGTTCCGCTACTCCGCCCAACCCTACGGTTGTGGTAGATCCTATCGGACACATCGCTGGTATTATTGGTCGTATTGACGCCAATATCGCTATCGGTGGACCTAGCCACGCTCCTGCTGGTATTAAATTTGCTGGCATTGCGGGAATTACTGGTTTGAGCTTGTCTCTATCTGAGCGCTTAGATGCTGCTCCATTGAGACTGGCTTTCATTAACAGACTTCAATCTTTCCCTGGTTCTGGAAACGTAGTTTTCGGCGGATATTCTGCTGGAGGCTCTGCTGTCACAGCTAGTGAACAGCTAATCCAAGTTATGCGTACTTTACAGTACATCAAAGCTTCTCTAGAACCTGGACTCAGGAGTTTCATTTGGGAGAACTTCTCTCCTCAAACTCAATCTGAAGTTGAAAGAGCGATTCAATCCTTCTTGAGGAACAACATTCACTTGTTCCCTGCTGGTCTACCAGAGTCGGAGCAATTCCGAGTTCTTCGTGTAGAACCTACTCAAGATGAGTTGGATCAAGGTCTATTACGTGTTCGTGTCCTTGTAAGACCTAACACAGCGGTACGATTCATTGAAATTGCCCTTGAATTTCCGCTCCCAACTAGCAACTAATTAAAGGAGATATAACATGGCAAGAAGTTCTGTCGTAGATCCTTTGGAGAAATTCCGATTTGCTGTATCGTGGAGCAGTGACGGTGCGTCCGAAAACACCGCTTTGGTTCGTGTAGGCTTTCACGACTTTCAAATGCCTAAGCGATCTACAACCAAAGGTACATATAGGGAAGGTGTTGACCCTGATATCAATCAGCTATTCGCTGGTTTGAGTTCAATGGAAGATGTTGTTTTGAGTCGTGGTGTTATCATCGCAGATCCTAACAACGAATTCTATAAGTGGGTTAGCGCTGTTCACAATCCTACTACTGGTCATGTTGGCCGTGAAGCACTTTCAGCTCGTGCTGCTGGTGCTGCCGCTGCTAATTATCGCAAGGATGTAACAATCCAAATGCTAGACCGTGAGGGTAATGTAGCTCGTCAATGGACTCTTTATAACGCATTCCCCGTTAACTTCGTTCCTGGTTCAGATTTGAACGCTGCCGAAGACGGAGAAAAATCAATGGAAGCATTGACTCTTGCGTATGAGGATTTCCGTGAGGAAGCTCCAGGTACTGCTGATCCAAGAGCCACTTCTGGTTCTTTATAAGGATTAATTTTTTAAGGGGAGGGGCGCAAGCTCCTCTCCGATTCTAACTTTGGTGAATAAATGGCTAGATCAAGTACACAAGATCCAATTGAAAAGTTTAGATTTAGGCTTACTGTGGTAGCTATTGATCCTTCTTTAGATGGAGCATTAGTTACAGTTGGCGGTATCGTACAAAATTTAAACCCTAACCCCACTATTAAAAGTGCGGCTGGATTTATTGGTATTTTATCTAGATCTGGTTTTTCTGAAGTTACGCTACCAAAAGTTACTATTAGTGAAATAAATTATAGAGAAAATCTTGACTCTCTCAGGTTTAGTAAAATTCCTGGGTTAGCTAAATATGATCCTATAGTTTTAAGACGTGGAGTAACTAAAAATAGAGATTTATACGATTGGTACAGATTAGTAAACAATGAAGTGACGCTGTTAAGTGTTTCTCAAGAACTAATAAAAAATGAAAAATTTGCAGCTATTCAATCTATAAATTTTAGAAAAGATGTGATTATTGAAGTATTAGATAGAGAAGGTACAGCAGTTAAAGGCTGGTATCTATTTAATGCTTGGCCTAATTCCTACAAAGGTGGAGATGATCTCAACGCAGCATCATCTGACAAACTCATAGAAGAATTGTCTCTTACTTATGAGTTTTTTGTGGAATTAGAAGGTGGAGCACTAGGTTTAGCTAAAGAATTGCTAAAAGGTGCTGTAGAAGTTGGATTTGGTTTATCTTAAGGAGACATGAATGGCAAGACCTAGTACCAAAGATCCACTAGATCGGTTTCGTTGGAGAGTCACTATTTTTGGCTCTACTGACGGCGCTATTACTATGTCTAGATCTGGTTTTTCTCAAGTAGAAACCCCTTCAGTATCTATTACAACTAACTCCTATCCAGAAGGAGGAGCACATCTTCACCCACTACAAATAGTGGATCAAGTACAATACAAACCCATTGCTTTAGTTAGGGGCGTTACCTCTGACATAGATTTTAGCAAATGGGCTAGAGAAAGTATTGAATTAGTATTAGGCAAAAAATACAAACAAACTGGAACAAGAGCTACTGATCGCCTAGTAAGACAACAAGAAACAGCTTTAGATTACAGAAGAGACGTATTAATAGAGCACGTAGATAGATCTGGAAAAACCATAAAAGCTTACGCTATTTATGACGCTTTTCCTATAGAATATCAACCTGCTTCTGATTTTGCCGCAGATGGAGATGATACCATAAGCATGGAAAGATTAGTTCTTGCTTATGAAAGTTTTGAAGTAATTACTATCAATAAGGACGCTGACGGATTAGATCCTAAAGATGCAATTAAACGACTAATCAGAAAGATTATTTAACGAGGAGAATTATATGATTATTCAATTGCCTAACGGCTTACTCGACGGCATGGATCTATTTAACTATGCCGACGTAGACGAATTAAGAGGAAAACAGCAGAACTATCTAGCAGATAAAGATTTAGTTATTGGAAATATAGGCCATGTTCCTAAAATTTTAGAAGACATGGTTCTATCTTTACAAACTAAAGAAGGATTAAAGTGGGGCGGAAAGATTTCCGAAGCTTTGTATAAATTGCCTGTTGGCGATTTAGAAACTATTCTAATCAAAGTTCGAGAGAATACTTATGGTCCTAGATTTTACCATGAAGCAGAATGTTCTCATTGCAAGCATAACAATAAAAATCTAAGATTAGACTTAGATAAATTAGCTTTAGACGTAATGTCTTTAGATGATATGCTTAAGAAAAAAGACGTAGCTTTACCAAAATCTAAAATCCTAGTAGAATTAAAACCCGCCTACATGAAAGATTTGTTTGAGATTGTAAAATTAACACATTCTAACAAACACAATACTATCATTACTTCTTTGTTGTCAATTTCTATTAATAAATTAGGATTTCCTAACAAAGAAAAAGAAGGCGAGTATTCATGGGTATCCCCAGTTAAGAATACAGATATCGACAATATTCCTGCTAGCGATTTACTACACATTCAAGAACAGGTCAAAGGCGTGAAGCTTGAAGGTAGTATAGATACTGACATCGAAGTTACATGCAGTAATTGTGGCCAAGATTTTAAGGTAAAATTAAATCCTCTTGATCCAAATTTTTTCGACCCTACTCGGGCCTCTCAGACCTAACTTACACTTCTCACAGTAATGATCTGTTAGAAGATTATGTATTTTTCGGAAAAGTATTTCATTGGCAACCGAGTGAAATAGATAATCTTAAGTGGTCAGTGAGAAAGCAGTTAAAATTAGCGTACACAGATTATCTAAATAATCAGAAGGCGAAATAACCGCCGAGTATAAAGAAGCGGTTCAAACGCAAGGAACGACACAATGGCCAGAAGTAATATTGACGTAGTAGTTAAAGTTACCGACCTAGCTAGTAATCCTCTAAAAGAGGTGAACAAGAATATTAAAGCTGTCGGTAAAGCTACTAAAGATGCCAGCGGAGATATAGTGCAATTCAATAAGACACTATTCTCTGCTATGGCTACTATTGGCTTTTACACTAAGGCTTTTTCTGGCTTAACTAGAACTATTGCAGAAGGGGCTAAGTTTGATAGAGTATCTAAGCAGTTTGAGAGTCTTCTTGGTCCTAGAGGACAATTCATTGAGCAGATTTCAGAATTTACAGATGTAGGTATTGATTCCTTTGAAGCTTTAAAGCATGGCATTCAATTGAGAATGCTAGGCATTACTAAAGGAATGACCGATACTGCTAAACTTTTGGCTACAGCAGGTGTGGCGGCTAAAAATGCTGGCCTAGATACTGCTGAAGGCATGAAGAATATAGTAGAGTTTGCTAAGTCTGGATCTATACAGAATTTAGAAAATTTAGGACTTATAAAAAGAACGGATCTAGGATATCAAGCTTTAACTGCATCTCTAGGTCGAGCCGCTGGTATGATGAGCGGTGTCGTTCTTACTCAATTTAGACTAAATCTAGGCATGAGTCTTCTAGAAAAGAAAACTAGAGGAACCATGAAAGGTTTCGCAGATTTAGAAAGTGTGGTGACTAACTTTAGAGATAGAATTACACTAGCTAGATTTGCTATTGGAGAATTTCTAGGTAAGTCTATTGCTCCTTTGATTGATAGTGTCACTAAGCTTGCGCTAAAAACTTTCTCATTTTTAGATAGAATTAGGGATAATAAATCTTTACAAGAAATGGTTAAAAGATTTGTTATCTTAGGTGGAGTTGTCTCTACTTTTATTGGTATCATTGCTTCTTTGCAATTAGGACTAAAAGCTCTAAGTTTTCTAGGTGTTGGAGGATTTCCTTTCATTATAGGAATGGTTGCTGCTCTTGGTCTGGTATTTGATAAAACCAAAGACCCAGTAGAAAAACTTGCTAATTTTATGAAGATTTTCGGGGCCGCTATTAGTGGCGTAGCCCAACTTGTATCTTCTTTCTTATTTGACCAAGATAATTATGCTAAAGGCGTCGGAAAAATGGACGCCAAACTACATGAATTCTTAAGTAGCCAAAAAGTATTTGGCTTTAGTTTACTAGATATTGTTAAGAGAGTTTCTCAAGTCATCATAGTAGTCACTAAGTTCGTCACTGATGTAGGAAAAAAGTTAATAAGCTGGTTTGAAACTGCTGTTAACTGGATTAGTAAGTTCTCTGATAAAATTTCAAAAATTGCTGGGATAAGAAGTCTTATTCCTAGAGGACTTATTGACGAAGGTAATTTACTCAGAGATACAATAGTAAATATTACTGCTGCCATCGTTGGTTTGATGGCTATTAGTAAGATACCTATTGTTGGCGGGTTACTAGGAAAGATATTAGGGAAAGTTCCAGTTATTGGAGGTTTGTTCGGAGGCGGAGGAGGCGGAGGACCAAAAGGAACCATAACTGATCCTATGTATGTAGTTTCAGTAGGTGACAAATTATCTTCTGCTGCAAGTGGCCTAGGAGGATTTCTAGGCAAGTGGTTAGGCGGTTTAGCAAAGCACATTGGCCGAGCCGTAGGACTAGGAAATTTAGTAAAAGCTATAGAAAGATTAGGTTTCTCTAAAGCTATAATGGCTTTTGTAAGTAGAATACCTATTTTTGGTAGAGTAGTTACTGCTTTAGGTGGAGTGGGAAAACTTATAAGTTCCGTTCCTGGCACTATTGGAACTTTATTAGCTAGGATTCCTAGTTTATTGGCGTCTGCCATTCCTTTAATGGGTCCAGCTTTAGCAGTTGCTGTAGCAGGCGCTGTAGGCGTAGCTATCGGCACTGTTATTGAGCCTTACGTTACTAAATTACTTGATAAATATACTACTGGGAAAACTGAAGAAGGTTTTGAAGGTAATATTTTAGAAAGAGGTTTCTTCAAAGTATTTGCTGATGAAGAGACTAAGAATAGATTTAGACAATTTGAAGAATTCAAGAACAAGTCTGATGAGGAATTGATTGAAGAATTTAAAGAAAAAAGAGCTAAAGAAAATCAAGTAACTATCCCTGTAATGCCAGAAACTGAACAAGAAAAAGTTGAGGCTATTACAAGTACTATCGACACTCTCCAGGGAGAACAACGGCAGCAAATGGTAGATGCTTTTATAGAAGCTAAAGAGACTGCTGGACCTGGACAAATGGATATTACCCCAGAAGAATGGGCGAATATCTATATGATAGCTGTAGCTAAAGGTTTAGATATGTCTCAGACTGGTAAAAAATTAAGTGGGGGACGAGGTGTCGAAGCCCGTCCAAACTATGAGGATAAACGATAATGGCACTTAAAAGACCTCAAAAATCTCATTTAAGAGCAGATGTCACGTCGCCTAATGACGGTTTCCTACGTAGAGCAGCTATCGCAAAGGTTAAGCCAGATGGAACTGTTGAAAGAAACGAATACGGCACATTTCTAATTAATCCATCAAGTATTGAAGATTCTAAGTCTGCAAATTGGGCGCAACATACAGTTCCTGGACAAAGCGATCAAATTTTACAATGGATATCTTCTGGTCCTAGACAAGTTTCTTTTGACGCATTAGTCACTAGGGACACATCTTATTTAGGACCTTCAGAAACTAAAAGAGAATTGTCTGAAGGACAATCTAGCGGAAAAAAGATTATAAATGCTTTAGGAAGTATTGCTTCTAAATTTTTTAAAGTCCCTGTAACATCTCTACCAGTAAAACAGAATGCTTCTACTTCCAACAACGTAGCTAAAGATGAAGATTTAAGTATTGCGAAAAGATTAGACTATTATAGATCTCTATTGTACCCCACTTATTTTAGTAATAAAGGGACGACAGGAGTTTTAAAGAATAGTCCCCCTTTAGTAATCTTGTATATGGGAGCATCTTTAGACAATAGAAATACTGGAGATATCCGTATATCTTCTGATAATACAGTGTGGGTAGTTACTAGCCTAAGAATTAAAATTACAAAACAATTACCCAATTTAGCTCCTATGGAAGCTACTGTTTCATTTCAGTTAACTCAGTACACTATTAGATCTGTAAGTTCTGAAAGGTTTGGATAACTATGGCTAATTTTTCTGAACAATCTAGGTACAAATCTGGAATAGTAACTAAAAATAGATCTGGAGAATCCTTTCTAGTGTTAAGGCGACCTTTAACATTAGATCGTTCGGACGGCGACACTTTTATTACAGTTACTCAAGAATTTCAAAATAGACCAGATTTAATAGCTTTTAATGCTTATGGTACATCTGAATTATGGTGGGTCATTTACGAATATAACAATATAAGAGATCCATTTTTCGATTTAAAAATAGGAACAACTTTATTGATTCCTCAACTAGAACGGGTATTGCAGGCAATTTCAGAAATAGAAGAGGATTAATATGGCTTTTGGAGATTACCGAGACTTTAATAACTTCTTTTATGAAATTTCTGTAGGAGATTCTACAGGATCTATCCCTCCTATTAAATTGCCCCATCACATAGCAAGATTGTGTGAGAAAGTTGAAATATCAGAGTCTGTCCAAGAAGGCGAAAACAGTGTTATCACATTAACCTTTATTGAGGGGTCTAGAGAGCCAGCAGACATAACAGCTTTAACCGGCACCGCTGGATTGTATAAATTAGCTCCTCCTGGAGGAAGCAATTCGGGAAATGTAGATAAAGCTATTTCTGGATCTCTTACAAATAGAACAGGTATCATAACTGACTTAAGATTTAGTGGAAAAACTGGAATTACATTTTTAACGGCGGGAGAACAAAAAGCAGGAAAGAAAAGTTCTAAGCTGCAAAAAAATGTTGAGGGTAAAGTAGTTAGTAGGAAGTATGTTACAGAGCCACAGAAGCCTGTGTTTTTATTTCAAGAAAGAAATAGAATACAAATTAAATGGGGATACTTATCTCCAGATGGTAAAACTAAGAGTTCTAGGACTATCATAGCTTACATCATAGCTTTGAAATCTACTTTTTCTGAAAATGGTTCAGTAACTACGACTATTACCTGTAGTTCTTTCGGAGCTTTTTTAGATCAAATTACTCCAAAAAAAGGACGACCAGTAGGCACTATTCAAAAAGATAGTACAGGATCTTTAATTCATCTTGATGTTGGAACTAAAGAATTTCTAGAAAAAATCGGCCAACAATCTGGAATACAGATGTTCGTGAGTAGCAAATTAGTTAATGATAAAAAAGATAGGCATCATAGAAAAGTTTGGGTAGCAGGTAAAGGATTTAAAGAATATTTAGCAGAGTTGGCTAGAGAACATAATGCCATAGTAGATTATGTAATCAATCCTAAAACTGGAAAAGAAGTAATATTCTTTGTGAGTAAAACTGACTTTTTCTCTAAACCTATAAAAGGTGGAAATTCAGAGTTATTTTACTTTAATGCTAGAGGTTCTATTTTAAAATCTGTAGAAGTGGATTGTGACTTTGGTGGATTAGTAGGACGTACAGAAAGTGGAGTAGGAGAAAACGGAGAAGACGTTAGAACTACTGCTGAAGTTCCTGTAGATCTTGCTATGCCTCAAAAAGTGGACGGTACAAATAAGTCAGAGAAAATATTAGATGCTAACCCTGCTAGTGGCAGAAACCCTGTGCCTAGCGCAAAAGGATTGTCTGATGCCCTAGGTGATAATGCTACTACGGGAAAAGTATCAGTTAATCCCTCTAAATCTGATTTAAAAACTTTCCAAGATGCCTCAGAAGCAAAAGTAGCAGAAGATAACAGACTAGTTAATTTGACTTTTACTACTTTAGGATATCCTCAACTTATCCCTGGTCTAGTATTCCTTAAAGGTTTAGGAGTAAGATACAGCGGTAGCTATGAAGTTTACACTGTTAATCATATCTTAGACGCCAACGGTTATATAACAAAAGCTACGGCTAAGAGTCAGACCTTATCTAGTGGCGGCGTTAAACCAGAAGGCCCCAAAAAAGAGACTAAACCTGATGAAGTAGAGGTTAGTTTAGCTGACCCTTACGCTTCAAATAAGGACGCAAAGTAAGATGTTTCCTGTTAAAGACACTTCGGATAAAGAGGTCAAATACGCCGGTCGCTCTAAAGCTAAGGTTTTAGACACTCGTGACCCCCTTAAAAGGGGCCGTATTATAGTTGACCACCCTCTCCTAGGCGATACTGTATGGATTGACTACGTAGGGGAGCCTAACGCATTTAATCCCCCTAAAATAGGGGATATAGTGTACGTAGAGGCGGATTCTGGCTGGTCTACTCACCCTATAGCTCATGGTCGGGCTATTAAAGGGGAAGATAGTCAACCTGAAATTCCTGAAGAGTTTCGTAGACTTGTGCCTACTAATCGTGGTTTACACACTCCTGGTGGACATAAAATTGAGATGGATGATGGGGTGGCTCCTATCACTCAAAATCCACAAGATACTAATTTTACTACACAAAATAGGGGTATCAGGGTTACTAGTACTGCTGGCAATAAAGTACACATTATTGAGGATGTTGACTCAGGCAATACATATATACTTATACAGGATGTTGGTGGTAACTTATTAAAATTAGACTACAAAAACAACCAACTGACCATTAATTCTATAGGTAAGACCCAAATTGACACAGCTACAGATAAAACTGAGACTGTAGGCGCTAAAGACACTTTAACGGTTGGGGCAGATAAAGAAGAGACTATTGGCGGCAAATTAAAGATTACCGTAACTGGTGATTGTGAGATTACCTGCGCTAAAGCCAAGATTACTTCAAGCGGAGATACGGAAGTTACTGCTGGAGGAAATGCTAAGGTTACTGCTGCTCAGATTCAATTAAACGGTACTGCTGGAGACGTTCTAACCACTGCTACAGATCCAGTCGTAGATTTAATCACAGGAGTTCCTACTGTTGGAGTTCCTACCGTAAAAGCAGGTTAACGAGGAGATACAGTGGTTAAATGGAATTGTGACATTTGTGGAAAGGAAACGCACGTTAATCCTCCTACAAAACCAGTTTTGGACAAAGATGGCAAACAAGTTTATGCAGCTATGAAAGTTCAAGACCCGTTTTCAGGGGAAGTAAAAGAAGTGCCCGTTCCTAAAGTTGAAGACCTTCATCCTAGGACTCATATCATTAGAGTTACTGCTGGACAAGAAGTGATTCAAAAAGACTTCTGCAAAGATTGTCTAGAAAAAATTAGACCAGAGCTACAAGCTCTATGGGACAAGCTAGAAGGAATTAAAGATAAGTAATGGCATTATCCGGCGCAGCTTGGTCATCAGCATTATTCGCTTCTCTGCAAGGTAAAGGTTTTACTGGCTCAAGGCTAATGGACTTTACTGATGCTGTTGGCATAGGTTCAGTAAATCATGTTGTAGGAAAAACATTCACTACAACTGATACAGGATTAGTTCCTGGAATTGGAACTGGAACAGGAGTTGGGGTTACAGGACTCTCTTCTGCTGCTATATCGTCTGCTGTATTTTCTCTAGCTGTAGGGTTTTTTGGCCAAGCAGGAGCCAGACTACAAGATATCTGTGATTCTATTGGAGATATCTGCGTAGCACAAATGGCGTTAGCTACATTAACTTCTAACCATACTCCAGTGTTTAGTGGTTCTGGAGTTGTTGATGTTGGAAGTATATCTGTGGTTCCTAGTGGTTGGGCAGGATCAGTAAACTCTGAAGGCGCTGGCAATGGATTTATTGGAAGTCAGTGGCCAAACTTTGCCACAGCTATCGGCCAAGGCCAAGCATCACAAGTAATCGCTACTGGAACTGGAAACGTCACCATATCTGGAACCTTCACAGGTTCTACGCCTCCTGGTCCTGTTCCTGGATCAGGTTCTGGTGCTGGAGTAATTTCATAATGGCACAATCACCTTTAGAAATTAGATTAGGCTCCGATCTTAAATTTCCTATAGAAGGGGCATTCTCTTCTGTATCGGGAATTAATTTATTATTACAAGATATTGAACAACTCTTACTAACTATTCCTGGAGAACGAGTATTTCGTCCAGAGTTTGGTTGTGACTTACGAGCACAAGTCTGGGAAAATTTTAGTGATGTTGCAATAAATGGTGTAGCAGCTATCAGAACAGCTTTAGAGACTTTTGAACCTAGAATTACCGTAATAGATGTAACCTATGAAAGTAATGAAAATACGGGACTAATCTCTTTTAATATTCAGTTTGTTATTATAGCTACAGACACTCCAGTAAACTTAGTGTTTCCTTTCAGAGCAGGAACGCAATTATCATTTGCTTAAGGTGAACGAATGGCTACTATAAGTCAGAATAGAGATATTGATTACATTGTAAAAGATTTTACATCTGTAGCAGATGCTATTATTGCTTTTGCCAATGTAAATTATGGGCCAGGAACTAGCGCTAATAGGCTTTGGACTAATTTCAATTTAGATAGCTTTAGCCGTAATTGGCTAGAGATCGTTGCGTTTGTTGCTGACGTATTTTTCTTTTACTTTGATAATCAAGCTACTCAATCTTATTTACAAACCGCTACAATACGAGCGGCAGTATTAGATATAGCTAAACAATTTGGTTTCGTTCCTGCGAGCGCAGTTAGCGCTTCTGGTAATGCCGCATTTACGGTAACAGGGGCTGGAACAATTTTACGAGGTTTCCGAGTTCAATCTTCTAACGGAGAAGAGTTCTTTTTAACTAATGATATTGTAGCGGTAGCTGCTGGCTCAGTCAGTGGAACAGTTTTACAAGGCATTATTAAAACTGAATTTTTTACAGCAGAGGGTCTTCAAAATGAAGAATTTGATTTGGCAGGTCCAAATGTAATTAGAGACTTAACTAACCTTAATCCTGCGGATATTTCTCCTCAGGTGGTTATCAACGGCAACGAATACACACTCGTTGATTCATTTATACGGCATAACGGCCAAGACGTTGCACCTATAACTGATTCTTTAGGAGAAGTTATCGGTGGCGGAGGGCGTGTATTTACTTTAAATCAACGGCCTGACGGTACTCCTTTTATTAAATTTGGAGATGGTATCTTTGGGCGTAAATTAGTTACTGGAGAAGGAGTTCAGGTAATTTATAGAACTGGCGGAGGTTCTGCTGGTAATATTTCTCCTCAAACTCTTACTACCTTAATTGATTCAAATCCTATTGTAACATCTGTTACAAATAATACTGAATTTTCTGGCGGTGCAGACGAACAATCCATTGAGCAATTGAGAGAGTTGATTCCTGCAAGTCTGCGTACTCTTGAACGGGCCGTCGCAGCACAAGACTACTCAGATATCCTCACAGCTAATTTTAGCGAAGTGTTTGCAGCTTCAACTGAGGCCAATACGAGTGATCCTGGAGTAGATATTAACATCTACGTAGTTCCACAAGGTTCTGGTATTACGAAAATATCAGAAAATACTTTGTTAAAAACTAAGCTATCTAACTTCATTGATCGAAGAAAGATGGTTACTGTTCAATTTCAAATTCTCGATGCTTTCGGGGTTGATACTCTTTTAACTTTTGAAGTATTCATTTCAGACACAGCGAGTAAGACTACTGTAACTCAGGCTATCAATACCGCCGTTCAAAATTTCTTTGATCTAGATACTGGTGGTTCAGATGGTTCTGGAGTAAATTTCGCTGAAAGAATTCTTCTAAAGGATATGGCTAATATCTTAGAAGCTATTGATGGGGTTGATCGTTTTGAAATTAAACGACTAACTTATCGTCCAAGAGTTGAACATAATGTTGTAGGATTGATTACAACTTACAGAAATAGCGAAGTTAAGGTGTTTAAGAACATCCAAGAACTTGAATGGTTATTGGCTGCTTCTGGACCAGTTACAGAAACTTCTGGCACTGTGCTATTTACAAATACTTCACTAATCGCATTCACTTATAATAGCTCTAACGGTGAAATTACTTATGCATTCCCTGTAGATCTCGAAGACGTTGCTCCTGGCGACCTTTTCAGAGATGGTGCGGGTACAGACTTTACAATTTTAGGAGTAAATACAGAACTCAATAAAGTCATCCTAGCTACAGGACTTACTATTAATAACACCGTCAATGATGCGAACGATGGATCTATTAGAAACGGCTCTACAACTTTTGAATCATTCAAGTGTTTCAAAAAGATTAGAGCAGTAGCTACAAATCTATCTGTTGATAGTATTACTGACAATGACTTAAATCTATCAGTTCTTAAGGGAACTGGTTCAGCTTTAGGTCCAAGGGTACTCCTTGATAATTCTAATGTTTTCATTCCTGGAGAATTCTCTACTGGCGCATTCTACTTGGTAGATGCAGCAAGCAATATCTGGGAAATTGTAGAAAACGATAGCAACACCCTAAAGACTTCTATTACAGCCGTTAATGACGCAGCTATTACTAGCGTTGCTTCGGGCGAATATAATATAGTCCGAAAGCTCGTCGGAAGTCAGGTTTTGTTTAACGGCAGTCTTTTTAATATTCAGTTTAACAGCGTAAGCACAGTATTCTCAATCGGCGCTCAATTTAGTCAAATTGGAACTATTGGAGACGATTTTCAAATCAGCGACCAACAAGCCAATGTAGGTAACTTAGGCGTAGCTTTAGATTTAATTGCTTATAATGCTACTACTGGAGAAATTAGATTAAATGGCTCTCCTTCACTAGAAGGAATTAACGCTAATCATGTAGTTATTGATAATAGCGGTCAGCTATTTAACGTAGTTGGAGTAGACAATAGAGCTAAACCTTCTGTTTTCTACGATCAAGTGAATAAAGATACAGATTTCTTATTAGAAGGATCTGGACTAGGTTTTCAATTAGGACAGGGATTTAAAGTTCCTTCTACTGATACCTACGCAGTAGTTAGCTGGTATTTAAAAAGATCAGGTAATATTGTGGGAAATCTTACTGCAAGAATCGTTGCTGATTCTGGGGGCTTACCAAATCTAAGCGCTCCTGTTGCAGTATCAAATCCGGTGAATGTAACTTCTATCTCTGACACAGCTTTCCAAAAAGTTATCTTTGCTTTCACTACTCCTCCTGTCCTTACGGCAGCTACTCAATATCATTTAGTATTGAGTTCTGATGCTTCTTATCAAGCAGGAGAGCAAAGTAACGTTTTTAGCTTCGACAACAGTTCTAACGTAAGTTTCACTTACAACACTGTTTCTGGCGTAATCTCGTATGCTTCTGCTGTAAACTTATCTCTAGTACAGCCAGGACACTTCTTTATTGATGGTTCTGGTACACTTTTCAAGATTCTATCTGTTAACGACTCTTCTGATGAGTTAACTATAGCTACAGGACAGAGCGTAACAGAAAGTACTACTGGTGATGGCGGCTCGGTAAAAATATTTGATCGTGTATTAGTTGGTATAGATTCCTCTTCTCCTAGCTATGCTGATGGGGAATTTTCTAGGTTTGACGGCACAAACTGGTCAAACTCAACTCTAGGACCTTCTCCTTCTGGAACTCCTCAAGATGCAGTGTTCTCAGTAGAAGGCACTAAAGTAATTATTGTAGATAGTAACCTTACTCCTGCTATGGGGTCTGGTGCTACTGTAAGTACAAGATACTATGATGACGAGAATCAGCTCTCTTTTGTCATCGGAGTATCAAACAGTTCTATTACTTCTGCTCCTGATGCAAATGCACTAGGGTTAGGTACAGTATCAAGTGTTCCAAATAGACCTGTCGATAACTTCGTTTTCAGAACTTCTAGGTTCGCAGATGATGTAGTTAATCTAAGACTTAATGAAATTCCAGAAATTGATGTTTCTGATATTAGCATTGAGATCTTTGGTGGAGTGGATTAATGTTAGTTAGAAACTTCAAAGCTCTAACTTCTACTTCCAATAGGGTGGACCTTACTTGGGATCTACCTTTGGATTTTAACGATACGACGGATGAGCTTATCGTTACGAAGACTATTACTCACTTCCCTATGGAATTGTTTAATACCGCTTTTCCGAATAGAGCTACAGATTCTAGACCTGTTGAAATTTTTAGAGGCAAGAGTATTCCAGGGAACAATCCTGGAACCATATCTGTTTCTGGTAATACTTTAACAGACACTGCTGCTACTTTTCCTACCAGCCCATCCTTAAAAGGTAGGTTATTAAGAGATTCTAGCAGTATAGTATTTAGGATTCTTAGTAATACTGCTACCTCAGTTACTCTTGATGGTCCTCCAACAAATGGTAAATACGTAGTGCTTCCTGATTTTAGTGAAGTTACTCGTCCACAAGAGAACTACGAGATTGACATTAGAACTAGTGTAGGATCTGGGTTTATAAAAGATTTAGTGACTATTCAGAACAATGTTTTGACTCTTAAAAGATTTGAACCTGGGGAACTTGCTAATATGATTTTTAGAGACGGGGCAAATAACCGTCTTATAATTAAAAATAATACAGCGGATACTATTTTCTTCTATGAGTCAGTAACTCCTACAATTGGCGCTGGTATGTCAGTTTTGGATAAGTTCTTCGATGGAATTCCACTTCCCTATATCGACACTTTTAGAACAGAAGTAGAAGCTGCTGCAAGGACTGGAACTAAACTACAAGATAACAAATTCTACTATTATACTATCTTCACTATTCCTACTGGAGTGAACGTAGCTCAAGCAGAGTATGGAAATTATGATAGTGGAACTCCTACTCAGGCATTTGCTATCAGTACTAAAGATAGGGCTTTTGGAGATATCCTATATAACTTGTGGCCTAGTTTGCATAGAGAACTAGACGCTACAGGAGATCTTCAGGATTTAATGAGAGTGTTCGGATTTCAGTTAAATGAAGTTCATGCTCTTATTGATACATATAGATTACAAGATGCGGATAACATTTTAGTTACAGCATTACTTCCGCTTTCAGAACAAACGGGACTTCCTTCCGTGGGTTTCTCGATTGGAGCAGACACTCTAAGGCGAGTAGCCGCAGAAATGATTTCTTGTTGGAGACTAAAGGGAAGTAAAGAAGGAATTGCACTTTTCATTAGAGTTATTACAACTTGGGACGTTACTAACGGAACAGCAGACTTTAGTGATTCAATTATAGATTTCCTTCCTAACGTTGCAGCATTAAGATTCTTTGATCCAAACTTAGGTTCTTTGAACGTTAGAATTACAGAAACTGATCCTTTCGTTGCTGGAGGTAGGTTTGCTAAATCATTACCTGGAATCGTTATTCCTGGGTTCTTTACTTTTAGAGAGTTCGTTGTAACTCTTCCAAATATTGCTCTATATATCGGCACTAGTGAAGGCTTCTCTATTTCGAGCGGCACTACTACTATGACAGATTCAAACAATAATTTTGGAGCAAATGACAGCTTGGTAGGAAACTTTTTGCTTCCTAACACAGAAGAAGTGAATGATATTTTTGAAATTATAGGAAATACGGCCACTACTATTACAGTGAGGGGAGTTATCAATAATAGGGTTCCTGGCGGCGATTACGCTGTACTCTCGCCATTAAACACTAATAGATTCATAATCCTTAACAGGCTATTGCCTACGTATATTCCTTTTGGAACTAGAGCTGGGTTCCTGTTTACTATCACTCCATAAAGAGGGTAACAGATGCTTAAGTTTAATACATTTAGAGCACAAAGATATTTAAGATCTCGATTTGTCGAAGGTCGATTCCTTTTGGCATCGGAAGCTTCTGATATCGAATTAGAAATTTTAGATATTCTACGTAAGACTGTTCAATCTACCCTTGGCGACGTGGCTATTGCCGACGCTTGGGAGGTTTCTAGACTTTCTGATACAGAGATCCTAGTTAAGCCAGGTGAAGCTTGGTTTAAAGGTCTTCCTTTCCGAATGAGATCGGGCAAGGATCAGTTGGTATCTGGAACTATCCTAACTGCTGGTATTGTGCCTGCTGGTGTAAGCATTTCTGATGATGCTACAGGCTTAGGTAAGATTATTGAATTCAATGACGGCGCTACAACTCCAACTGGAGTTTATCGTATCGTATTGACTGTTAGAGAAGAGGTTATTGACAACGTTCAAGATCCTTTTATCAAGAATGCTAATATTAGTGAAACTACTGCTCTAAAGGTTCGCTTAAATATTAGAATTAACGTAGTTCTAGCTTCAGATCAAACTGAATCTCCCGTTCCTTACACTAATGATACTTCTGACGAAAACTTAGTAAATCAAATCATGGTTACTGGTGGAGCCGGTGTAAACGGCGAGTTGATTCAGACTAACGTTATTACAGGTTCAGAAGAAATTGATGGTCGTGATCGTGAACTAATCATCCGAAATGATCCTGGTATTGGCGGAGGTAATCCATTTCCAAATGGTACTTCTGACCAACAAGCTTTCTTTAATGGTAAATTGATTGATAGCTTAGGAAATGAGTTCCATGTAAACGCTGTTTTCAATGATACTATTAGTACGAGAGTTGTTATTCGTATTGATAAAGAGGTGGGCCAACCAGATCCTCAAATCATTAACGGATCTCCCTATAGACTTATTAAACGGGATGTTTACGCTACTGATGACATTAATGGTAGTCCTCAAGGTAAACTATTTTGGACCATTGGAGAAGCTAATTGGCATTCTGCTAACTTCTTTAATCATCCTTCAAAAATTACCGATTTACGAGAAAGTGTAAAAGATTCTTTTGACTTTCAAGATGCTGTAGCTAAACGTTTTAATGTTCAAGTTACGGAAGGTGGATTAGTCTCTTGGGACTCTTCTACCTCAGAATTATCTTGGTCTTCGCCTATCAGGTTAATTAATCCTCACACAGGAACATTTAATGAAATTGCCATTAGTACAATGGTAATGGTAGAAGATGGTACATTAGCTTATAAGCAAACCTTAGATGCTACAAATACTATTAGCTTAGGCACTCTAGCTGTAACAGTTAACTCTAACTTGAGTAACGTAGCTACTTTGGCCGCTGTTTCTTTGGCTAATGTTAGAGTTGGTAACGTAGTACGACGTGGTAGTGAAATTACATATATTACTGCTATTGATGATGCTACTAATCAAATTACCTTAGCGGTAGGATTTACTACTACTGGTGCAGCTACAATCTATTTAGATTCATTTGGTCCTGGTTATGCTCCATTAGATCTTGAAACTTTTATTCTTGCTGTTCGTAAGAATAATAAAGTTTATGTAGCTGGTGGAGAACTTGAGTCTGGAGAAACTACTAATATTGGAGATGGTTTCAGCAATGACATTCTAACCTTTATTGGTTCGACTGGTGAAACTGATAATTCTCCTAATTATACCTCAGTTAATTATATATCTGATGGTCAAAGCTTAGTAGCTGCAATCAGCGCTCTAGATGCCGCTGTCTTCGCAGGAGCAGGTGATACTGCCGCTCTAACTCAGCGTTCAAATGAAGATAGGAATTTAAAACTTGTAGCTGGTGGAAACTGGTTATGGACTTTAGGAACCGAAACTCTTTCTTGGTCAGCTAACGCTTTCATAAACTTCCCTGCTTTCCAAAACGATAGAAACCAGATTAGTGCTGGAAGTATCGTACTTCTAGCTAATGAAGTAGCTTACGTAGATCTTAATAGAACAACTGATTCTCCTACAGTTCTACCTGTTTCAAAAGTAGATATTGATAGCTTTGTTGCAACAAACAATAGAGTTATTATTGCTCGCAGAATTGCTAGTGATGTAATCGTAGGTTCGCATTCTTTCCGTCTAATTGACGGACAAAGTAAAGAACTTGATGCTGGATTAAGTATTCAGACTAGAACTTTACTTGGTACTGGAGTCACTGAAGCTACCTCTGCTCCCACTTATAGTACTCGTGGAGCGGCTCAGCGTATTATCACTAACTCTCAAGGTATCTTAGATGCTTTGGCTAGTGCTGATGCTGAAGTAGATAAGTTTTTCGGGCAATTACAGATTAAGCCTCATGGTACTTTAAACAAAGCTATCTTGACTGGCGCTGATCGTACAATGCTTGACACTGCTATGATTAGCCAGGAATTGAATGACTTTTTGATGTCTTTCACTGGCGCAGTCATTAACTTCCAAACGGGCGCAGTATTAAAAGACGACGATTTAACGGCTTTAGGAGCTAACTTTACTCCATTCAGTATTCCTTCTGGTGAGTATTTCTGGTATGGAATTGCTGCTATCGCTGCTGCTGTTACAGCGGATAATAGACAAGAAATTCAACTTCAAATTACCCCTGCTAGTGCGGCCAATGCTGTACAAGCTAATGCTCCATTCCCACTTATCGTAGGTGATAAGAAGATTGGTGCTATTCAAGTTAGAAATAATGCTGGAAGTATTGAAGTTGTAGCTATTCGTAGACTTGGTGTAGGTTCTGGCTCTGGCGCAGGAACTGGCGATGCTTCTGGTCCTGAAGTCATAATGACTAACCGACTCCTAGATTCGGATATGGAGTTATTGACTCCTATCATTGCGAATAGCCATAAAGATACAAGACTTGATCCTGCATCTGTAGTTAAATTTGATGCTGGTTCTAAAACCTATAAGTTTGCTTCTCCTGGTTTAGCAGTTACTTCTGCTCAGTTGTTAGACTCTTCTGAATTCTTAGATGAAGGTCTTGGATTAGAGAATGTAGAATTACTAGTGTTTTGGAAGCTAGGATTTATTGACACAGGGGCTACATATCAATTAAGTAGAAATGGTGGAAATGAGTATCAAACCATTACTATGGAGCGAGTTGGAGATTCTACTGGCCTTTATAGAGGTCGGTTAGACTTTGCAACAGAAGGCGCTAATCAATTACTACAAAGTAAATCATTAGCTTCTGACAACGCTAACTTGGTGCTAAATGCTACTACTCAACAAAAAGTCGGCCAACGATTTACTGTAGCGTCTACACAGATTGTAAGAAACGTAGATATTGAAATTAATAAAACTGGTACTCCTACAGGACATTATAGACTAGCTCTATATAGTAACAATGCTGGTTCTCCTGGTACTTTACTCAGCTTGTCTGGTCCTCTCACAGTATCCTCATTGTCTGCTGGAGTTAACTCTATAGCAGTTCCAATGCCTGCTACTGTATTAACTGGAGGTAATGACTATCATCTAGTTCTAGAAACTACTCAAGAATATAAGAATAGTTTCGTAGCAGCTACTCACGAGATTGCTGTAAGAGTTGATAGTGCTGGTACTCCAGTTTCTCAAATTTATAACGGAACAGCTTGGTCATCTGGAACTGGCCAATGGGTTTATGAAGTTGAAGGTATTGTTCTTGATCTAAGAATTAAAGTAACTTCTAGTATGTCTGATGTTCGCATTGAGGCAATGGGAGTTCTATACTCTCAACTTTCTAGCGGAATTGCTACTGGAGTTAAAAATAGACAAGCATTCGTCTTTAGTGGCGATTTGAATACTACAGACTTCTTAATAACTAATTTCGTTCCAGAACCTGATCTGTTAAGAGTTTATGACGTTAACACTGGTTTAACATATCGTTATGGTGCTTTTAGTATTGACGGACAGACTATTAAGTTTGAGTCTGGTCAATTCTTGGCTCCTGGCGAATTGATTTCTCTAGTATTTGACCAAACTTATGGCGGATCATTTGACAACTCAGATCAGAATGCCTTGTTGTTGGCTTCCAACCACTTGGGTTCTACCGATGCGACTATTGATAAATCTGTAGCTGGTAGAGGGATTTTCTTACGAAGACCTGATGGAACTCTAAGAGAACTCACTATCGACAACAACGATAACATCGCAATCTTTAGCGTGTAAGGTGATATATGGCTAGAACACTGGTAAATGAAGTTAAAGATTCTCAGAGAAATTACCTCATCAATAGTTTAATGGAAATTAGACAAAGATATGGTGGGGCTATTTCTGGAGCGATCACAGCTTCACAAACTTATAAAGTACATGATAGATGGATTACGTATATTAATAATGCTGGATTCTTTTCTGCCGCTGCTCAAGGTCCTACACTAATTACTGATCCTGTTTCAGGAGCTTCAATTGATGCATTAAACTTCAATGCAAATGCTTCAAATGCTTCTGCCGAAGGTTATGTAGTTCAAAGGATTGAAGGTAGATTTGCTAAAGAATTAGTAGGAAAGAAAGTTAGTATAAGCTTTTTAGTACGTAATAATAATTTTACTACTGTTAGAGTTCGGTTATATTATGCTAATGCTCTTAATAACTTTACTGGCGGTCAAACTCAGTTTCATCTAACATCGTCTCAAGTTTTTACAGCTAATAGTACAGTGAAGAGCGTCGAATTTCCTGATATGGTCACTGTTCCTACGCAAGCTCAAAATGGAATTGCAGTAGAAATTATCTATAGTGGATTTAGCGTTGGAGTCAACGATGATACAGCGTTATCCAAAATTATGTTTAACGAAGGTTCTACTTGTGCAACATTTAGTACTTATGGGGATAATTTTGACCAAGAACTTTTAGCTTGTCAGAGATACTTTGAGAAAAGTTACAGTCAAGCTAATGGACCTGGACAAGCTCTAGGTGGTGTTGATGCTGATGGAGCTTTACGTCAACAAACATTTGGCGATGGTACTTTTAGATGGCACGCTCCATTTAAAGTAAGTAAATTAAAAATTCCTACAATGGTATTTTATAACCCTAATACTGGAAGTTCTTCTACTCCACTAGCTACTGATGGTAGTGGTAACGTTTCTATAGTGCATGTAAACACTAGTGAGCAAGGATTTTCAGTAGAGCGTACTGGGTTAGCAGCGAACACGGCGTCTAGGTTTCACTATACTGCTGACGCAGAAATTTAAGGAGCTAACATGGGACAGAAACTAAAAGATGATAAAATTGGCACCTTAAGTCATAGCTCTGGAACAATTAGTTTAACAGCTAGTACTTTAACTATAGGCGGTCAACAATACGTTATAAGTTCTCTTAGTAGACTTATTTCTTCTGATGTAACACTAGTGGCAAATACTCTGTATATGATTTACGCTGTAGTTTCTTCTGGTGTAGTAGTTATGAGGATTAGCACTAACGTTAATTCAATGGGTCCTGCTGGATTTAATTCATGGAAGTTAGTTGGAGCTTTTTATAGTAACGGTTTAGCTTCTGTAGCTTTTGGATCTTTTGTTACTATTGACGGTGTTCCCACTTCTGGAGAAATCCTTCATAATTCCGTCCCTACTATTCCTGGCGGTACAAATCCAACTAAAGGGACCACTTCCACAGATAGGTTTGTTTATGTTAGGCGTGGTAATATAGCTTTTTGTAGGCATGAATATATACAAACTGCCCCAGGAACAGCAGGCTCTGGTGGTAATGGGCAATATTATTGGTCTATGCCTTTTAACGTAGACACTAATAATATTGGCTTAGCAGGCGGAAATGGATATCAAATTAATGGTAATGCCTTTATATTTAATAATTCTGTTTCTGGATTTTATGGGGCTATTCAACCTCAAGATGTGGCAGGAAATTTTAGATATATAACTACTAACTCTGCAAACATTCAAGGGACAGGATCTTATGCTCTAAACGTAGCTGGGCACCAACAAGGCGCTAGATTTGAATTTCCTGTGTCAGGTTGGCTCAATACTCCTTTAAAGGATTTATAATATGGCTTTAGTAAATAGAAATACAGTATCTCCACAAAAGCACATAATTCCTACTAGCTTGACTCATAATGCTGGAGTTATTACCGCTGTAATAAATGGAGTGAGTTATCCAGTAAGCTTAAGCGGCTTATCTGCAAATACCCTCTACTTTTTGTATCTCAGAATTAATTCTGGAACTACTCAGCTTTTTTTCGTTACTACTGCTCCTTCTACTTACAGAGTAAGTTTTCCAGAAGCTAAATTAGTCGGAGCTTTTTATGCTAGCGGCGGTAATAGTTTCAATGGTAATACAGTAGAATTTGGAACTTTCGTTACTATCGAAGGTCCTCCAAAAACATTAAACTTCTTCAATTGTGGAAGACTTATAGTTACAGCACATACTAGTAATCCTGTTAAAGGTAACGGTGGTGTTGGTAATAGTGACAGGATGTTGATAGGGATTGATGGAAAAAGAGTTACTGCTTATATGGAGTACGCTCATAACGTAGCTGGCTCGGCGGGCACAGGAAACTATTTTTTCCAAGTACCTTTTGCAGTTGACACTAACATTCATCAAATAAACTCGGATTCCTTTTCTGGAGCCGCAGGACAATGGAATGCTTATAGTGATACTATTTCAAATGGTCATATCTCGACTTCAAACTCTTTAGGAATAATGGCTGGAGCACAACCTTTCGATTCAATTAGAATAAGAATATGGGTATTCAATGCTACAACTTCAGGATTCGCAGCAATCGGCGGTATAGGATCTAACTTCTTTCCGTTCAACGCAACGGATATGGAATTTAGTTTTACCTTTTCTTATGAATCTTCTGCTCTTAGCGCTACACCTTTAAAGGACAGATAATATGAGTTTAACAGGTAAAGCAAATCTATCAATTAGAAAAAAAGATGTAAAAGAACAGAAATCTATTGCTATAGGTTTCAAGAATCTAATGTTTGCTCACAAGGCTACTTTAGGGGATAGCGGCATTAATCTAAATGCTCTAGTTACTCCTACTGAGATGTCTAGCTCTGGATTTGTTAACCCTAACGTTTCTGATCTTCAGACTGCTAGGTTGATGTTCTTCCGTAAGAATCTTAGGTTAGTTTCCTCTTTACGAGGAGAGCTAATGGACTATCTTTCTTACGAAGTAGCTAGCTCTACTCAAATCAACTTTAAAGACTTTACTGCTGAAGATGGTGAGATCTTTATTGGAGTTGTAGAAGTTAAACCTATTACTGCTCCAATCGTGGTTGAGGCAAGACCTATAGCTGTTACTGGAGAGCTTGCCGTAGGCGTTACAGACTTTAACGTAGGTACTCCTTTTGAGATTAATAAGTTTGATTCTGAACAAGTAGGGTCTGTTCTAGTATTTAGAAATGGACAACTACAAGCTAGAAACACAGGAAATAGTTCTAGTATCCTCGATGCAAACTACAGAGAAGTAGATTCTGGTACTGGATTAGGAACTATTATTCGTTTCAATAACGCTCCTGTAGGCCAAGCTGACAACATTATGGTTGTTAGTAACGGGTTACTCGCTGAGCGGCCTACTGGCTCTATGATGGCTGAGATTGAGAATATAGCTGGTCAGTTAGATCAAGTTATTCCAACTGTAGCTGCTTTATCAGGGCAACCAGAGTCTAATTTTCAAGCTGCTCCTAATAGCGTAGATCTTAAGCAGTTTGGAGATCAAGTAATTGACCATGAAGTAAGATTAGATAAATTAGAAGAAGGATCTATGATTAGAGTAGATACTTCTAATGGTTACGGATCTAGTGCCACGAGAATTAAAAGATTTAGTA
>FRDC01002559.1_pt1 | contig 40854 bp, 42 predicted proteins | sample 1106171 | NCBI WGS metagenome assembly FRDC01 (sample SAMEA3930566, study PRJEB13176) | freshwater metagenome | biome: Drinking water system; feature: drinking water; material: water | place: Singapore | collected 2014-12-20 | reverse complement strand
CGGCGGGGCCGCCCACGAGCGCGGTCGCACCATCAGCGCTGAGCGCTACGGACCAGCCCTGCCAGGCCGCGCCCACGGCGCCGATACCAATAAGCTTCGCACCTTGCTGTGTCCAGCTGCCACCGGTTCGGGTGAAGACCCAGGCAGCACCGGTTTGTGTGTCATCGGCGGGGCCGCCCACGAGCGCGGTCGCACCATCAGCGCTGAGCGCTACGGACCAGCCCTGCTGCGCCGTGCCCACAGCGCCGGTGCCGACAAACTTTGTGTCCTGCTGTGTCCAACTGCCACCGGTTCGGGTGAAGACCCAGGCAGCGCCGGTTTGTGTGTCATCGGCTGGACCGCCCACGAGCGCGGTCGCACCGTCGGCGCTGAGCGCTACGGACCAGCCTTGCTGCGCCGCGCCCACAGCACCGGTGCCAACAAGCTTCGTGCCTTGCTGTGTCCAGCTGCCACCAGTTCGGGTGAAGACCCAGGCAGCACCGGTTTGTGTGTCATCGGCTGGACCACCCACGAGCGCGGTCGCACCATCAGCGCTGAGCGCCACGGAATGGCCTTGCCATGCCGCGCCCACAGCACCGGTGCCAACAAGCTTCGTGCCTTGCTGTGTCCAGCTGCCACCAGTTCGGGTGAAGACCCAGGCAGCGCCGGTGTTTGTGTCATCGGCTGGACCACCCACGAGCGCGGTGGCACCATCAGCGCTGAGCGCCACGGAATAGCCTTGCTGCACGATGCCCGCGGCGGCGCCGGTGCCAACAAGCTTCGGTCCCTGCTGTGTCGCGGGCACCCCGGTAGTGGTGACTGTAAAGATGCCTGGACTCGTGAGCACGCCGGAAGCTCTCGTCACTTGCACCGGACCGGTGACGGCACCTGGCATAACAAGGGCGGTCAGCGCACTGCCAGACTGGCTCAATACAATAGCGGGGGCTCCAGCGATGGTTACGGATTGAGTGGTGGAAAAGTTAGTTCCTGTTACGGTGACGATCGTGCCGATCCCTCCGGTGGTTGGCGTAAAGGCCAACACTGTGGCCGCACGAGACCGCGGTGCAGTATCCTCACCACCGCACGCACTCAATACTGCCAGGCACCCCACCAGCACCAGCATGATGGCGGACAGAGCGGGTCTCTGGCGGTTCCCAAACGGTGAGGATGTCGTGTTCCCGATCATTGGCATATGCTCCTGTTGTGGCGGGTCTATCAGCTCAGTCTGTCCCAGTCTCGTTGTGAATCGATGCCCGTTATGATGACCGTGCAATGTATCGAGATGCGCTCCCTGGCCGCAACCCCTCCGGTGAGGGGATTAGGGCGCACAAAGATCCCCCTTAGGAGGTAGGCGATAGATTGCAGACGAGTGCATCGGGGACACTGCGCATTTATGAATTGAATAGTACAAGAGGGCTCTTGGCTGACTCAGACCAAGCGGCATTGACAGGAGGTGCGCTGGGTGGAACCGGACGATTACCTTGCCGGTGCAGATCAACGACGTGGCCAAGGTCCAAATCTGGTGTGCGTATGCGGAAGTATTGCTCGGCGAAGCGTCGTTTCCCAAGCCGGTCCTAACCGCTTCGGGCGAAGCGCGTGGCAACGGTATGAAAGCCGACAGCGGCATGAAGCATGACAGCATGGCGATGAGCCGTTGATTGCACAGCTGAAACGACACCGAGGAGATGTCATGGCATCTCCTCAGTGCGTTGTATGATCCTTCAAGATAGCTGGAGCGCGATCAAGAATTTAGCCGAATAACCATCGAGATCAATGGTGGGTGCCAGCATCAATCGATCGCCGCCCCGCCTAAAAATCCAGTCCTGCCGGTTTCGCGTAGTGCGCGGTCCCCGCGCGGCATAGGGTGGAGCGGAGAGCACACGATCTGTAATAGGATCGTCAAAGTACAATTGCGACGTAAAGTCGAAGCTTCGGCTCGCCGATGGGTTAGTGCGTATCTTGAAATGAAGATGCACGGTCCGTCCAGGGTACCAGCCAGGATAGATTGTGACGAATCGAGCCTCGCCCCGCATGTCGGTGATCTGATGACCGCGCAGAAATTTCTGGCCCGTGGTGTTGAACCATGGGTCCTGCACATCGGAATAGACGCCGGTCGCATCGCAATGCCAAATGTCCACTTGAGCACCGGACAATGGCCCGCAATTTCCGGCGTTGAGCCGCATGACCTGAAAGGTCAGCGTCAGCGGCGTACCCTGTTTGATTTGACCACTGGCCGGATCAGAGCGGATATCGGATCGATGTAACCGTTCGTCGACGAAATACGGCCCTTCCATTTGTTCCGGCCGAACAATACAAGCAGATTCCGCTTCGCCTGCAAATAATCGCCTTGGAATGAGGCCACCTCCCGTCAGCCATAATGCGCCAGTCGTACCGAGAAGTGTTACGACTTGACGGCGGGACAGGACATGCCCTGATGGTTTGTCCGTAGGTTCCATCAACGATTACCTGCGCCTAAGGTGCGGTGAGGGGTTTCGTGGCGGAGGCGGTGGCGGCGAGGACCTTGGAGCGCCGATCGAAGGGCCGAAACGTCCTGAATAGGGGAAATGTCCATAGGGTCTGCCCCAATATCCATAGGGCGCAAGTGGCGCAAGAAATGGGCTCAGAAACAGCGGACTGTCCGGCCTCTGCGCAACGGCTGTATTCCAATTAACGATGTGTTTGGCTTCGAGTACCGGATAGGTGAATTCGCCTTCATCGAGAGGTTTGGTCGCCGAGCCCGTCACCGCACCGATGATGCTGACGGGTGTGCCTGGCGGTAGAGTTGCCGGGTCGACAAACGCACGATGCACAGCTATGAACCGCCCCTTTGAACGAAGGCGGTCCTCTGTTAACGGCCCATTGGGACCGACTGGAAGTTCCAGGATTTCTATTTCGGTCTCCGTTTCAGTCCGTTTCGCCACAAGAATAATCCCGCCGAACATGACCACTCGCCCAACGTAGTTTGCAGGAGTCCCCTGTAAATCGACAAACCTGACACTAGAATCAATTTGGGCTGCCAACTCTGATGGCACGCCGAGCAAGCCTGATTCCCGTTGAACTTGATGGACGGATTCTCCACAAGATACGACGCCGAAGAGTCCTGCCAGCAGGGGAGGGAGCACAGCGCCGCGAAACATAGAGCCTCCGTGTCTAAAAATGGTAGGACAGCCCACCCAGGATGTGCTGCGCTCTATAGTTGCCGGCAAAACCGCCATCGGGGCCGAATGCCTGGTCGAATTGGAGCGATACGCCCTGATACTTATATTCCGTAAACACCGCCACGTGTGAAGTCAGAAATGCCCTGAGGCCGACCAACAGGTTCCAGGCCGCTGTCACATCAGTGTCGTTCTGGACGGTTGCAGTATCTCCGATGCGGGCGATTGCCATGCCGATCCCGGCTCCTACATAGGGCTGAAACGTGCGGCCTGGATATCGTGCGATGAAGTTTGCCCCGATCGTGGTGAGTCTTAAATGGACGCCGGGAACTTCATCTAAGGTTGGAGTGCGAGGCAAGCTCTTTATGTGAGGGGTCGTGTGCAGCACTTCTCCCTCGATCCCGAACCAACTATGTCCTTGGAAATAGCCCACCTTGGCGCCATAGGTGATCGAGTTCTGGAGATCAAAGTCTACGAGGGGGCCTGGCAGTCCAGCTTGCGGGCCTGTTCCTCCAATGGTGTTGATTCGATCTGCGAAATTCACACCGGTTGTTCCGGCAAGATACCATTCCGCGATGACGGTTGTGGGTGCGACAACGATCCCAGCGATGAACCAGAGGACCCAAAGAGTGGTACGTGCCGGCATCTTTATCTCCGCGATCACGAGCCCTCGATCTGATATGAGGCTGAGTCATCATAACAAGTGCCTGACGCGCTGCACAGAGGCCGTAAGACCGATTAGCGAGGTTGGATCTGCTCCCCAGAGTTCACGAAGATTTCTCCTGTATTTGCCGGCCTGAGGCTGGCGGTCACGGTAGCAGGAAGTAAGTAGCATGTCATGCCAACATCATGAAAATGCTGAGAATATATGCCTTGCGCCACCGAAACTATATCCAAACCATGCGCTTGGACATGGAGTTGATAACCCTAGAAGGGGCAAAACTCGACAGGATACAGTCAGCTGCTACACTTATCGCAATACGATGAAGACCGTCACTGACCGTACAGATCATCCTTCAAAGGAGCGACTCCATGAGCCACACATCATCTAGGCCGTATGAGATCCTTTCTGTCCTGAGCATCGTCATGCTCAGCATGGCAGTTGCTGCATGCGCCGGGGGAGACTTTGCGTCAAAGGATACCGGGGAAGATTCTGTTGCCAAGCAGCAACTTGATGCACAGACGAAGAGTCAACAGACTCAGGCGTATGAAGCGGAACAATCAAATCTTCTCAACGCCAAACCCCTGCGCGGCCCACAGGATCCCATCTATGTCAATCTTGCGTCCACCGTCCTGGATAAGAAAATGCAGGAAGCGGAAAAGCCCAAGGGGGCAGTCGCGCAACAGATTCGGAAGGAACTCTCGTCCGATCCTGTTATCCAACTCGTCCCGGGGAACAAGAAGGCGGCATCAATCATCGATGTCACCGTCGCACCAAAGGTCTCGCTGATGGAGATGAAGGGTGTGCATCGCAAGACCGGCAAACCCGGCAAGATGACGGCCGTGGTCATGGAGGCCACCATTACCTCTCAGTCCCCCCCTGCGATTTACACGGTGTATGAATCAGGCCACGTACTGCAGAATGAAGAAGTCTCGAAACGCTTTGCCAAACAGATTCGGGAGGTCATTCTCGAAAAGGTCGGCCCGCAAATCCCGGCGCATTGATCCGCGCTGTCCTCTTGCTTGGAGTAGCCCTGGCGATCTCGCCGGGGCTGCGCATTCTCAAACCTGCATGACCCGTGTTGATCGTTTCAAATCGCGCAACTTACAATCCGTCGTACCTCCCGCTTCGATTCTCCTGCGGTTTCGTGCCATAAGCCACCAGCCATACGCCATAGGCTCTTTCACGCGAGATACGTTCACTCTTTCTGATCCAGTGCGCGCAGCAATTTTCGCAGGTCCCAGAACGAGAGAATGGGTCTGTTCACTTCAGGGTGGTCCAAGTCGATCTGAATGTTATAGAGCGGGAGCGCCAGATTCTTGATCTGAGTCACCTGATACCAGCAATCGTACTTATGTCCCCAGCGGTCGAGATAGCGGAGACGTAGATAGCCATTGCTGACTGATTGTGTCCGAATCGGCGCCTCGGGGCCCAGCACGATCGACGCTCGTTGTTTCTGAATGCGCGTCCCGCGCGGGTAGACTTTCTTGACCGCAAAGTTTCCATCCCATCCCCCCATATGCAATTGGCAATCGTGCGCCACCCCGCCACCAACGTTCTCGAATTCGGGAAATAGCGTGAGCACGTTTCCGGAATTCATCGCCGACAAATTGGTAATTTTCACATCCGGTTGAAGCGCACGGAACTCCTTCCTGGTTCGCGCCACGAGCGCATAGAGATAGAACGATACGACGCCTGCGATGACAGCGAACAGGCCCAAGCTGGTCCAGAATAACCAGTCCATAGTGCTCAGAAATCAGATGTTCCGTCCATGGTTGAAACGGAGGCAGGCTACGTTGTGGAGGGCGTCGTGTCAACCAGGTGCGGACGGAAGGGCGTACTCGTACGCTGTGCAGGTGAGTCGATGTGGCGCAAACGGGTTGCTACACGTCTTGCGTCACGCCGCGCGCTGTGAATCAAAGCGGTCCGTCGTCGCGCTCTCGTGTGCAGGGATTGTGGAGTTGCTCGTGCCGCGACGAGCCGGTTGCTCAAACAGCAGCCTGGCTCCCGGTTTGAAGGTGAGGTAATACCATGTCCATTCCGACATCACGCGGATCCGGTTTCTGAGACCGATCAGGAAAAACACATGAACGATGCACCAGAGCATCCAGGCCAGCAAGCCTGATACATGGATCGGGCCGATTTGGGCCACGGCCCGGGCGCGGCCGATCGTAGCCAGCATGCCGCGATCGTTATAGACAAACGGGGTGCGTTGATCCGGCAACAGCTGCTGATTGATCAACTGGGCAACATACTGGCCTTCTCCCATGGCCACGGGAGCAATTCCCGGCAAGGGTTTGCCGTCGGGATCCAGGCAATGTGCAGCATCACCGATGACAAAAATCCAGGGTTCATCCGGGATCGACAAATCGGCGTGAACTTTAACTCGACCGCATGAATCTTGGGCAACCTTTAGCGTGTTCAGGAGTGGCGAGGCTTTGTTGCCTGCCGCCCAAATCACATTGGTTGACGGGATCCATTCGCTTCCGACCATGACTCCGTCCGGGCGAACCGCACTCACTGGGTTGTTCAGTTTAACCGTGACGCCCATATGAGCGAGAGCGTCGGCAGCCTTTGCGGATAGTTTTGGATCGAACCCCGGAAGAATACGTGGACCGGCTTCCACGAGGACGATTGAGAGATCTTCCAGGCGCAAATGAGGATAATCAGGCCCCATAGCCCTTCTTCCGATCTCAAGAAGCGAACCGGCTAATTCGACTCCTGTTGGACCTCCTCCGACAATCACAAAAGTCAGACGGTCTTGCGCGCCGGTTTCGGCCCTCTGCCGTTCCGCCTCCTCGAAAGCGAGCAACATCCGCTCGCGCAGATGGACGGCATCGGCCATGGTCTTGAGTCCAGGGGCCAACGCCTCCCACTCATCATGCCCGAAATAGGCGTGACGCGATCCTGGAGCGACAATCAAGGCATCAAAGGCAATCGGGGCGCTGTCTCGGAGACGGACCACCCGAGCAGTCCGATCAATTGACAGCACGTCATCCATCACCACGCGAACGTTGGGTTGTGAACGGAAGAGTGTGCGCAACGGCCAGGCGATGTCGCTCGGAGACAAGGCGGCGGTGGCGACTTGGTAGAGCAATGGTTGAAACACATGGTGATTCGTGCGGTCGATCAGGACGACCTCGACGTCGCGCAAGAAACGCGCAGCCGTCATGCCTCCGAATCCGCCCCCGATGATAACGACGCGTTTCTGAGTCATGAGATTAAGTCACCGAGGAGGCTCAATCAAGAATTCACCAGGCACGAACAGGAATGCGATTCAGGCTATGGGGCGAAGAGAAAACTGTCAACTGCTTCCTCAAAACCCGCCCAGGCTTCCTCTCCCTACGTATCGGTATGTCTCGTGCTTTCTTGAGCTTTTACAGCAACGTAAATCCAATAGCCTCGACGGTGGTTTGAGTATTGCTGCACTTGTCCAAACCACTGAGTCGTTCACTATCGAATACGAGCAATGCGGGGCGGCAGGTCTCCTCTGTGTGCCGCGATTCAATGACCTGCCGGTCTCTTCTCCTTTCCCACAGCCAAATTATGTGAGAGGCACTGCTCATTCATGTAATAATGTATCACTGCAGCGGGACTATCTCATGGCAAAGACACAACCATCCGCCTCTCGAGTTCTTATCACGGACACCTCCAAGGATCTGCGTATCGTCATTCCATGTGGCCGGAGTTTGTTTGCCATTTGTTTTTTAGGGTTTTGGATCTGCTGCTGGGCGGTGGCCGAAGTCATGGTCCCCGCCCAGTTCCTTCACAGCGATGAACCGTCAGAGGGTTGGTCATTGATGTTGGCATGGCTTGCGGTGTGGACGGTCGGCGGGGTGATGGCCATTTACGCCTGGTTATGGCAGGTGATGGGGAAGGAGATTGTCACTGTGCATGGGCAGACATTCACAACTCGCCGCGATATTGGAGGATTCGGTTTTGACAAAGAATATAATCTCGTCCAGATCTCTAATCTGCGCACTGAGCCAGTCGGATTCAGTCCGCTGAGTGTCTCGTCGGCACTCCAATTATGGGGAATCGGCGGCGGGGTGATTGCCTTTGACTATGGGGCTAGAACCTATCAATTGGGGCAAGGCCTAGACGAGACAGAAGCCAACCAGGCCGTGACGGCCATCAAGAAACGTTACCGCATCCCAGAAAGCAAAACGACCTAACCCTGTCCATCTCACCGGAGCAGAGAGGATCTGCCCCCTAGGATTGTCAGTGGAAAAGATTGTGTTTCTCGAACTGGGTGCCTGCTGATGAATGTAGCACCCCAGGTTGAAGAGTCCGCGCGCCAAGGCCGCTTGTTCAACTTCGCCTGGCCCTGTGACCCTCACTGGGTCGAGTTCTACGGGATGTCGGCAGTCATCGTCTGGCCGGTTGCGACGAGCTGACTGAACACCAGTGTGACGGGGTGCGGCTCATCTCGCTCATAGCGAATCGGCCGGATCGATGGTTGCTGTTCTTGTAATTGGCAGACGATGCGAAACGTATTCTCATACGGATAGCTTTCTGCCATAGCAAACCCAACCCGATCCCGTTCCGGCTTACAGTCTTCATACGTTTCGAAGGTGTTCAACACGGTTACAGGTCTGATCCCGATAGGGGCAGCCAGTAAGACGATGACGAGCAACCACATAGTCAGGCCTTTCGTAATGGATAGATGATGGCTCTTGAGGGAGGTTATTGCAACAGAATGCCCTCACCGCCCATAGGTTCTGCATCAGGGACCAGGAGAACATGTGCCGTGTACCATCTTAGTCGGTTGATGGACTGCTGAACTGAAGCGTGGGAGGTGATTCAGACCGGGGAGACCATGCCACTTCGGTGTTAGACTCTGACCTCATGAGTCCTTCCATTGCTACGTAATGCCGGGGGGAGCTGATATTCTTCACACGATTGACGCGGTATTCACCTTCGACGTGGTCAGCTACAGAGCCGGCGTGACGAATCTTTCACTCCGCACTTTTTCGCTGGCCACGTTCTTCGGCATGGCGCTGCCGACCTTTGCCTTTACCTATCTGGGGAATAGCGTCATCAGCGCTCAGTGGCCGTCTATTGTCGCAGGGATGATGAAAGTTGCCCTCGTTCTCGCAGTACCGAAGATTCTCATGGATTACCGAGAGAGTCGTCTGGCATGGCTCCTTCTTGGTCAGCCGCCGCTTCCGAGTGAACGTCAACCGGCCAGCCGGTCCATCCTGCTCTTCTGTACGGGATGCGGAAACTCCGTTCCAGGAGCGCGATCGTGAAAACTGCCTCAGTGTCGCCCCCCCACCGTTCGCGTTGCCATGGTTTCTTCTCCAGTGTTAGACTCTGGCGCCCTCGTTCCTTCCTCGGCTATTCCATTGTTGGGTGCCGATGATGCCGTTCTCTGAAGACCAGCAAGTTCCTCCCCAACTCCAGGCAGCCGACGAGAGCTCGGAGAGCGGGGCGATTCTTCGCCATATTCTTGAAGGCTTGGAGACGAGGATCGGCGAGCAGTTCTTCCCGTCCCTGGTGCAACAATTGGCCATCTCTCTCGGTGTGGATTACGCCTACATCTCCGAAGTCAATGAAGCGGGTGATCGGTTCCGCTCCAAAGCCGGTTGGGGCAAAGGACAGCTACTCCCGCCGTTTGACGTGCCGGCGCATGGCCCCTGTGAAACGGTGTTGACGCGACAATGCGTCCATCATTCCGATCAGCTTCGGGCGCTCTACCCGCAGGTCCCGCTTATTCAGGAGATGCAGGCCGAGAGCTACTGCGGAGTGCCAATCGTAGATTCCAGCGACCGGGTCGTCGGGCATTTGGCCATTATGGATTCCAAGCCCATGCCGGATCACGTTCGTGCCTTGTCGATCCTCGGCATTTTTGCTATGCGGGCATCGGCGGAGTTCGACCGGCTTCGGTATGAGCAGGCCTTGCGGAAAAGCGACCTTATGCTCCGCAAGATCGATGAAGGCACGGCGGCAGTCACCGGCTCGGCCTTCTTCCCATCTCTCGTCAAGAGTTTGGCCGAGGCGCTTCAGACACGGTATGCCTTCGTCTCCAAGTTCGTGGAGGGGACTCGCACGCGCGTGCGGACGTTGGCCTTTTGGAAAGGCGACGGCTTCCTGGATAACCTCGAGTATGACCTTCCTCACACGCCTTGTGAACGTGTCCTGTCCGGGGAGGTCTGCTTGTTTCCAGAAAAGGTGCAGGATCTCTTTCCGGACCACCGGGAAGATCTCGCGAAGCTGGGCGTCGAGAGCTACCTGGCGATTCCGGTGTTCGACCGATCCGGCACGGTGATGGGGCATCTGGCCGTGATGGATACGAAGCCCATGCGCGACGATCCGCGCGTCCTGTCTGTCTTCAAGATTTTCGGGGTGCGTGCTGGTGCGGAGCTGGAACGCCTTCAGATGGAACTCAGACTGAAAGAGAACGAGCAACAGCTTCGCGATCTATTCGACGAGGCACCGATCGCCTATGTAAACGAGGGGCTCGATTCGAAATTCATCCGCGCGAACAAGGCCGCACTCAACAGTCTTGGTCTGACGCTGGAGCAGGTGGAGGGGACGTATGGAAAGACTTTGATCCCCGACACGCCGGACGCGCAACGGCGACTGAAAGAAGCGTTCGACTCTATCGGGAAGGGCATCGATACCAAAGGCGTGGTCCTCGAACTGCGTCGGAAAGACAACGGCAAGCCGCTGTGGATCCGGTGGTGGTCCCGGCCTGATCCCACCGGCGCCTACACACGGACGATGTTCATCGACATCATCGAACAGGTGCTGATGGAGCAGGAGAAGGCCCGGCTGGAAGCACAGGCCGTATATCTGCAAGAAGAAATCAAGGGAACGCACAACTTCGAAGAACTGATCGGTTCATCCACCTCGCTGAAGAAGGTATTGAAGAATGTCGAACGGGTGGCTCCAACCGACTCCACCGTGCTGATTACTGGTGAAACCGGAACGGGGAAGGAACTGATCGCTCGGGCCATCCACAACCTGAGTCCGCGAAAGGGGAGGCCGTTGGTCAAGGTGAATTGTGCGGCTATTCCTGGCGGGTTGATTGAAAGCGAACTCTTTGGCCATGAGAAAGGCGCCTTCACGGGGGCGCTCGCCAGGAAGGTGGGACGTTTTGAACTGGCGGACAAGGGCACGATGTTTCTGGATGAGATCGGGGAACTGCCGCTGGATCTGCAATCTAAATTGCTGCGTGTCTTGCAGGAAGGCGAGTTCGAGCGGGTCGGCGGCACGCAGGCGTTTAAGGTGAACGTGCGGGTGATCGCCGCCACGAATCGAAATCTCGAACAGTTGTCCAAGACCGGACAGTACCGGCCGGATCTGTATTACCGATTGAACGTATTCCCGATTCATTTGCCGCCGCTTCGTGAACGCGAAGGCGATATTCCAATGCTCGTTCAGTTCTTTGTGCACAAGTTCGCTGCAAATCTCGGCAAGAAAATCCAAAAGATTTCTGAACGGATGATGTCTGCGCTTCAGCGCTACCAATGGCCTGGAAACATTCGCGAGCTGGAGCATGTGATCGAACGTGCTGTGATTCTGAGCGAAGGGCCTGAGCTTGAGCCAATCGACTGGCTTTCACCGTCAGACAACAAGTCTGGTGTTGCAAAAACGCTGACGCTCGAAGAAATGGAGCGACAGCACATTCTCGATGTATTGGAACAAACCAACTGGCGTGTCAGCGGCGACAAAGGGGCGGCCAAGATTCTTGGTCTTAATGCCACGACTCTCGAAGCGCGCATGAAAAAGCTCGGCATCGAACGCAAAGCCAAGACATAACTCCTCTTCCTCATCTCCTCCTGCAGTCATTCCTGAAAAAGTTTTCCCAGCTAATTGGGATGTTCCCAATATGTTAGGAAATAGTGTTGTGCTCCGATCGCTCATTCCACAGCGATCATCCACAAATTCATTTTATCTAATCACTCACTTACGACTCATCCTCCGCTGGCACCACGGCCTGGCACTACAGTTGCTGAATAGCCCGGCATCACGCTTATGAGGAGGAGGGGACGCGACGATGTTGAAGATCACCAAAATCCAAGAGAGCAGGAACGACATCCTGCTCAAATTGGAGGGCAAGATCACGGAACAATGGGCGGCGCTGCTTGATGGAGAATGTCGCTCGTATCTCCGGCAGAACAAATTGGTCTATTTGGAATGTTCGAGTGTCGAGTTCGTCGATGGCAGGGGAATCGAGGTGCTCAATAACTTGCCGAGCAACCATGTCACCTTAATGAGCGCTCCTGGGTTTGTCACGGAGATGCTCCAGTTTGGAGGCCGGTCATGAACGCAGATGTCACTATCCCTATGGAGTTTCCGGGGCAAACCACACTGGAACAGGCACAAGCACTCACAACGTCCGGCCTGACCAGCACTCAAGATCAGTTGCTCGCCAAGCTGCGTCGCGGTGATGACGGGGCCTTTGAGGAATTGGTCAACACACATCACCGCTCGCTTATTCGTATGGCGATGGGGTATGTGGCGGATCGGGAAGTGGCTGAAGAGGTCGTCCAGGACACGTGGATGGCCGTGATCGAAGGGCTGGATCGATTCGAAGGACGCTCCTCCCTCAGGACCTGGATTTTCGGCATCATGATTCACAAGGCCAAGGATCGGGGCGTGCGCGAGAAGCGGCACACCACATTCTCAGACTTCGAGACCTTCGATGATGATCGCGAGGAGACCGTCGATCCATCCCGCTTCCACCAATCCGGCGAATGGGCCGGCCATTGGGCCCTTCCGCCACAGCCCTGGGACGAGCAGACCCCTGAGAAGCTGCTTGCCAGTCAACAGGCTGTTAGCGCGATGCATCGGGCCATCGAGGCCCTGCCTTCGACACTGAAGGCGGTGCTCATTCTGCGTGATGTCGAGGGGGTCGAGGCGAAGGACACCTGCGAAATCCTGAAGATCACGGAGACGAACCTCTATGTCCGGCTGCATCGGGCACGGGAGCGGGTGCGCCAGGCGGTAGAGACCTATCTGGAAGGGCCTCATTCTGCGATGTAAGAAACAGCCCGGAGGGAAGACTCACGTCTGAAACATCAAAGTGAGGCATTCCCCATGACTGAGAACAATACCGACGAGCCGACGAGCGAGATCACATGCCGAGAGGTGGCCGAATGGACCTCCGCGTATCTTGATGCACATGCAGGGGAGGATCGAAACCTCCTGATCTCACTGCATTTGGCCGGCTGTGCGGGCTGTGAGGCATACGTAAAGCAAATCGCCTGCGTCCGAGACCTTGTCGGATCGTTGCCTGAGACTGCGATGATACCGACTCTTTCCGACACATTGCGGCAAGCGCTGGCAGCGCGGCGACGTCCGCAGTGAATACATAGCCGTGGTCGTCATGAAAATATACCTGTGCGACGGTGATGCGCTCTGCACGGGCAGAAGAAATGGAAGCCATGAAAGTCATTGTGGTCATAACCAGTGGCATGTTGTTTTTCACCGGCCTTATGCCTGCCGTTGCCGGCCAGTATTTTGAGCGGAACGGTCTCGCGATCGAGGGGTATGATCCTATGGCCTATTTTACGGTGATGAAACCAACCAAAGGGTCGTCGGAATTCCGTGTCGACCATCACGGCTCAACCTTTTATTTTGTTTCAGCCGCTCATCGGGATGCCTTTGCCGCTGATCCGTCTCAGTACGTGCCACAGTACGGTGGGTATTGTGCCTACGGGATGGCCAAGGGCTATACAGCTGCGATCGACCCCGCAGCGTTCACGATTGTGGGCGGCAAGCTCTATCTGAACTATAGCGAGACGGTCCGATCACAATGGCTCTCAGATATTCCTGGTTACATTAGAAAGGCCGATGCCAATTGGCCTGAGGCGAAGAAGCTTGCCGACATTCATGAATGACGAAGGACGACTTGATTTCTCAGTTATGGCATGGTGTCATGACTACTATTCGGTCCGTTATCACCAACCAGGAGGTTCTCGATGAAAAAGCTGTTGTTGGCGTCCGTCGCCGCCATGTGTCTGACTGGAATCAGTGCCCTCTCATTCGCCGATGAGTTGGGAGCATTGAAAGATGAAATGAAGGGCGAAATGCAAAGCGAAATGAAGGCGCAGAAGGACGCGATGAAAGGCGAGATGCAGGGACGCAAAGACGAGATGAAGGGGAAGGTCGACGCGATGAAAGACAAGAAGGACGCGATGAAGGGTGAGATGAAGATGAAAAAGGACGAGATGAAAGCTCAGAAAGATGCAATGAAGGACGACATGAAGGCCAAGAAGGATGCCATGAAGGGCGAGATGAAAGGGATGATGGGGTACTGAAGCAGATCCGCGTCTCCTCTGTTTTCTTTCTCACGGCCTGCGCTCGGCTTGTCCGACCGCAGGCCGTTTCATGTGCTCCCGCCTCGCCAACCGCCGCCTGTAAGAACTCAGCTGCGTTTTCGACCAAGAGCTAAGATCGATAGACGTAGTCTCAAAAGGTGGCATCATGAAATTCTTCGTTCAATCAGGATCGGAACTGCATCGGGGAGTGGAACCAAGGCTGCTCGTGGCGGCACTGCCTCCGGTCGAGTGCGTCTATCGCCATCGCTTGCCGGTGCGGATCAGTCATTGGCTGAATGTTCCTGTCCTGATCATCCTAATCATGAGCGGGCTCCAGATTTTTAACGCGCATCCGGCGCTCTATTGGGGCGATCGGTCCGATCGCGATCGGCCGGTGTTCTCGATCAGGCCTATGCAGACGGAGAGCGGTGAAGTGAGAGGCATCACGACCATTCTTGGTCATCCATTTGATACGACCGGTGTGCTGGGCTACTCCAATGGCATGGGCCGAGGATTCCCCGCCTGGGCGACCGTGCCAGGTGGCAAATGGCTGGCCATGGGGCGGCAATGGCATCTGTTTTTTGCCTGGCTCTTTGTGATCAACGGGCTGATCTTCACGGCCTATGCCTTGGCGAGCCGACATGTCACGCGCGACCTAGCACCAACCGGAAGGGACCTGCGTCGAATCGGCAAGTCAATCAAAGGTCATCTGACCCTTCGACATCCCGCTGGTGATGAAGCGAAGCGGTACAACGTCCTTCAGAAGTTGGCCTATGTCGCCATCTTGTTCATCGTAGCACCGCTAATCGTGCTGACTGGTCTGGCGATGTCACCGACGATCGATGCCGCTGCCCCTTGGTTGCTCACTGCCTTTGGGGGACGCCAGGCGGCGAGGACTATCCACTTCATCGCCTGCTTTTCATTCGTTGGGTTTATCATCGTCCACGTCATTCAGGTAATTCTCGCCGGGTTCTTCAATAATATCCGCTCAATGATCACCGGCTGGTTCGTCATCAAGTCTGATCATCAAGGAGTGAGTCATGAAGCATGAACGAGCGATGGAGCGACGTGGTTTTCTCAAAGGAACATTGGGCGCCGCGAGTCTCTTTGTTCTTTCCGGCTGTGACAACCTTACGCGAAGCGGCTGGTTCCCTTCGATTCTGCAGTCAACCGAGAAACTGACTGAAGCGGTGCAACGCGCTGTGACCCCGAGGAATGCTCTCGCTCGAGAATATAGCGATGCGGATATCTCGGCGATATTTCCGGCCAACGGCAACACCGATCCAGGCACGGATCTCTACTCCGGACATGTTGAGCGGGGCTTTCTGAATGGCTGCTGGAGATCGCCGGCTTGGTTGAAACGCCAAGGAGTTGGTCGTTGGCCGCGCTGAAAGAGTTGCCGTCACGCACACAGACGACTCGCCATGATTGCGTGGAAGGCTGGAGCGCCATCGGAAAATGGACCGGCGTTCCGCTCGGAGATCTGATGCATGAGGTTCACCCCATGCCAACGGCCAAGTTTGCCGTGTTTTATTGTGCCGATGTGGATGATGAAGGCGTGTTCTACTATGAGAGCATTGTGCTGGCCGACTGTTATCACCCGCAAACGATTCTTGCGTATGAACTGAACGGCGCTCCGCTGGATGTGCCTCATGGCGCCCCGCTCCGTCTCCGTTTCGAGCGGCAGCTTGGGTACAAGCAGGCCAAATACGTGATGAGGATCGAGCTCGTCGAATCACTCTTCGGTATCGGCGGAGGAAAGGGCGGGTATTGGGAAGACCAGGGGTATGAATGGTACGCCGGGATCTAGAATGTTGAAACTGAACCGCCAGCTGTATTTATGCTTTTTCGTCCCCTGCGGCATGCATCCATCTGTATGCCTCGCATTCACAGTTGCTCGGGTCTTGCTCAAAAACCAGTTTGAGCATTCTCATCAGTTGAGCGCTGCTCAACATTCTTAGTGGTTGTTTGTCGCCAATCGCCTTGCATCAAGCAGTGCTGGAATACAATCGGACGGTGAGCCAGGTGGAGCCGGAGCTGCTCTTGTTGAACATTGCGCGGGCCTAGTACCATCGACGGTTCATTTCACGGCGGTGTCCAACGTGGCCGCGACGATCGTCATCGGTATGGTCCGGCACAGCGTCGAGCCGCCGACTTCTTGAGGATCAGGTTCGTGTGTGTCCCATCCAGGGATGGCGAGGGCTCGACCATCCTTCCGTCTAATGCCGGCATGGACTTTCTCGACGACCTCTTTGCGTCGTGGAAGAATCACAGCCGGCAGACTTTCTTTGGCAAACACTTTGGCAATTGCTTCGTGAATCCGCCTTCCTGACTCACCACAATACGGTTTTGATTTTGATAGTTATGTGTAAGAAACCCTTTAGACAATCGACTTATCTATATGGAGGCCTGTATGAGACTCATGAGGAAATTCTTCATTGCCAGCGTGGTGCTTATCGCAAGCATGGTTTCAGCGTCAGCCTTTGCTGAGGAGTATAGGTATAGCACGCCGGGGATTAGCGGGTATGACCCGGTAGCGTATTTACCGATGGCAAACCGGTGCGAGGGAGCGGTTATTACGTCACCATCGTTGACGGTGTGACTTACGCCTTCGCCAATGCCGAACATCGAAAGATGTTCGAGGCTAACCCACAGCAATATCTGCCAGCCTACGGCGGCTACTGCGCTTACGGTGTGGCGGTGGGGAAAAAGTTCGTTGCAGACCCTGAGGTGTGGAAGATCGTCCAGGGCAAACTCTATCTGAACCTGGACAAGAGCATTCAGCAGAAATGGGACAAAGACATCCTTGGCTTTATCAGGAAAGCCGATGCGAATTGGATCGAGATCAAGGAGAAAGCAACGTCTGATTTATAAAGAATAATGGGGAAGCCCGCCGCTACGGGAGCGGCGGGCCGTATTTTACTAACCGCGATAGAGAAGATAAGGAAACACAGATGAAACACGGAGCGCTCACAGCATCCGCTCTAATCCTGGCCGCGATAGGCCTGGTAGGAGGAGTAATGGCCATGGAGGAGAAACCCTTTGCGCCCAATGTCGACGTAAATACCGGCGCCATCAGGGTTCCTGAGGGCTACACCGAATGGCCAACGCTCGGCACGTGGGCGCACGCACACACGGGGGAGCAACTCGAGATGATAGGCCCCGGCGTGCACGAGTACCATGTCGTCTACACCCAACCGGAAACCATTGCCTACTATCGCACACATCGTCGGTTTCCGGACGGCGCGGTGCTGGTCAAGGAACTCTTCAATGCCGAGACCCTGGCGATGACTACAGGGCCTGCAGTCGGTCATGGAACGACAATCAAAGGATGGTTCGTATTAATCAGGGACACCAAGGGCCGATACAAAGAATCCCCCCTGTGGGGCGATGGCTGGGCGTGGTCGCTGTTTAATGCCGACGATCCCACACGCACCGTCTCAAAAAACTACAAGACAGATTGTATTCCCTGTCATACGCCTGCGAGAGAGCTGGCCCCGCGCAATGCTGTTGACGCCGACAAATGGATTTACTCGTTCGGATATCCGGTGCTTCGAAAACAGTAGCGCGACGATGGCGTGAAAGGAAAGAGCCCTGGCAAATAATCACAATGGCCATCTGATTTTGACCGTGAGCTGAATTCAGACGCGAATGGTTTTCTGAAAGGGCAAATAGTCACTCTCGAGGAGAGCGGAAATGAATATACGCAAACAATCTTCACAATTGTGGTTGATCGTGCTGCTCTCACTAGCGCTTGGGTTCTTTGCCATTGACGGGCAAGCCCAGAAGCCCACCGCCGACCGCATCAGTCCCGATCAACGCACAACTCGAGTAGCGTACCACACGGTCAATATTGATGGTCTCGACATCTTCTATCGCGAAGCGGGTGATCCGTCGAAGCCTACGATCTTACTGCTGCACGGCTTTCCCGCGTCGTCGCACATGTTCCGCAACCTGATCCCGGCGCTGGCGGACCGATTCCACTTGGTCGCACCGGATTATCCTGGCTTCGGGCAGAGTTCAGCGCCATCGGTAAATGAGTTCAATTATACATTCGATAACCTTGCGGGAGTCATTGACAAATTCACGGACACAATCGGGCTGAAAAACTATAGCTTGTACGTGCAGGATTACGGCGCGCCGGTCGGTTACCGATTGGCGCTCAAGCATCCAGAGAGAGTTACTGCCCTGGTGATACAGAATGGCAACGCCTACGAGGACGGGCTGAAGGACTTCTGGAATCCGATTAAGGCCTATTGGGCCGACGGCTCGCAGCAGCATCGCGAGGCCCTACGTGTAGGGCTTACTCTTGAGGCTACGAAATCCCAATACATTAAGGGTGTCCGTGATGTGTCACGCATCTCCCCCGACACCTGGCTACATGATCAAACGCTGCTCGGCAGGCCAGGCATCGATGAGATCATGCTCGACTTATTCAAGGACTATGGTTCGAACGTTGCACTGTACCCGCAGTTCCAGCAGTTCTTTCGTACACGGCGGCCGCCGACTCTCATCGTGTGGGGACAGAATGATGAGATATTCCCAGCTGATGGCGCGTATGGGTACCTGCACGATCTTCCCAACGCTAAGTTGTACCTTCTCGACACTGGCCACTTTGCACTGGAGGATAAGGGCGATGAAATTGCAATGCTCATGCGCGACTTCCTTGACCGGTGGCTGCCAGGTAAGTGATCGAAACAGTCCTATCGCCGCGTGTTGGCGATTAAGGTCTATGTGAACGTCGCGTATGAATGAACAGGATGTTGAAAACAGCTTCACGCTGCGTTCTGGCATCGCTCAGAAGCTCAAGGTACCAACGCGTACGCCTCGCCTCTTCCCTTGCTGCGGCCTTGCCGGAAGATCGTTTTGAACAACCTGAAAGAAAACGATGGGCGTGGGTGCGCCTGATCGCTGCGTGCCGGAAAACGAGGACCTGCTTCTTATGTAAGATTCAACCTTCTTGTCCGACTGATTGTTATGCATCCTTTATCAGGTGTTGTAATGAAGAAACTCGTGAGCCATCAGTTTCTGACACTTCTGTTGGCGGTAGTCTTTGCTGCACCGGCCTTAGCCGGTGACTATTTCGAGCGAGACGGGGTGGCAATTGGCGGCTACGATCCGGTTGCGTATTTCACTGAACACAAACCGGTCAAGGGATTGCCGGAGTTTCAATCAGTCCATCGAGGCTCGACGTTTCAGTTTGCGTCAGCCGCGCATCGGGATGTGTTTGCTGCCGAGCCGGACAAGTATGCGCCTCAGTACGGCGGCTACTGTGCCTATGGGATGGCGAAAGGCTATAAGGCCACAATCGATCCCGCGGCTTTTAGCGTGATTCATGGTACACTGTATCTCAATTATAGTGACGCTGTCCGTTCACGATGGCTGTCGGATGTCCCGGGGTATATCCAACAGGCGGATACCAACTGGCCGGCGGTGATGACGCTTGCCAAGGTGCATGAGTGATTGGTGGGGCTGCAGAAGGCAGCCGGCTTTTTCTTTTTTAACCAGGAGGTCCTCGATGAAGAAGATGTTGGTCGCAATCGCAACAGTAGCCTCTGTGATGGGGGCAGGTGTGTATTCCTTCGCCGAAGATATGAGCAATATGGGGCACGAGATGAAAGGCGCGATGCAGGCCGATGCCGATGCGATGAAGGGCGAGATGACGGGCCAGATGAAGGGGCAGATGAACGCCGGTACTGATGCGGTGAAGGGAAAATCTGATGCGATGAAGGCCAAGACCGACTCGATGCGCGCATCGAAAGATGCCATGAAGGACGACATCAGGGCCAAGAAGGATGCCATGAAGGGCGAGATGAAAGCCACGAAAGATTCCATGAAGGGCGTGATGGGCTACTAATTCGTCCTCTCCTCGCAGTGCTACCTCTCACGGCCTGCGGTCGGGTGATCCGACTGCAGGCCGTTGTGTTACCCCCCGGTCCCCGTTTGTAAGAAACCTCCTCCGTTTCAGACGAAACGATACATCGATCATCGCGGAGTCGGGAAGGAGAACCATGGCTGTCCCCATTCGGTTTACAGATCACGCAGTGAATCCGGGAGTAGCGCCGGTCCCGAGTGCGGAACTGCCGGCATCGGCGACAGCCTCAGCACGTGATCGAGGGGCATCCGCTCCTCCCTCTGTGGAACAGGTGTACCGCCACCGATTGCCCGTGCGAATCAGCCATTGGCTGAATGTGCCTGTTCTCATCATCTTGATCATGAGCGGGCTCCAGATTTTTAACGCGCATCCGGCGCTCTATTGGGGGGATCGGTCCGATCGCCACCGGCCGTTGTTGTCCATTCGGCCCGTGCAGACTGACAGTGGAGACATCAAAGGCATCACGACGCTTCTCGGTCATCAATTTGATACGACCGGCGTGTTGGGTTACTCCAATGGCATGAGCCGAGGCTTCCCGGCTTGGGCGACGATCCCCAGCGGTAAATGGCTTGCCATGGGGCGGCAATGGCATCTGTTCTTTGCCTGGCTCTTTGTGGTCAACGGGCTGATTTTTACGGCGTATGCCTTGGCGAGCCGACATGCCACGCGCGATTTGGCCCCCACCGGAAAAGACTGGCGCGGCATCGGGAACGCGATCAAAGATCATCTTCTCCTTCGACATCCCAGTGGGAATGAGGCAAAGCGGTACAACGTGCTTCAGAAGCTGGCCTACGCGACCATCTTGTTCATCGTAGCGCCGCTGATTGTGTTGACCGGTCTGGCGATGTCCCCGACGATCGACACGGCCTTTCCATGGCTCCTGACCCTGTTCGGAGGCCGTCAGGCTGCGCGGACGATTCACTTTATTGCCTGTTTTTCATTTGTTGGGTTTATTGGTATTCACGTTCTCCAGGTAGTCCTCACCGGGTTCCGTAACAACATTCGTTCGATGGTCACGGGGTGGTTTACGGTTCGACATGAAGGAGTGAGTCATGAAGCCTGAACGTATGGAGCGGCGAAGATTCCTGAAAGGGACGCTGGGCGCGGCGAGCCTGGTCGCGCTCTCTGGATGCGACAACCTCACACAGAGCAGCTGGTTCTCGGGCATCCTTGGCAAGGCCGAACGACTGACGGAGACAGTGCAACGGGCGATCACTCCAAGCGATGCGTTGGCAAAAGAATATGGCGCGACTGATATCTCGAAGGTCTTTCCGGCGAACGGCAATACTGATCCTGGCACGGAAGAGTATGCTGACCATGTCGCACAGGGTTTTTCTGAATGGACGCTGGAAGTAGTCGGGTTGGTGCAGACCCCGAGAAGCTGGTCGCTAGCTGCGATGAAAGAGCTGCCATTTCGGACACAGATCACTCGTCACGATTGCGTCGAAGGGTGGAGCGCCATCGGGAAATGGACCGGAGTGCCGATTGGCGATCTACTGCACCAGGTCGAGCCGTTGCCGAGTGCCCGCTACGCCGTATTCCACTGTGCCGATGTGGATGATGAAGGCGTTGCGTATTACGAAAGCATGGCGCTGGCTGATTGCTATCATCCGCAGACGATTCTGGCCTATGAACTCAATGATGCGCCATTGGATATTCCGCACGGCGCGCCCCTTCGTCTACGCTTTGAGCGACAGCTTGGGTACAAACAGGCGAAGTATGTCACGCGGATAGAAGTGGTCGACTCTCTAGCCGGCATCGGCGGGGGAAAGGGCGGGTATTGGGAAGATCAAGGGTATGAATGGTATGCGGGGATATAGAACAATTCTCTTGATTGAGTAGCATTGAATCTCGTACGGCACGTGCGCTGACGCCGCCAGGCGTCTCTGCAGGCCGTCCGCCCATTGAGTTCATTCCACCTGCCGAGTACACTACGATCGAGTAGGGTATTCCTATCGAAGCATGGACGTCCATTCAACAAGGCAGGCGGAATCAGACCGTCATCCCATTGAACCTCCTTCTCGCCCACCGGAAAAGGTTGTCGTTCTGGTGGCGATCGGTCTTGTCTTGTTATGTGTCCTCTGGGCGCTCCGAAAGGATGAGGCGCCGCAAGGTCCGCCGGTCGCGATGGGATCGGCCCAGGCCATGGCCCTGTCGCCCGAGAAGATCCCTCTTACGACAGGCGAAGAGCCCATTGGCGATATTTTTATTCGCGCCGGATGTCCGGTGTGTCATGTTATTCCTGGAATTCCAGGAGCTGAGGGGCAAGTGGGCCCGAAGCTGATCCTGGGAACCACGGGCACACAACGGCTGAGCGATCCGGCCTATCGCGGGCAGGCCAGAACGATCCATGACTATGTTGTTGAGTCGGTACTTGAGCCGGAACGGTTCATCGTGCCCGGTTATCCTGGTCGAACGATGCCCTCGTGGTATGGATCGAAACTGAGCGGATTGGCGCTGAAGAAGATCGCCGCGTATCTTGAACAACAGACTGATTCAGGATCGGCTCACTAAGCCCGCACGTCGAGATGATCTAGCCCCTTATGACCGTTTGCGGATCGGCGTGACATTTGCGGACCCGCCCCCCTGAATTCTGAACGCATCGCCCGTCGACCCGCCGATCTGCTTGTCCAACAAAGCATTCACCGCCTCATCGCCCTTCAGCCCTTCAAGCTTGATCTTAAGCCGGAGGTTGTTTGCGCTATCGGCATTGATCAGCGCCTGCTCGAGACTGATTCGATTCTGCTTGTACAGTTGGAAGAGAACGTAATCGAACGTCTGACAGCCTTCCTCGATGCCTTGCTCCATCGCTTCCTTCAAGGTGTCGATCTCCGCCTTCTTCACCAGATCCTTGATGCGCGGTGTATCCAACATGATTTCCAGCGCGGGAACCCGCCGGCCGTCGATGGAGGGGATGAGCCGCTGGGAAATGATTGCACGCAAGTTGAGCGAGAGTTGCAAGTAGATCTGAGCGTGCCGCTCGACCGGGAAAAAGTTCATGATGCGTTCAATCGCCTGATTCGCATTGTTCGAGTGCAGGGTGGCGATGCAGAGGTGGCCGGTTTCCGCAAACGTGATCGCCGCTTCCATTGTTTCGGTATCCCGTACTTCGCCGATGAGAATTACGTCGGGGGCTTGCCGCAACGTGTTCTTCAGCGCATTTTGGAAGTTCATCGTGTCGAACCCGACTTCGCGCTGCGTAATGATCGACTTTTTGTGCGGATGGACAAACTCGATTGGATCCTCGACCGTGATGATGTGGCCCTGATGAGTAGAGTTCCGATAGTCGATCATGGCGGCCAGCGAGGTGGATTTACCGGAGCCTGTGGCACCGACGACCAACACCAGCCCGCGTTTGGTCATGGCGATGTCTTGGATGATGGGCGGTAGTTGAAGCTGCTCGACGGTCTGGATTTCCGCTTTGATATGGCGGAAGACGAGTCCGACGTTGCCTCTCTGTCTGAAAATATTGACGCGGAACCGGCCCAGCTCCTTGTAGTAGAGGGCCAGGTTCATCTCCATCTTTTCTTCGAATTCCCCGCGCTGCTGGCCCCGCATCAGCGCCAAGGCTAGGGCTTCCAGCTGTTCGTTGTTAAAAGGCGGGGCATCGGTCGGCTTTGTCGCGCCATGAATACGGTAGATCGGTGGCGCATCGACCGTCAGATAGAGGTCTGAGGCTTCATGATCCACCATCACTTTCAAAAGAGTGCGAATATCCATGGGTCGCTCCGTTCCTATGCGTTCAAGCTGCGCCTGCGGTGGCTGAACCAAAGAGGTTGGGGCTCATACTGCGTGATTGAGCCTCTGCCTTATGCACCACACCACGCGTGACTAATTCAACCAACGCCATGTCCATCGTTTGCATGCCGTCTTTCTGACTCGCCTGCATGATGCCTGGAATTTGATGCAATTTGGCTTCACGGATGAGATTGCGCACGGCCGTCGTCGCCACCATGACCTCCAACGCCGCGACTCGCCCGCCGGCCTTCTTCTTGAGCAGTGTTTGCGTAATGACGGCCTCCAAGGCCTCCGACAGCTGGGTTCTTATTTGCGCCTGTTGCGCCGGTGGAAAGGCATCGATGATACGGTCGATGGTTTTCGGCGCACTCGAGGTATGCAGTGTGCCGAAGACCAAGTGTCCGGTTTCTGCCGCCGTCAAGGCGAGCTGAATGGTATCCAGATCCCGCATTTCTCCCACGAGCACGATGTCCGGATCTTCACGAAGCGCCGACTTGAGCGCGTTTGCGAACGACAAGGTATGCACGCCCAATTCCCGCTGGTTCACGAGACATTTCTTGGAGCGATGCACGAACTCGATCGGATCCTCGATGGTGATGATGTGGCCTTCAAACGTGTTATTCAAATAGTCGACCATGGCCGCAAGGGTCGTAGATTTGCCCGATCCCGTCGGCCCAGTCACAAGGATCAACCCCTTTTCCTTGTCGCAGAGCTGCCGAAGAATGGGGGGCATGCCAAGTTTCTCCAAGGGGAGAATGGTCGTTGGAATGTTCCGGAATACCGCCCCCAGTCCACGTTGTTGCACAAAGACATTCACGCGAAAGCGTGCGATGTCGCCCAGCTCAAAGGAGAAATCGCATTCCCGATGTTCTTCGAAATTTTTCCGCTGCACGTCGCTCATCATGTCGTAGATGAGGGAATGGGTTTCTTCGGGTGTGAGGGCAGGATGGTCGAGTTTCTTGAGGTCGCCGTGGATTCGGATCATCGGCGGCTCTCCTGCGCTGATATGACAATCCGATGCGCCTTCTTTGACCGAGAACGTGAGCAGCTTCGAAATATCCATCGAGATTACTCCGTCATGAGATTATCGGGTTTCCTGAACGGGCATAGGCTTGAAGGAAAACAGCTGAGGTCGCGAAGTAGCCATGTGTCGATCGGGCCGTTCAATCTAAGCCTGACTGCTTGTGTTCAAGTACTGGTGTGCATCATGCCATAGCGAAGCGAGAAGGCAAGAAAATAGCTGGAAGATGCGGCGCGATATGTCGTCAGAGTAGACCGGTTGCCTGTCCTGCCGACTCAAAAGCGTGGAGGGCTGCATCGATATGATCTGTCGTGTGTTCCGATGTCACGGTGACACGGATACGGCTGGTATCGTCAGGAACGGTGGGTGGCCTGATGGCCGGTGCATAGACTCCATGCGCCAACAAGTGTTCGGCGAAGGCTACGGCCGAGGCCGCATCACCGATCAGGATGGGAAGGATAGGGCTGATTGTTTCGGTCATGCGAAACCCAATCTTTTGCAGCCCTTGAAACAGACGTTGCCGATTGGACCATAGACGGGCCCGCCGGTCGGGCTCCTGTTGAATGATGGCAAGAGCGGCACCTGCTGCTGCGGCTGTACTGGGTGGAGAAGCAGTGGTAAAGAGAAACGGACGGGCGGTATTGAGCAGATATTCGACCATGTCACGAGGCCCTGCGAGATAGGCGCCGCTGCTCCCCAGCGCTTTACCCAACGTCCCCATATGAAAGCTGATCTCGTGTTCCACTCCAAAATGTTCGAGCGTCCCTCGACCGTTTACACCCATGACGCCAGTCCCATGTGCGTCATCGACATACAGCATCGCATCGTATCGCTTGGCCAGCGAGGCCAACTCCGGTAATGGAGCCAGATCACCATCCATGCTGAAGAGCCCATCGGTGACGATCAACGCAGGCCTATTCGATGATCGCCGTTTCAACAGCGATTCAACATGGCTGCTGTCGCGATGGCGATAGACCCGGAAATCCGCCCCGCTCAGCCTGCAGCCATCGATGAGACTGGCATGGCACAATCGATCCGCCAGAATAAGTCCCTTGCGGCCAATCAACCTGGGAATGATGCCAAGGTTCGCCAAGTATCCCGATCCAAATAAAAGCACGGACTCCGTTCCCTTAAAGCGGGCCAAGGCGGATTCCAGTTCTTCATGCGGCGGGAGCGTGCCGCAAATCAGGCGCGACGCACCGGCGCCGGTTCCATATTGTTCGGTTGCGCGGACCGCAGCCTGGATAACGGCAGGGTGTATCGCGAGCCCCAGGTAATCATTGGAGCAGAGGAGAATGATAGACCGCCCGCCAAATTGAACGGTCGCGCCTGTTCCAGAACTCAGTGTTCTCAGTCGGCGAGTCAATGATTCATCGGCCATCTGTCGAAGTTTTTCCTGAAACATGTCGTCCTAGCAGATTGACTGCCCAGTATCTGCCCATTGCATTGACAAGGCGAATGCCTCCCTAGTATAAAACACAGGTTTGCACGAATGGAATGTACGTGCTTCGATTATCCGGGGCGATGCCATAATGACCTATCGTATCAAAGTGCCGCCGCGATCGTTACCAGTCGATGAGGCTCACATGGTGAGCAGTTTGGAGCACCAACTCATCGGTCTTAAAGAGTACCGGTGGCCGTTACTCGTAGGGTGCGGACTGCTTGTATTGGTAGGCGCCGGCGTCTGGGGCGTCTTATGGTATGAGGGGCAAGCGGCGAGGAAAGCCCACGATATTGAGCGTGAAGCCACCATTCATTACTTCACACGCCCGGGCAATGATCCGAAAAAAGCCGAGAACAACCTTGCGCAAGCGATTACGCTCTATACGAAAATCGCGGACGAATATCCGCGGACTGCATCCGCGCCCATTGCCCTATTCAGCCTGGGAAATGCCTTGATGGAAAGCAATCAAGTAGATTCGGCCATTGCCGCCTATACACGGTTTCTTTCAGCTTATGGCTCGAATGCGCCACTGGCAAGTTTAGTGCAGCAGAAACTCGCCTATGCCTATCTATCGAAGGGTGATCGAGACCAAGCGGTAAAATCCTATACCGCGATTCTTGACAACCCTGCCTCGGCCAATCGTGATCAAGCCATGTTCGAACTGGCTCGGCTCGAAGAAAGTCGATTGCAAATGGACGAGGCGCTGAAACGATACCAGGAACTCATAAAGACCTATCCCAACTCTCCATTCGCAAGCGAAGCGGCCATTCGCGAGAAAATCTTCGATGCCAGAAAGGCACATGAGACCACTCCAGCTCCGACCGCCTCGCCTGCTGTATCCAAGACTCCTACAAAGCCCTGATCGACAGCATTTATCAACAATAGCACCGCCCCTGCGAATACGCCCCGTGCGTGGCTACGCAGGGACAGATCGTTTCCGGCAACAGCCTCCTTGTCCTTTCGAGACCAGGGATCTGTCCGCCGTCATGGTCGTCCTCACCGCCTCCGGGGAATGCATCAGATGATTGTGTGACGAACGTCGCGGGGTATGCTTTAAAGAATCTATGCAGCAGAGCCTAAGACTCGCGCGTGCCTTGACGGCAGCACTCAGAGCTAACGGGCAATCAGAAGAAAATCTCCAGCTTTGATGACGGGGCTAGAAATGTTATTCCGTGCCTTGAGCGTTTTCAACGGCACGTGAAATCGTTTGGAGACCTTTTCTAACGTGTCTCCATTGCGGACACGGTACCGTTGCGACGACTTGTTCTTGACGTGGTGAGACTTCACCGAAGGAAGGGGAGGGAACTTGTAAGAGGGGATTCGATCCAGGACTGCCATGACTTTCGCGCCTGTTCCGACAGGAACTTTGAGCTGATACGCAGAATCATCAGGAGGCGTCGCATCGCGACGCAGCTCGGGATTCAACAACCGAAGCTCTTCATACGGAATGCCGCTCGCATTGGCGATCGCTCGAAAATGCACCGCGCGATCCACAGCGACCTCTTCAAATTGGTGTGGCGGCGCCGGGGGTTGGCTGAATCCATAGTGGTCGAGATTTCGGGCAATGATGGTCGCTGCCATAATTCTGGGCACATACTGCTTGGTTTCTTTGCGAATCAACTTGGTTTTTGCAATGTCCGAAAAGGTTTCACCGTGGGTCTTGTGCAGCGCGCGCATGACTTTGCCTTCGCCGGCATTGTACGCGGCCATCGCCAGTGGCCAGGCCCCAAACATGTCATGCAGATCCTTTAGATATCTGGCGGCGGCGACGGTCGACTTGATAGGATCGCGCCGTTCGTCGACATAATGGTCGATGCGGAGCCCATAGACCTTTCCAGTTCCTTTCATGAACTGCCAAGGACCGGTGGCCTTGGCTCGTGAATAGGCATAGGGATTGAACCCACTTTCGACCAACGACAGATTAACCAAGTCGCTCGGAAGACCGAATTCAGCAAATATGGTTTCGACAAGCGGACGGTATCGACTGAGGCGCAACAGCCATTGTTCAAAGCGGCCTCTGATCGATGTATTGAAGTACCGGATGTGGCTTTCTACGGCAGGGTCGCGAACAACGGGAATGTTGTAGAATGTTGCGCTCGATTCGGCCGTTGCAACAGATAACCCGGAAGTGTCTGCAGATGAGCCGGTATGGCTTGCATCGGCTGGCGACGCGACGGTTTTGCCGGTACTGTTGTCCGTAGATTCTCCGGTCGATGGGAGATCTGGAGGAGCGCCGGTCAACTCCGGTTCGAGTGGAACAAGATTTGAGTCAAGATCATCATCGTCCTGGGTCGCCGCCTGCGCGTCTTGGCCTGCGGTGGCAGTTTCGGCACGACCAACCCCCGTTAACGGTGAAAGCGATACAGCAAGAAAGAGCAACCCCATTGCCAGGATGTCTACGGTTCGAAGTCTGGACGTCATCAATATGCGCCTCGTCATGAAGATTTATGGGGACTGAGTGAGGTTAGACTATCGGGCTATCGCATGCTTGTCAAGAAATCGAACAGGGAAGAAGCACCCCTCGTTGGTGTCAACACACACTGCATCGTGTTCTTGCACGTATGCCCAACCCAGTGAGAGGAGTACTCTTTCGATTGAAAGTGAAAAGTCCTGAAAACATCATCGGTTGTGCGGGCGATTTCTTGACAGCTTCCCATTGCAAATGGTAGCGTACCGCCTCTTTTTCAAGTTGCCCCCCATCAGGTGTTATCGAAGGAGGATCGATCCATGTTGAAGCGGTATTTGCTGGCTCCCGGCCCAACGCCTGTGCCGCCGGAAGTGCTCCTGGCGATGGCCCGGCCCATGATTCATCATCGAGCGCCGGAATTCGATCCGATCTTTGCTGAGGTCAGGGAAGGCCTGAAGTGGTTGTTCCAGACTCGTGGCGATGTGTTGATGCTTGCAGCATCCGGCACCGGCGGGATGGAAGGCTCTGTCTCAAACTTTCTGTCTCCCGGCGACAAGGCCTTGTGTATAAATGCCGGAAAATTTGGAGAGCGCTGGGGCAAACTGTGCAAAACCTTCGGCGCGCAGGCGACTGAATTAAAGGTGGAATGGGGCCATGCTGTCGATCCACAGCAAGTGGCCGACGCACTCAAGAAAGATCCTTCTATTAAAGCGGTCTATATGCAGGCAAGCGAAACATCGACCGGCGTCTCACACGATATCAAAGCCGTGGGGGAAATCGTCAAGGGACATGAAGGAACGATCCTCGTAGTCGATGCCATTACCGCGCTGGGAGTATTCGATATCAAGACCGATGCGTGGGGCTTGGATGTAGTTATCACCGGTTCGCAGAAGGCGTTGATGCTGCCGCCCGGCATGGCATTCGTGAGCGTCAGCGACAAGGCCTGGGCAATGGCGGATAAAGCCAAGAACGCCGCCTTCTATTTCAATTTCAAGAAAGAGCGTGAGAATCAGGCCAAGAACCAAACCCTCTTCACTCCGACCGTTTCGTTAATCATCGGCCTTCAGGAAGTCTTTAAAATCATGAAAGCAGAAGGGCTGGATAAGATGTTCGCTCGGCAGGGTCGGCTGGCCCTGGCAATGCGAGAGGGCATTAAGGCAGCCGGCTTGGCGCTGTTTCCTAAGGAATCGCCCAGCGATGCCTTGACCGCAGTATGTGCGCCGGACGGCGTGGATGGGCAGGCGATCTATAAGAACCTTCGAGTTCAGTACGGCATGACGGCTGCGGGCGGACAAGATCATCTCAAGGGGAAAATTTTCCGTCTGTCGCATATGGGATATGCGGACACGTTCGATGTCATTACTGCATTGGCCGCGACTGAAATGGTCTTAAAGGGACTCGGCCATCCCGTCAAACTGGGCAGCGGTGTAGGCAAAGCACAAGAAATCTTGATGGCGAAGTAACCGGACGAGGCATGCGCATGAGTGCAGCAGGAATGAAGATTCTGATCAGCGACAGTTTGTCGACGCAGGGTGTCGATCTCCTTCAAAAAGCCGGATTCACCGTCGTGGTGAAATCCAAAATGCCGAAAGAGGAGCTGTACCGTGAGATCAAGGATGCCGATGGGCTGATCGTGCGCTCCGGCACGAAAGTTACGGCGGACTTGATTGCGGCCGCAGAAAAGCTCAAGGTCGTCGGCCGAGCCGGGTCCGGACTGGATAATGTCGATACTCCGGCAGCGACCCGCCGCGGCATCGTGGTGATGAATACGCCGGGCGGTAACACCGTGACGACGGCCGAACATACCATGTCGATGATCTGCGCAATGAGCCGCCGTATTCCTCAGGCCAGCGCTTCAGTGAAGGCCGGGAAATGGGAAAAGGACAAGTTCATGGGCGTCGAGCTCTATAATAAGGTGCTCGGCATCATCGGCGCCGGACAAATCGGCAGCCATCTGACGAAACTGGCTCATGGGATCGGCATGAGCGTGATCGCATTCGACCCCTATTTGGCCCCTGAGCAGGCGGAGAGAATGGGAGTGCGGATGGTCGGGCTGGATGAGCTGTTCCGGCAAGCCGACATTATTTCCGTTCATACGCCGCTGACGCCGGAGACCAAGGGCATCGTCAATACCCAAGCCATTGCCACGATGAAGCCTGGTGTGATGATCGTGAACTGTGCCCGCGGTGGAATCATCAATGAAGGGGATCTGTGCGAGGCATTAAAAACGAAACGCGTGGCGGCTGCGGCATTTGACGTCTTTGAGGAAGAGCCGGTCAAAGCGGACAATCCGCTGTTGTCGCTGGACAATTTTATCTGCACGCCTCATATCGGGGCACAGACGACCGAAGCGCAAGAAAACGTCGCTGTCGGGATCGCGGAACAGATCGTCGATTATTTCACCAGAGGCGTGGCAAAGGGTGCGGTCAACATCCCGTCCGTTCCACCGGAACTGCTGGCGCGTCTGCAACCCTTTCTCACGTTGGCTGAAAAGCTGGGGGCGCTTCAGACACAATTGTCTCAGGGCGCGATCGAACGAGTGACCGTCGAGTATAGTGGTGAGGTGGCAACCTTATCCGTCGCTCCCTTGACGATTGCGGTACTGAAGGGGCTGCTCTCGCCGATTATGGAGCATCCTGTGAATTATGTGAACGCTCCGACCGTGGCGAAGGAGCGCGGGATCGAAGTCAAAGAGGTCAAGAGCTCAGATGCCGGAGACTTTACGAGCCTTGTGCGGGTACGAGTCGAAGCCGGCAAGGTGTCGCACCAGGTGGCCGGGACACTCTACCACAAAAAAGAGGCGCGGGTCGTCGAGATCAATCAGTTCAAGGTGGAAATGGTTCCGGAAGGACACTTGCTGTTCATCCATAACATGGATCGTCCCGGCGTCATCGGCATGGTTGGAAAGGTGTTGGGAGATAACGGCATCAATATCGTGCGAATGCAATGTGCGTTGGAAAAGCGAGGGGGGGATGCCCTGCTGATCATCGGTTCCGATACGGATTTTCCGGCTGGCGTGTTGAGCCAAATCAAATCCAGCTCCAATATTTTGTCGGTCAAAGTTGCAAATCTTTCCTGACACCGGGCGAACCACGTAGACGATTATGGCTTCTGCTCCACTGACGCACAGCGTTCTTTCGGGGCAGAATCAGCCGCTGAGAGAACGGTCTCTCGTTCCAGCCGGAATGGCGACGATTCTTCCGGAAGCCGCACGACGCTTCCGGAAAATCGAGACACAGTTGATTGAGTCATTGTCCGGACAGGGCTATGACGAGATCATCTTGCCGACATTCGAATATCTGGATGTCTTGGCTCCAGGTCTCGAACCTGAGCTCGTTGAGAAATGCTACAAAATCCCTGATCGCACGACAGGCCGTATTCTCCTTCTCCGCCCGGATGCCACCGCTCAGATTGCCCGTACTGTGGCTATGGGGATGATGGGGGCTCGCATGCCGTTGCGCTTGTCTTATCGCACAACGGTATTCCGTCATGAACCTGAGCACGCCGGGCGGGATCGTGAAATCTTTCAAGTAGGGGCGGAACTCATCGGGGTGGATGACCCGGCATCGGATCGGGAGATCATTTCGCTCTTGATCGAGTGCTTACAACGGATCGGGCTGCGATCGTTCAAAGTCTCGATCGGGCACGTCGGATTCTTCAGGCGCTTGCTGACGCGTGCAGGCTTGTCGGAAGAAGGAAAGAAGCGCGCCGAGCATGCGGCTGCGCGCAAAGACCTTCCCAAGCTTCAGGAAATCTTGGGGCAGGAGCGCATCTCACAGCGCTTCGGACGGATTATTCTGGAAGCACCGGAACTTTCCGGTAACGCAGAGGTGATTGCAAGAGGGCGCAAGCTGGCCGCGAATGACACGGTGCTCCTCCAATCGCTCGACCGGCTGGCCACGGTGTATCAATCGCTCTGCGAGGACGGCTATCAGAACGCGCTGTTTCTCGACTTAGGGGAGTTTCGCGGGTTTGACTATTATGACGGTATTGTGTTCGATGTGTTTGCCGAAGGCATCGGTGTCGAGCTCGGCGGCGGCGGTCGCTATAACCATTTGATCGGCCGATTCGGCAGAAATCTTCCTTCTACCGGGTTTGCACTGAATGTTGACCGGCTTTTTCGAGGAATCGGATTGTCTCAAAACCAGACCGCGCTATCCGGAGACCAACCGGTCGCGGACGCCAAGCAGAGACATCGGTGAAGTCGTCTGTGGGTGTTGACTTTTCACAACCGAAGCTGCCGCCTCAGAACCTGGAAGCGGAGCAATCAGTCTTGGGGGCAATCCTACTGGACAATACCGCCATGCCGAAAGCGATGGAACTCTTGGTCGAAGAGGATTTCTATCGCACGGCTCATAAGAAAGTGTACCGAGCCATGCTCGATTTGTCCGACACCGGTGAAGTGATCGATCAGATCACGCTGACCGAGCGATTGACAGGACAAGGGGAGTTAGAGGCGGTGGGTGGCGCCGCCTTTCTTGCCGAGCTGGTTCAGCTCGTTTCCAGTTCCGCCAATATCCGGTACCACTGTAAAATCGTCCGGGATAAAGCAGTCGCACGGCAATTGATTAGTACCTCGACCGAGGTGTTGACCAGAGGCTACGAAGGAACAGCCTCGATTGACGACTTGCTGGACTTTGCGGAACGGTCTGTCTTCAGCATCGCTCAGGGCAAGCTGGAACGATCCTTCACCCAGATCAATCAGATCATCAAGGAGAGCCTTGATCTGGTCGATAAACTGTCGAAGCGGAAAGAACATGTGACGGGCGTGCCGACCGGCTATTACGATCTCGACGATCTCACGGCCGGGCTTCAACCGTCCGATCTGATTGTGGTGGCCGGGCGGCCGAGCATGGGGAAAACCAGCCTGGCGCTGGGGTTTGCCACTCATGCAGCCATTCACACACAGGCGGTGGTGGGCATTTTCAGCCTGGAAATGTCCAAGCCTCAGATTGTGCTGCGCATGCTGAGTTCCGAGGCTCGCGTCGATTCACACGCTCTACGGACAGGAAAGCTTCAAAAAGAGGATTGGTGGCGATTGGCTGAAGCGGCTGGAAAGCTGGAACAGGCGCCGATTTACATCGATGATGCCGGAGGCATTACGGTGCAACAGATGCGTGGGAAAGCCCGCCGCTTGAAGGCCGAGAAAGGGCTCGATCTGTTGATTGTGGACTATCTGCAATTGATGCAGGGCCGAAGCGATTCGGAATCACGCCAGCAGGAAATTTCCGATATCTCCCGTTCACTGAAAGCATTGGCCAAAGAATTGAACGTGCCGGTGGTAGCACTCTCTCAGCTGAGTCGTGCTGTGGAAGCCCGCAAGCCTCCGATTCCCATGTTGGCCGATTTGCGTGAGAGTGGCGCGATCGAGCAGGACGCCGATGTCGTCATGTTTATCTATCGAGAGGATGTCTACGATCAAAACTCAGAACGCAAGGGGATCGCCGACATTATCGTGAGCAAACATCGGAATGGGCCGATCGGGAGAAAAGAGCTGTTCTTCCAGGATCGATTTGCCAAGTTCGAGAGCCTTGATCTTCGTGAGTCTTGACGAGTTTGCGCATCGCTCTGCTGGTCGGTATAATTCTTCCATTCACATCGTTGTGAGCATATTCCTATAAGGGCACTTGTGCATCAAAGACGACCGACAGTCCAGCATCGACGGCATCAACGAACATGGCATGCGCTGCTTCCCAAGATGATGATGGGCGCCTGTTTAGCGGTGCCCCCCGTCATCCTCATGGCATGCGCGGCAACCCCGCATGCGCAGGAATCATCTGTTCCGCCTGCACGATCCGCTAACGCACAAGCGACAGTGCCTGCACCGGATTCTTCCGCCACCTATCATTTTATGCTCGGTTATCAAGCGGAGCTCGCACACGATTTCAATACGGCGTTGAAAGAGTATCGAGCGGCCCTAGCGGCCGACTCTGCCTCATTCGAGGTAAAAGCTCGTCTCGCCGGACTCTATTTTGGCCTGGGCGACCTGGCAAACGCGGCTCACTATGCGGAAGAGGTTGGTGCCGGGACGGATCAAGACGTACAGCTATTGACTCAAATGGCCGGCATTCTCACCGGGGCAGGCAAACCGGACCGCGCCCTGCGTCTGTTGGACAAGGCCATTCAGCGCGCTCCTGAACGAGGCGATGCCTACTTCTCCAAAGGAATTATTTTACTGAATCAGAAGCAGGTTGGGCTCGCTGAGCAGACCGTCAAAGAGGGGCTGAAACATACCCCGGATTCTCCGGTGGGTTACTACTACCTGGGACGTATTTCCATCGACTCCGGTAATACCGAGCAGGCGTTAGACAGTTTCGAGCGCGCGATTGCCGCAAATTCTTCCTTTGAGCCGGCGTATCTTGCCTTGGCCGCACTTCATGAGTCGAAGCAGGACAAGGGAAAAGCGATTGCTATTCTTAAGAAATATCTGCACCAGGTGAATCCTCGCAATAAGGATATCCGGCAGCATCTCATCCAGCTCTATGTGGCAACAAAAGATTATGCAGGAGGACTCGCTGAACTGGAAAAGATGCTGGAGGAGGACCCCAGTGATCTCGATGCGCAATTGCGACTCGCGCTCATTTACGGTGAGAAGAAGGAGTTTTCAAAAGCGATCGAACAGCTCACATCAATTTTGAAAGCGAGACCGGCTGAGCCTAAGGTGCGCGATTATCTTGGCTATCTTTACGAAGAGAGCAAAGATTTCCCCAAAGCCATTGAAACCTATCAATCTAATATCCAGCTGGATCCGACCTATACTGACAGTCATGTTCATTTGGGTGTCCTCCAGTACCGTCTCAAGAGGTTTCCTGAGGCAATCACGCACCTGAGAGAAGCCGTGCGTCTTACCCCCAAGCAGCCTGAACCCCATGTTGTACTCGGACTCGCTCATTTGCAGAGTGAGCAGTACGAGAAGGCATCGGAGGCGTTCGAAGAGGGGATTCGCCATAACCCAAAGCATGCCGACCTGCATTTCAACCTGGGGACGGCCTATGACAAACTCAACCGGTTTGAGGATGTAGTCAAGGCAATGGAATCGGCGTTAACGATAGACCCGCACCATGCCGATGCTTTGAACTACCTTGGCTATAGCTACGCAGAGCGAGGGATTAAGATCGACCAAGCCTTGTCACTCACCAGGCGTGCCGTCGCGCTCAAACCTGAGAATGGGTACTACGTCGATAGCCTTGGATGGGCGTTCTATAAATCCGGCCTTCTAGCCGAGGCGCTGACAGAAATCAAACGTGCCGTGTCGCTTGTCGGCGACGATCCTGTAATCTATGAGCACCTCGGTGAGATTTACATGAAACAACAGCAATTGTCTGATGCCAGAGAAGCCTGGCTGCACTCCCTTGAACTCGATCCTTCTAATGAGAAACTGCTCCAACGATTTCAGGAACAGGGTATGGGCGATCCCACTAAAGAAGAACGTATCCAACAGGCCAAGCGGCGCGTATCTGAGAAGATACAGGCGCAGCCTCTCAATCCGTAAGTTTTCCATTCCCACATCGTCTCTTCTCAAAATTGCTCTCAGATTCTTTTATAACGGTATTCTCTTCGAATCGGCGCTTGTTTCTTACGCCACAGGCCGCTTTCCATATGCAGTTTTGGTCCAGAGCTTAGGAGGAAAATGCCAATTCTCGGCTGCCTCGAACAGAATCTGGAAACCGACCACACCGGGCTTCTGTAATCCACTCGCCGCCATATTTTCACAACTCATTGCTTTTCAATAGTTTAGTGGTAGGGTTACCAATGTCGCTGACGGGCACCAAACCTGCTACAGGGACAGGTAGGCGGCAACATGAACGCCGCAGGTTATGGAAATAGAGGAAGTGAGTCGGGCCGTCAGTGAACCATCAACAAGGAGGCAGTACGATGCGTAAGGTATTCCAGAAACAAGAGGGTTTCACCCTCATCGAGTTGATGATCGTTGTGGCGATCATCGGCATCCTGGCGGCCATCGCCATTCCGAACTTCTTGCAGTATCAGATGAAGTCTCGGCAGTCCGAAGCGAAGACCAATCTGCAGGCGATTAAAACCTCACAAGTGTCTTTTCAGGGTGAGCAGGGCTGCTACATCGGAGTCCGCGTGGAAGGTGCTGTAATGCCCGTCGGCGGTACCAAAACAACTCCATTTACCTGGGGCCAGGGTGCACTTGCAACGCCTCCTCCCGTACAGTGGTGTGCTGGTGCGGCCCCTTTATTTGTGGGCAACTTCAACGATATCGGATTCAGGGCAACGGGCAACGTCCTGTACCATTATGGGGTTGATGCTACCACTGTGGCGCCTCCTGGTGTCTACACCACGGCTGTGTCCTGTGCATTGTATCCGAACGCGACGATGACGACTGCTACCGGAGCCGCGGGTATGAATAACTTCGTGGCGGTCGCAAAGAGCAACCTGGACGGCGACGCGGGCATTTCAACGTGGGATTCTTCGGTTGACCACGGTGCCACAGATTGCTCGACGGGTGTTTACTAAGGTCGTATAGATAGGATGTGCGCTAGCCTAGCTCGCCGGGTAAAACCGGCGAGCTAGGCTCTTTCTTAGAACGACGGTTGTATCCATGAGCATCCTGCCCGTAGCCGAACAATCCTTACGCACTCGGATGAATGGCTGGAGCAATGCTGGTTTCATCATTGCTGGCTTAGTCCTTAGTTTTTCGCTCGTCATCCAGTTCCAACGGGGTCTTGATTACCGCGCAGATCGAAGCATCACCCAAATCGAAGAATTGGCTCAGTTGCCTCGCGGGGAATATCTCAAACCGGCACTTCTTGGATATCACCATATTGGCGCGGATGTTCTGTGGCTCCGCCTTTTGCAGGTGCTCGGCAAGAAGCGGAACTCAGCAGACGAATATGAATGGATCTACCATACGCTCGATGTCATCACGACGCTCGATCCTCAGTATGACTATGCATACTATGTGGGGGGTGTTGTGTTGACCAGTTTGGCAGATCGTGTCGATTTGAGTAACCGGCTGCTTGAAAAAGGGTTCAATGCAAACCCGACCGTTTGGAACATTCCATTTTTACTGGGCTACAACCACTACTTCGTCCTCGGAGATGCCGCTAAGGCTGCCGAGTATATCGCTGCAGCGGCGCGATTGCCTGGTGGCCCGGCCTACTTGCCTGGTCTTGCGACACGAATGTATGCAGAGGCGAATAACCCTGATACCGCACTTCAATTCATTGAAGCGCTTTGGCAACAGACGCAGGATGAGGGCATGCGAGAAGTCCTGGCAAAACGGGCAAAAGAAATCACCATTGAACGGGATATTCGCTTGTTGGAGTCGGCATCTCATCAGTACCGCGAGAAACAAGGACGCTATCCAACTACATTATCCGAACTGGCGATCAGCGGCTATCTTGCCAGCCTTCCTCAAGAGCCATTCGGTGGAATATATGAACTGGATTCCAAGACTGGCAAGATCACAAGTTCGACCCATCCTGACCGGCTGAAAGTATTCAGGCTAGACAAGCAGGGAAGGATATAACTGAGGTCAGTAACCATGGATGAAGTAGTCCAAACCATCGTACAAGTTCAAGATTTGAGTAAGGTCTTCCGTGTCGGATTCTGGGGGCGACGCGTCACGGCGGTTGATGGACTCTCGCTCAACGTACAGCGCGGAGAGGTCTTTGGCTTTCTCGGACCCAATGGAGCAGGAAAGACGACAACGATCAAGATGCTGATGGGGCTGATTTATCCCACGAGCGGCACAGCGTCAATCTTTGGCCATCGGATCGGCGCTCCACAGGCCAAGGCCAAGCTCGGTTTTCTGCCTGAGTCGCCGTACTTTTATGACTACGTCACCGGCAGAGAATTTCTCCGGTTCTATGGGCACTTATTCAACCTCCGGGGAACTACGCTGGAGAAGCGGGTCGATGAGTTATTGGAAACCGTCGGGATGTCGCACGCTCGCGACCTGCAATTGCGCAAATTTTCCAAGGGCATGTTGCAACGGGTGGGAATTGCACAGGCATTGATCAATGACCCCGAATTGGTGGTACTGGACGAGCCGATGTCTGGTCTCGATCCGATTGGACGCAAAGAAGTTCGCGATCTCATCCTCCGCTTAAAAGAGTCCGGCAAGACGGTAATGTTCAGTTCCCACATTCTGCATGATGCGGAGATGCTCTGCGATCGCGTGGCCATGATTATGAAGGGGAGGTTGGTCGCCTGCGGACATGTCTCAGAATTGCTTGCAGGAAGCACCACCCATGAAGTGGAGATGGTGATCGATCGCCTGCTTCCGGAAGCGCTGGAACGGATCAGGCCCTTGGCAGGGAAAGTCGTCCTTCAAGGGGAGCGGGTCATGGTGGTATTGGCAAGCCAGCAGGATGTCGATCAGGCGCTTGACGTGATCCGGTCGGCCAAGGCCAAGCTGGTGGCGCTCACACCGCATAAAGCCTCACTCGAAGATCTGTTTATCCGCGAGGCGAACGTGATTCAGTCCGCGAAGGAGGCGCCGGTGTCATGAAGGTGTTATCGATTGCATTGAACACGTTTCGCGAGAATCTTAGAGACAAGCTGCTGTATAACCTCCTGATCTTCGCCCTCTTGATGATCGGCAGCTCCCTTCTGCTCATGCGGCTGACTCTGGGCGAATTCCACCGACTGCTGCTGGACATCGGTCTCGGAAGCGTCAATATCTTCAGTGTCTTGATCGCCATTTTTGTCGGTATCGGATTGGTGAGCAAAGAAATCGATAAGAAAACGATCTATACCATCGTATCCAAGCCGGTCGCCCGGTTTGAATTTCTTCTTGGAAAGTTTTTCGGACTCACCATTACATTGCTTGTAAATATGATCATCATGACGGCCGGTTTGCTCGCTGTCCTCATGGCTCAGAGTGTGCCCATCGAAGCGGTCCTCTTTAAGGCCATCGGGCTCATTTTACTCGAATGTATGGTAGTCACCGCAGTCGCGCTGCTGTGTTCAACCTTTACCAGCGCGACCCTGAGTGCCATTTTCACGCTGGCTATTTATGTGATCGGCCATCTGACAGCGGATTTGAAAACGTTCGGCCAGAAAATGGACGGTCTTGGTCGAAGTGTGCTGGAGGGAATGTACTACCTATTACCCAACCTGGAGCGATTTAACCTGAAAGGGAATGTCACGCACCACATCGATGTGCCGCTCAACGAGCTGGTGCTGATTGTCGCGTACGGCATGGCCTACGCCGCCTTCCTGCTCCTGCTTGCATCCGTCATTTTTCAGCGTCGAGACTTCCGCTAACGTCATATTGGGAACTTGCTGAGAGCGTATGTGCCTTGCACAGCTGACAGTTGCTTTGCTGCTTCTGGCTGAAGCTGTACAGGCCAAGGAACTCAGCCCGCGAGAGATTTATGAGCAGGTTGCTCCTGCGGTCGTGATGGTCATGGGTTATCCTGAAACCGGCACACGCGGCAACGGAGGAACGGGCTCCATTATTCAATCGGATGGACTCGTGCTTACCAATGCCCATGTGATCATTGAAGAAGCGACGGGCCGCCCGTTTCCCAGACTCATGGTCTATCTGAAGCCGGACAGGGTAAGCGGCGATCAGAAACGTGATTTGTCTCGCGGCAGTACAGCGCGAGTCGTGGCCTATTCACAGCCATTGGATCTGGCCTTGCTTAAGCTGGATGAGGTGAAGGCACCGCTCCCGGTTGTGACGCTTAGTGATTCGGAGACGGCACGTATCGGAGATCATGTCGTAGCCATCGGTCATCCTGAGCAGGGTGGGCTCTGGACCTTAACCACCGGCACAATCAGCGCAGAATTCGACCATTTCAAGGGTGTCCCGGGCAAGCATGTTTTTCAAACGGAGGCGGGGATTAATCGTGGAAATTCAGGCGGTCCCTTGCTTAACCAGCAAGCCCGGATGGTGGGAGTGAATACCGCGATCGCACGTATGGCTGCCGATGGCATGCCGATCGCAAGCATCAGTTTCTCCTTGAAGTCGGCCGTGGTAACGCAGTGGCTTAGCCGGCATGGCGTATTTGCCATGGCTCCCACTACTCAAACTAATTCTTCCCCTGCCGGAGTTATGACTGTCCCTCCGGCCCCTGTCTCTGAATCTCCTGGGGTGAGCCGGTAAAGGCACAGGGCCGGCAGTTCAGCCGGTTCTCCAACGAATCCTGCCACGATGGTACCATCCACGCCGGCTCGACCCTATAATTTAGATAAGCTGGTAAGTGAACAGAGTAAGGCGGAAGCGGATCTGGGAAAAATGATGATTGAGATGAGGGGAAGGTTCAAAGGGCAATAAGACTTGTCACGGTGCGGTGATAAGAGGCCAGGGAGTTGACCGCATGCGGT
>FRDC01004359.1_pt6 | contig 40863 bp, 33 predicted proteins | sample 1106171 | NCBI WGS metagenome assembly FRDC01 (sample SAMEA3930566, study PRJEB13176) | freshwater metagenome | biome: Drinking water system; feature: drinking water; material: water | place: Singapore | collected 2014-12-20 | reverse complement strand
TCGTCGCCCGACATCCGGTGATAGCGGGTCAGCGCGTCCATCACCGTGTGCTGGAAGGCATGGCCCATGTGCAGGGTGCCGGTGACGTTCGGCGGCGGGATCATGATCGCGTACGGCTTGCCGCTGCCGCTCGGCTGGTAGCAGCCGCCGGCTTCCCAGTCCTGGCACCAGCGGGCCTCGATGGGCTTGGGATCGAAGGTCTTGTCCATGCGTGTTGGTCGGTCGTGATCGGTCGCGGCAGCGGCCGGTGACCGGGCGCTGCGAGGGGCGACATTGTAGGGCGGCGGCGCGGCCGTGACCGGCCCGGCACGCCGCCTGCCGCCGATGGATATGAAGGCGGCCCGGCGCCCTGAAGGCACCGGGCCGCTGGGGCCTGCGGCGTGTTGTCTCCTGGCGGTCAGCCCTTCGCCGGGCTCTTCGGCTTGCTGCCGAGTTCGGCGAGCTTGGCCGCCAGCTGGGCGGCCGGCACGTAGCCGGGGAAGACATCGCCGTTCGGCAGCACCAGCATTGGCGTGCCGCGAATGCCGAGATCGGTCGCCAGCTGGTATTCCTCGGCCACCGGGTTGTTGCAGGCCTTGCCCTTCAGCTTGATCTGCGCGCCGGCCTTGGCGTCGGTCAGCGCCTTGCGCTGGTCGGCCGAGCACCAGACCGCCTCGGCGCTGTACCAGGATTCGGTGTCCGGCCCGGAACGCGGGAAGAACGCGTAGCGGATCGCGATGCCCTTGGCGTTGAACTGGGCGATCTCCGAATGCAGCTTTCGGCAATAGCCGCAGTCGATGTCGGTGAACACGGTGACCGTGTACTTGGTGGCCATCGGCGGCGCCGGCGCGAACTCGATCAGCTTGTCGCTGCCGAGCTTGGCCAGCACGTCCAAGCGGTCGACGCGGCGGCGGTTCTCGGTCAATTCCTCGCCGGTCTTCATGTCGACCAGATCGCCGCGCAGGAGGTAGCGGCCGTCGGCCGTGGCGTAGGCGAATTCGCGCTGGTGCTGGATTTCATAGAGGCCGGCGACCGGCGACGGCCGGACGTTGTCGGCACTGATGCCGAGCGCCTTGGCGATGGTGGCGGCAGCGGCGGCGTCATCGGCGGCCCGCGCCGGCATCACGGTGGCAGTGCAGGCAAGCAGGATGGCGGCAAGGAAGGTTGATTTCATGGATGGCAAGCGGCGGCGAGAGTCGTCGCGAGTATGACAAAAAGCCTCCCGGCCGGTTCCCGCCGCATCGGCGCCGCTCGCCGTTGGCGCTGCTGCCGCGCCGATTGCTGCGCCTTGCAGCATCAAGGCGGCGCGATCCGCTAGCATCGACTCCGGTGCCGCGCCTGCGGCCGACACCCCACCTGCCCGATCGTCATGGAAGAAGTTGCCAGTCACGCCATCCTGGTTGCGGGAACGCTGTTCCTGATCTCGATCCTGGCCACGGCGATCACGCCGCGCCTCGGCGTGCCGCTGCTGCTGGTGTTCCTGATCGTCGGCCTGCTGGCCGGCGAGGATGGTCCCGGCGGCATTCATTTCACCGACTACAAGACCGCCAACGTCGCCGGCACCGCCGCGCTGGCGGTGATCCTGTTCGACGGCGGCCTGCGCACGCCGATGTCGAACTTCCGGGTCGGCCTGCGGCCGGCGCTGATGCTGGCGACGGTCGGCGTGCTGATCACCACCTCGATCGTCGGCGCGCTGGCGGCCTGGCTGTTCAGCCTGCCGATCGCCGAAGGCCTGCTGATCGGCGCGATCGTCGGCTCCACCGACGCGGCGGCCGTGTTCTCGCTGCTGTCGACCCGCGCGGTGCGCCTGAACAACCGCATCAGCTCGGCGCTGGAAATCGAGTCCGGCACCAATGATCCGATGGCCGTGATGCTGACCATCGGCCTCGTCCACTACCTGCTGGCGCCGGAACATTACGGCGCGCTGGAAGTGGCCAAGCTGCTGAGCATGCAGGTGGTGTTCGGTGTGGCGCTCGGCTACGCCGGCGGCTACCTGCTGATCCGCACCCTGAACGAGGTGACGCTTGGCGATTCGCTGTACCCGCTGCTGGCGATGTTCGGCGGCCTGCTGATCTACGGCGTCACCGCCACCGTCGGTGGCAGCGGCTTCCTGGCCGTCTATCTCGCCGGCCTGATGCTCGGCAACCAGCCGATCCGCGCCTTCGCCAGCATCAAGCGCTTCCACGACGGCATCGCCTGGCTGGCCCAGATCGGCATGTTCCTGGTCCTTGGCCTGCTGGCCACACCGAGCCGCATGGTCGAGGTTGCCGTGCCGGCGCTGATCACCGCCGCCGTGCTCACGTTCATCGCCCGTCCGGTCGCGGTCGGCATCTCGCTGCTGCCGTTCCATTTCCCGTGGCGCGAACAGGTCTACATGGGCTGGGTCGGCTTGCGCGGCTCGGTGCCGATGGTGCTGGCCACCTTCCCGCTGCTGGCCGGCCTCAAGAACGCGACGCTGTTCTTCGACGTCGCCTTCTTCATCGTGCTGGTGTCGCTGATCGTGCAGGGCTGGACCGTGGCGCCAGTGGCGCGGCTGCTGGGCCTGCAGATGCCGCCGATCTCGACCCGCGTGCGCCGCGCCGACATCGATCTGCCCGGCACCCGCGGCTACGAGATGGTCAGCTACCGCCTTGCGCGGACCAGTGCGCTGATCGGCAAGCGGCCCAAGCAGCTGCCGCTGGAGGACAGCTCGCGGATCGTCAGCCTGACCCGCGCCGGCAAGCTGATTCCGTACCGGGACTGGGGCGTGCTGAAAGGCGGCGACTATCTGTCGCTGATCGTCTCCAAGGCCGAGCTACCAGAGCTGGACAAGCTGTTCCAGCAGACACGCGGCAACCAGGGCGTGGAGCAGCAGCGCTATTTCGGCGAATTCATCATCAGCCCCGAAGCCCTGCTCAGCGAACTGGCCGAGGCCTATGGCCTCGACGTGCCCGCGTCGGCGACCGATTTCACGCTGGCGGCCTTTGTGTCCAGCGTGGTCCACAAGCCGGTGGTCGGCGACCGCCTGCGCATCGGCGAGATGGAACTGGTGGTCCGCAAGATGGAAGCCGACCGGATCGTCGAACTGGGCCTGCGCCTGCCGCACGAACGCCACTGAGCCACCGGCGCCGGCCAGGCCGATCTGGTCCGCTTCGTGCGGGCTGCAAGCGACACGACAGACGACGGTTCGAGGAGACGCAGGTTCATGCTGGATACGCTGGCACAGATCGGATTCGGGCTGTTCGGACTGGCGATGCTGCTGTCGATCGCGCTGCTGTGCTCGAACAACCGCCGGGCGATCGACCGCCGGCTGGTCGCCACCGGCGTGCTGCTGCAGATCGGCTTCGCGACGTTCGTGCTCAAGGTGCCGCTGGGCCGCGACATCTTCGACACCCTGGCCGGCGGCTTCGTGGCGCTGCTCGGCTATGGCCGGGTCGGCACCGAGTTCATCTTCGGCAGCCTGATCAACTCCAAGGAACTGGGCTTCATCTTCGCCGTGCAGGTGCTGCCGACGATCGTCTTCTTCGCCTCGCTGACCGGCGTGCTGTACCACCTGGGCGTCATGCAGAAGATCGTCCAGGTGATGGCCTGGGCGATCACCCGGGTCATGAAGGTGTCGGGTGCTGAAACCACCTCGGTCTGCGCCAGCGTCTTCGTCGGCCAGACCGAAGCGCCGCTGACCATCAAGCCGTACATCGAGCGGATGACCGAGTCCGAGCTGATGACGGTGATGATCGGCGGCATGGCGCATATCGCCGGCTCGGTGATGGCGGCCTACATCGGCCTGCTCGGCGGCGGCGATCCGGCGGCTTCGGCGTTCTACGCCAAGCACTTGCTGGCGGCCAGCGTGATGGCGGCCCCGGCGACCATCCTGATCGCCAAGATCCTGCGGCCGGAAGTAGGCGAACCGCTGACCCGGGGCGAAGTGCGGGTGCCGGTGGAGCGCGACACCGCCAATATCATCGACGCCGCCGCCGCCGGTGCCGGCGAAGGCCTGAAGCTGGCGATGAACGTCGGCGCGATGCTGCTGGCCTTCGTCGCGCTGATCGCGCTGATCAATGCGCCGATCTCCGCCCTCGGCCATTTCGAGGTCGGTGCGGGCACCACGGTCAACCGCTGGCTCAGCGGCCTCGCCGGCCACGACGTGCAGTTGAGCCTGCAGATGCTGCTCGGCTACCTGCTGGCGCCGGTGGCTTGGCTGATCGGCGTGCCCTGGCAGGACGCCACGCTGATCGGCAGCTTCATCGGCCAGAAGATCGTCATCAACGAGTTCGTCGCCTATGTCGAGCTGTCCAAGCACCTCGGCAGCCTGCTGCCGGAAAGCCGGGTGATCGCGACCTACGCGCTGTGCGGCTTTGCCAATTTCTCGTCGATCGCCATCCAGATCGGCGGCATCGGCGGGCTGGCGCCGTCGCGGCGTGCCGACCTGGCCCGGCTCGGCCTGCTGGCGGTGCTCGGCGGCACGCTGGCCACGCTGATGACGGCCACCATCGCCGGCGTGCTGTCGCAGTTCTGAGTCCGGCCGACGGACCGGCGCGCGCCGCCGGCCGAGATCAGCGGCTGTACTTGTTCTTGACCGCTGCCGGCAGGAACTCCTGATCGCTCATCGGCAGGCCGTACTGGATCGCTGGCGATTCGGAGAACAGCCGCTCGGCGAAGTAGCTGCCGGCCTTCAGGTCGTAGGTCAGGCTCGGCACCGCGAACGCCGCCTGCACGTCGTACAGCGGCAGCAGATGGCCTTCCTGGAAGCGCCACAGCGCACCGGACGGATCGTGGTTCTCGACCAGCACGACGTTCCAGCTGTCCTCGTCGACATAGAACACGCGCTTGCCGAAGCTGTGCTTGTTGCCCGGCCGCAGGCTGGCCTCGACCACCCAGACGCGGTGCAGCTCGTAGCGGGTGCCGGCCTGGTAGAAGTGGCCGCGGGTCAGCAGGTCCTTGTTCTTGTAACGGCCGTCGCTGAGCCGGTAGCTGTTGTACGGGATGTACAGCTCGCGCTTGCCGGTGAGCTTCCAGACGTAGCGGTCGAACAGGCCGTTGTACATGTCGACCATGTCGATGAACTGGATCGCGTCGGTCTCCGGATACGGCTGGTCGTAACCGATTGGCGGCACCCGGAACATCTTGCCGGCGTTGACCAGCAGCACCCAGATGCCACGCGCCCGCTGTAGCGAATTGGCGGTTTCGTGGAACAGCGCGACAAACTCCGGCCGCTGGCCCGGCCGTGCGACGCTGAAGGTGCCGTAGGCGATCATGTTCTCGCGCTCGACATCGCCCGGATCGCGCAGGTTGCCGTAGCGGAACAGTACCCGGAACACGGCATTGCCGAGCGAGCGGATCGCGCCATCCGGCGCCACCACGGCCTGTTGGTACTGCAGCTGCGCGCTGTCGCCGCGATAGCGCACACGGTGGTTCCACAGCACTTCCACGCCGGTCTTCGGCTGCGGGAACGGGAAGCCCAGCTTCGCGCCCTCCAGCGAATCGGCGGCCGGCGCTTTGGCCCGCCCGTTGTTGGCGCGGGTGGCGTCGAGGATCGCCTGCGGGAAAGCCACCGAGCGCCGGGTTTCGTAGACCGGCATCGTGTAGTCCGGATAGCGGGCAAACAGCGCACGGTGACCGTCCGACAGCCGGCTGGCGTACTGCGCCAAGTTGGCGGCGGTGATGGTGAACTTCGGCCGGTCGCCGGGGAACGGATCGGCCAGCTTCTGGCCGGGCTGGTAGCCGGCCGGCCACTGCGAACGGGTCAGGCCGCCGGTGTACGCCGGGATGCTGCCGTCACGATTGCCGCCCTGTTCGGCGCCGACGGCGGTCAACCCGCCGCTGCCGACCGACACACCCGGCTCGACGGCCTCCGGCGTCGCCGGCATTGCGGCGTCGGCCACCGTCACCGGGCCGTCGAGCAGGCCGGTCGCCAGCTGCGGGCCCTCGTCCTGCGAGCGGATCCGGCGCTGCGCCAGCGCGGCGATCGCCTGCTCGCGGGCGCGGCCGGAGTCGAGGTACTTCACCCATTGCTCGGCAAGCTTGCGGCTGGCCGGGTACTGCGTGGCGCTGCGGAACGCGCTCGCTGCGGCATCGACATCGGCCTGCTGGTACAGCGCGACGCCGAGCGTCATGTAGGCCGGCCCGGTCTTCGCGCCGAGCGCGATGGCCTGCCGCAGTGCCTCGCTCGCCTTCGGATACGCCTCGCGATCCAGATGCAGTTGGCCGAGCTGCAGGTACAGCTCGGGCGCGGCGGCAGCGCGGATCGCCTCCTCCAGCGCCGGGATTGCCAGCGTCGCTTCGCGCGCCGCCACCCACAGCGCCGCCAGCGAACGCAGGTTGGCGGCGGATTTCGGCAGCTTGCCGGCCTCCAGCCAGCCCTTCAGCAGCGAACCGGCGGCGTACGGCGCGCCGATCTGGGCGGTCAGGCCGACCAGCTGCAGCCGCTGCTCCTCGGTGCTGATGAAGCCGAGTCGGCTGGCCACCTCCATCGCCGCCTGCGCGCGGCTGCTGTCGCCCGCCTTCAGGTACAGCGCCGACAGCCGGAACCAGTCGTCCTTCGCGCTCGGCTGGTCGCGAACCACGGTTTCCAGCACCTTGGCCGCCTCGCCTTCCTGGCCGGCGCCGACGTAGGCCGCGTACAGCGCCCGCCGCCACGACAGGTCCGGCTGCGGCCTGGCGGCGACACCCTTGGCCAGCGGGCCGACCGCATCGCGATAGCGCTTCTGCTGCAGATAGGCGGCACCGAGCGCCACCATCTGCTCCGGCGGCAACGGCTTGCCGGCCTTCCAGGCCGGTTCCAGGCCTTTGATGACGCTGGCCGGATCACCCTTGCCGACCCGCAGCCGGCCGAGCGTCGCCCGCATCTCGTCGGCCGCCGGCCCGGACAGCGCGCCGGTGGCGATCGCCTGCTCCAGATAGCGGGCGGCGGCGTCGAGATCCTTGCGGTTCGCGGCCTGCCCGGCCAGCTCGCGCAGCAGCAGCGCGCGGGCATACGGGTCGGTGGTGTTGCCGAGCTGGGTCGCCAGATCCTGCGTCACCGGCTTGCCTCCACCGCCGTCCGGGATGCGCGCCTCGCTCTTGTACTGGTCGGCCGCCAGCGGGGCCGCCAGCAGCCCGGCCAGCAGCGCGACCGGCAAAGCTGCCCGCATCAGCGGAAGCGGACCGTGAAGCGCAGCACCATCGGATTGACCGCGATGGATATCAGCGCACCGGCCACCGCTAGCGCCTGCGCCTGCGGCGGCAGCAGGTTCAGGGTCAGGCCGAGCCCGATCAGGATGAAACTGAATTCGCCGATCTGGGCCAGTGCCGCCGACACGTTCAGCGCCGTGCCGTTCGACCAGCCGAGCAGCCGCACGATCACATAGGCGGCCAGCGACTTGCCGATCACGATCACCGCGACCACGGCCAGCACCGACAGCGGCGAGCTGATCAGGATCATCGGGTCGAACAGCATGCCGACCGACACGAAGAACAGCGCCGCGAAGCTGTCCTGGAACGGCCGCAGCTCATCGGCCGCGCGATGGCTCAGGTCGGACTCGTTGACGACGATGCCGGCGAAGAAGGCGCCCAGCGCAAAGCTGACGCCGAAGGCCTCGGCCGACAGGAAAGCCACCCCCAGCGACAGCGTCACCGCCGCCAACGTGAACAGCTCGCGCGAGCCGCTCTTCTGCACCTGCGCCAGCAGCCACGGGAACAGCCGACGGCCGACCACCAGCATCAGCGTGACGAACAGCGCGATCATCGCCAGGGTCAGGCCCAGCGAGCGCAGCAGCGCGTTCAGATCCAGCGCCTCGCCTCGGAGCGGCCCGGCCAGCGCCGGCAGCATCACCAGCGCGAGCACCATCACCAGGTCCTCGACGATCAGCCAGCCGACCGCGATCTGGCCGTCTTCCGAATGCAGCATTCCGCGCGCTTCCAGCGCCCGCAGCAGCACCACGGTGCTGGCCACCGACAGCGCCAGCCCGAACACCAGTCCGGCGCCGAGCGACCAGCCCCAGTATTCGGCGAGGCCCATGCCCATCACCGTGGCAACGGCGATCTGGGCGATGGCGCCAGGAATAGCGATGCCCTTGACCCGCATCAGGTCGCGGATCGAGAAATGCAGGCCGACGCCGAACATCAGCNNACATCAGCAGGATCACGCCGATCTCGGCGAGCTGCGGCGCAAGGCTGGCGTCGACGATCAGCCCGGGCGTGAACGGGCCGACCGCGACGCCGGCCATCAGGTAGCCGAGCAGCGGCGGCAGGCCGATGCGGAAGGCGATGAAGCCGCCGACGAAGGCGAAGCCGAGGCCGATCGCCAGGGTCTCGATCAGCGCCACGTCGTGAGCGTCGGTCGAGGCGAATGCCAGGGTCGGCAGCAGTAGCAGGCTGGTCAGCAGTGTCCGGATCATGGTCAGCGGTAGTTGTAGGCACAGTCGGCGGGGTCCATCTCGACCCGCTGCTTCACTTCGGCAGGCGTCTTTCCTTTGGGATAGATCCAGTTGCCGACGCTTTCAATGGCCGCACCTTCATAAACGCCGCGCGGCTCGGCATCGACGATGCGGACATTCTCGACCTGGCCGCCCGGCGTCACCACGAACACCACCTCGACCCAGCCGCGAATCTTCTTCTTGCAGGCCCAGTCCGGCATCTGCGGACGGGCGGTGGACAGCGGCACCAGCTCGCGGCCCTTGAAACCGCCATCGCCCCGGCCGCCACCTCCGCCTCCACCACCGTTGCCGGAGCCGTTGCCGCCGCCGGCAAAGCCGCCGAACACGCCGCTGCTGCCGAGCCCGGCACCGATGCCGAGATCCGCGCTGCCGATGCCGACGGCAGCGACATTGACCTCCGGCACCGAGATCGGAATCGACGAGGTCGGAATGTTCGGCAGGCTGGCGCGGGCCAGCGACGGCGGTGAATCCGGCGGTGGCGGCGGCGCGAGCTCCGGCAGGCGCGCCGCAGCCTCATCCGCTTCCGGCGGCTTCTGCTGCTCCGCCTTGACGATCTGCGAGACCGGCAGGCTGTCGTCGCCCGGCGGGCCTTCGAGATGCGGCGAATCGATCATCCAGCGCATCACCACCACCATCAGCAGCACCAGCAGCGCCGCCAGCGGTACCAGCAGCAGCCAGCGCCACGGCCGCCGCCCGGCATCGACGGGCAGCGGTACGATCGCGGTAGGAGCGACCGTCGCCATCTCAGGGCGCTGCTGCCGGCGTGGCCGAAATCGCGACGTCCGGCGCGCCGGCCAGCCGCGCCTGATCCATGGCCTCGACCACCAGCCCGGCGCGGGCGTCGCGATCGGCCTGGATCACCACCGGCGATTTCGGCTTCTGGGCGCGCAGCCGCTCGATCGTGGCGCGCAGCAGACGAATGTCGACCCGGCCGCGATCGACAAAGATGTCGCCGCTGGCGGAAATGCCGACGAAGATCGCCGAGTTGTCGAGCTTCACCGCCGTCTGCGCGTTCGGGCGGTTGATCTTCAGCCCCGACTCCGACACGAAGGCGGCGCTGATGATGAAGAAGATCAGCAGGTTCAGGAAGAAATCCAGCATCGGCGCGAGGTCGATGTGGGTGTCCTCGCGGACCTGGGAATGGCGGCGGACTTTCATGGCCGGGCGCTCATTCGGTCACGAAGCGATCGGGCAGCCGGTCCGACTCCCAGCGCACCCGCGCCGCCAGCCGCACCGAAAAGAACAGGCCCAACAGGCTGACGACGAGGCCGGCCAGGGTCGCCACCATCGCGTGCGACACGCCATAGGCCATCGCCCGGACATCGGCCTGGCCGGCAGCGGTCATCGCATCGAACACTTCGAGCATCCCGGCCACGGTGCCGAGCAGGCCCAGCAGCGGCGCCAGCGGCACCATGACCTTGATCAGCGGCATGGTCGCCGACATGCCGACCTTTAGCTCCGACAGCAGCTGCTCACGGATGCGCTGCGCGGTCCATGAGCGGCGATCGCGACGCGACGACCACTCGGCCTTCTTTTCCGCCAGCCGCTGCGGGTGGATGCGCTTCAGGTACCAGTAGCGCTCCAGGATCAGCGTCCACATCGCCAGCGCCGCGACCAGGATCACCTGCACCACCCAGCCGCCGAGGCGCAGGAAATCCTCCCAGGAATCGCGCGGCAGCTCGAAAGCGATGTGCAGCAGCTCGTTCACGGCGTGCCGCCCTCGCCGATCCGCGCTTCAAGCCGACGTGCCAGCAGGCCGGCCGCCTGTTCGTCGAGGATCTGCACGAGCACCCGCGAACGCGCACCGAGCACGCTGTTGATGAACAGGATCGGGATCGCGATCATCAGGCCGAGCACGGTGGCGATCATCGCCTGCGAGATGCCGCCAGCCATCACCTTGGGATCGCCGGCGCCGACTTCGGTGATCACCTGGAAGGTGATGATCATGCCGGTGACGGTGCCGACCAAACCGAGCAGCGGTCCCGCCGCCACCACCATCGACAGGAAACTCTGGAAGCGTTCGATGCGCGGCAGTTCCCGCAGCACCGCTTCGGAGACGCGGGTTTCCAGCACTTCCGGATCGAGCGCGCGGCCATCGTCCTTCAGGCAGGCCAGCACCCGGCCCAGCGGATTGTCCGGTTGCGGCGCATCGATGGCCTTGAGCTGGCGGCTCATCCGGCCGCCGACGATCGCCAGATACCAGAGCTGGTACAACGCCAGGCCAACGCCGACCAGGCCAAGCAGGATGATCACGTAGCCGACTTCGCCGCCCTGGTGGATGCGCTCGAGGATATCGGGCCGCAGGGCCGCCAGCCGGAACAGGTTGCCGCGCGTCGGGTCGACCGCCACCGGCAGCCACTCGCCGGCCGGTGCTTCGGAGAAGGCTTCGGCGGGACCGCGCGGCTGCTCGCTGCGCTGCGGCGTGATCAGCCCACCGCCGGGCTGCGCGACCAGATAGTCGCCGCCGGCAATCGCCCCGAACGCGCCGATGCGGGTCACGGTCTGCGGCGTCGTGATGCCGTCAGCCGCTGCGACCGGCGCCTGGAAGCGCACCACCTTGCCGTTCTCGCCCAGCTCCTGCTGCAGCAGGAACCAGAAATCCTCCAGTTGCTGGTTGCTCGGCAGCCGGGCCGGATCGGCCAGCTGGTCGAGTACCTTCAGCCGCTCCGGGAACTGCGCGGTGACATAGGAATCGGCCGCTGCCGCGCGGAACTGGGTGGCCGCCTCGCGCACCGCCGCGTAGACCTGGCCCAGGTCACCGCTCTGCGCCGACAGCTGCGCCTTGAACTCGCTGATCGCCTTCTGGTTGGCTTCGTAGCGGCCGCGCACGGCAGCCGCCTTCGCTTCGGCGGCGCGCAGTTCGGCCTCGGCCTGCGCCAGCTGCGCCTGCTGTTCGGCCTTGTTGCGCAGGAAGCGCGCTTCGCGATCGGCGTTGATCTTCGCGTTCTGCGCGCTCGATTCGCGGATCGACTTCAACAGCTCGTCGATGCCGGCCGCCTGCTGCGCCTGCGCGGTCGCCGCGACCAGCAGCAGCGCCGCTGCCAGCCAGGAACGCGCGCTCACTTGGCCACCGCCTTCGCTGCAGCGGCCGTCGGCGTCGGTACTGGCAAGGTCACCACCAGCGGCGCCGCCGTTTCGCGGGCGATGCGCAGTGCTTCGCGAATCTCGCCGCGATGCTGCTCGGCCAGCGGCAGCCAGGCCTTCTTCGGCGCATCCCAGGCCAGCGCTTCGCGACCATCGAGCGTCAGCGCGTACATCGCGGTGCGGCCCATGCGCAGCACGTCGACCAGCTTGCGCGCGCCATCGACGTCCAGCTCCATGCGCTCGGCGCCGAACACGCGGCCATAGTCGGCCTCGATGCGATAGGCCTCGACCACGCGCCGGTACTTCTCGCCCTGGGTCACCGCCGGATCGGTCATCAGCCGCTTCAGGCCGGCGATGCGCTCCTTGCGCTCGGCGACCAGGAACGGCAGATCGAGCGCGATGAATTTGTCGAGGCTGTCGATCATCTTCAGCAGCAGCGGCGTCAGGTCACGCGTGTTGGTGGCCAGCTCGCGGGCCTGCGCAGCCAGCGCGGCGCGTTCGGCATCCTGTGTGGCCAGCAGTGGTTCAACCTGTTCGGCATAGACCTTCAACTGCTGCGATTGCCAGATCGCCGCGCGGTAGCGTTCCAGCAGGCTGCGCGTCTGGTCATCAAGCGCGTCGATGCGCGCCTGCGCAGCCTTCGCCGCATTGTTGGCCTGCACGGTGGCATCGACCGCCGGCGAACCGCCGCCCTGCGCCAGCAGCGACGGCGTGGTCAGCAGGGCGGCTGTCAGCAGCGCGGCGGTAGGGATGAAGATCGGGAGGCGTGTCATCGTGCTAGTAGCCGGTGACCAGCTTGGTCGAGAACCGATTGACCATCGCCGGCAGCAACTTGTTCGACCAGGCCAGCAACTTCGTCTGCAGGCCCGGATACCAGTGGGTGCGCGGCCACAGCCGCCATTGCGACGCCGACCAGACCATCGCCGCGATGTCGTCGGCCTTCAGGTTGATGCCGAGCCGGCCGACGCTGGCCGGCGGCGCTGCCACGTTGTGCACCATCGGCGTGGCGACGAACAGGGGCAGCAGGTCCATCACCCGGATGCCGTGCTGTGCCCATTCGATGCTCAGCGCCTCGGTCAGTCCCTTGACCGCGAACTTGGTCGCGCCGTAAGTCGCGAACGCTGGCGTGCCGTTGATCGCCGAGGCCGAGGCCATGTTGATCAGCGCGCTGCGCCGCGTCTGCTTCAGGTACGGGAAAGCCGCGTGCGCGCCGTTGATCACGCCCTTCAGATTGACGTCGACCAGCGCGTGGTGACGGGCCAGCGACATCTCGGCGAAGTCGCCCGTGTGCAGGATGCCGGCGTTGTTGAACATCACGTCGAGCCGGCCGGTCTTGGCCCAGAAGCGGGTCAGCGCGGCTTCCAGCGCGGCGGCATCGGTGACATCGAGGCTTTCGGCGATCGCGAACTCTGGCCCGAACTTCTGCCGAAGGCCCTCGCAGGCGCTGCCGGCCAGGTCGTACAGGCCCACGAACCAGCCTTTCGCCGCATACAGCTCGGCGGTGGCGCGGCCAATGCCCGCAGCGGCACCGGTAATGAAGATTGCGGGTCGGTCGATCATTCAGGCTCGCACTTTGATGGTCATTTCCAGCGGCTTCATTGGCCGCCTCGCACTGCGGCGGTAATCTAACCCGCCCCTCGCCGAAATGTCCGAAACCCGCTCATGGCCGCCCAGCACCCACCTGCCTTTCTCGCCCTGGTCGACGACGCCAAGACCCGCATCCGCGAAGTCCACGCCCGCGATCTGGCCGCCACGCTCGCCGCCCAACCCGACGCGAAGCTGGTCGATGTCCGCGAGGAAAGTGAATACGCCGCCGGCCACGTCGCCGGCGCGCAGTGGATCGGCAAGGGCGTGATCGAACGCGACATCGAAGCGCTGTATCCGGACAAGGCCACGCCGCTGTACCTGTACTGCGGCGGCGGCTTCCGCTCGGCGCTGGCCACCGACAACCTGCAGAAGATGGGCTACACCCAGGTCGTCTCGGTCGACGGCGGCTGGCGCACGCTCAAGGACCTGATGCCGACCCACTCGAAATGAGCATCGCCACCGGTTTTCAGGCGGCCTCACAAAAAAGCGCCGAAACCTGCAAAAACTCGTTGTCGCGCCCCAGCGAACCCCCTACAATCCGCGCCTCGCGTGGCTAGGTAGCTCAGATGGTTAGAGCGCGGCACTCATAATGCTGAGGTCGGCGGTTCGATCCCGCCTCTAGCCACCATTTGAATCAAAGACTTACGAGCGAAAATTTCGCTGACGAAAGTCCTCTGTGCCTCAGTTGTGACATGACTGAGGCACAGCCCCTCGGGGGCTGCTCCCCGACCCCATTCCCGCAGTTGCGATGCGCTCCGCATGGTTCAGCAGGTGTTCCGCCGACAGGTGCGAATACCGAAGCACCATGTCGTAGGACCGCCAGCCGCCCATCTCCTGCACCACGTTCAGCGGCGTCCCCGCTTGCGCATGCCTTGACGCCCAGGTGTGCCGCAGGTCGTGCCAGCGGAAGTCGACCAGACCCGCCTCTGCCACCGCCTTGCGCCAGCTTTTCGTGTTCACCTGCCACACCGCGTGGTCGTTGTAGGTGAACACGAACTCCGCGTGTCGCCCCTTGAGCCGTTCCAGCACCGCCACCGCGTCCGCGTTCAGCGGTACTGCGATCGCCTTGCGGGTCTTGCTCTGGTCGGGATGAACCCAGGCGCAACGCCTGACCAGGTCCACGTCCTTCCATTGCAGGCGACACACGTTCCGCTGACGCAACCCCGTTGCCAGGGCGAACCGCGCCATCTCGGCCTGGTGCTCGGGCAGCTTCGACAGCAGCCGTTCCGATTCCTCGACCGTGATCCAGCGGACCCGCCGCGACTGCGCCCGAAACATCGGCGCCCGAGGCACGCGCTCCGTCCACTCCCAGACTTCGCAAGCCCGCCGCAGCACGGCCCGGATCAGCGCCATGTAACGGTTGGCCGTCGCCTGACCCGCTTCGCAGGCCTTCGCTTCGAGAATCTGGTGCAGCAGTGGCCGGTCGATCGACGCCAGCGCCTTGCCCCGTAGGTGCGCATCCACCCAGCGGAAAATCTCCTTGTCCTTCTCCAGCGACGCCTTGTGCCCCTTCTCCTTCAGCCATTGCACAACCGCGTCGTCCCACTTGCGAACCGGCTTGTCGCCCAAGTGCTGGACCCGCCACGACTCGGCCTTTACCTGGTCGTGCAGTTCCCGCGCGGCCCGCGAGTTCGAAGTCCGAGTAGACTTTCGTACTCGTGTGCCGTCCGGGGCGATGAAGTCGATCCACCACACTCCGCCGCGTAGCTTGATTGCCATGCTCCAGTCTCCTGCTTGGAGCCACTTAGCGGCGCTTGCCCACGTGCACGGTAAAGCGCACGCAGGTAGGCGGCAAGATCGTCTTCCAGGAAGACCCAGGCCTTGCCCGGCTTCGCCGCCGGGATGACCCCGGCAGCGGCACGGCGGCGCACGACGACGGGTGACAGGTGCAGGTAAGCCGCTGCCTCGCTGAGTCCGAGCGTCGGCATGGCTTACTCCGGCTCATGGCGGGTGATCGTGTTGAACCGCCGGTGCTTGGCCATGACCTTGCGCTGTACGTAGCGGTCCAGCGCGTTGCCGTGCGGCTGGCCCGAAGCTTCGCGGTGATAGGCCGTTGCTGCGCGCAAGTACGCAGCGAAGCCGACTTCGAGGTCGTCGATGCCTTCTCTAGCCATGAACGAAGTGACACCGGCCAGACCCGGCCGAAACAGTGTGGCGTCTTCCGGTATCCGCTCTCGCCGAACCCGAACGGCGCTCGGCGCGCTGGTGCCATCGAGCGTCGCCAGGACTGACCAGTCGGAATGGGTCGGCCACCGGGTCCGTGTGTCGTCGTCGGGATTGGGCACGGCCAGCCGCAGCCAGTCGGTCGTCAGATACGACCAGATCGCGGTCAGTCGTGCCAGCAACGCCGGTAGCGTTCCTGCTTGCAGCTCGACCAGGACTTCGCGCCGAAGCTGGAACTCCAGCCGCCATACGGCATCGCGACCATTCCAGCCCGCCGCTTCCCACAGCGGCCGCAGGTAGTGCTTTTCGCTGCGCTCGATTTCGAGCGTCTTGTCGTAGATGCGGCAGGACAGCGATCCCCCGAGGCCGAAAGCGACGCCAGTGAATGCATCGCGGTCTTCGAAGATTGCTCGCTTGTGGCATCGCTTGATCCAGTTCTGGCCCGGCATCCCGACGAAATCCGCCGGCGTCGTGAAGTCGGCAAACAGATCGGCGCGGCTGACCATTGCCGGGCCGGACAGCGAGCCGAGTTGCTCGGCAACGTCTGTCAAGGTGTCGAGCGCTGCGGTCGGCCCAACAGAGGTCAGCAATTCGCTGGAGATCTGGCAATGCGCCATCGGCAGGCTTCGGGACGTCGACGAGGCCAGCGCGATGCTGAACCAGTTGTCTTCGATTACGAACGCGAATCGCCGCCGACCGTGGCTGGCGACACAGAACAGATGCTCGCCGATCGGCAGTACGGCGGCTGCCGCCATTGCCTCGCGCTCGTTCTGCGCCAGTTCCTTCAGCTCAGACAGCCGCACCTGACTGGTTTCGGATAACTGACCGGGCAGCGACAGATAAAGGCTGTCAATGCCGTGCCGCAGAACCTGGGTCGTGCTGTTTGCTGGTGCTGTGATACTGGGGTGCGCACCAGCGGCAAGTGCCGATGCGCGTTCGGCCGTTATGCGCGCGTCCCTCGCGCAAACGGGCCGAACGCTGCCTTCGTCGTGTTTCATGGGTGTGGCTCCGAGGTTGAACAGGAGCCAAAAAACTATTGCGCAGACCGCAGTAATGGCGACGACAAAACTCAGCGCTTTTCTGTCGCCAGCTTTTCGCGGAAGCGCTGGACGTAGCGCGTCAGGCTGCGCCGGTCGCCTTGATACAGCTTGAGATCAGCGAGGTCTTCGAGGAACAGCCGGGCCGCACGCGCCTCGTTCAACACATCAAGCTGGCGCGCGCGATGCAGCAGGTAGAGGCAGGCTTGCAGCTCTGGGTACTGCTCGCTTTGCAGCGGCTTCGGGTCGCGCAGGGCTTCGCCGATTGACGCCAGGAACTTGCCGTCGTAACCGGCAACCGCGCGCAGGAATCGCCGCCGGATCGGCGAGCAGTAGAGCGCGGTCGGATCGATCCGGATGGCAAGCCGGAGCGTGTCGTCGTCATTTGCAGCAGCGGCGACCAGCTCGTTCAACGTGCGACCGCAGATAACCCACGCCCGCACCGAGTTGCCCAACGACCAGGCGCTGCCAAGTGCGCGGGAAGGACTGCGCGGCTCGATATCCCGTTCGGCGAGAGTCCCGAAGAGATAGCGCGTCAGGTCCATCTTCATCACGCTCAGCGCCGAGGCGCGCGCAATGTCCGGCAGCAAGCCCATATGAAACGCGGCGAGGAGGAAATGCCGCCATTCCGGCATCTCGTAGTAACGCCACCATTCTGATGACGCGCTCTGGTCGGCGACCTCAGCCGACCGCCCAGCGCCGGCGAGCGTGTCACGGCGGATGTCGCTGCGGTCGCGCTCGATCTGAACGAGGACCGAGACAGTTTCGCGTAGCACCCTGGCCCAGAACGACAGCCATGCGGCTTCGTTCAGCGGCTTTGGACGGCGGACGTTCGCGCGAGCCACAGTTGGGGCATCTGGTTAAGCGGTCACGGCGCAGACTATTTCCTCGCCCAGCATGTCGATGATCTTGACAGCAACCGTTGATCCAGCCGGTGGAACAGGAAGCTCATATCGACCGCTCACAAGGTCTTGCTTGCGCTCCGGCACGTCGGCCAGGGCCACATTGAAAACCTGGCCGTCGTACTGCGTGTCGATCAAGATGCAATCGACCACCGCGCGCCAGTCGGTGATCTGGGCGCGGAACACGCCTTGCTCCAGGTTCAGGCGCTGCATGATGGTGGGCGACACCACGTCTTGCACCTCGACCACCAGTTGGGCGCTGGCTCCTTCGCCGAGGCGCTTCGCGCTGATCTCAGCGGACAGCGGTTCATGCTTGATGATGCCGCCGAGCTTGCGGTCGCTGCGCAGTTCCACCACGTGCACCTTGTTCACCGGGCGGTTTCGGTTGTAGGTCTCCACCCAAGCCCGGGCGTCGTGCTGCCAGCCCAGGCACACCACCATCACGTCGCGTTCTTCGGTCGGGCGCGTCTTCAGCTCGTTGCGCACCGCTTCGAGGTCCAACGGCGAGAGCGGGTGATTGAACGGCACGATCTTGACTAGGCGGCCGCCTTGCGTGCCTTCAAAGAACGAGTCGGTGCGCGTACGGGTGACGCCCAGGTGCTGGCAGGCCAGCTCGACGGCTTCGTTGTGCTGGATCTGCAGGTCGTAGTCGTTGACGCGGTAGGTAGCGAAGGAGAGTTGGCTCGGCTTGCGTGAAGGCTCGGTCATCCCGATCAGTTCGCCCTGCCCGGAAGAGACCGATGCGGTTGCCTGGCCTCGCATCAACTCCTGAACCCGCTTTGCCGTCGTCTGAATGGCTCCCTTGTTGATGTCGCAGCCGATCCAGCGGCGACCAAGCCGCTGTGCGACAGCGGCAGTCGTGCCCGACCCGACAAAGCAGTCGAGAACCACATCGCCGTGTTCGCTCGACGATTCGATTAGCCGCTCCAGCAGCGCTTCGGGCTTCTGGGTTGGGTACTCCTCGCTCTCTTCCGCATTACTGGAGAGCGCACTGAAATCTGTCCAGATCGACTGAAGTTCGACGCCGGGCAGGTCATTCAGGAACTGGATGAAGTTGGGGCGGCCGTCGCCATCCTTCGCCCATCGGATGCGACCGATCTTTTCCAGGGCATCGAATGCAGTCTGAGGGTTCTCTGCTTCCTTGGGGGTGATCAAGCCCTTGGCTACCTCCGGAACGGCCCAGTGTCGACCGCGTCCAATCGTCCCCGGATCGAGCCCCTTCCATGGCGATCCCGATGGACCTACACGTCGGCCCGGCGCAGTGATTGGCGTCTCTCGAAACAGCTTACCGTCAGCGCCCGGCTTGAAATTCGATTCGATGTAGTCCTTGCTGTAGGGCAGGTACTGTTGCCGCCAGGTGAACTTATCGCCTTTGGTGGCGAAGAGAATCGTGTCGTGGATGTGGTTGAAGGTGCCACTTCCCGAGCGGGCAGTAGTCCGCTTCCAGACAATCTCATTGCGGAACTGGTCTGCGCCGAAGACCTCTTCCAAGACGCAGCGGAGGTGGTGCGACTTATTCCAGTCGCAGTGGATGTAGAGGGCGCCACCTTCCGCCAAGAGCTCTCGCAACATCAGTAGCCGCTCGTACATGAACTGCAGGTAGTTGTCGTTGGCCCAGATGTCGCTGTACTGCACCTGCTCGCCCAGCGTGTAGCCCTCGCCGTCGATCTTCACCGTGCCCGTGGCGCCGCGAAGCTGCACCTTGCGCACGTAGTCGGCGCCGCTGTCGAACGGCGGGTCGATGTAGATCAGCTTGACCTTGCCCCGAAAGCCGTTGGCCAGCAGGTGGGCCAGCACGTCCTTGTTGTCGCCGTGGTAGAGCAGGCCGCCCTTGGGCAAGTCCTTGGGCCAGTCGCTCCAGTTTGCTTCCTGCAAGGGCACCGCGTGGCCCGCCGTGGCGTCAAAGCGCTCGATGGCCTGGGCGGGGTAGGCCCGCACGCGAGCGAGCGGCTTCTTGCCCACCCAGGTGAGCATGGGTCGGCCCTTCGCCTTGGTGACGTTCACGTCCTTCGGCTTCTTGATGTTGTCGGTCATGGTCGGTCTATGTTCTGGTCGTTGTCACCGGCTGGTCAGGCGCCGCGGATGAAATCGCGAACCTGGGCGTAGCCTTCGGCCTTGAGTTCGCTGCCCTCGGCAAACATCACGTGGTAGGCCAGCTTGTCCGGGTTCAAGCCCTCCCACTGCTTCAAGGCCACGGCTTTCTTGCCTTTCAGGGTCTGAGGACTTTCGCCTTGCCGATGGCGGTTCAGGTCCGCCTGGATGTCGGGGCTGTAGAGGTCTTTCTTGACCTCGATCACCAGGTGCTTACCGTCGGCACGTCGCAGCACAAAGTCAGGGGTGTAGCGGTGCCACCGGCCATCGTCGCCCAGGTACTCAGCGTAGAGGTCGGTCTTGGACGGGTCGGTGATGCCGCCCGTGAACCAGACTCCTTCGATCTGATGCGCCTCGGTCTGCAACTGGGTCAATGCCCACCGCAGAAAACCCGCCTCGGGGCCGGAGTCGAAGTTGTATCCCTCGTAATGGAAGCTGTTGGCCAGTGCGTGCTCGGCATCTGGCGTGTCGCGTGCCGTCAGGTACAGCGGCTCTCGCTCCTTGGCAAAGCTGATGCGGGCCGTGTAGACCGGCTGGCCTGCGCGCTCCGACTTCTCGAAACCATCGGCCTTCACCAGGGCGATGGCCACGTCGATTTCTTCGAAGTGCTCTTCGTAGTCCGAGCGCTGGGCTTCGATCTGCTGGCCCAGGGCGGCAAGATGGTAGTCGGGGATGTCGGCGCCCACGCCATAGGCGCTGCGCAGGGCAGCCAGCACGTCGTGGGTGGCCAGGTGGTAGTTGGCGGCCAGCTCGGCGGCGGCGGCGTAGCTGTCCAGTTCGGGCGGCGGCGCCGGCAACACGTCGTCGCCGCCGTCCACCTTCTGCAGCGCGGTCAAGCCAGCGGCCGTTTGCACGGGGGTCAGTGTCTCCACGTTCACGCCAGCCGGCGCGGCGACGTTCGGCACCGTCAGGTGCAGCGGCCTTGCCTCGCCGGCGTCGGCCTTGCGCCGGTAGCGCAGCACGCGCTTCTTGATCAGCAGCGGCGGCAGGTGCGGCCGGTGCAGGACGATTTCGCGTTCCACGCGCTCGGCCTGCTGGGCGTCCAAGTCCTTGAGCGAGGTGCCGTAGGTCTCGGCCAACTGGGACTCCAGCGTCTTGCGGTTGCTGTCCGTCAGGTACACCCGGGCCGGGTGCTTGTTGCCTGGCACCTGGCGCAGGCATCGAGTGGCCGCTTGAAGTACGAAGTTGTTGCTGTTGGCCAGCTTGCGGACCAGCGCTGTTGCAAACAAGCTGGGGCAGTTCCAGCCCTCGGTGCCCATGTTCACCAGCAGCAGCACCCGTTCGGGCGCTTCCGGGTTGCGGGCCACGGCCTCGAACTGGCGCCGCGTGGTTTCGCTGCTCTGGCCATCGACGGCCAGGATGGTGTCGGTGCCGATACCGCGTTGGGCGAGGGCCGATTCGACAGCGCCGCGCAGTTCATTGCGGGTTTCGATGTTGGGGAAGTACAGGGCCAGGCGCGCCGGCGCGCCGTTGGGCAGGCTCACGGCCCAGTAGTCGCGGACGAAATCTTCGATCACGCTCGACATCAATGTGTCGGCCTCGCCGTCGCCCAGGTCGAACACCTTGATGTTCTTGGCCAGTTCCTTCAGCACGCCGTCCCTGATGCCTTCGCCTAGGCCGTACCAAACCACCACGTCTCGCAGGGGCTGACGCTCGAAGTACGGCGTGCCGGTCGCGTTGATCACGACGATCAGGTTGGTTTCCTCTGCCAGGTAGTCGATGGTTCGGCGGACCTTCTTGATGCCGTCGTCCTTGAAGACCAGTTCGCCGGTCTCCTTGTCCTTCTCCCACTTGCCCAGCAATTTCTGCCCGTAGGTGTGGTGGGCCTCGTCGGAGAAGACGGCCAAGTGCGGCAGCGATGCCACGGCTTGCAGCCGGAGGTTGGCCAGCTCGGTCTGCTCCTCCTCCTTCGTGCCGGCGAAAAGCGGCACCTGCTGGCCGTTGCTGCGCACGTTGGGCTTCTGGATGCGGATCTTCTCGGTGTTCGTGACGATGACGTTGAAGTTGCTGCCCCACACGATGGGGATCTGCTTGTCGCCGTCGCGCGTGAAGGTGAGCTTCAGGCTGGCAGCGAATGGCTTGTGCATGCGCGGCGGCAGCAGCTTGTCGTAGGGCACATCGGACAGTTCGCGCAGGGCACTGAGGATGGTCTTGCCCGGTGCAAAGATCAGCGCGTTCTGCACGAAAGGGCCATCGGGGTACTCCATGGCCATGGCGAACTCGGTGGCCACGATGGAGCCCATCAGAATCGTCTTGCCCGCCCCCATGGCAAGAGCCAGGATGTAGCTGGCGTAGCCAAGGGTCAGGGATTCGCGCAAGCTCTCCAACGCGTACTGGCGGACGAACGCGTTATCGGACTTGACCCGCTCAAGGCAGCTTTCCAGCCCCTCGTCCGCAATAAAGCTGACGATGTCGGGGTGGGTGAGGCCCATGGCCTCGCGGCGGTCCTTCGGCTTCGGAAACAGCTTGGCGTAGAGGTCTGGAATCCTGGGCGTCTCCAGCACGAGCCGGAGGTACCAGTAGGTTTCCAACGCACGGAACTGGGCACGCCGAAGGTAGCGAAGCTGGCCGGCCTCGCCGTCCTCGGTGGCGAACTCCAGAATCTCGCGGATCGCTGGGAACGCATCACATGGGTAGTTGGCAGCGCGCCATGCGTCTACGCGCTGTATAAGGACTTGGTAGAGATAGGTCATTAGCGATTCTTCGCGAGCTTGCCGGGAGAGTTAATCGGGTTTTTAGCCGCAGCGGCTGCGTATGCCGGCCACTTTTCAGCGCCATGCCGGCAAGCCAAATCAATGAAAAGATGCGACCTGCTCCGTTGACTCCGGATGCACGCCGACAAAGCCAGCGAGCATCAGATCAAAGCATCTAGCCCCTTCCGGTCCAGAACACTCAGCAGCTTTGCTGCCGGCCCGCTCGGCTTTTTGTGACCGATCTCCCATTGCCGGACGGTCGAGATACTGGCGTTCAACGCCGCCGCCATCACCGCCTGGCTGAGCTTGTGCTTGGCCCGAATCGACTTGATGTTGGCCGGCGTATAGGTCGGCACCGGCGGCAGGCACAGGGCGTCGAACTCGCGCATCTTGTGGGCGTCGATCAACCCGGCCCGATGCAGGCCTTTCGCCGATTCGTGCACCGTTTCCAGAATCCGGCTACGGCCGGGCGTCTTTTTGGTCATTGCAGATCTCCATCAGTTCGGCGCGGTCGGTCAGCCGGTTCAATTCTGGCGCCGTCAATTTCAGCAACTCGCCGGAGAGGCGTTTCAGCGCTTCTAGTTCAACCGTCGAAACATTCGCGCGCTCGTTCTTGGCGAAGCCGAACACGAAGAACCAGCGGCTGCCCTGGTTCGTTGCGATCAAGGTCCGCGCGCCACCGCTCTTTCCGCGACCGGGCAGCGCAACTCGCTTCTTGACCAGGCCGCCACCCAGATCGGCATCGACCAGCCCCGATTCGATCTCAGCGACCGCCGCGCATAGTGACGAATCCGCCAGGCCGAACTTCTTCGTCTGGTTGGCGAACACTCGGGTTTTGAATACGCGCTTCACTGTCGGACTATATCGCTCAGTGATACAGCGTGCCAACGCGTGGATCCCGGAAGCGCCAGGCAAATGCCGGACACGGCCCGATGTCGGTGACGCGCCGGTTCCATGTCACAAATCAGGCACAGCGCGGTTGGGCAAGCGCCGCAAGTAGCTGATTAGTTTATAAAAATCAAACCGCCAACCTCGCTCTCATAATGCTGAGGTCGGCGGTTCGATCCCGCCTCTAGCCACCATTCGATTCGACTCGCTTGTGACAACAAAAAAGCCCTTGGAAACAAGGGCTTTTTTGTTGCGACGTGCACCGGCAGCGGTGCTGTTTCAGCGCGGGCTGGCAGGCGTTGCGCCGGCGACGGGTGCCGGCGCGTCGGGGCGTGGGCCCGCCAGTGCGGTCAAAGTTCGATCGGCGCGCAGCGAATGGGCGGCTTGCGAAACCACGACCATTCGATGCGCAAGGTCGGTATCGGCGTGAAAGCTCTCGAACTCCGTGGGTGCCGCGCAGTTTCGACCGGCGAAGAACGCGCGCAACGGCGCGAGGCGCGTCCGGATGCGTTCCACCAGCGCGAGGCCGAACGTCAGCGTCAGCAAGGTCTCGATCTCGGCGCGCAGCGACCAGTTGGCCTCGATCGCACCTGCGAAGTAATAGCGCAGTCCCAGGCCGCGTCGACCCGCGCGGGCGCAGCGTGCTGCGTAATCGTGCCGCAGGAAGGCTCGACGGGTGGATTCCTTCCAGACCCGCGACGTCCGCCGAAACCAAGCGAGCGACGCCGGCAGGCTGTTGGTACTCGTGGTGATCCGTTCGCGAGCCGTGTTGGAATCGGCGATGGCGACCAAGGTGGGATCGAAATACACCGGAATGCCGGCCGACGCGGCGCGCAGCACGAAATCGGTGTCCTGATGCACCGACAGCGCGCTGTCGAAGCGATGGCTGCGGGCGATGTCGATCGGCATCAAGAACGTGCTGGTCTGAAGCACGCCGCCGCGCAGATACAGGTAGTCCTGCAGCGGCTCACCCGGCTCCAGCACCGGATAGTGGCGCAGGAACACGCGATCCTTTTTCGAGAATGCAAGGCCGCCCGCGATGATTCCCGGTCTTGCCATGCCGTGCAGCAGGGCCAACTGGCGAGCGACCTTGTACGACAGCCAGTAGTCGTCCGAATCGAGAAACGCCACGTACTGGCCGACGGCCGCGTCAACGCCGATGTTGCGAGCCTCCGACGCCCCGACGCGCTCGCTGTTGCGAATCAGGCGCACCGGCTTGCCGACGATGAACTCCATCAGCGGCGTCAGATCTTCGGTCGAGGCATCATCGACCACGATGATGTCCAGCACCTGATGCGGCTGGCGCAGCACGGACATGATGGCGCGCATCGTCAGCGCACAACGGTTGCGATTCGGAATCACCACGCTGACGACGGGCCCGTTCGAACGATTCCATGCGTCGGCTCGGCGTACGAACGCAGGGGCTGGCGGAAGGCCGGTCGTCAAGCGCCCGTCGTCCGGATGCGCCGGAATCGCAGCGCTGGAATCAATCTGCAGTTGCCATCCGGTTTTCACTTTTTCAGGTCTTCCATTCCGTCAAGCCCTTCGGCAACTTTGACTGCGGCTGATCCGTTCGCTGGGTCATTCAGGGCGGTTGGCAGTCTGCGCGCTCGCGCGCAGGGCGTTGATTTCAACCGACGATGCTCCACAGGGGGCGGACAGGCGGTGCGGCGAGAGACAACAAAATGAAAACAGGACTGTTCAACATTCCGCAAGTGAGAAGTCATGAACTGGTAAAAAATTTCTCGTCTGCCTCCCACTTGCACGATTTCGACAGCGTTCTGCCGGGAAAGTGCCGGTTTCGGCTAACGATTCCATGTATTGCGACAACGTTGAAACGTCTATTTTTTGTGCATTTTCGAATGGGAATATCGAAAAAACATGGCGAAATAACCGTCACCGGACGCGACTGATTTGAAAAACCAATCGCAGGAGGGTCCCATGACGCACGACAAGGATATCCCATTCGGTGACCCGCAAGATTTCTCATGCGTGATGAAGCGGGAACGCTGACCGCGACCGGCCTCGGCATGCGGCTCGGCAGGCGCCGCCCTGCGCGGGCGGCAACAGAGCGCCGCGTCAGCGCTTCGGCGGCTGGAAGCTCAGCGGCTGCTCGCTGGTCGTGGTGGCAGCCTGCGATCGACCGCAGCCGGTGCACGGCCCGCAGCCCGAATCGCAGCCAGCAGTCGTTGCTGGTTTCGCTGCAAGCGGCATTCCAGCCAGACGCCGGACGATCGACACGATGCGCCGATGCAGTGCCGGCGTCAGTTCGCGGATCGCCCGCCACAGGCAGGCGAGCACGATGGCGGCGACGACGAGATCTGCGAGGATGCTGTCGAGCGTCATGACAGCGCGCTCGCGATGCGGAAGGTGATGAACGAGGCGCCGTAAGCCAGCGCGAACAGATAGCCGGCCGCGATCGCGACGATCTTCCACGAGCCGGTTTCGCGCCGGATCACGGCGAGGGTCGACACGCACTGCGGCGCGAACACGTACCAGACGATCAGGCTCAGCGCGGTCGCCAGCGACCACTGCGCGGCGATCAGCGGCAGCAGCTGGCCGGCGGCATCATCGGCGGCTGCCGACAGTGCATAGACCGTGGCGAGCGAGCTCACCGCGACTTCGCGCGCCGCAAGCCCCGGCACCAGCGCGATGCAGATCTGCCAGTTGAAGCCGATCGGCGCGAATACCGCTTCCATCGCGTGACCGATGCGCCCGGCGAAGCTGTAGTCGATGGCCGGCCCGGCGAATCCGACCGGCGCCACCGGGTAGGTCGACAGGAACCACAGCAGCACGGTCAAGGTCAGGATGATGCCGCCGACGCGCTTCAGGAAGATGCTGGCGCGCTCCCACAGGCCGATCAGTACGTCCTGCACGTGCGGCACGCGGTACGACGGCAGTTCCAGCAGCAGCGCGTGCTCGATCGTGTCGCGCCGGATCAGCTTCATCGTGTAGGCCACGGCCAGCGCCGAAACGATGCCGGCGACATACAGCGCGAACAGCACCAGCCCCTGCAGGTTGAAGATGCCGGCGACGGTCTGCTGCGGAATGAACGCGCCGATCAGCAGCGCATAGACCGGCAACCGCGCCGAGCAGGTCATCAGCGGCGCCACGAGGATCGTCGCCAGCCGGTCGCGCGGGTCCTGGATCGTGCGCGCGGCCATGATGCCGGGCACGGCGCAGGCGAAACTCGACAGCAGCGGAATGAACGAGCGCCCGGTCAGCCCGGCACCGACCATCAGCCGGTCCAGCAGGAATGCTGCGCGCGGCAGGTAGCCGGATTCCTCGAGAATCAGGATAAACAGGAACAGCAGCAGGATCTGCGGCAGAAACACGATGACGCTGCCGGTGCCGACCAGCACGCCTTCGACCAGCAGGCTGCGCAGCGTGTTGTCCGGCAGCAGAGTGCGCAGCCAGTCGGCAGCGCCGTTGATCAGCGCGTCGATGCCATCCTGCAGCGGTGCCGCCCAGGTAAACACGGCCTGAAAAATCAGGAACATGACGACCGACAGGATCGCCAGCCCGAACACCGGATGCAGCGCCCAGCGGTCGAGCGCATCGTCGATCACCGCCGTGCGCCGCGGCATCGACACCGCATCGGCGATCAGGCGACGCACTTCGGCATGCAGATCGCCGGCCGGACGCGCGGACGGCGGCGGCGGCAGCGCGCCATCGATCTGCGACAGCAGCGTGCCGACGCCATCGGCCCGCACCGCCACGGTTTCAACCACCGGCACGCCGAGTGCCGCTTCGAGCTTCGCGCGATCGATGACGATGCCGCGCCGCGCGGCGGCATCGCACATGTTCAACGCCAGAATCATCGGCAGCCCGAGCGCCCGCACTTCGAGCACGAAGCGCAGGTGCAGGCGCAGGTTCGTGGCGTCGGCAACGCAGATCAGCAGGTCCGGCCGCTGCTCGCCCGACATGCGGCCAAGACAGACATCGCGGGTGATCGCCTCGTCCGGACTGGTGGCGCTCAGCGAATAGGCGCCGGGCAGATCGAGCAGCCGCATCAGGCGGCCCGACGCCGTGCGGATGTCGCCGGCCTTGCGCTCGACGGTCACGCCGGCATAGTTCGCCACCTTCTGGCGGCTGCCGGTCAGGCGATTGAACAGCGCGGTCTTGCCGCAGTTCGGATTGCCGACGAGGGCAACGTTCAGCACGGCCGCGCTCACGCGGCGGCCCGCACGAAGACCCGCGCCGCTTCGGCCCGGCGCAGCGCAAAGCGCGTGTAGCCCACCAGCACCACCAGCGGATCGCCGCCGATCGGCCCGGTGGCCACCACCTGCACCACTTCGCCGGCCACGAAGCCCAGATCGCGCAGGCGCGCGGCAATCGGATCGGGCGACTGCAGGTCTTCCACGCGATCCACGATCGCTTCGGTTCGCAAGCTCAGGTCGCGCAGCCGCTGGTCCACGGGGTTCGGGTGTTAATGAGAACGATTCCTGATCATACGCCAATCCCGATGCCCTCGGCAGGCGGCTTTTGCGCGTGCGCGCGGCCGATGAAGCCAGCGCGACACCCGCCCGAGGTTCCCGAGCGGCGCGACGTTCGGTGGCCGATCCGTCGCCAAGGCCAGCGCCCCGTCCAGCGCGCAGTCCAGCGCCCGGTCCAGCGCCCGGTCCAGCGCCCAGTCCACCCGTGCTGGCTCGCCGCCAGCGCTGCCGACAGCGTGCCGCGCACCACCAGCCGTTTCGACGACGCCACCGGTCGCAGGTTCCATCGCCATGACAGTGCCGGACCCGCCGTCGTGACCGCAGGCGTGGGCCGAAACGGATCGCGAACGCGGTATAAGAAGGCACCACCTTTTCGATCTGCCGCCATGGCCTTCCTCCATCCTTGCACGCGCATCCGCACTTCCTGCCCCGATCGATTCCGACGCTCGCCTGATCGCTTCGCGGCGCCACGCTGGCACTGAGCCGCGCGATGGCGATCAAGACCCGCGGCAGCGGCGGCCGCACCGGCAAGATTCTCGGCGCAGGCATTCGAACGCTCGGCCGTTCGGTGCTGAACAAGCTGCCCGGTGGCGACCGTGTGCAGCGCACCGCGCAATACTGGGCCGAGGTCGGCGAAGACTGGGCGAGGACACTCGGCGAGCTCCGCGGCGCGGCAATGAAGATGGGGCAGCTCGCCTCGCAGTACGCGGACGTGCTGCCGCCGGCCCTCGGCGAGCAGTTGCGACGCCTGCAGCGCTCGGTCGAGCCCTTGCCGTTCGACGAGATCGAGCCGCTGCTGCAGGCGCAATGGACGCCAGCGCAGCGCAAGCGCATCCGCTCGGTCGAACCGGACGCCATCGCCGCCGCCAGCATCGGGCAGGTGCATCGGGCCGTGCTCAGCAACGGTGCGCCGGTCGTGATCAAGGTGCGCTATCCGGGCGTTGACGAAGCGGTGGATTCGGATGTCCAGCAGCTTCGCCGGATCATCGGCCTGTCGAAGCTGTTGCCGGTCGATGGCGAGTCGATCGATCAGGTGATGGACGAGGTTCGCGCCCGGTTCCGCGAGGAAACCGACTACGCCGCAGAACTGGGCCACCTTCAGTACCTCCGCCGCCACGCCGCCGTGCCCGGCATCGTCTACCCGAAGCCGGTCGTTGCCCTGTGCGCGGACGGCATCCTGGTGCTCAGCGAGGAAGCCGGAGACACGCTGGAAGCCGCGCGCGACTGGCCGCAGCCGCTGCGCGATCAGCTCGGCATCGCGCTGTGCCGCTGGGTGCTGCACGAGATGTTCGTCGCCCATGCGGTGCATGCCGATCCGCATCCCGGCAACTTCGCGTTCCGTGACAGCGGCGATGTCGTCATCTACGACTTCGGCTGCGTCAAACGTTTGACGCCCGAAGTTGCGTCGCGCGTCGTCGATCTGCTGAACGCCGCCCAGCGTGGCGACTGGCAGGGCGTGCACGATGAGCTGGTTTCCCTCGGCGGCATCAGCGAAGGCGTCACGGCCGCGCAACTAAGCGAGTGCTACGCCGAACTGGGACCGCTGATCCTCGGTCGGCTATCGCAGGACGAATACTTCGATTTTGCCGATCCGCGCTTCATCGAGGACATTCGCGGCGCGATCAAGCGCAACCTTGGTTTGTCGTTCAAATTCAAGCCGGTATCAGACCTGCTTTTCGTGCTCCGGGCCCTCAGCGGCCTGTACTGGACGCTGCGCGCCCTCGGCTCGCGCGTGCCGGTGACCCGACTGGTCGCGGTCCACGGCATCGATCTCGGCTGATACCGGCAATTTCTTTCGAAATACCGTGCCTGATCGGACAAAGCACAGTAAATGTGCGCCAAGTCTCACTAAATCTGACGCCAGCCGCATGAAAAACCGTCAAAGTTGTCCGTCAAGCACTTGTTTGGGCTATTGTTTGTCGTGAATGCGCTCGTAAACGCCGGATCTGCACTCATTTGGAATAAAGTCTCGATAAAAGTGCATCCGCGTGACCGATTTTGGGCACTCGGCATGCCTGAGAACAACGAGCCTGATCAAGGAAAGAGACGAGGCCGTCCGGCATGCAAGCGGACGTTCAGGTTCAATTCAGCCATCACAGACAAGGATTTCGAGAACTGGCGTCAGATTTGCAACCCACAGGTTGAAGCGTCAGCCACACAACCGTGAACTCAGCCATCGGCTCCCCTGCAAGCCGTTGAATGCTCAAGTGACCGCCAATCAGCACCAAGGCAGGCCACCGCTCAGGTCACAACGTATATCGGCGCTCGGGATCACATCTCGGGCCGGGCGAACATTGTTCATCGGCAAATAAAGAGAAGGTCGATTTTCAGGAATGGGAACCAAGCGAGAATTCGGACCACAGCGCGTGCTGGTCACCGGCGGCGCCGGCTTCATCGGCTCGCACCTCTGTGCCCGCCTTCTGGCCGAAGGTCAGGAAGTGCTGTGCGTTGACAATTTCTACACCGGCACCCGCGAAAATCTGGCGCCGATGCTGGCGCACCCGCGCTTCGAACTGCTTCGGCACGACGTCACCATGCCGCTGTTCGTCGAGGTCGATCAGATCTACAACCTCGCCTGTCCGGCCAGTCCGGTGCACTACCAGTTCGATCCGGTCGCCACCACCAAGACCAGCGTCCATGGCGCGATCAACATGCTGGGGCTTGCCAAGCGCCTGAAGTGCAAGGTCCTGCAGGCGTCCACCAGCGAAGTCTATGGCGATCCGGAAGTCCACCCGCAGCGCGAAGACTACTGGGGCCACGTCAATCCGATCGGCTACCGCTCGTGCTACGACGAAGGCAAGCGCTGCGCCGAAACGCTGTTCTTCGACTACCACCGCCAGCACAAGGTCGAGATCAAGGTCGCCCGCATTTTCAACACCTACGGTCCGAACATGCACCCGAACGACGGGCGCGTGGTCTCGAACTTCATCATGCAGGCCCTGCTCGGCCGTCCGATCACGATCTACGGCGAAGGTCAGCAGACGCGCTCGTTCTGCTTCGTCGATGACCTTGTCGACGGCCTGATTCGCCTGATGAACACGCCCGATACCGTCACCGGCCCGATCAACATCGGCAACCCGAACGAGTTCACGATTCGCGAACTGGCCACGCTTGTCATCGAACTGACGAATTCGCCGTCCAAGCTCGAATTCCTGCCTATGCCGCCAGACGACCCCAAGCAGCGCAAGCCCGACATCTCGCTGGCCCGTGCCGAACTGGGCTGGGAACCCCGCATCCAGCTCCGCGAAGGCCTTGCCCGCGCCATTCCGTATTTCGAGCGGATGGTTAGCAGTCACCAAGCAGTAGTCGATCGCTAGACCGCGCACTCAAGGATGAACGACAACAGCAGAATAGCTGGCTGCCCCGTCCTTGGCTCGGGATCACCTTGCAAGTTGCTTTCTGAGCACATGCAGGCGACAGCAAATGACGCTCACCGCCATCACCGAAGCCGACCATCTGCCCTCCAACGCGCAGGCGTCGGAACCAGTCGTCACAAAACGACAACCTTCCGTGGGAAAACTGGAAAGGATTTGGGAGCAGGCGGCGATATCTTGTTGATTCCAGATTTCATTTCGCCGTTGAACAAAGTTGCGTCCGCTTTACTCAACGCTTAATCCGGCCACCCGGCACTGCGACAGAGATCACACTCGATCAGCTTCAAACGCCAACTCGCCACTGAAATGGCCTGCTTGTCCAGCAGTCGCGGCATGAGAGTTGCAAATCCTTGTTGTAAAAGCACTTTCAACTGACGATGAACGCTCAGACCAAACCACAACTTGACGAACGAAAGGAAACGTCCTCAACTATGGCTACTGCCAAATCTGCAGCATTCGCAATCAGAACCGTATCGGTCGGCGCACAGCCCGCAATCTCCGCGAGCAGGGACGAGTCGTTGGCTCAGAACACCTGGCTCCGCTCGGCGGCAGGCCAGTCAGTCGACGTTCCCCAGATTCCGATGGGCTGGGCGGTCACCAAGCGAACAATCGACGTCGTAGGTAGCGCTGCACTGATCGTCGCGCTTTCACCACTGCTGATGGCGCTCTATCTGCTGATTGCTCGTTCCGGCGGACAGGTGATCTATGGCCACAAGCGAATCGGCAAGGGTGGCGACTGGTTCACTTGCTACAAGTTCAGGACGATGATCCCCAACGCAGAACAGGTCTTGAAGAAAGTTCTGGCCGAGAACCCGGTGCTGCAAGCGGAGTGGGATCGCGACGAAAAGTTGCGCAACGATCCGCGCGTGACGCGCGTCGGCGAGTTTCTTCGCAAAACCAGTCTTGATGAGTTGCCACAACTGTTCAATGTCCTGCGAGGCGACATGAGTCTCGTCGGGCCGCGCCCGGCGACCGAAGTCGGCATGGCGCACTACGGCAAAGCATGGCGCTGGTATCTGGCGGCGCGCCCCGGCATGACAGGCTTGTGGCAGGTCAGCGGCCGCAATCACCTCGGGTTCCGTCGCCGCGTCGTGCTCGACAGTTACTACGTGCGCAATCAGAACCTGCTGCTCGACGCTCAGATTCTGCTGAAGACGATCCGCGTCGTGGTGAACAGCAACGGGTACTGATGACGGATGCTCGGACGCTGACCATCGCCCCTGCCGACGCAGAATGATCAGGGAAAGGGGCACACGGGAGCGTCCAACGCTTGTCTGCAGTGCTGATTCCAGACAAATGCGCGCCTCACGTCCCGCTCACTGATCAAATCGAAGCATGCGACCCAACGTACTAGTCATCGGCTCGGGCAGCTTTATTGCGAAGCACTGGCGACAGATATCGTCACTCGATCAACGTCATGTTGATCGTCATGGCGTTGCGGATTTGAGTACTGCGCCAGTTGACGTTGTCGTGAACTGCGCAACTTCACCCGACTTCAAGGCCGCGACGTACGACGAAGCCCTCGATCTTGATCTCCGCGCTGCGCGGCTTGCTTCCAAGCATGGCGCTCACTTTGTGATGCTCAGCACGCGCAAGGTGTACGCACAGAGCAAAACGCTGGTTGCGCTGGATGAAGAAGCAACGCTTGGCCCGTCAGACCAGTACGGATCGAACAAGCTTGAGTCCGAGCGTCGCATTCAGGCGTTGTTGGGTGATCGCTGCACCATCCTTCGAATCGCGAACGTCTTCGGATTCGAGCTCGGTCGCCGCAGCTTCTTCGGCCTTGCGATGACCAAGCTGAAGCATGAGAAGCGCATCGTTCTTGATGTCAGTCCATTTACTGCCCGCGATTTCATCTCGGCACATCACTTGGGGCGAATACTGGATGGTATCTGTGCGAAACGTCCTTCAGGCATCGTCAACGTCGGCTCAGGCCATCCACTTCAGCTGGGCCGCATAGCCCAGTGGCTGATCGAGGGGTACGGTGCCGGGGCGCTTGAGGTCATAGACGTCGCAGAACGAGATGCATTCGTGATGAATGTTGCCAAACTCGACAGCATTGTTGGCACGGGGTTTTCAAGTCACGACTTTGAATCGGACATACGCTTGATTGGAAAGCAACTCACAAATGAATAACTTCTTGATAACTGGCGGTGCAGGATTCATCGGCTCTCATGTCGTCGAACGCATGATGCGGGAGTTCCCGCATGCCCGCTTCACGATCCTTGACAAGATGACTTATGCGGCAAATATCAGAAACCTTGATGGCATGCTCGACTGGCAACGCTGTCAACTTGTTGTTGGCGACCTCGCCGACTTCACGCTGTGCACTCGCGTTACCAAAGACATCGATTGTGTGCTGCGCCTCGCCGCCGAAAGTCATGTCGACAACTCGTTTGGTAACTCCCTGCAATTCACTCACTCGAACACATTAGGCACGCACTGCCTGCTCGAAGCCTGTCGTATCAACCAAGTACCTCGGATGATCCATGTATCAACCGACGAGGTATACGGTGAAATTGCAGACGGCGCACACACAGAAATCGATCTACTGAACCCTACCAATCCTTACTCCGCATCGAAAGCGGGAGCCGATATGATGGTGATCAGCTATATCCACTCATTCAAAATGCCGATCACGATTGTTCGTGGCAACAACATTTTCGGCACTCGCCAATTCCCGGAAAAAATAATTCCGAAGTTCACCCTCCAGGCGCTAGCCGGTAACAAGCTGACTCTCCATGGAGATGGCAACAACCGCCGCCGCTTCCTAGCTGTTGAAGATTTTGCAGAAGCTCTGGTCGTACTGCTCGACCGCGGCAAGAACGGCGAAATCTATAACGTTGGCACGGACCATGAATTCAAGAACATCGACATAGCCAGAATGATCTGCGAACTGACCGAACGCAGCTTCGACGAAGCCGTCAGTTTCGTTCGAGATCGGCCGTTCAACGATTTTCGGTACGCCATGGATAGCCACAAGATGCACGCACTTGGCTGGTCTCCGAAAAAACACCTGACCGATGCTTTGCCTGGCTTGGTTCGATGGTACCAAGAACACCGAGATCGCTATGCCAGCACCGTCATATGAGCTGCGGGCCTTACGAACTGCGCCACGCAAGCTATGGCACTGAAGCAGTCGGCGTAAAATCAGGCGGAACCACTGGGAACTCACCGTTCTGATCACTTCCCTACGCAGATGGTTAAACTCGAGGGCGAAACCGCCGAATAGCTAGCTTCCCACGCGCTACAATGATTTATCGGAAAATCAACGACTTACCGGCTAATCTCGGTGCAATTTGTAGCAACATAACCCAATCTGAAGTGCCGGTATCGACCATGACACCCGATAACGTTGCCATCGTCGTCTTGACCTACAACGCAGCCGCATGGGTCCCTAAGCAAATCGACGGCCTCAAGCTTGCTGGCGTAAACCCTCGCCAAGTGTTAGTCGTCGACTCCTCGTCGAAAGACGAAACAGCGACCCGCTATAGACAATTCGGCGCTGAAGTTCTGGTGATTCCGCAGTCGTCGTTCAATCACGGCGGCACCCGTCGGTTGGCAGCGCAGCACCTCGCGCACCGCGAACTGCTCATATTTATGACGCACGACGCCATCCCGGCAGATCCGGACACCATTAATGCAATCGTCCGTGCATTCGATGATCCGATGGTCGGAATGGCATATGGGCGTCAACTCCCTAGGCCCGAAGCTGAGGCCATCGAGGCGCATGCGCGGCTGTTCAATTATCCAGAACCCAGCGTTTCAATTACTTTGGCTGACAGCAAACGAATCGGAACCAAAGCAACGTTTGCATCGGATAGCTTTGCTGCCTATCGAAGCAGTGCACTTCAAGCTATCGGCAGTTTTCCGGAAGATGCATTCTTTGCGGAAGACCAAATCGTTGCCGGACGAATGCTGAAAGCTGGCTTCAGCAAGGCATACGTTGGTGATGCGCGCGTATTTCACTCGCATGCCTATACATTTGGCGAGGACTTCCGCAGATATTTTGACGTCGGTGTATTTCACAGCCGCAATCGGTGGCTAACTGACGAGTTCGGCCATCCCGAAGGGGAAGGAAAGCGTTTCCTGCTATCAGAATTGCGCTACCTCGCCGAGCATGCACCCCTGCATATCCCGAGCGCCCTAGTTCGAACACTGTTTAAATACGCAGGTTATCGGCTGGGTCTTATGGAAAAAAACTTGTCTCTATCGACCAAGCGCAAGCTTAGTGCCAGTCCATACTATTGGCGCAATGCATAAAGTGCCACGATCCCACTGCCGCGAAAATGATCCAACCAACTCCTGAAATCGGCAGNTCGGCAGAGTAGCCAGTCAAAACAAGCGCTTGATCGCTTTTTCGGCTTCGATCACTGCATTCGTCGCTGTTGCATCGAGCTTCCTTGTCACACCTGTCTTCAGGGCAGAAGTCTTGTTGCTAAATTCGTCCGCAGAAAAGCGGGGTGGCAGTCTGCTATTGGGATTGGGCGGCTCAGGCGCAGGTTTAGCAGCGCTAGCAGGAATTAATCCAAATTCGGATAGCAATACCCAAGAAGCGATCGCGATTTTGAAATCTCGTGCGCTGATCGATCAGTTTATTGCCGACAAGAACCTCCTACCAATCCTTTTCAACGAACGCTGGGACTCTGAAAAAGGACACTGGAAATCGCAAGGTTCAACCATCCGCGAGTTTTTCGAGGGTGTCCCAACGGCCAACGATGGGTACGAGCGATTCAATAAGAAGATTCGTCGTGTCGAAGAAGATCGACGTTCGGGGCTGGTCACACTGAGCATCGAATGGTCCAACGCGAAACAATCGGCGGAATGGGCTGCCGAATTGGTAAGTCGGGCCAATTCCTTGTTGCGCTCTACGGCGATTGAACGATCACAGAAAAGTCTCGCCTTTCTTCAAGACCAAGCCAAAAAAAGCACCGAAGTTGAAGTGCGACAGGCTGTATTCAAATTAATTGACTCCGAACTCAAGCGAGAGATGTTTGCGCAAGTCAATGAAGACTACGCATTCAAAGTTATTGATCCGCCTGTAGTACCTGAGAAAAAACTTCGCCCCAAGCGCTCGCTGTTTGCCATACTCGGTTTTTTGATTGGTGGAGTGCTGTCACTTGCGGTCGTTGTTCGCAGGAATAATGCGGAAACACAAGGCCGAAGCGGATCGTAACTGCGAACACGCTGCCTTAAGAACGTCATGAGCCGCTCAATCACAAGCAATACCCTGATCAACCTTGCGGGCCAATCGATTCCGATTGCGTTCGCGCTGTTTGCAATTCCGACAATCATTCATGATCTCGGTACTGACCGCTTTGGAATTCTTGCGTTGGCGTGGCTCGTCATTGGCTACTTCAGCCTGTTTGATCTCGGGCTAGGTCGTGCACTGACGCAACTCGTCGCAGACCGAAAGGCTAACCACAGTCCGGATCAGCTTGCGACCACCGTTTGGACGGCAATGATCATGATGCTGGTGATGGGTCTGCTCGGCGGCATGCTGATCGGCTGGGGTGCCCCTGTGCTCGCGCACTCGGTTCTGAAGGTCCCCGCGGAACTTCAGCAAGAAACAGCGACTACCTTACTGATACTTGCGGCAGGGATTCCGATTGTTGTTGTTTCCGCTGGTCTTGTCGGCCTACTCACCGCTTACGATCGTTTCGATCTGATCAATGCAGTGAGGCTACCGCTCGGAATCAGCAACTTCGCCGGGCCACTACTCATATTGCCATTCAGTCATAGCTTGGTCGACATCACTATTATACTGGTCATCTGCCGTGCGATGGCGGCGATGGTACAACTACTGATGTGTCGAGCAATAATGCCTGCACTCAGAACAAGAATGAGCGTCAATGCGGCAGATATAGGACCGCTAGTGCGCGTCGGTGGCTGGATGACCGTAACCAATATCATCAGCCCGTTGATGGTCAATTTCGACCGATTTCTGATCGGCGCCCTAGTATCGGTGACCGCTGTCGCGTACTACGCCACACCGTATGAGATAGCAACCAAGATGCTGATCCTACCAGGCGCAATTGCGGCAACGCTATTTCCGCGGTTTGCCGCCCTTCACAAGATCGACTCTTGCACCACGCTCGATCTGCTGATCAGCGGATGGGAAGCAGTTCTCTTGCTACTGTTTCCCATTGTTCTGCTAGTGACGATATTCGCCAAAGACGGGCTAAATCTCTGGCTCGGTGCAGAGTTCGCAATACATAGCTCGCCAGTGCTGCAATGGCTATCAATCGGTATCTTGTTCAATGCCCTCGCGCACATTCCCTTCGCGCTGGTTCAAGGGGCTGGGCGTGCCGACCTCAGTGCCAAGGCGCATATTGTTGAAGTTGTCATCTATCTGCCGCTGCTGTGGTGGGCACTTGATGCCGTCGGGATTGTTGGTGCGGCTATCGTCTGGGCAATCAGAACGCTTCTGGATGCTGCCCTGCTGTGCTTGATTTCCGGGCGACTGGTTCCGGGCTTCACGAATTACCTACGGCGTACCGCTCCACTACTAATACTGACCTTCGTCTGCCTTGTCATCATCACCTTGCTACCCGAGCGAAACCTTCGGCTGTTCAGCGGCCTAGGTGCTGTACTTTGTGCCGGCTTATTACTGCGGAAACTGACCATTGCATCCAAGTTGGGCAGAATAATCCGCGAGCGATTGCAAAGAATACCCAGCGTATTATGAGCCCTGTACATACCCGTTCGCCGCGCCTATACGGAACTGAACGTACTTCGTTGCACGCCGTCGTCGTTACGTATAACCCGGATGATGAGTTCGTGTCGCGGCTAGAACGACTGGTAGCTCAGTTCGATAAAGTCTGGATTGTCAATAACGGCGCGCCACTACAACTCCCGAACACATTCGTTGGAGCCAGCACGACATATGCGGTCTCGGTTGTTGAGATGCAGGGCAATGCAGGCATTGCAGCAGCGATCAATACAGGAGCACGAGCCGCTGCTGAGGATGATGCAAACTGGGCGGCGCTGTTCGATCAAGACAGTATTTGCCCGGATGGTTTTGCCGAGGCCGGCTTTGCCGCCATCGACTGGGCAGCTGATCAGCCGCGAGTAGCCTTGTTCGCGCCGATGTTTGCCGATAGTGGCAACATATATCAACGGCCCCGAAAATCGGATGGCGAACGCTATCCCGTGATCGAGGAAGCCATTACCTCTGGATCATTCGTTCGGCTCTCGACGTTCTTGGCGTTGGGCGGTTACGACGAAAGTTTCTTCATTGACTTCGTCGACCATGACTACATGCTCAGGCTGAACAAGACAGGGCATGAGGCACGATCACTACCGGTCGAACTCATTCATAGCATTGGCAAGGGTGAGCGAAAGAGTTTTTTCGGTAAAAGCTTCGTCACAACCCACCACTCCCCGGGTCGTCTGTTCGCGAGTGGCCACAATATGATGAAACTTGTTTTCCGCCACAGCTTCCGTTCACCGCGGATGTGCTTGAAGCTTTCAATTCGTGAAGTATTAAGAATTTCAAAAATTACTATCTATGAATCTGATCGAGTTATTAAACTGCAAGCGTGGTTCTCTGGATTTTTTCGCGCTTTTTCCCGGTCGTCGTCCGTAACTGCTGTCGACTTGTCGCGCTGGAACATCAACTCTCGTGTTTTCCCACGCCAATGATCGAACGAGGATTCCGTTCATTAGTGTCGCCGCTCAGCCTTGGACTGTTGAGTGGCACCTACGCGCTCGCAACGGTATTCATGCCGCGGGGTTACTACGCGAGGATCATGGAAGAAGAGTGCTACATCTGCGGTGATGGCGTCACTTTTCTGTTCCTAGTTGCTGTCTTGCCGCCTTTTTCTTTGGGATTTGGGCGTCAAGCAGAAGTGAGCTGTCGTCAAAAAGTCCAAGGTTCGATATTAAGAATGTCGATACACGATTAATCGGCGCTCTTCTTAGCCTGAGTATCGCCTATTCAATTATCTATATTTATGCTGTGATCACGTCTTTCCCTGATCTGATCTCATACGCCCTGTCGGGGCTTGGTAAAGAGTTCCGGCAGGACATCACTGATGAGTTCCGTCGGTTGAATCATCTTCTCCCAATAAGCAACTGCAGCATTATCTTCAGCTTTTATTTTATCAATGCGCGATCGCAATCGGGACAACCGTGCCCTCGCATCTACAAGCTTTTCGTATTATCGGCGATTGCCAGCGTAATGTTGCTGATCGTATTGATGCAGCGAAGCCTTTTGATACCGATGCTGTTCTCTTTGACGATCGTCAAACTGCATTTTTTTCAGAAATCCGTCAACTTCTCGATACGAAAATTGATTAAAAACTTAGGTCTTTTTTTTCTAGCTTTAATTTTGCTTTTCTTTGTTACCAGCCTGGCGAGAGGTAATTTATCTGTTGCCGGTAGCGGAAGCGATGTCGATTCCGCAGCGTATGGCCTAGTAGGCTATTTCTTTTCCTCATACAACCGCTTGGCCTTGGCCCTGTCGGGCGGCCTTATCATGCCGAACGAAGGCGTAGGCTATTATACATTTGGTTTTCTATTTTCTATTCCTGGAGTTGATGTTTACAGTTTAGATGTATTTAGATCTTTCGATGTTCCCGAATCTCGATATATAAACTGGTTAGGCCAGTTTGCTGCGATGGAAAGTAATGGACTTAATCCGGAGTTCATTTGGCTCAGCGTTTTTGGTACAGCTTTCCTCGATTGGGGCTATTTTTCAGTTTTCTACTTCGCACTCTATGGGCTGTTCTGCGGATACATGTTTAACCGTTTTAATTCTGGCGATTATTTTGGAATTTGCTTTTATCCGTTCGTTGGACAAAACATCATTCAATGGTTTGCTGACAATGGGCTTTCTAGCCCATGGATGATTCCGCAGATTTTGGTTGCGCTTGCAATTGCCTCGCTTGCACGCTGGGCATCTTCGCGTGCTGAGCACAGCCATCTTGCTGTGCCCAGTTAGGAAGTTATCCCATGACTCAGCGGCTCTCGGTCTGTATGGCTATATACAACGGTGCTCAGTTCATTGAGCCCCAAATCCGTTCGATCCTCATGCAGCTCGGCCCACAGGATGAACTGATTGCAGTCGATGACGGCTCATGGGATACCAGTGAGGCGATCATCCGTAGTTTCGGCGACGCTCGTATTCGCTATATCCGTAACCCGCGTAACCTGGGCGTGGTCAAGACCTTCGAACGCGCATTGGCGGAATCGACCGGCGATCTGGTCTTCCTCAGCGACCAAGACGATATTTGGGCAGACAACAAGGTCCAGCGCACCTTGGAAACATTCACGACGACAGGCGCAGCGTGCATCCTGTCGGACGCTTTGCTCGTTAACGGCGACGACATCTCACTGAACCAGACCTTCTTTGAATGGCGCCAGTCTCGCCCAGGCCTTGTACGGAACTGGCTGCGTAATAGTTTTATGGGCTGCACCATGGCACTTCGTCGAGATGTTGCCATGGTTGCCGTTCCATTCCCGTCCGCGATCTATATGCATGACCAGTGGCTGGGCATGCTGGCAACGGTTGCGGGAAAGGTGGTTTTCTTGCCAGAACCCTTGATCCGGTATCGTCGGCACGGCGGTAACGTTACGACGATGGCACGATCGTCGGCTTCAGTGATGCTGCAGCGGCGGTTCGCTTTTGCAGCATGTTTCATCCTGCGCCTTCCGCGTGTCTTGTGGTTCCGGTTATCGCCTAAAAGCCGCTGATATCCTCAGTCCCCGTTAATTCCCACCAGATATGACTTTTAAAACCGTCATCGTCACCGGCGGCGCCGGCTTCATCGGCTCCTGTGTCGTTCGCCAATGGCTGGCGGAAACCGACTGGCGCATTGTCGTGCTGGACAAGCTGAGCTATGCCGGCAACGTCGAATCGCTGGCACCAGTCCGCGATAACCCTCGGTTTTCGCTGGAAATCATCGATATCTGCGATGCGCCGGCGGTGGCCGGGCTGATCAATCGGGTGCAGCCGGATGCCATCGTTCATCTGGCGGCGGAAAGCCATGTCGACCGCTCGATCACCGGGCCGGGTGCGTTCATCCAGACCAACGTGGTCGGCACCTACACCCTGCTCGAAGCGGCCCGCGCGTACTGGCTGGGGCTGAATGCCGAACGGCAGGCGGCGTTCCGCTTTCATCATGTGTCGACCGACGAGGTCTACGGCTCCCTCGGTGACGAAGGCGCATTCAGCGAAACCACGGCCTATGCGCCGAATTCGCCGTATTCGGCATCCAAGGCCGGGTCCGACCA
>FRDC01000089.1_pt2 | contig 41062 bp, 42 predicted proteins | sample 1106171 | NCBI WGS metagenome assembly FRDC01 (sample SAMEA3930566, study PRJEB13176) | freshwater metagenome | biome: Drinking water system; feature: drinking water; material: water | place: Singapore | collected 2014-12-20 | reverse complement strand
ATCTGATCCACCAGTTCCCGCAAGCATATTTGTAGGCTCTACAGGCATCACAACAATCAATGCCGAGGTGCGATGTGGCACCACAACACTGCGCACAACTGCCCAAGTAAATAATCAATTAGCAGAGCCTGATATTTCTCAGCCTATAGACAAGTCGGTTTTAGATTCAATATCAAAATCGGCAACAAACAAAGACACCAAAAAGACAGACAAGAAATCAGACAAAAAGGACATCAAAAAACAAGCTAAGAAAGAAACCAAAAAAGACAAACCAAGTTCGCAATCATATGTGAAACAAGATTCTGATCAGGATGGTATACCAGATCCTAAAGACAACTGCCCCAAAATATCAAACAAAAACCAACAAGACTCGGACAAAGATGGTATTGGAGACAAATGTGACAAAACACAATACGCAGAAAAAGAAAAACCAGAACAAAAATCCACAAAGTCTGAATCATACTTGCCACAAACAAAATCAGATCCAGACTCTGATCAGGATGGTGTTCCTGACTACAAAGACAACTGTGCCAAAGACTACAATCTAGATCAGGCAGACAGTGATTTTGATGGGATTGGTGACACATGTGATCCTACGCCATATGGGGATAAATCTGAAAAATCAAGTCCCTCATACCAAGAATCCGATTCTGATCAGGATGGAATACCTGATTCCAAAGATAACTGTACGTATGCCTACAACCCAGATCAGGCAGACGGAGACTTTAACGGTGTAGGTGATGCATGTGATTCTGCACAGTATGGTGGCAAAAAGTAAATCTATTTTGCTATTGTGTACACCGCTAAACCATTGTAATGCCGGGGGTGGGCTCACATTATTCGCATTCGCTGCCCTCAGTTTCTTGCTGTTGAAACCAGGCATTCACTCCTTAATACACTAACATGAAGATAAGCTTTTTGATTTTATTTTTTGAAACAAAACATTTCAAAATTCCATAATGACCATGAATTCAAATCGAATGGGACTAAAAGGTACGTTGGGTTCGAATCTCAAAGGCAAAGCACTGTGAGACTTACGATACCACTACACATCTTTTATCTCATTATTTCTTTGTCAACACTTCGATGAGAGGTCGTGGATCATAGGTTAACTTTAGAGAACGTATTTTCTGATCTTCTACACGATACCACCCACAAGCAAGAATAGTTATTGGTCCTGCAATGACATCGTTAAAGACGCAGATATCGTTTCCATCTATGAAGAGCTTCTTAATGTCGAATTTTAGTGTTGACTGTTCCATACGTTTGAAGTACGGTTCTGCCTTATTGTAAGAACCGAGTGGGCTTGTATACACAAAGTCATCGCTTACACAACTTCTAGCAGATTTTAAATCCCTGTTGTTCAGAGACTCTTGAAAAAAAATCACGATTTCCTTTGCAGTTTTAGTAGATTCATTTTTTTGCATGACATTCTTTTGGCAGCGTCTGATATATCACTGCGTTAGGTCAGACTTTCGATTTAGGGAATTTTAAATTCAGTTCCGCTATTAATAATATATGGATTCTAAAGACTTTCAGCTCCTTGTGGCATTATGCAATAATGGACGCCAAAGCTACCAATCATTGGGTAGGCAAGTCTTTCTTTCAGCACCTGCAGTTCGAGATCGTCTTAAGCGGCTAAAGGAAAAGGGAATTCTTCAAGGATTCATGCTAGTGATAAATCCTAGTGTGTTTAGCAGTATTGGCCTTCTGCTGTTCTTTGCAGGTAACTTTGAGCGAAAGGTATTACGTACGGCACTTGCAGGTCCAGACGTAGCTTGGGTAGCCTTGAAGCTCGATGGGCGAATGGTGGTAGGATTATGGACCAAAGACGAGAAAAAGAGCGCCAGATATCTTACAAATGTATTGGGGACAAAGCCGTCTGGACGAGCATTTAATCCAAACACAAAGTGTCCGACTCTCTCAATAGTTGATCTATCTATAATGGATGCTCTAGTTGATGATCCCAAGATATCATTTGGCAAACTTGTCAAGGCTACAGGGTTGAGTACAAAGACTGTGCGGAAACATCTCGATAAACTTGTAGATGCAAGAGTGATTTCTATCGAACCTCGTCTTGGTGCTCTGACAGATTCGGGCGATTTGATATATCATCTTTTGATTATTGGAGACACCAACATGAGTGAGGTACGAAGAATAATTGGGGAGGCTGCTCTGATTAACCGTACACAGCAACCACCAATGAAATATTTGTTATGCAGGGGAAGCTCTTTTACCGAAGTAATGACTAAAATCCACGCTTTGGAGAAGATTTCGGGAGTTGAATCAGTCACCTTTTCTTTGAATAAAGAAGTGCTAGTATCTTCAGGACTCAGACATTCACTAATCAGAAAAGAAATTCAGAAGCTAAAGAAAGATCGATAAAATAGGCTTCGATCGGCTGAGGATCGTAAAACCTAAGGTGGGCCCAAAGGTTTGCGGCCATACGTAATCGATGGGAACCGGAAACGGCAGAAAGCCATTGTGGGGCTTAAGTACCACTCTCCAATTTTTTGCAGAAGTACAAAATCTAACTTTCCAACTATAGAACCGTGAATTAATAACAGATTAATCAAACAATAACACAATATGAATACTGTTTTAACTAAATTATCGTCTTCGTTGTTTTTCTTTTTTCTGGCAGGTCTGTGTGAGATCGGTGGCGGTTATCTAGTCTGGTTGTGGCTGAGGGATGACTTTGCATGGTGGATTGGAGTGCTTGGAGGTTTTGTGTTGTTTCTGTACGGCATAGTCCCTACATTTCAAAAAGCCAATTTTCACAGGATCTATGCTGCATATGGGGGTGTCTTTGTAGTCATGTCTGTTCTTTGGGGATGGTTCATTGATGGTACACCGCCTGACAATTATGACATAATCGGCACAATAATTGCAGTAATTGGTGTTTTGATCATATACTATTATCCAAGAAAAGGAGAAAAGATTTGGTTGAAATAATAGTAACGACATTGGCTGTTTTCTTCTTTGCTGCCTTGCTGGAAATAGGCGGCGGTTATCTTGTATGGAAATGGTTGCGTGAACACAAGGGTAAGATATTTGGGTTAATTGGAGGATTGATTCTTTTTGCATATGGAATAGTTCCAACACTACAACCAGCCGAGTTTGGACGAGTGTATGCAACATATGGTGGAATATTCGTTGTCATGTCAATAATTTGGGGATACTGGGTGGACAAGAAAAAACCAGACAGATTTGAGATAATTGGTTCTGTTATAGTGTTAATTGGAATAGGAATTATGTTTTATTTTCCACGTTAAAATCTCCTTTTGACCTACCCAGAGAAGGTTTTGCCTTTCTTTTGGTATGTTGTGTTGATAAGAAAACAGATTAGAGGATTTTTGATACGGTATTTTTTAGCTCTGTAGTTGCCTGTCGTCGTTTTCCATGAGGTGCTTGATTTATGCCCTCAACTAAATCTTCTACTATGACACCTAATGCTCCATCAAGTGCGGCACGGACGGCGGTTATCTGTTGTACAATTTCTGGGTAACTTTTACCCTCGTCTATCATTTTACGAATTCCCTTGACATGCCCCTCTATTCTTGCAAGTCGTTTAGAGACTTCTGGAAGTTTGTGGTGTGTCATATATTGATAGACTTTCTTTTACTGCATATCTAACTTTTATGGTCGATTTATGGTACGATGACATTTAGCATGTCAACTACGCGCATCTGAGCTTTTTTCAGATTCCCAGATTTGGCATGTTTGCGTATTGTCTTGTCGTTCATTACTTTGTAGAGAAACGCTTTTCGTTGTGGAAATGTATCCAACTTGTGCCTTGCCTGATTTCTTGCATATTCTTGAAGTTTGATTTGAAAAACATCTTCTTTTTTGATTAATTTGCGAAAGACTCTTTCTGCTTTTAATCTAATTTTTCTTGCCATTGCGGGACTTCGTCCTTTGGTTGAAATTGCAATTTGTATAGTATCTTGTATGTTTATTACCGAACCAAACGCAAAGTCACTTACTTCTGGATCATCTGCGGCATAGGCATAACATCGTAATTTTTTCGCCATTTCTACAATTTTCTGATTTAGTTCTTTATCATCAGTGGTAGCAAGTACCATGACTGGATTATAGCGTTTCAAAAATTCTACATTCTTTAGTACAATACGCTTGAATTGTATCTTTTTTGCCTTGACGTATTTCTGAATTTGTCTGTTGGTAGAGTCACTAAATAGCAAAATTTTACAATCTTGTGTTAGAAGTGCGTTTATTTTCTTCAGTCCTTCATTACCTCCGCCTACGACAATAACCAATCCACCTTTCAGATTTAGGTCGATTATCATTTTATCACATCTGTGACCAAAAGCAGATATAAATTAGTATCCCCATGGGGGGGATAGGGATATGTTAGATAAAAAACACCTAACAAGTGGGTATTTCTTTGCAGTTTTAGCAGCAATAATGTTTGGTTCTGTATCAACACTGGCAAAACCAGTAGTATCTACTGTGAACCCATTACTACTTTCATCATTAATTTACTTGATTGCAGCTGCAACATTAACACCACTAGCACAAAAACAGTCGTTTCCTAGAACAAAGAAAAACTATCTTTTGATACTTGCAATATCTGCATGTGGCGCAATAATTGCACCTAGTCTATTTTTTGCTGGATTGACACATGCATCAGCTTCAGATGCCGCACTGATAGCAAACGGTGAGGTATTTTTCTCAGTCTTACTTGCGATTGTATTTTTCAAAGAAAGGCTTGGAAAAATTGGCTATGCCTCAACAGCTCTGATTTTGGTAGGCATGATCATAGTTACAACCGATCTGAACTTTTCTGATTTTACCTTACAGCAACTTCACTATCAAGACTGGTTGTTGGTTTTGTCAATGCTGTTTTGGGGAATAGATAACAATCTGAGCAGAATACTGGCACAAAAAGTCAATGTTGCAAAAATAGCACAAATCAAATCTGCAATAGGCGGTGCTATTCTATTTGGTATTGCTGTGTTTGGATTTGGCGTGCCACTAAATATACAACCGTCCCAAATTCCACCAATTCTTGCGCTTGGAATAGTGGGATTTGCAGCCTCGCTTTACTTTTTCATGCAGAGCCTAAAGTGCATAAGCACTGTGAGAACAGTTTTGATATTTTCACTGTCCTCTGTGTTTGGAATGGTTGCTGCGTCTGTTTTTCTGCAAGAGCAAATCAGCTGGCATCAAATCATGGCAGCAGGCATTATGATATTTGGAATTTATCTGATGAATAGAAGGGAATCCGTGGTTAATCCCCGTTGATTTTGTACTATTTTGTTCCAAGTGATGGGATGGTTTTTCATATACTGTTATTTCTGATGGTGCGGTCAAACAGAGCTGTGCTTTAGCTCACCACTAGCATTAAAATGATGTGGCGTAGATTCATCTTTTTTTCCAAAAAAGATCAACTGGTTCGAAAAGGTAACTTTTTGTGCGTTATCCTTGTCTGCAAGGATTGGTTCATCCAGAGTGCCCGTAATCGTAAAGAAAGGATCTAACGAATCGTCATTTACGCTACTAATTGTTATTGTCGTTCCCTTTATCTCGGCAGTTCCTTTGTCAAATGAAATACCAGTAATTCCAATGACTATCTTGCCATCGCTTACATCAAATTTTTCCAATTTTGTACCCTCAATTGGAATTAACTTTAACTCTATGTCTGCAGCTTTTGAAGTTGATGGTGCGCCCTCCCAGGCCGTTCCTTCCGCATCAAGCGCAAATTCTTTGGTTTGTAGTAGACTTATTGGGTTGAGCTCTTCTTTGCTTGTAGTTTGTTCACCAATAGGTTTTGGCTCATCTGTCGTCTTTGTCACAACCGGCTGTGGTTCTGATTTAGTCTCAATTGGTTTTGTTTGTAGGCTTTCAGCAGGTCTATTTTCGGTGGTTGTGGGGCTGGGAGGATTTGGCAAGGGCTGCTGTATTGGTTGTGAAACGGAGTCATGTGTGATCTGTTTTGTCCCAAACAACTCATCATCAAAGCCAAAGATCCAGATGCCAGCAACTAGTATTGCTGAAATTGACAATATCGCAACAAGATTGTAATTGATTGGTTTTTTGACTGATTGCAACTCGTTCAAAATCATCACTTGATTAATTTAAAACATTCTGCTGATTCATCCACCAATGTTATTTTATTTGATCATTTTGGTAAAGAAAAATTAGATTTTTGAAAATGGTTAACTATCACAAGTTCGGTTTCGTTTTTCTGTTATAATGAAGAAGTCTTGTGCATTATCCCTTATTACAGCGATAGAAACTATTGTATCCCTAAAACTAAAGACTTTTCATATCCATTCCATATCACACCATGTGAACGATCCTTACCAAAAGGACGGAATGAGAAATATCAAGACGTTAGGTCTTGTTAGCTTTTTCACAGATTTTTCATCAGAGATGGTGCTTGGAATTTTGCCATATTTTGTCATAAGCACCCTTGGCCTCTCCAGAACATTTCTTGGGATTCTTGATGGCTCATCTGAGCTGTCAAGCTACGCATTTAGAATGGTGTCTGGTACAATATCTGATAAAATTGGCAAAAGAAAACCACTTGTAGTATGTGGTTATGGGTTATCTGCAATAAGCAAGCCGTTTTTCTCATTTGCAAATAACTGGTTTGATACGTTTTTGATAAGAAATGCAGACCGGGTAGGAAAAGGGATACGAACTGCCCCGCGTGATGCATTAATCTCTGAATACGTGCCCGACTCTAAACACGGCAAGGCGTTTGGATTGCACCGAACACTTGATCAGCTTGGCGCAATAGCTGGTCCACTGGCGGCGTTTCTCTTATTACAAATAACAGATATTCGAACGATTTTTCTTTTCTCATTAATACCGGGCGCAATCGCAGTTTTGATATTAATATTTTTAGTAAAGGAAAAGGCCGATCACAAACTGAGTAACACGGTCAAAATTTTTTCTCTTTTTGGAAAGACGCTCAGAAACAACAAGCCTTTTGTATTTTTTCTTGTGATAAGCGGCATATTTGGTGCAGGAGCATTCAATTTTTCATTTGTCTTGTTGCGCTCATCAGAGCTTGGCGTAGAAAAGAACTTTATTCCATTGGTTTATCTGGTAATAAACGTGGCACATGCCGCAATTGGGTTCCCAGCGGGCACACTTTCAGATAAAATCCGCAAGGAAATAATCATTTTGGTTTCCTATGGACTCTTTGGACTTTCTTTATTTTTTATGAGCAGCGCATATGATGCAAATACAGCGTATGTCATTGCAGTAGTCTTTGGATTGTATGTTGGAATTTCTGAGACTGTACAGCGAGCCATAATCCCAAGGTTTGTTGGCTCTGAGCTAAGGGGAACTGCCTTTGGAATTTACAATCTTGTTTCAGGCATTGCATTTTTTACAAGTAATATTATGTTTGGATTCCTATGGGATTCGTTTAGCTTGGATATGGCATTGTGGTACAGCGGCATAACTACAACAATTGCCAGTTCTGGGCTGATCGTATTTATGAAAAAATTCAAACTTGCTATTTCTTAAAAAACGATTTGAAATAGTACCTTAGAGTAGGTCACATCTAAACATGATTCTTTGAAAGTCGTAGTTTTTTAACTGCAAGCAAGAATGCAAAAGGTGCAACTAAAGCGAGTATCACGCCTGCTGGGAATTCAGGCACCATTTTAAGATTGTAAATCTCCATTAGTTTTGGGTGAATCTCAGCATGAATAATGATCTCAACTTCACTACTGGGAGATCTAGTATCTACTGCCATTTTGAGCTTTTCCACCGAATTTTCCAAGTCATTGATTTCTGGAATCTCAAGTGGTGTTTTCTGTTTTAGTTCGGAAAATAGTTCCTGAATTCTATTTGCAAGAGATTGTGCACTTTGATAGTCAGTAATACTAGATATTGTTCCAGAAACCTTTTCATCGATATTATCCATTTTTGATGGTGGCAACACATTGATGTCAAAATCCACGTATTCATTACCTCCGTTGATTTCAGAGATGCGTAATATGTTAGATCCAACACGTGTTTCTTTAAACGTAAATGTCTGTGTCGCATTGCCATCTGATGCTTTTTGGTTTGCCCTATGAATTATCATTACATCGGGATCTGATGCAGGCATGAACATGAAGGCGTACCTGACATTTGTTAATTTCGTTGTCGAATCGGCATCGGAAAATTCGATGAAATACGTATTTGTTTTTCCTGCGATTATTGTTGGCGGGCTCCAAGACACTGCAACTTTGTATTTTCCTCCACTTGTGTTTTTAATCATTTGGGGGGATTTGGAGGAAGACACACTGTCGACTTTGTCTGGAACTGCCTTGTAGTAATGATCCAACATTGAATTTACCACTAGTGCAAAGGAAAGTGCTTTCACGGTAGCGTTGTTGACTTGTTGTCTTTCTACTCTTACAAATATTGCCTCTTCAAGCAAATCATTAATCCCACTAATTTCTTTATCAATATCTTCAGAATCTGAATCCAAAACGTTTTTTAGATTTTTTAATGAATTTGGTAAATCTGTGCCCACTCTTTCGTTTCTCTCATTTAGTTCCCTAATGGTTTTGCTATCCAACAGTTCAGCTGCGATCTGTGCATGCTTTATTGCATTTTCGTCTTTTGGATTAGATTCAATGAAATTGATTTCTGCTCGTATCTGTTCTATTAGAGCAAGAAATGAGGCACTCTCATCATCTGTGTATTTATGTGCTTGTGAATATTGAATGGAATTACTTGCAATTCCAAGTGATCCGACTATTATGAATAGAAATAGAAGAAGAAACTTGTTCAAGATGTGTCACTTCGGCGCATTATGATAGGGTATCTATTCCGTCAGAACTATAGATGCAGTAAGAACTGAAGTATGAAATCATAGTAAAAATAATTAGTTTTGTTGTTAATTATTACTTGTGGTACAACACTCGAATAATTTGGTGTTTGTACCAGTTTGCTTAAATTTGCTTTTTATGATATAATAATATTGTCAGTATACAATTCGATTTTTGAGAGTAAACCAAGACTTTTTACAGCTGTAATTCTTCTAGTTGTGGGCATTGCAGGCATTCCCTTAGTGTTACCCAACATATTTCATGGATATCATCCAGTGCACATTGTTTTACATATGTCTGGTATTGTCTTTGCTGCATTTCTGACCATCATTTCATCGGTTGCATATGTGAAGATGAGAACAAAAAAGCTGTTTTACACAGTAATTGCATTTTCTATGTTCATAGGAGCGGAGTCGCTTTCTCTAGTTGATGCAGCATGGCCATTCATGTTTTACTTGGGTTCTACATCAATTCTTGAAATAAGTCATATGCTGATTATTGCGATGCTAGGAACGTTCACTGTAGCAGTATTTAGAAATGATTAGCGCAAACAGACAAGCCAAGATTATCGAGCTTGTAGAAACGGATCCTGGAATACGATTCAATGAAATCATGCGCAAATCGGGTCTAAAAAACGGCGTACTAAGTCACCATCTAAAAAAATTAGAAAATGGCTACAAGATTAAGATTGAAAGAACGTCCCGATCCACGCGATGCTATCCATACAGTCTGAACGGCGAAGAGTCCATCATCCTAAAGAGACTCAGGGGGGAGACGTCAAGAAAGATATTGCTTGCGTTATGTTCGGAGGGTCAAATCACATTCTCCAAAATAGTTGAATGTGTGAAAAAATCGCCATCTACAATATCTGTGAACCTATCCAAGCTTATAGAAGAAGGTTTGGTAGAATATAGGAACTGTAACTTGAAACGGGTCTACATAATAAAAAACCCTCGATTAGTCTCTGAGCTGATTGCAAAGTATAGGCCAACACTTATTGAAAGAGCAACAAGTGGAATGGAAGATATTTTTTCTTCTCTTTAATGAAACAAGCAATGATGTTTGTGGCGTACAATTCGGATGGTAGTTAGTTTTGGTATGACAACCAGAAATTGGTACAGTCGTCGAATGTACCATATTGCTTAAAGAAACAATAATGCAAATTATATGCATGACAAAAACAAAGAAGACAACAACAGCTGTAATGATTGCAGTGGCAGCTTTATCTGTGATCGGAATAAGTTGGAGTATGTCGGCCTATGCAAGTGGTGGTGCTATGGAACTAGATTCCGCAGCTACGGTGGTGCAGGATTCTGTGCTTTTGACGGGCTTCAAAACAATAGGTCCAAAAGACTACATCCATCTGTATGACACAACTCCCTACATGATAATGAGTGGTCATGTGGCAGCTAAAATCCCATGCGACTCAAATGCGGAATCGGCCCTCCAGATATTGATAGGTAAAGCACCTGATCTAAAACCGGCAGAAATGGAATACATTTCCGAACTTTCCAATCCGGGACAATCCTGCCTTTACCATGTGGATTTGGCTTCAGAGCATGGCGAGGATGTTGAAGGTGGCATTGTAACCGACGTGGCAGTCTACAATCCGACTGACAGGGCAATACGAATGTACTCTACCGACACTGTATTTGTTGGTATCAATGCAATAATGCCGCTCGGATCAGACGCCGAATCTGATCACGACAGTGCTGAAATGGATGAAATGGAAGAAGAGTGATCCTACACAATCCCTTTTTTATTTGAAATCCATTCCAATATTTTTTATTAATTACTTTATTCCATTCATGCCGTGTAATGCGCAAGTATATCAATTAGAACAAGTTTGAGATGGTTTCCGATGATTCTAATTGATAAATTCCACTCGAATTGTCTTGTTCATCACATGCGCTTGATCTTTCTCATAACGATGGCAAACAAAACGGGCATAGCAAAAACTAACGCAAATCCGGTTGGAAATTCAGGCGTGACAGTGACTGTAATCTCTGTTTCTTGTCCAGATCTATCGATATTCTCGATTTTCACAAGATGCGGTCCTTCTCGGCCTTCGAAGACATAATCAACACTACCTGTACCATTATCTGCAACTCCAGTCTTTCTAAACTTCTCTATACCATCTTGCAAAATCACAAATTCGTAATATGCACCCGAAACAGGGTTGCCTGTACCAATATCGATGATTGTAAAGGTGAATTTAGAGTCTTCCTCCAACTCTAAGGAACCTGGTGTCCAACTCAGGTCCACCTGATAAGAGCCTTTTGATGTGCTGCCACCGACTCGATCGTAGCTGAACAAACTGATCGTGGATGATTGAGCTTCCTCTACTTTTTTTATTACGAGAGGGATGTCTACTGATGCATATTTGTTATTACCAATATTGTTAAATTGTAAATTTACTGGGCCGTTCACGTTATTTGGAATTTGCACGTCTATTTTGGTTTCCATGGAATCTTCTGTAATGCCACTTTTTTGAAAAATCGTCTTATCGTTGTATGTGATGACAAAGTCATAAGAAACAGATACTGTCTTGTTTTGCGGCAACTCCTTTACATCGAATGAAAACGACGCATCAGAGCCTGAAACTAATGGGATTGGGTAATGGTCTAGCCTTAGCAGGTACTGTGAGTTCTTGCTATATGTTACCAGCGAGGACTTTTCTAAGCTTGGCTGCAAAATAAACTCCATTTGTTGTTTTGTTGTGGCATCTTTGAGGTACGCTAGGTCGTTTTGGTTTACTATTATGTGAATGAGTCTTTCTGGTTTTGAGTAATCATCTATCACTACAGAGAGATCATCAAGCTTGATGCCATTAACATATGTATGATACTTTGATGATAGAAAATCACCGAAAGATTTTGGGATTGATATTTCCTCATGTACAACGGTAACCTGGTTCAGATTATCATCGGACCAATCAAATGGCATTATGAATCTCATTTTATGGTCTTGTGAATCGAATTCAAAATCAGAAATTTGATCATAATACGTTATCACATCAACTTTTTGTTCAAAACCATGGCTGTCGATGACATTGTATGATGATGTATCTGGTATTGAGAGACTTATGTCGTATACGATTGGTGGGTCAAGCGTATTTGAATACGAATCTGCAGTCAAAATTTCTACCTTAAAGTCGTATAGTCCACCTCTACCAAAAATGGGTCCAGTGATTATAGCCAGATTGCTTGGGCTTCCAACTATTTGACCAAGCCAGTTTGCACCATATTCTTCTTTTATTGTCACGTCTTTTTGATTGGTTGTGATGATGTCCAAGTCCAGATCGCCGTTGTTTCTTTGAAACGTGTAATCAAACAAGACTTGCTTCTGTCTTGATGCAACTACATGAAAGGTCACATCCCTTACTGGTTTTTTTGTGTCCGTTTCAAAAAGAGTTATGGCCACAATCTTGCTGCTTTTTGTTGAGTCCGGCGTAAGCTGAGACTCACCTATCGATAGTGTGACATTCCGGTTTCCAAGAAACACAGGCGGCAGGATTTCAGATCCCAGACCATGTGCGAACGCATCAGGTATTTCAAGTGGTACAAAAACACAAAGGGCGGCAAGAACAAGAAAAGATGATTTGCCTAAAAAGGATATCCGTCTTGAGCCATACTGAGAATACATGAATTGACAAATGATTTGACATTTTTATTTTATTCAACTCTGGTACAATCAGCTAACGCATAAAAATCAGCGACTCGTTTTACACAGAAGATGAACGATATGTGTTAGATAAAATTAAAACAATCAAAGAATCTTTGACAATGCATCAGAGTTTTTAACAAACGCTAATAATAAGTAGCATTATAAAAACAACAAAGCCGGACGTTATGCATGGTTCCAAAGAAAATTGCCTTTGAGGATATTTTTTCAGATGAGTATATTAGAAGAATTTTAAAAACTACAAACGACTACAAGTCAGCGCACGAAATCTCTGAAGAATGCGATATTCCGCTAATGACAACGTATCGAAGAATAAACCATCTCTTAAATTATGGATTTTTAGATGTCAAGGGATGCATCATTAATGGGGTTAGGCTTAACAAATACAAAAGAAATCTAGTTTACAAATATGATGATGGCGATCCACGTATCAAAGCAATTCTGGGAATCATAACCGAAAACCCTGGTATTTCGTATTCGGAGCTAAAAAATAAAACCGGATACCCAGATGGGCTTTTGAACCGCCTTGTTTCAAAAATGTCAAATAAAAAAAATATCAATATGCTGAAAATTGCCAACAGGCTGAGTTTTTTTCCTCCCCAAACCGAACAGTTTGAAAGAAATCTCTTAATTCATTTACGAAAGGAGACGAGTAAAGCGATAGTTACGTTTCTTCTTGTCAGAGAAGGATCATCCTTTAAAGAAATCAAGGAAGCAATAAAAAAGAGTCCTGCAACAACGTCGCTGGTTCTTACAAATCTTGTCGAATTAGGAATTGTTTTACGCGTTTCCAATACTGTCCCGACTTTTATGCTAAAAGATAAAAAACTCGTTTACAATTCTTTAAAGAAGATTGAGCCTAAAGCAATAGATGAATTCAAAGACCGGTTTGCAGACACATTCTCTTATTTTTAGATCTAGTCAATAAAATTCCGATATGTATTCACCGTACAGATTTCTTTGATATAAAAAAAGTGGAGGGTGTCTAAAGTCCCAATTCTTCTGCAACTTCGGCAGCTCGTTCGTCGGTGTATAGTCCATGCAAGTTTACCTTTGGATGTTCAATGCTGTTCTTGCCCATTGGTGGGATTGCATCGCTTGGATTGCCCAAAACATCCGCATACGAGTCACCGTCAATTCCTAGCCCAAAGAAGTCTCCAGCAACAACAACGGTTGCCGCACCGCCAAATATTGCTGCGTAGTCATGGTTTACCGGAACATAGACACCTGGTTCATCAAAGACCATGTCGATGATTGCGCCCTGTGATCCTCCTATAAGCCATGTTTCAACTCCCTGCGCTTGTACTCTGTTTCCTTGAACAACTCTATCGATGATCTCGCCTACAACATGCCAGTATAGAGGCTCATTACCAGGATTCTCAACAAAGAATCGTATGTGCTCGCCTGTTGGAACAAACAAGGGCTTTCCTTGATACTGTTTAAGATCAGGAGAATTCCACGGTTGTGCTACGAACAAGTTCTTTTTTGAATCCCCTGTCACCAGCTCATTAATGTCAGCGTTTGGGGTATATCCAAATGCCATTCCATTAACCACGTGTTGTGCTTGGTGGTGTTCAAACATTGCTCCTTGATCATATGCACCATCCTCCGTTAGATACAACTGGTTGTATTGTAGCTGGAATTCCAGTGCGTCTGCAGAGTAGATTTGTCTGTCCCTGACTATTTGTCCATCCTCAGCCTTTGTTTTTTCAACTAACAATGGCTTGTAACCCTTGAGCGGATCAACTATTGCTATTCCATACATTCCCTGTAGGACATGCTGATCCATGGCAGCAACGTTGACGCCTGCACAATGGTACTTGAAGGTTCCCGGAACTTCGGCTATGTACGCGTAGGTTTTTGACTCACCAGGCATCACTGCACCAAAATTAGGAACTGCAGATATCTGGCTCGCATGCATGTCGTTGCTGTGTGGAGTTGGTTCATCTGATGGCACGGTGAGAGTCATTCTGATGATGTCTCCCTGTGTTACCCTTACCGTCGGGCCTGGAACTTGACCGTTGAAGGTCATTGCTTTGTACGTCTTTCCCCCCATGATTGGAAGATCAACGCTTTGCGCAACAAGGTTCATTTCTACCACAGTACGGCCCTCAGCAACATAATCGGCAATTTTGTCTACAGGTATCTGTGCAAAAGCGCCAGGAAAGGTTGGCACCAGCCCACCCATCTTGATGATGCTTGACTTCATTCCATCATCAACTGGTTTGTATTTTTGATTTATCCAATTCTCGTTCGTTTCACTCCAGTATGATACAAGATCATCAGATGGAATGTTTTGGAAATAAGCCGATGCTGATGTTTGTGCACTTGCAAATGTTGCTCCGAAAAGTGATGTCGACATTATTGCAACAGCTGCAATTGAAAGAATGTTGTGTTTTAGCATTGCAAGTGATCTTGAAAGTTCGTGTATTAAGTATTGCTCTAATTAACATGTTATGAAAAAATTATTTTGTAATCTAAAAATTATTTTATAATTAATTTGTATTTGATAATCGTATAATGATTTTAAATAAAAGATTTTTTTTAATTAAAAAACAGTTTAGCTCAAATTGTTATTATGATAAATATGTTGATAGTAACAAAATAATTCATATCAACACTCTTCAAATTTTACTAATTTCATTTTTTTGATAATCATGATATCGTTTTAAATTAAACAACTTCAGATAAAAAGTAAGGAGGACTAACTGCATACTGTAACGCTTATTCGTATGCACTAGTTCTCCCTAACATTTTGTTTTACATGTGCTGATTCACATTTATTATGATGGAGTAAAATTGAACAGTTAGCTGATTGTACCAGTGAATAAAAAGTACAAATGTAAATGTCATATGAGCAGTTTCATGTCGTTTGAAGGAAAGAGAAACATTCCTGTTCTGTTTATAGTAGCATCGGCCGCGATTATTGCAGTCTTTGTAGCGTCTATGTTCAAGGACATTGCGGTATTACGTGAGACGGTAACAGAGGAAATCACGGTAAGTGGAAAACTGGATGACAAGTGCATTATAGACACATCGGACGCCATAATGTCGTCTAAGACCATCGAAAACTGCAATCTTGAAATGGGTGCAAAGGCGACTGTGATCTACAAAAAGGGATTACCTACTGCGGAGCTGGTAAAACCATGAGATATGAAATTATGGCTATTCTTACAGCTAGCATGCTTTTGGCATCCATATTCTCAGGCAACATTGCATTTGGGGACGGCCTTACACAGGAAAACCTTCCTCCAGCAAGCTTTGGTGACCGACAAGCTGCCCTTTTTGTGAAGATAAGCCCACCCATTCTGACCCAAGATACGGTTGAAGACACATTCCTTCAACTCCGTTTGTTTGATGCAAACACCAATCAGCCGGTTCCACACACTTCATTTTTCCTTTCCGTGTGGAAGGACGACAAGCTCCGTCTAAGAAACGTCTTTCATGGGCATTCAGGTGAGGTAACGATAAAGATCATACCAACAAACGTTGATGTAAATGATGTTCAGGTATTTGGAGATCAGGTACCACAACAGCCGGGTGCTTGGACGGGATACAACGACCGAGTTGATGTCAAGGCACCAGTTTTGCTAGATGCCGGATTGTACCGCTTTGAAATCAAGATATTTTCAATCGATTATGACCAAAACATATTTGCAGACCAGGATGTAAAGACGTTTAACTCCTGGCTCAGCGTTGGTGATATATCTAATCAGACTATAAGGTATGACGACACGTCTTACCCTGTTTCAGTTATTTCATACTATGACAAAATCAAAAATTTTCAATTCGATGAAGACAAAAAATCGATCTCTTTTTCAATGCCATTTAACTGGGATGTCAAGCGATTGGAATCACAAAACATCTTTGTGCATCAGGAAATAAGGGTGCCAAAATCGTTCAAAGAATTTGCAGAGACAACATCCTATGAAGGGATCGTTAATGGAAAACCCACATCAGGAAGAATGATCATTTTAGATCCATATTCAATTGAAGGAATGTCTATCGTACATTTTCTTCTCTCAAAAGAAGACATTCTGAATCTTGCAGAAGATGTCAATCCACAAACTCAGACAATGGATTTTTCCGTCAAACCGCTTTCCGCCATTTCCAAAAACACGTTTGACGTAAAATTCGATAACGGCGTTACTGCTAAACTAGCATATGATGCGAGCCTTGGAGCAGGAGACACGATTCCCCTGGAAATATCGTTTTTTGATCCAAGCAACAAGCTGCTAAAATTCGTGCGGTATGGATACCGAATCGAGGATGGTTCAGGAAAAATACTTGCAGAGAGTGTTGGAAATGATCCTCAGAGACCCGGCATACTTTCAACCGAAGGAATCGAAATTCAAGAAGCCAAGTTTCCGTCCAAAGGAAACTACAAAGTTGCTCTGGCCATATTTAGCCACAGCCTTGATGACCTTACCACTTTTCAGGGAATCGCAAGCGGAACGATTACGATTGGTGACAAGGATCAGACCGCCCAACAAAAACCACAGTCATCGCAGTCAGATTATGAGATTCCATCATGGATAAAGCAAAACGCGAGGTGGTGGTCAGATGGGGCAATAGGTGACAATGACTTTGTGCAGGCAATCCAATATTTGATTAATCAGGGAATAATGAAGATTCCATCAACTGACTCTGGGACTTCAGCGGCAAGCAAGACCATTCCATCATGGATAAAGCAAAACGCGAGGTGGTGGTCAGATGGGGCAATAGGTGATTCAGATTTTGTTCAGGGTATACAATATCTTATCACAAACGGCATCATTAAGATAAGGTAAGCCGGTTGGTCAGAAAGATACTACTTGTACCAATGGGAATAATGTTTGGAGCAGCTGCCATTGCACTGGCATACCCGTTAATCTTTGGCCTACCAGGATCTGAACAAAAAGTGGTTCCCAGATTCGCCAGTCAATGGTACGTAGGCAAGGGAATAGAAACGACACCGCCGCTTCAATATTTGGTGAAACATCAAGAAATGGAATTTCTAGCAGAGTTGAAATTCCTTGGCTCTAGCGGAGATGAGCAAAACGTACAGGTAACAATAGATGACAAAAAGACAAATCGGCGTATAGAACAAAATATGAGGATTGGTAGAGCATACGTCTTTGTTGATCCGTCAGGAGAAATTACACCATACATTAAAGCGTTGGATAAAACAGTTCTTTCGATAAGGGATGTAGTAATTGAGCCGAAATACTTGGTGGTGGGCGCAGACTGGGGTACAATTTACATCGGAAAATTCGCACCAAAACTCACTGTCACCGACTATACGGACAACAGATTCGAGTTTGGCACACTCAAAACATACACACTTTCTTACGAGATAAATAACGTCAAGAGTAGTTTTCTAATTGCAGACAACATGCCATTTCCACTGAAAGGAGAGGTTTACACACTAGACGGAAACTTGGAATATTTCTTTGAGGTAGTACAGCTTGAAGAATGAGTACAAAAAAAACGACGGTGAGATAATTTGATCAGGAATGTGTTGATTACTAGTGTTTTGCTCATGGCCGTGTTTAGTTTAATTCTTGTCACAAGTGCGCAAGAAACGAAAACATCAGATATACAAGATATCATCTACACTGCCAAGTTTATCTGTGGCTCAATTAATGACGGCAACGGTCCTTTGCGACCCGGCCACTACGACACATCTGTCAGCATTCTTAACAAGAAGAATTATGCTATGCGTGTTTTATGGTATGCATCAATAAATGATGGACCAACATCCAATAACCTGATTAAAAACATCGAACCTGAGAAATCCACTGGGATTACTTGTAAGAACATCAAAGAAATGTTTGGAATAGACACAAAAGAGATAGTTGAGGGCTTTGTGATCATCAGAGTTCCATTATCTTCATTACGCGGATTCAGTAACGAGCAAGTTGTTACAGACTCTTCCCAACAAAACCTCAACATTTTGGACGTTCAGGTGTTCTATACGGCAAATGCGCTAGAAACACTACCGCATGAAGTAATGCGAGAAAAAATATCATTTTACATAATTCAGGACGGTACGGGGGAAATTCCAAAAGAATCATTTAGAAGGCTACTCGATGTCACAATACCTTCGACACTGAATGAAATTTCAGACACGGAGCAGAAAGTAAAATCAATTCTTGGGAAAAAATACGAGCTGGACAAAAAAGAACTTGATACAATTCGAATCAGAGTAAAGGACATCTCGATTGGAGTCGGGGCTCTATTAGATGATCATGCCATATCTTTACATGTTGTAAAGCCACAACTGGGCTCATAATTAAGTAAAAAAACAACCGTTTATCGAAATTAATTTATCTTTTCCCTTTAGGCAATCAGAAACACTTTTTGTAAAAGTGCAAACTATGGTGTGCCTTTAAACATTGTAACTGTAAAGAATACAAGTCCCGCAATCCCTATGGCTAAATAAATTAACTTGGTTCTCCTGCTTAAATCTTCAAATGACATAGGATATCTTTTCCTGACTTCATACTGCCTGACGAGCCTTGTGTTTTCTTATCCTTGCTCGATATAAGAGAATGATGATGACAGAAGGTGTTACAAGGTACACACCTACATTTAGAAGAATGATACCGATTCCGTAGCCTAGTATTTTTTGTTCAGAGTCAACATCAACGGTGTTGAGTACAGATAGGGTGTACAACATTGGTGTGATCGTGATTTTTACAGTTTCCTTGAAAGCAGGGTTTTGCCTTTCCCAGTCGGCTACCGTGGGGCTAAAAGAATAATAAAATTGGTTGAAGGTGGACATGAAGGCCTTTCCCGACGCAGTGGTAAACACGACGTTGTCTCTAACCTCTCTTAAAAGCTGGACTTGGGGGGAAAGCTCAGAGCCATATGTAGCAGTAGCAATCAGGCATCCTCCCCCACCCGAGTCTTGCTGCGGTTCAGTGGGCTGGGCCGCGGCCTCACCGATCACCATGGTAAAAGTTGCGGTTTCTTGTGGAATGGGCTGGAATAAGATTCCTTCAATGTTGATAGTTATTTTATGTTCACCATTTTCTTTGAATTCCACTGGGATGGTGGCAGTTCCCTCCGAGGTATGAGTTAGTGGTATTGGACCAAAAACTGCATTACCCTCTTTTGTGACGGTAACCTTGTAGTCAACGTGCTCTTGGGTTTTTTTTGTGGTCGGGTTTATGAAATTAATTTTTAATTTTGTCAAACTACTGGTGGATGGAGTGGAGGGATCTGTGGCGATGTCAACCAAGAGCGTTCCCTTGTCGGTGGGTGACTGCTGGGAGCTCTGGGCTAAGGCTGGGGATAAAAGTAATGGCAATAAAAGCAAAGCAAAAAGTGATTTCACGAAAAACATTTCATTTGAATCTATTATAGTTTTTCCAATCTGGTACAATCAGCTAACAGTCATTTGATCATAAATTCATTGGAGGTGTCTTCATGATTTTAGCCTCGTTCTATTAATTTAGAACAAGAAATGAAAACCTGCAATCACTTTAAACCGTGATCAAAGAAAATCCAACTATGATTAAGACTTCTGTAATTATCGCATTAACGCTTGCTATTTCCTTCTCACAAATTGTCTGGGCAGAGCCTGATGAAAAACTTGGTTTTGCGAGCTCGATTGAAGAAACACTTGGCCATTTTTGGGCAATTGAGAGAAACCTTGATGAAAGCAATGCAGAGCTTGCATTGGTTCACGCAACGCATCCTATTGCCGAGCTGTATGATTTGATGAAGCCAGAACTGGTCGAAGCAAATCCAGAGTTTGATTCAACTGTAAAACAAACACTTTTGGAACTAGGCCAAAAGACAGGAAAGGATGTGACTCGTGATGATGCGCAAACAGCCATTGATCAAGCACGGAACATAATGGAAGAAGCACGAACTTTGGTTGTCGGCGAGGATCTTAGCAACGACCCATCTTTTAGGCTAAAGCTGATGAAAAACCTGCTTGAGACTTCGTATGTTGAATATGAAGAAGCAGTAGCAAATGGCATCATCGAGGAGATGGCTGAATTCCAAGACGGGTCTGCCTTTGTCTGGAGATCACAGCAGATCTTTGATGAGATAAAACCAGAGCTCCCAGCAGAGGAGGCAGAGGAAATAGACGAGTTCTATGAAGACCTCTGGGATGCATACGACAAGCGCGCAGACCCACAACAGGTTACCACAATAGCAAATGGCATCATCAAAGAAATTGAAGGGGTGTTAGGTGAGGAAAGTGAAAAAGAGAAGGATCTTCTTGTTTATGTCGAGAACATAAGGGAGATACTTGCGGAAGTAAAGACAGAGTACGCAAAGGGTAACACAGACAATGCAATAAGCCTTGCAACAAAGGCATATCTGGATAATTACGAGTTTCTTGAAGCGCCCCTTGCCGATGCAGGTCAAGGTGAGCTGATGGAAGAAGTCGAAGTGATGTTAAGAGAAGAATTGCGTGACTTGATGAAAAACAACGCTCCACAAGAGGAAGTAGATGCAAAGGTAGACCAAATTCTGGCCAAGATGGACACAGTTGCAACAGTTGTTCCCGAATTCGGTCCGACTGCGATCATCATACTAGTTACTGCAATAGTTGGCATCATGGTCTTTGCAAAGAGCAGGAACATCACGCCCCTTGCAAAAGCATAGTCATAAGTATTCTAATACCTGACGCGATGCTGGGCAGAAAATCCTTTTGAGTTCACATAAGATGTATGCTGGGCTTATCAGGAATCATAAAACACCTGCTCACTCCATCAAACATCAGAGACCGTGTCGCAACTGTTAGTATCTTTCAATTGTCATATAACAAAATGTAAACTTGCAATCGATGTTTTTAATCCATAATTGTTCTGGTATAATCAGCTAATAGGTATTTTGGTTTTTATTTTACTCTCGATAAATAATGTTGCACACAATTGAACAAAAAAGAAAAAATCCTCTTATCAGTAATTGGTGTACTTTTGATAACTCTTGGATTAAACTTGCTAGTCGATTTGGGACATTTTGTTGCAAGATCCGAATCTGATTTACAGCTAGAAAAAACACCAACAACAAATGAAATCCCAAAAGCTGAAAGCAAGCCACTGGATTCTATTGCTGCCAAAAACGAGCTGACAATTTTGTTCAATAGAGTCGAAAATTCAGTCGTTCAAATAACAAGTAAGGTTTCAGAGAAAAACCAATTCATAACAATCAACGGCGATCCTCTGGAGAGACAATCCTCCAGACTTGGTTCGGGATTCGTATACGACAGAGAGGGACGCATAATTACAAACAATCACGTAGTGGAGAACGCAAATGACATAACCGTCACGTTTGTTGATGGAAACATATACTCTGTAAAAGTGATTGGTTCTGATAAATTCAATGACATTGCCGTTTTACAAATAACTGATGATTTTTCAGACGAAGACTTGGCTCCATTGTCACTTGGAGATTCCTCTCAACTTGAGGTGGGCCAACAAGTAGTTGCGATTGGCAACCCGTACGGCTTGAGCGACACCATGACAACTGGCATAATAAGTCAAAAGGGAAGACTGCTGCCGACTCAAGAATCGGGATTTTCGATTGCTAACGTGATACAGACGGATGCAGCAATAAATCCCGGCAATTCTGGTGGGCCATTGCTGAATATGGAGGGAGAGGTAATCGGGATAAACACCGCCATCCAGTCAATGACTGGTGAATTTTCAGGAATCGGATTTGCTGTTCCATCAAACACTGTAAAAAAAGTAGTTCCGGAATTGATTAAAAATGGCAAGTATTCACACCCATGGCTTGGAATTGCAGGAACTAACATGACTCCTGACATATCAAAAGGCCTTGGAGTGTCAAAGAACTACAAGGGCATATTTGTTTCCAAGGTGATCAGGGATGGACCAGCTGATAAGGCAGGAATTTTTGAGGCAACATTTAATGCGAATGGGGAGGCAAAAAGCGGCGACATCATAATTTCAATCGATGGTAGATCCGTGAGAGGAATGGATGATTTGATTCTTTACATATCTGACAATAAGGAAATAGGTGACAAGGTACGGCTTACAATTAACAGAAACAACGAGATAATAGACGTATACGTCATGCTACAAGAGCGACCTGCAAATTAATCCTGCAATATGACCCCATGGAGTTTGATTGTAAAATCTGCAATAATTGTCGGAATTTTGTTATTTGCGAAGCTATTTTTGATTGACTTTTTTGAGTTTGACGTCATATCGGTCAATCCAGTGGTAACCGCCATTGTGGCTGGTGTGATCTTCACAATTGCAATCATTTTCACAGGCACGTTGTCGGATTATAAGGAAAGTGAAAAAATACCCGCAGATCTTGCCGCATCTCTAAAGTCACTTTACAAAGACAGCCTAATCATCAGCAATGATAATAATGGCATACAGAAACATGTGAAGATGCTCGTGAGCATAATTAATTCAAATTTTGCAGGCAAGAACTCTTGGAAGACAAGTGATGTCAACAGGGCCATAGACGCAATAGATGAAGATGTGCGAAAATTGGTGGAAAAAGGTCTCCCACCACAATGGGCGATAAAGCTCAGAAATGACCTTTCCAATATCGAAAGAACATCAAACCGTATAGAAACCATAATTGAAACCTCGTTTATGCCGGCAGCCTACACAATAGCACAGATAGCAATCAGTCTGGCGATAGGGACACTCTTGTTTGTCGGCCTAGACCCATACTACGAGGGTATCGCGCTGTTTGGTGGTGTCTCGTTCTTGCTGATCAGCTTGTTGCTTTTGATTAAGGACATGGACAACCCGTTCGCAGGCGATGCCCACGTTGATCTGAAAATTCTTTACAAGCTGGAAAAATATCTAGAAACAAAATAACAGGCGTTAAGGATTATTCGATCAGCGAATCCAAATCTCTTTTGTCTCGCACACTTTTGATAAACAACAATGATGTAGCTACAATCCCGGCGGTAAGAAACGGTGCGGTAATCTCAGAGTACCTAAACTGCTGAAGACTTTGTTTTGGCGCAACACCAAACGAAGGAGCCTCAGATATCACAACACTCCCCAATTTACCACCTTGTTTTCCGGCTCCTCTTTGCTCTACAAACCAGATATCGCCAGAATCATCAGCTGTTAGAAATTGGGTAAACGTCCCACTTGATGGTATGTCGAGCTCAACAAAGTCTTCCTTGTACAGATCATAGACACCAAGTTTGTCTATGGTATGCTGTGCAATCCAGATGTTGTTGTATTTGTCTTCTACAAGACCAAATGGAAGGGAGTTTGGATCAGAGACCGGGATTCGTTCAAACGTTTCAAAAACTGGATTAAACTTTACGATGCTTAGGCCTGTATGCTCGGATATCCAAAGATTTTGTTCCTTATCCATATACAAAGTGAATGGCTCTTTTAACGGCTGTTCTGGTGCAAATTCTCTTATTTTCCCAGACTGTGGTTCTATCATGCCAATTTTGCCTCCCTGAGATTCGGCAAACCATATGTTCCCGTTCTGATCCCGTTTTAGGGCTACCGGACCAGCCGGGTTTGTAGGGATCTCATACTCTTGGAATTGTTCAGAGTTTGGATTGTATTTTAAAAGGGAGTTCCGATCCACCAGCGCAACCCATATGTTTCCTTCCAGATCTGTTTCCAGCGCAATTGGGATTGTTTTAAAGGGCATGGGAATGATCCTGAATTGCTCAGTTTCTGGAACAAAGTATCCTATTTTGCTTTCCGGCGAGTCTGTAAACCAGACCCTCCCACCATCATCTATTTTCAGAAAGACCGATGTTTTGCCTTCAAACTCGTATGATCTGAACTGCTTGTCACTAAGAGAAAATTTCCACAATCGCGGCTTTGAGGTATCACTGATCCATAGGGTGTCTTTTCCATCAAACACCGGATAGAGCGGCGCAGTACCATTTACAGGAAATGTATATTCTGTCACATCAAAATTTAGTTGAGTCAGCCACGGCTTTGCAAAAACAGAAAAGCTAGCTCCTTGATTCGTGCCCTCGGTTCGTATTGCCTCCACCTCAACGTTCCACATTCCAGAGAATCCAAAGGTAAGTTCGCCTTCATATTTTGTTGAATCGTCAGTTTTTATCATTGCGATCTCTATTGGGGCTATGTTCTTTTGCGGATTGGAAACCTTGACTTTGAGATCCTCAAGACCATTCAAGGGGTTACCATCAATGCCAAGTACTGAGACATTTATTGTGTTAGCACCGCTTGTGAGTGGTTGTATGTTTATCTCGAACATGACATCCTCTGCAAATTCTGTTGTTCTGAAAACATAGTCGTTCTGCTGAGCCGTAGCTTGCTGAATTTGACTGGTGGGAAGCGAGGTGTTTGTCAAAAGGGCTACAGTGCCCAAAAGCAGCATGCCAAGAACAACTTCGATTCTTAATGACTTGTGTAGTTTTTTGTGAACTGCGATGTCCCTACTTTGCAGGTTTTTTTGCGCTGTTCTTTGAATTTTGAATTGGTTATAGAAGCCAAGCCCTGCCATAGCAGCACCAATTGCAATTTTTGCGATTATGAGAAAGCCATACTGAGATTGAGAAAGCAGTGCAACATCATCCTCTAAAAACCAGAGCAAAGTAGGGCCTGTAACTATGAGGATTCCAAGACCAATGAGGATCATTGAAGAGAATTTAGGTATCGTAATGAGGGCAAGCAGCTCTTTTTTGTCTCCCTGTAGGGTAGAAAATACAGGCATCAAAACAAATACAAAAAAGATAACTCCTCCAATCCAAATTGACGCAAGGAGGTTATGCACATAGTCTATTGCGATTGCCAAAGTCTGCTCAGATGCCGCACCGTGGCCTATCACAGAGGTTGTTCCTATTAGCGCAAGGGATAGGCCCAACAGCAAAACCTGTTTTTTGAACGATATTTCGGACCTACTCTCAAATAGAAACCATACGCCAAGCAAAACCACAGTTAACGCCATTCTGATAATCCATACTGATCCGAATGATGTCTGTATCACATCGATTGCAGGCGCGCCGAGCCGTATTGTCTGTATGACCAACATCAGGACGTTTGATGCAAAAACAAGGAACAACCCTACTCCTGTTACCGAAGAAAACTTGCCATGATAGAGTTTTTGTACTAAAATATTCTCATTAATGATATTTTTTCTTTGTATCGTCTTCCATATCAATAGTGATGAGATCACAGATCCAAGCACTATGACCTGACCAACTAGTCCTGGAAACCGCGCTCCGGCTTCCGGAAAATAAATGGCTTCGGTAGTTTGTGGCTGTCCATTGGTAGGCAGACTCACCTCTCCGACGCCAAACACAAAAGAATAGGGCACCAAGTGACCGTCAACTTTTGATAGAACCTGAGTTGATACTGTGTAGATACCTGGCTGCAGCTGCGGGGTTGTAACCACCAGTGCCGTATCGTCTTTAAAATAATTCGTATCTTTGTTGTCTACCTGCTCGCCATTGCTATCGAAAACCTTGATGTAGCTGTAATCCAACTCCACGGATTCCGAAAAATATATGATCACTTTGTTTGCCGTTGGTACATTTGATGATTGAACCGGATTAGAATCAACTATGAGTGGATGTGCATATGCATTTTGAACTATTGCAACAGAAATTAAAAAAACAAACAACAGAATTCTTTTCATTGGTATTGGTTGACCAATTCTTAATTTAAACAATCCATAATGTTTTATCATTGTACCAGTTTCCATAAGGATAATAATGTCACAGCGAATAGCGACAGCATGAGGATGATTTTTACAGTTTTTCTTGTAATGGTTTCTCTGATGACGTGGTTTGTTCCCGTATTTGCACACAAGACAATCACAGTTGAGCAATACGAAATTGAGGTGGGGTGGAGAGACGAACCACCGCTTGTTGGACAGCAAAATGCTGTATTTTTCTCAGTAACAGTGGATGAAGGAAATGGCGTCAAGTCTGGAGTAACAAATGCGTTCAAAAACTTGGAAGCCGAAGTCAAATCCGGGAGTCTGACTAAACAGCTGGACATATTATCTGACATCAAAATAGGAAACTATTACTCAAAAATAATTCCAACACAAACAGGTTCGCTGACAATAGTACTAAAAGGCACTCTTGAAGGAATTCCGGTAAACGAGCAAGTCACCATAGAGGATGTCGAGAGCATTGATCTTCTCGCATTTCCGCCATCTGGCTCCTCATCTGGCCAAGACACGGCTGCAATAAAAAACGCCTTGTCTGTCTTACAAAGAGACATGGCAGATGTCAAAGCAAAGATTGGAAATGTACAAGCACCTGCAAACATTGATCTTTCTAGAACATATGACTCGGGTGTTTTTGGAATTGCCATAGGCACAGCGGGCGTTATTCTTGCTGTCATTTCTATGCTAAAAAGAAAGTAGGATTCTAAAGTCTTGGAATTACTTTAGATTTTGCTGTTACTGCAACGATGCTTACTATCGAAGCTGCAAGAACCATAGCTGCGACTTGGCCAAATTCCGGAACGACTTGCACTTTGATTACGTCTCCCTTTGGACCTGTCCACCCTGCTTCTTCACCCTCTAGTCCTAATCCAAGTATTGTCACTTGGACGTCGACTGGGCTGTCAGAACTTAGTGCAGCTGTTGTGAATTCATCCATCCCACTCATGGTGTGCCATCCTGCTTCATTGAGGACTTCGACGCCATCCTGTGCTGCACTGATGTCGTAATTGACGTGTTCAATCGGAGTTGCGTCGGTTCCTTCGAACTCGACTATTAGGGCAAGTTCTTCACCAGTTGTCGGTTTCCCAGATCCCACTTTTACCAGTATTGATCCGTCGGATGATGTGGCAGTTGCATAGCTTTCACTTTCTTCATGTTCCTCGGTTTCTTCGGCTTCTGCACCTGCTTCCTGAACTATGACAGATCCTGTCATCCATGGGTGCACCACACAAAAGTACGGAAACTCGCCTGTTTCCTCAAATTTTTGTGAGAATGTTTTTCCTGCCATGAAAAGGCTGCTGTCAAATTTCCCATCTGGGCCGCCATCCAAGGTTCCGCTTGTTACAGTGTGGCCTGCAGTGTCGTCATTTGACCACGTTACCTCGCCGCCAACGTCTACTGTTACTTCGGCTGGAACGAAGCATTCGTTGGTTGTCTCGCAGCCTGGCGAGGATGCGCCTGCAGGAATGCTCACTTCAACCTTTGCATGATCTGCAAAAGCAGATGGAATTGCCACCATCAACGCGAATGTGGTCAGAATTGAGCAGACAATTAGCTTGTTCATTGCCATGCATCTCTACAAGTAGGATAAAAATTCTGATTGTTCTGGTACAAACACAAAACAGTTTTGTTTATTTTCACTGGATTCTTTCGAATTTTATCTTTGGTTGCATGCCTGCTGACTCTATCATAAAGGCTTCAACAAAGGCAGCTGCTAACAGCAATCCTGCCGCCATGCCGATTTCGATAATGGTAAATTTCACATCCTGTTTAGTCAATGTCTTTTTCATGATTTTTATAATCAAAAGAAAACTCCGTGACATTCCAATGGAATATGCAACTATTTCCATGGCTCCAAATGGGGTGATGAGAACGGTAAATGGAGGTATTTGAGCCAGCGTTGGTTCATTTACAAAAAAAGCGGCTATTGCTAGTCCAGTTGAGAATGCAGCAAAGATCCCCCACCCCACACCCAATCCTGGTAGAAACATCGGTAGAGCAATCTTTACATTGTGAAAAAAAATCCCGAGGGCAAAATTTCCATCTTTCAGACCGTCTACCAATTTGTTAAATTTTTCAACATAATCTGCAGCATCCTTGGCATCAGGTCTTATTTCAGAGCCGATCAGAAAACTAACGGCTGAGACTCCCATAAAAATAAGAAAAAACAAAATTCTTTTTCGCATGTGTGCCAGCATCAGTTAGCTTTTTTCAGCTTCTTAAAAAATGACCATCTTTTCTTCTTTGGTCTTGATTCATCTGAATTTATATCAGATTCTTCCATGGTTTGTTTGATCTTATTGCTGATTTAACCAAACTGGTAGATATTTAGAATTGTACCACTTTTTTTATAAACCCAAGTGAAACTAGTACCAATAGCGCATTGTATTATACACCGTTATTGGGTAATCTAAATATTAAAAACTGAAAACGCCATGGCTTGCAGAGATATTTGTCAAAGATATAGAGCATTAAAGCCAGTGGGGGTGGGCAGGTATGCGTCAGGCCAGAAAAGATGCAAATTCTGTCAAATATTTGTAAATTGGGATGGCAGACATTGCCCATGCTGTGGTTACAAACTACGTGTTCATCCAAGAAACTCTGTCTACAATCAAATAATGAGAAAGAAATTCAGAAGAATAAGGTAGATCATAAAAAAACTAGCGCTTTTTCTTTAATGTCCATATTACCCCTATTGCTAAAATCCCAGGTGCCGCAAGTATCACCCATAAGCTGGTCTGGTATATGTATGGCTCACCCTTGTTTTTCGATATTATTGCATCTGCCTGTGCCTCCGAGTCCCCCTCATATACGATCGTACTAAACTCTGAGATGCTGAACTTGTCTCCCCCTACGTTCTCAAATCGTATTTTTACGGGACCTGGTTCTGTGAAAACAAAATACTTCAAATCGCTTCCATTTTCCGAAAAGCCATTAGACTGGTGAATTACTTTTCCGTTTTGAATAATGACAAAGTCATACGTTACATAATGGAGTTTGTTAACACCTGTCTTATCAAAAAAATCAAGCGTAAACAATACTTGTTCTCCAGTTTTAAGGACAGGTGGATCCCAATAAAGCCCATTGTGATATTTTCTATCAGAGCTTATCGTCATGACTGGTAATGTAACTCGATTTCCTTCACCATCCTGAGAATAGTCAGGTATCCCTTGAACTACAACAATACCATACATCCAAGGATGAATTGAGCAGAAATAAGGAAACGTTCCATATTCTGTAAAGGTGTATGACCAGCTTTCGTCCATTCCAAACAAACCACTATCGAACTTTCCGTCTGGTTTTCCACGTTCGCCTGAAATCCCTGCCCTCCCCGTCGACTCACCGCTTGTCACAGAGTGTTTTTCCTGATCTTGATTCGTCCATGTAACTATGTCATTTAAGGAGATTACAAGCTTGGTTGGTAAATACCACTGATCTGATAAAAGGTCCTTTTTGAACTGCGGATCAAACGATGGGTTACCCGCTCCTTTTGGGATTACGACATCGTAGGATTCTGCCGCAGCGTATGAAGACCCAATCAAGCTTGTAATGATTACAAGAAAAAAAGCTACAGTTAGAATGCTCACAAATACAATTAGCTAAAATTCTATATTAATGATAGTTGTATTAGCTAATCGTACCAGTATCCTTAACTACATAAATCAATGACGCATTATCAGAGCGAGATTAACCATCATGTGGCTCCTGTCTTCATTACTCGCTCTTTTTTTTCCTAAATTAATTCCGATTGCGTTTTTTACATTTTTAGTCATTTTAGTTTCAACTACGCCTTATGCAAGTGCACACTCGCTTTTGAATTCAGCAGAATCCACCATCGGAGACAACAGGATTCAGATTGCAACAGACCCGGAAATTCCTGCTACCAACCAGACAGCCAAGATCCTGATGCATGTCACAGATCTTGATTTGAAGGATGTTAAGAGTTTCAAAGTAGGAATAAGAATATTCTTTGATGGCAAGCAGGTAGACGGCATACCTCCACAAACAATTGAGGGAGGGTACTGGGAATTTGACTACGCTTTCAAAAGGGCGGGAAATCACATCTTTAGGGTGGATCTGTATGATTCTGATGGCAGGATAATCACACACACGTTCAACATGAGCACACAAAACCCATTTGGTTACATCTTCTTTTATGTTATAATGTCTGGCGCAGTCGGACTTGCAGTTCTGGTCAGCTATATCTACCTCCCAAAAAAACTCAGGCTGTCAAGACCCAAGGCCGAATAATTAAAAGGGTTTTCTTTCAGATTTTACTAAATTACAGTTAGTTTTCTACTAGTCGGATATGTTGCTTTTACCTCAGAATTTGTATGCTTTACACCCTCTTATTTTACAATCATACCAGTTCCTTTAAAAGTGCAAATTGAGAAAAAAGATCGATGCAAAGGGTACTTGACCATAGGACAAAATCAAAGTTACTTGTCATATCGTTTTTGTTAGTAGGGCTGTCCTCTCTGCCGTTTGCCTATCCACACGTTTTTGTTGGACATGGAGTTTATTTTGCCATACATGCTGCAAGCATAGCAATTGGAACCTTCCTTTCACTTGTGGGGTTTTTCACGTATAGGGAGTTTCAGACCACAAAACTATTTTTGGTAATGTGCGCCTTTTTAGCAATAACCATCGGTGAAACATTTTCATTTATCAACAGCATGATAATACCTTTCATTCCGTCCAGTTTTGGGATGGATTCGCTGATATCACATGGCTTAATACTATTGATGCTCGCATTCTTTGCGTTGGGAATATTCAGGTCGAACTAGATGAAATACATTAGCTACTACCACAACCCTAGAGTATCGAATCTACTGCGTATTATTTCAGAATCTCCAGGACTTACCTTTACTGAGATTATGCGGCGTTCCGGTCTTGCAAACGGAGTCCTAAGTCACTATCTTGGCAACATGGAAAAACGTGCCATGGTAAGGTCAAAGAAAGGCAGAAAAATGACATGGTACTTTTTACCACACGACCCCATCGAAGAAGACTCGATAATAATCAGTCTTCGTAAAGAAACCAGCAAAAACATCTTAACGTTTCTTTTAACAAAAAAACAGGCAACATTTGTTGAGGTAACAAGGGCTGCAAAAAAATCACCACCTGTAGTTTCAATAACTCTTTCACAATTGCAAGACCTTGGTCTTATCAAGGTGACCAACGGCTTTGTAAAAAAGTATGAGGTTGCAAATCCCGATACCATCATGAGGCTAAGTGAGAAGATAGACTCAACAATGTTTGAGAAAATCAAGGACAGATTCGAAGATACATTCTCATACTTTTAGAAAATTGAAGGTTACACTAACAATATTATTTGCGTTAATTTTTGCAGTGCCGTTTGTAACCACTGTGTTCGGACACGGTCTTGGCGGTGAGTCTCTCCCCATCTCGTTAGGCAATAGAAACGCAACCCTTTTTGTGAGCGTCCAACCATCTGTTTTTGATCCAGGCAACAATGAAAGTTACTTGTCCTTCAAACTATCTGATGCAAGAACGGATGCAGTAATTGAGCATGTCACATATCTGATTGAGCTGTCAAGAAACGGCAAGCAAATTTTCAGAGAAACCTTTCACGACGATCAAGGGAACCTCAACATACGGGTGGTCTCAAATGACTCAGAAAACATCAAAATCGACGGCGACAAGGAACAGACAAGCGGTGGGTGGACAAGAAAACTGTTTTCTCCTCTAAGCATCGAGGGACCGATATTTACTACTGGAGGCCTCTACAAGTTTCGCACAGAAATACTGACCGTCGATGCCGATAGCAACATGCTTTCCCAGAGGCCGACAGTTGAGGGGGCCATAAGCATTGCAGAAAAGACAACTCACCCGATAACAGGTGGGGATAGAAAAAACTATGATATTAGCATAACGTCGTACTACGACACCACTGACAATTTCAAGTTTGACCCACAAAACCGCACGATATCATTTGAAATGCCCTTTGATTGGAGTGAGAAGAACGTCAAGCAAACGACGATAATCCACGAGGAGATCCACATACCAAAGACATACGCAGAGATGCTTGTAACAAAGTACGACGGCTTTGTAAACGGAGTTCCTCTTGCAGAGTCTTCTGTGACAATAGATGATTATTCAGAAGACAGCAGGATAGTTCATCTCGTACTAAACCAGCAGGACCTTGCATCGTCTGCTCAAAAGTCCAAAGACAGCTCGAAGATGATTTTCACCGTTATGCCAAGCAAAACAGAAGATCTTCCGCTAAAGGCATTTACACACAACGCCGTCTTGCAGCTGGGGCTTTCCTGGGAACCGATACCAATACAGGCCCAATCCAAAACTCGATTTTACATGGACTTTAGCAAGTATTACGCACCAAAGATCCAGGAAAGTGTAAGCTATGATTTTGTCATAAAACAGGATGATACTGAGATATTCAGAAAATCTCTGGCTGGTACCACAAATGCACCGCCACAAACAAACTATGTGGATTTTGAGTTTTCTGAACAAAATGTCGGCACTGCAATTATATCGATTGAAAATATTGATGGAAACGAGCTTTCAGCTGTAGATTTTGTTATGGTAGTAAAACCAAAATCCGAACCAAAACAGAACTTTCCTATTAGGATCCCAAGTATGATAAAAGACGATACTGGCAATACTGTACAAGGAAGATACAACGTAGACCTGACGTGGATCCCCAATATGCTGGGAGTCGGCGACGCCGAATTCATAATAACAATTTATGATAAGGCAAGCGGTTTTCCGATTCGTCAGGCTGAATATGACTTTGTTTTGTTAAAAGATAACAATGAGATTTACCGAAAATCAGGATTTGCACAGGCAGGAGGAAGTTTTGAGAACGTTAGGTTTTTTGAAGAATATGTTGGACCGTTAACTCTAAGGATAGAAAACATTGATCAAAGCGATGAGTTTGTTGAAATCCCAATCATGGTAACGCCAGAGTTTCCAGTAGTATTTCTTGTCTTGATTGTTGCATTAGTCCCCCTCGTCTTTGCTTCCCGCATGCTTTATGGCAGCTATAAGTATTAATACATCACATCATTACTTGATGATATGTTAATGCAATTAGAAAAGCTCAAGCTCAAGGCAAAACTTTTCAGGGGGTTGGGTGATTCCACAAGACTGGCAATTCTGGAACTACTGCGGAAGGACGAAAAGACAACGTCACAGATAGTTGAAGCCACCGGCCAAAGCCAATCAAACGTGTCTAATCACCTTGCCTGCCTTCTGGAGTGTGGGCTGGTGAAAAACAGACGGGATGGAAAAAACATCTTTTACAGCATAAGCGACAGGAAGGTCTCAAAGGTTCTTGAAGAAAGCGACAACATCTTGTCAGATGTCGCCGACAGGATATACGCATGTGTCCATTATAACGAAAAATCATAGGGTTGTCATTTATGACAGAACTAGAATGTGTTTGCTGCGCCACTGAGACAAAAGATGAAGGCGCTCCTAAAAATTCAAAGTATCTTATTTCAATTGGGCTTGCCCTCACCATAACAATAGTGGTTCTTGAGACGTTTTTTGATTCGCCAGAAATTGATTTGATTCTTTTGGGACTGGCAACTCCAATTCAAGTGATTTTAGGCAAACCGTTCTACGTGAGATTTTATCACACCGTAAAGCACAGAGCCGGATTTACAGTAGATACACTGGTTGTCCTAAGCACGACAGTAGCTTATGCTTACAGTGTATTGTCCACTCTGGTTGGAACGCACACAACTTTCTTTGAGGCATCAGCATCAGTTCTTACCATATTTTTCATTGGCGAATACGTCGAAGCAAGAATAAGAAAGTCAACATCCGGCTCCATTAGAAGCCTTTTGGAGCTGAAACCAAAAAATGCAACGATACTAAAGAATAACTCTGAGGAGATAATTCAGGTCGACCAAATTCAGGTCGGCGACATCATTGTTGTAAAACCGGGAGAAAAGATTGCAACAGACGGCATGGTTGTGTACGGTGAGTCATCGGTTGACGAATCGATGATCACAGGGGAGTCTCTGCCTGTTGACAAGGTGATAGGCGACAAGGTAATTGGTGGAACTATCAACAAAAACGGCTACATACGATTTAGGGCAACCAATGTTGGGAGCCACACGGTTCTTGCTAGTATAATAGGGATGGTAGAGCGTGCAAGGACATCAAAGTCACACATACAGAGAGTCGCAGACAGGGCAGTCAGACATTTCATTCCGATCCTTTTTGCAATCGCAATAGCATCGTCTCTTTTCTGGCTATTCAGTCTCCAGTCCATACCTTTTGCTCTGACTGTCTTTGCTACGGTTTTGGTTGTAGCATGTCCCTGTGCCTTGGGAATAGCTACACCCATGGTCGTGTCCCTTGGTATCGACAAGGCTGCAAGGCATGGTGTTTTGATAAAGGGGGGAGAATATCTTGAGAAGCTGGCAACCGTAGAAACAATAATCTTTGACAAGACTGGCACCCTGACTCAGGGAAATCTACAGGTTACAGATGTAATCCCAAGCAACGGATATGATGTGACTTCGGTTTTACAGGTGGCCGCCTCAGCCGAACTAAAATCAGAGCACCCTATTTCCAAGGCAATAGTTACAAAGGCATCATCTCTTGACATCAAGCCGCTTGAGATTGCAAGCTTTGAGGCACTGACTGGACATGGGATCTTGGCACTGTGTGAACAAAAACAGATCTTCGTAGGAAGGCCAAAAACAAAAATTGAAACAATCCCACAAGACCAACTTATGACAATATCCGATCTTGAATCTGAAGGAAAGACAGTTGTCATAGTGTGCAGCGACGATAAACTAATTGGTCTTGTTGCATTAGCAGACACTCCCAGAGAAAACGCAAAACATATTGTCGATGATTTGAAGAAAATGGGAAAAGATGTCATAATGATTAGCGGAGACAATCAGCAAACTGCAAACGCCGTTGCAAGACAGATCGGAATCGAACACGTCTTGGCCCAAGTGCTGCCAGAGCAAAAAGCGCTACAAGTCAAAAGACTGCAAGAGGAAGGAAAGAAAGTCGCAATGGTAGGAGATGGCATAAACGACGCACCCGCTCTAACGCAGGCGGATGTGGGCATTGCAATAGGTTCTGGAACAGATGTAGCCATAGCCGCCGGGCATGTCATAATAATGAAGAGTGATCTTCACGACGTAGTCTACGCAATTAAATTGGCAAAACACTCGTTTGCAAAAATAAAGCAAAACCTAACGATCTCGTTTACATACAATGCCATAACGATCCCAATTGCTGCAGGCATATTGTACGGAATAACAAACTCCTTGATTCTTTCACCTGCACTTGCAGCGCTGGGCTGGATAGTAAGTGATTCATCAGTATTTGGAAATTCCTTACTTGTCAGAAGGTTCGCATTACTGCATTAAGGCCGAAGCAAGCAACTGCTCAGTTCAGATCGAAAATGAATACAAATTGTTAATTCTTCAAAGTTAGCAAAAGCTAATAAATTTAGCCTAGGCTAACTCTTAAATAAACAGAGAACGATAAGACAGGCATATTGCATGCTATTCAAAAAATGATACTTGGTATGGTGATCACGACGGTTCTTGCCGCACTTTACTTTGTTTACCCAAATTCGTCTGGCGCAAGTTATGAAAAAACATTCATCTCGCACAATGGTGCGGTTGTTAAGACTAGTGGAGAAGTATTGGATCCAATATATTCCGCACAAACGGTTGAATTTGATCCTGACAAATATCTGCGAGAATTTAACTATGGCCGTATCTCAAAGCTAGAAAATGGAACCACGGTTAGAGAATTTACGATAATAGCGGAAGACAACAAGATAATGGAGATATCGCCAGGCGTCTTTTATAACGTTTGGACATTCAACGGAACCGTTCCAGGACCCACAATAAGGGCAACGGAGGGTGATATCGTGCGTGTCAAATTCATCAATAACGGATCGAAATCACACACGATGCACTTTCATGGGATACATCCGGCAAATATGGACGGTGTGTTTGAAACGGTGGGACCGGGAGGAGGGCAGTTCACCTACGAGTTCATTGCAGGCCCTGTTGGGGTTCACCCATACCATTGTCATGTGATGCCACTTGAGGAACACATCTCGCATGGTCTCTATGGAGTTTACATTGTAGATCCAAAAGAACCAAGACCAAAGGCAGATGAGATGGTAATGGTACTAAACGGCTTTGATACTGACTTTGACACTGAAAACAACTTTTACGCCGCAAACACAATTCCGTTTTATTATCAGCACCATCCAATACAAATAAACGCAAACGAGCTGATCCGAGTCTACGTTGTTAACATGGTGGAATTTGATCCGATAAACAATTTCCACCTTCACGGAAATCTATATGATTATTACCCAACAGGAACGTACAGAATACCATCAACATACACAGATATGATTACTCTCTCACAAACAGAGCGAGGGATAATGGAATTCAACTATACGTATCCTGGCAAATACCTTTTCCATGCCCACAAGACAGAGTTTGCGGAAAAGGGATGGGTTGGTCTTTTTGCTGTCAATGGATAGAATAATTTAGTATACTAGTGGAACATCATAAGAAAAGATTATTCCAAATATGTTATATCTTATTTATTTTTTAATTCTGCTAATTCTGGAAGGGCCAATGCAAAGTGCACATGAACACAGCACTCTTCTTCGTCGACATCGCACCAGAATTTGTTATCGCGATAGATGATCTCTACAAGCCTTTGTATCTTTTCATCTCTTAAAATGACACTGCTCTCATTAACCGCAATCTTGCTAAGAAATGGTGCATAATTTTTCAAAAATTCGTCCTTTTCTAAGACCATTAGTAATTTCTCGCTGATCCACTGCGTCAGACTCTTGTCTGTTTTTTCTTTCTTGTAGATCTTGGCAAGGCGATCGTAGATCTCAGCAGTTACAGTGAGGTTATGTCTTTTTGGTTGAACCAATATGTAGTAAAGTGTAGGACATGATTATAAGTCTTAGGTTTTACGAAGGAAAATGTGTATTTTACAAATATCCTTATTAAGAAAAGGGCTTATTATGTAGGTATTGACTACATTATTTAGTAAAAATATATCAATCGTGTGGATTTCTGCAAGAATCCGGGGTACTTTTGGGGAAGAGAGTGCCTTAGTCAATTCTGTACATCCATCTGAGACCAAAAGAGGGGAGGCTAAATTATGAGGATGTCAAGCAACAGAAATTCTATATGTAGAGAATGCAAAAAAGAGTGGAGGGTTGGAGACCAGATTCATTACGACCCAGACACTAGGGCTACCTGCGTTGATGAAAAATGCTTTGAAAGTCAAGTAAGAAAAAGAGTTGAGGAAAGAAATGGGCACAATTCACATACCGCAAGCAATGAGAACAAGACGAACTTGCCAAACGAATTCAAGCTTGAAAACGAAGATGAATTTCGAAACAAAATCCGTGAGAGGCTAGCTAAATACAAAATCATACTGGAGGAATCAGAAAAATTTCTAGACAATCACTGTAAAGATGACAATAACAAAGCCAGTGTAAAAACATCAGTTGAGCTGATTTTGAGGGATTTACTATGATGATGAGTGGGGAATTATCAATAAAACAAAACAGAATCAATGGAATTTCCGTTCCTTCAATCGCATGTCTTCACAAAAAGGATGACAATATAGTAACAGAAAACCATGAAATTGTCTGTAAAAGATGTGGCGTTGTGCTTGGAACAGACAACTCGCAAGAAATTGCTACTGAAAGTACGCTCAATCTTTTTCACGAGATTGAGCCAGGAACAAAACCAGTCAAGATTGACTGCACAAAGAGAACGCATGAGCACAGGTCAGACATTTCACTTTTTTCAAATGCTTGTGATAAGCTTGATCTTCCACGATACTGCTACTTAGAAGCATGGAATACATACACAAAGCTGAGAAACAATACGACGTACTCTAAGGCGGATATTGCAAGCTTTGCATTATTTACTGCCTCTCGGAGGTATTCTATTCCAAAAAGCGAAAAAGAGATTCAAGATGCGATAAGGATGGCCTTTAGAGTCAAGCGGGTGCCCACAATGCTCAAGGTATTTTCTAGGGTGAAGCTGACCGCAGAAAATCTAGGCATAAACTACAAAGATGAAAAAAAGTCCGAATCCTACTACCTTAACCTGTATCTGGCAAAAGAGCAGCAAAAACTAGGCTCAAAGATAGACTTTGACCTGGTTCGAAAAAGGGCAAGGGTCCTGTTTGAGGCTATGAGCGGAACAAACGAGTCCAAGGCCCGCAAGGCGGTTCAAATTGCCATGGGCAGGTGCGGAGGCAGTTTTCTTTGAGTGAGATGGGCTTTGAAAAAGACGACCTAATCCCACTTGCAGGATTAAAGGAGTGTCCGGTCAGAATAACCCTCCACACCGATCTCCAAATAGAGATGATAAAAAAGACTGTAAGAGCAGACCCTGATAGCATTCCGCCAATAGATGTTGCAGAGCTGGCCGATGAAAAAACCCTGATTATAGTCGATGGCCACGAAAGGGTCGAGGCAATCAAGTCTTTTGGAATTGACAAGATACGAGCAAAACTTCACAATGTGCAAAACATGACAGAGGCAGTAATTTTGCATGTGAGATTGAATCTGAGAAACCAGATAAATCCCCTAAAATTTTACGATGCATACGAGTTTCTCAAGAATTCTGGCTATGATCCAAAAGATATTCCAAAAAAGCTTTGGCTCAATGAGTCGTATTCAAGGTTATTTAGGATCAGTCTGACAGAAAAGGGACGGGAATTACTTGAAAGATATCTTGATGAGCTTGCATCAAAGTATTCGATAGTGCACCTGCCAGTTTATGTCATCGAAGCGATTGGAAAGATCAGAGACGAGCAAGACCAGGTAGAGGCGGTAAAGATGATGATTCAAATGATCCCATCAAACACTCCAGAATTCAAGCAAAGCTTTCCATCCTTTGATCAGCTAGAGATTGCATTCTCATCATTCAGAAAAGGAGGAAAGGAAAGAGAGCCTGTCATATTTTCATTAAAGGATGACAAGCCGTCTGCAAACAAATCCTCCGTCTCAAAAAAGGATCAAGACGAACAAGTTACGATGGTCCACTCCAAAGAAGAGATTGACGAGGCAAAGGAGATAATAAGCAACGTCCCACACCGTGCGCTTCTCAAGTGTCCCCACGGAACAAAATTTCTTGTGGATATGAAGGACCATACCATATCGGAAGTAAAAGAAGACGATACGGTAATTTCAATTGGTGGTGATTCCTCAGAACCTGTCTTTATGATACCCCCAGAGCATGCAAAATTCCTGCAGCTAAATTTTGGCGACCCGGTCTACTTTAAATCATTTAGCACCCACAAACAACTCCAAAAATTTGTCGATAGTCTTGAAGGTCAAAATCAAAGAATCGTAGTAATTGCATCCCAAAAGATTTGACCTTCGCTGAAGATACCAGACTAACAAAAGAAACCGTGCAAAGGCTGCAAGAAATGGTATTTCACAATGAGCACATCAAAAAGTCCTCAATTGCAGCAAAAATCCTTGTTTTGCTATATCCCGACAAGACATACAGCGGCAAGACCATTGAAGATACGCTGAGTCTAAAGGGAATCGGCCAGAAAGGGACCCTGTTCAATCTATTGGGCAGGAAGATGATATCCTCCAAAGGAAGCGGCTACACCAAGCTCTATTTTTTGACCCAGAAAGGAAGATGGTTTGCAATCTGTCATAAGCTGAATCTTAGTTTTCTTGGCCTATGTGCACTTGCTGATGCCTACGGCATGCAGGGCAGGCTAGAAGAAGGCAACTTCGTAGGATTTTACGTGTATCCAAGATTTGCTGAGGTTTTTGAGGGGACCTATTCACAGGAGAATCTGAGGTTTGCCTTTGGGCAGCTAAAGGCAAAAAAACTGGCAACAAGATACTCCAAAAAGTCACTAAGAATAATACCGCATGTCTTTTCAGACCTAAACCGCCATTACCATCAAGATCTTGAAGAACTTCAAAAATGGATTGGGCAAATCCCAGCCAGAAAGGAAGATATCCTGGGGCAGGATCAAAAATTCATTCAAGATCTAAGCAAATCCAAGAGAATCCTCTCAAGATTTTCTTAAGTTCGGCATTCTCATAATCTTCAACAAAATTTTGATGAAGATCATGAGTAAATTCTTTGGTTTTATTGTGATTTCTTTTTAGTCATGTGATAGAAGAGATTCGGGTTGTTATTGCCATCAGTATGTTTGCAGTAGCTGCCTTCTTTGATGTCAAGGAAAGGAAAATTCATGATATTGTATGGCTGGCATTTGGTGGGGCCGGGGCAGTTCTTTATTCATTTGAATTTCCTGACATCATGGATATTGTGAGTATGGCTGTTGGTGTCGGGCTTGCCTTGGCATTTTGGTTTTTTAGGCTGTATGCTGGCGCCGATGCCTTTGCACTAATTTCGCTGTCTGTTATACTGCCAACATACAATGGGTTTATCATTCCGCTAAGTACGGTTGTAACCGCAACGGCAATTTCGATAATTTATGGGGTCATCTACAATATCGCAGTTAACTCTAAAACATTTCTTTTGAATGATAAAAAAATCTTTGACGAGTTTGATGAGCCAATATACAGAAAGCTTGTTGCATTCTTTTTAATTCATAAAAAATCAAAAAATGAAAAATTTGTCTTTCCTGCAGAAACAACTATATCAACAAGAAGAAAGTTCAGATTCCGTTATGATCCTGACGATGAATTTTCTAAAGATGAGGTGTATGTATCACTTGCAATGCCTCTGACTCTTTTCTTTTTAATTGGAATATTGAGTTTGGTTTTGGCAATAACTTTTCTGGGTCTTTCTTTTGGTATTGATCGGTACTAAAAATAATCCAGCTTAAATCATTTTGAGATTTTTCTTGTGTGGTCTCAATAGGGCTTGACGTGGGAACAGGTTTTGTAAAATGCGTCTCAGATTATGGTTCCGTAATATTTCCATCCCTTTTTGCCT
>FRDC01004964.1_pt1 | contig 41070 bp, 40 predicted proteins | sample 1106171 | NCBI WGS metagenome assembly FRDC01 (sample SAMEA3930566, study PRJEB13176) | freshwater metagenome | biome: Drinking water system; feature: drinking water; material: water | place: Singapore | collected 2014-12-20 | reverse complement strand
GCGGCGACATCTCGCGCAAACGCAAACTTCTGGAGAAGCAGAAGGAAGGCAAGAAGAAGATGCGGCAGTTCGGCAAGGTCGACATCCCGCAGGAAGCCTTCATTGCTGCGCTGAAGGTGGATAGCTGAGGGACCAAACTTAGTTGGTCCCCACGAACTGCAGTACGATCTGGCGCTGATGCGGACGGGCGCGATGCTCGATCAGATAGATCGCCTGCCACGTTCCCAGCGCCATCTCGCCTTCGATCACCGGAATCTGCAGGCTGCATGACGTCAGCATCGTCTTGATGTGGGCGGGCATGTCGTCTGGCCCCTCGGCCTGATGCCACCAGCTTGCTCCTTCAGGCGCGATTTTCTTCAGCGCTGCGATCAGGTCCTTCAGCACGTCCGGATCGGCGTTCTCCTGAATCGTCAGCGACGCCGACGTATGCCGGATGAACACCGTGAGACTGCCGTGCAACGCCTTCACCTCGTCGACGAACGCCCGCACCCGATCGGTAATGTCGATCAGGCTCTCGCCCGGCGTATTCACCGAGATCGTCGCGGTGGCGACGCTGACATTCCGGCTGACGGTGGATTGCATTGAGTTGGCTCCGATTCTCGTGCGACGATATCACGGCTGAGCGGTGAGTAAGCGTAGCCCGGATAAAGCGCAGCGAAATCCGGGGACCATAGCACACTAAAAAATCCCGCATTCCGCTGCGCTTCATGCGGGCTACAGCTTTTGACCCGTCACCCTGAGGTGCGAGCCGCATTTGCGGCGAGCCTCGAAGGCGACGGCCCGAGCGCAGCGGCGTTCATCCTTCGAGGCGCGCAAGTGCGCGCACCTCAGGATGACGCAGAGATGGAGCTACGTCGTCCCAACGCCAACACAAAAGTGACAGCAGCCTTGCTGTTGTGGGCCACTCCCACCTCGACATCGCAGCGGTCAGCCCCGTAAGCTTCGCGCAAGCAAGAACGGCAAGAAAAAAGCGGCAAGAAAGCGGGAAGCGACACCATGCAGGCAATTCAAGCAAAGCAAGACGACAAATACGGCTGGGTTGTCGTCGCCGTCGGCGCGCTGATGACGTGCGTCGCCTTCGGATCGATGTTCTCGCTCGCGGTGTTCCTGCAGCCGATTTCCGAAACGATGGGGTGGTCGCGCGGCGGCGTCTCGGCCGCAGCGACGCTGAATTTCATCTTCATGGCGATTGCCGGATTCGTCTGGGGTTGGGTGTCGGATCGCCACGGCACGCGCATCGTCGTGCTGATCGGCAGCGTGCTGCTCGGCATCGGGCTGATCGGCGCGAGCCAGGCGACCACGCTGCTGCAGTTCCAGATCGTCTTCGGCGTGTTCGTCGGCTCCGCCGCCGGTGCGTTCTACGCGCCGATGATGGCGGCCGCGAGCGCATGGATCGAACAGAACCGCAGCCTCGCGGTGTCGCTCGTCTCCGCCGGCATGGGCGTCGCGCCGCTGACCATCGCGCCCTTCGCCCGCTGGCTCACGACGGCTTATGACTGGCGCTTCGCCATGCTGACGATCGGCATCGGCGCAGCCGCGCTGTTGATCCCCGCATCGCTCCTGGTGCGGCGCGCGCCGCAGCTGGCAACACCCGCATCGCTGACACCCGCGGGCGCAGCGCCGGGAGCGGCGCGGCAGTGGACACCGGCGCAGGCGCTGCGCACACCGCAATTTCTGATTCTCGCGTTCACGCACTTCGCTTGCTGCGCGGCGCACTCGGGGCCGATCTTCCATATGGTCAGTTACGCGATGGTCTGCGGCATCGCGCCGATGGCCGCCGTCAGCGTTTACAGCCTCGCGGGTGTCTCGGGTCTGGGCGGGCGGCTCTTGCTCGGCGCGGCGGCGGACAAGCTTGGCGCGAAGCCGGTGCTGATCGCGGGCCTGTTCGTGCAGGCGCTTGCAATTGCCACCTATCTCGCGGTTGGACAGCTCGGCGAGTTCTACGCGCTGTCGGTTGTGTTCGGCCTCGCCTACGGCGGCGTGATGCCGCTCTACGCCATCCTGGTGCGCGAATATTTCGGGGCGCAAGTCATGGGCTCGGTGTTCGGCGGCGTCGCGGCGCTCGCCAGCCTCGGCATGGCGCTCGGCCCCGTCGCCGGTGGCTGGGTGTTCGATGCGTTCCAGGGCTACAGCTGGCTGCACCTCGGCTCGTTCGCCATCGGCCTTGGCGCGGCACTCATTGCACTGACGTTCCCGTCGGCGGAAAAGCCGACGGCGATGTCGGACGGCGAGATGCAGCGCGCCGCAGCGTAAGTTAGACGCCGGACGTCTTGCGTGCGCCGTAGAGTTTGCCGCGCCAGCCGAGGATGAACCACAGGATCGCCGAGAGCATCCACGCCCCCGCAACAACGTTGGCGATGCGATCGTCCTGCTTCGTGCAGATGTCCTCGAACACACAGCGGGGCGCAATCACACCCAGTGCAGCAAGCGCGACCAGCACGGCGTAAGCCGCAAAGAGCGTCAGCACGATGTAGGCGGCGATCACGAGCAGCCGCCGCCAGCGTGGCGGCATGTTGGAAGCGGTGAGTTCGGTCTGCTCGCTCAGGAACTCGCCCGGCAACGCCTTCGAGGCGTCGCGTATCTGCATGGTCGAATGCGTAAGGAGGTCGTGCACCGCTTGATTGCGCCGCGTAATCGCCATCGCAACGAAGGAGTAGAGGCCGATCACGCTCTTGATGACAAAGCGCGCGACTGCCTTCAGGAAGCTGACATTGCCGCCGGTCGCATCGTCGACGACACGCATATTGGTCATGCGATGACCGATGGTGCCGCCGGTCATCGACACCAGCACGGGTTCGTACAGCAGCACGAACAGGATGACGATAACCCCCAGCACGCGCGAGATATCGTCGTTCCGTAACGACGAGGCGACGATCAGCGCGCTGAACATCACGACCAGCGAGATGGTCCAGTCGATGAACAGCCCGCGTAGACGGCGCGAGAACCGTGCATAGAGCGGAGCGCTCGCTGGATAGGGCAAGGCGACGTCGGCCGAAGTCATGGATGAGCTCCCTGCGGATTGGACGCCGAGCGGCCAACCTAGGTTCGACGCGTATCCTATCCGACCGGGCTACTCCCGCGCCGTTTCGGCGCACGTTAAGGAGCTCATTCCTACTTGACTTTGCAAGTCATTCGCAATTGCATAACGCTGGAAATGGCCGGCTTCAACACGGCTTTCGGGAGGGATCCGATGACTCTGACATACCGCCACGCACTCGGCGCGGCCGTCATCCTGGGGCTCGCGTCGGGAGCGGCGCTCGCCGCCGGCGACCTATCGCGGCAAACTCCGATCGAAGTTACCGTCGACCTCGGCTCGCCGGGCAAGCACGAGTTCGCGCCCAAGCAAATCAAGTTCGAGACCGGCAAGCTCTACAAGCTGATCCTGCGCAACAACAGCAACGATCCGCATTACTTCACCTCGCATGCGTTCTCGGCGATGGTGTGGACACGCAAGGCGCAGGTGACGCAGACGCGCGACGGTAAGAGCGTCACGCTCGCCGAGTTCAAGGGCCCGATGCGCGAGATCGAGGTCTATCCGGGCTACAGCGCCGAATGGTGGCTGGTGCCGGTGGCGGCGGGCCGCGCTACCGATCTGCGCTGCGACATCAAGAGCGCCGACGGCAAGACCCACGCCGATCAGGGCATGACCGGAGAAATCGTCATCGAGTAGCGCTGCGGAATTTGAGTCAGGCGTCGTTGGCCGCGATCGGGCGCATCGCCCGCACCTGCGCGTGCAGCAGCGCCGCGATCTCGCTGTTCGGCCGCGCCTTGCTGAACAGGAAGCCCTGCCCCTCGTGGCAGCCTTCCGCACGCAGGCAGCTCAGTTCGCTCTCGGTCTCGACGCCTTCCGCCGTGATGGTCACGCCAAGGCCGATGCCGAGGCTGATGATCGAGCGCACGATCGCCTGGGCGTCGAGGTTGGCGCCGAGATCCTTCACGAACGAGCGGTCGATCTTGATCTTGTCGAACGGGAAGCTGCGCAGATAGCTCAGCGACGAATAGCCGGTGCCGAAGTCGTCCATCGAGATGCGTACGCCGAGCGCGCGCAAAGCATGCAGCGTCGCCAGCACCTGATCGCTCTTTTCGAGCAGCAGTGTCTCGGTGATTTCGAGTTCGAGGCGCGCCGGCGGCAGGCCGGCCTGGCGCAGCGCATCCATCACGGTGGTGAGCAAATTGCTGGAGCGGAACTGAAGCGGTGACAGGTTAACCGCGATGCGCACGTCATCAGGCCATTTCGCGGCGTCGAGACAGGCGCGGCGCAGCACCAGACTGCCGAGCTGGCCGATCAAGCCGGTTTCCTCGGCGACCGGAATGAATTCCGACGGCGGGATCATGCCGCGTTCGGGATGCGGCCAGCGCACCAGCGCTTCGAAACCGGTGATGCGCCCGCTCTTCAGATCGATCAGTGGCTGATAGTGCGGACACAGCGTCTCGGCTTTAATGGCGGCGCGCAGTTCGGTTTCGATGCGGCGGCGCGACTGCGCCCGCGCGTCCATTTCCGCCTCGAAGAAGGAGAAAGTACCGCGCGCGTCCTGCTTGGCGCGAGAGAGCGCCATGTCGGCGTTCTTCAACAGCCGTTCGGCGTCGGCGCCGTCGCCGGGCGCAATCGCAATGCCGATGCTGGCGCCGATCACGATCGACTGCTCGTCGAAGAGATGCGGCACGCTGATCGCTTCCAGCAGGCGCTTTGCAAAAAGCGCGACATCTTCCGGCCGGCCGCAGCCGACCTGGACAACAGCGAATTCATCGGCGCCAAGGCGGGCGATCGCATCTTCCTCGCGCAGTGACGAGCGCAGCCGCTTGGTGACGCTCTCGAGCAGCTTGTCGCCGATGCCGTGGCCGAGCGTATCGTTGATGGTCTTGAAGTTGTCGAGGTCGACGAACAGCACCGCGAATTTGTCGCCGCTACGGCGGCTGTGCGTGAGCATTTCGTCGATGCGCGAGCGCAGCAGGCTGCGGTTCGGCAGACCGGTCAGGCTGTCATGTTGCGCCATGAAGGCGAGCCTCGCCTCGGCGCGCTTGCGCTCGGTCATGTCGAGCAGCGCCAGCATCACCGCTGGCTGTTCGTCGTAGACGAAGCGGCGCGAGTAGATGGCGAGGTCGATCAGCGAGCCGTCGGCCTTGACGTGCTTCCAGATCCGCACGGTCTGTTCTTCTTCCGGCGTATCGGTCGACCATGGATCGGCGACATCGAACGCCTGCAGATCGCGAACCCGCAACTTCTGGAATTCCTCGCGGGAATAGCCGTAATGCTCGACCGCCGCATCGTTGACGTAGCGAATGTGCCCATCATCCTGCGCGCAGACCATCATCGGAACAGGATTGCCTTCGAACAGCAGGCGGAACGATTCTTCACGCTGCTTCAATTCGGTAATGTCGACGCGCAGGCCGATCACCGATCCGTCGGCGGTCAACCGCTCTTCGATCAGGACGTGACGGCCGTCGGCGAGGGTTTGCTCGTGGCGTTCGCCCGGCCGGTTCAACCGGTCGAGACGTTCCGCAAGCCACTCCTCTTCGCGGCCGATCGCTTCCGGATAATCGCCGCGCGCAATGCCGACGCGGAGCGTGTCCTCGAACCTCGCACCCTCTCTGAACAGGTCGGCGCTGCGCTTGTAGATCTCCGCATACTTTTCGTTCCAGAGGATGTAGCGATGCTCCGGATCAAGAAACACGACGCCCTGCGGCAGGATATCGATGGCGGCGCGCAGCCGCTGGTGTGCAGTGCGCGCGGCCGCGATCGCAGCTTCCGTCTCGGCGCGGCGGCGCACGATCTCACGCAGCTCAGCACCTTGATGCCGAACCGTAGGGGCGCGCTTCAGGCCACGCTTCGACGGCTTCTTTTTCGCCCTGCGCCCGACCATCATCTGCGCATCGCCGGGTTGCCCCCGCTTATTCCGCATTTCCTCGCCCCAACTCGCATCCTGCACGACGGTTGTGCGGTATGTGTCTGAAAAAAACGTATCTTACCGGTTGCAAGCCGCCGGCCGCCGAGAGCAGTTCCTGCCGTAAAAACAGGCGGATGCTGGGAACGCCCGCCACCCGATCCGGCGCTGGCATACAGCAAACCCGCATTTCCTCAGCGTTACCGCACCCGGACACCTGGACGTGCATACGGTTCGGACAACGCTGCTGATTTGTGCGGCGATGTGCTTGATCGCAACGATTTATTGCGGATCACGCGACACGGTTAAGGGCCGGTAAAAATCTCGCCTATGCTACGGTCGGTTCCATGATCTCGCCTCGGAACGGGAGCTGAGCTATAAGCACCGCCATGGTCGCTCGCCCCTTGATTCTGGCTGCTCTTGTCGCAATGACGCCGTTCGCGGCTGCCGCGCAAACCAAGGGCGCGGTCGATCCGAAGCCGCTGCCGCCTCTGGCCAATCCCAACGATCCCGCAACGCCTGCCAAAGAACTGTTTGGCCGCAAAACGGATGCAGCCAAACTCGGTGTCCGCGCGATCGGGTTCTACGCAAAAGGCTGCGTCGCCGGCGCGCAAGCGCTGCCGATCAATGGCAAGACCTGGCAGGTGATGCGGCTGTCGCGCAACCGCAACTGGGGACACCCCGATCTCGTCACTTTGCTGGAGCGGCTCTCGGTGAAAGTCGAGAAGGTCGCCGGCTGGAACGGACTTCTCGTCGGCGACATGTCGCAACCGCGCGGCGGCCCGATGCTGACCGGGCATGCCAGCCACCAAATCGGCCTCGACGCCGACATCTGGCTGACGCCGATGCCGAACCGAACCCTCTCGCGTGAAGAACGCGAAGAGATGTCGGCGACCAATGTGGTGGCGGCGAACAAGCTCGATGTCGATCCCGCCGTCTGGCTGCCGACGCACACGCTCGTGATCCGCACCGCTGCGCAGGAGTCATCCGTCGAACGCATCTTCGTCAATGCCGCGATCAAGAAAGCGCTCTGCCGTGAGGCGACGGGTGACCGGAGCTGGCTGTCCAAAGTGCGGCCGATGTACGGACACAACTATCATTTCCATATCCGCATGAAGTGCCCGGCTGGCAGTACCAATTGCGAGCCGCAGGAGCCGCCGACGGACGCGGAAGGATGCAGCGCCGGCGATCTCGCGTACTGGTTCAGCGATCCGGTGATCAATCCGAAGCCGCCGAAAGAGCCGCCGAAGCCGAAGCCGCCGATGACCATGGCGCAGCTTCCCGCCGAATGCCGGCAAGTCTTGTTGGCACCCTAAGCTGCTCGCGCCGTAGAACGTGACGATTTCGCTCGTAGGCGCGGGCTATCCTCAGCCAATTCAATCTAGTAAAGTCCGCTCATTGGGCCTGCCGTAAGCTCGCCCAGCTCACCGGAACGGCGCTTCCGCTCGACATACCTGTCTCATCCGCTCGCCCATCCGCGAACGGCAACGGAGTGCCATACCATGCGTCGTCTTCCCATCGTTTTCTCAGCGCTTGTCGCATTCGCCCTCGCTGCGCCTGCCCTCGCGCAGGACGCCGCCAAGAGCGCCGCACCGGCAGCTGCCCAGGACGGCAAGACCATCACCGTGTTCGCCGCCGCGTCGCTCAAGAACGCGCTCGATGACATCAACACCGCTTACACCGCTGCCAACGGCGTGAAGGTGACCGTGAGCTACGCGGCGAGTTCGGCGCTGGCCAAGCAGCTGGAACAGGGCGCGCCGGCGGACATCTTCGTGTCGGCGGACCTTGCCTGGATGGACTACGCGCAGGAGAAGAAATCGGTGACCGATGCGTCGCGCATCAACCTGCTCGGCAACAAGCTGGTGCTGATCGCACCGAAGGATTCGAAGATCGCCGACGTGACGATCGGTCAGAACTTCGATCTCGCCAAGCTCGCCGGTGACGGCAAGATCGCAACCGGTGACGTGCAGTCCGTGCCGGTCGGCCGCTATGCGAAGGCCGCGCTGGAAAAGCTCGGATCGTGGACCGCCGCCGCGCCGAAGTTCGCCATGGCAGACAACGTGCGCGCGGCGCTGCTGCTCGTCGCCCGCAACGAAGCCGTGCTCGGTATCGTTTACGAGACCGACGCCAAGGTCGAACCGGGCGTGAAGATTATCGCCACCTTCCCGCAGGACTCCTATCCGCCGGTGATCTATCCAATCGCCGCAACGGCGACGGCCAACAGCAACGCCAACGGCTATCTCGCCTTCCTGCGTTCGCAGACGGCAAAAGCCGTCTTCGAGAAGTATGGCTTCTCGTTCCTGATCAAGCCGACCTCCTGACCGATCCGTGCCTGAGCTGACACCCGAGGAATGGACAGCAATCCTGCTGTCCATTCGCGTGGCCCTTGTCGCCACACTTATCGCAACGCCGCTTGCGATCGGCATCGCATGGCTGCTGGCGCGTTCCGACTTTTGGGGCAAGTCGCTGCTGGATGCGGTGATTCACCTGCCGCTGGTGCTGCCGCCGGTCGTCACCGGCTATCTGCTGCTCTTGACCTTCGGCCGCCGCGGTCTTGTCGGCGCGTGGCTCGCCGACAACCTCGGCATTGTGTTCTCGTTCCGCTGGACCGGCGCGGCGCTCGCTTGCGGCGTGATGGCGTTTCCGCTGCTGGTACGGCCGATAAGGCTGTCGATCGAGGCCGTCGACCGCAAACTTGAACAAGCGGCCAGCACGCTCGGCGCGGCGCCGTGGCGCGTGTTCACGACCGTCACGCTGCCGCTGGCATTGCCGGGCATTGTCGCCGGCATGGTGCTCGCTTTCGCTAAAGCTATCGGCGAGTTCGGTGCAACCATTACATTCGTGTCCAACATTCCCGGCGAGACGCAGACGATCTCCGCCGCGATTTATTCGCTAATCCAGACGCCGAGCGGCGACACCGCGGCGCTGCGGCTCATCGTCATTTCCGTCATCATTTCCGTCGTGGCTCTGATTGCATCGGAAATTCTGTCGCGGCGCGCGACGCAGCGGTTGCACGGAATCTGACCATGCTGAAGATGGATGTCGGCAAACGTCTCGGCCGGTTCTCGATTGATGTAACGTTTGCGAGCGACAGTCGCGTCACCGGCCTGTTCGGGACGTCCGGTGCCGGCAAGACGTCGATCCTCGGCATGATCGCCGGACTCACCCGACCCGATCGCGGCACCATTACCATCGACGGCCAGACGCTCGACGATACCGCGCAGGCACTGCACATCCCGGCGCATCGCCGGCGCATCGGCTACGTCTTTCAGGATGCGCGGCTGTTTCCGCAGCTGGACGTTCGCCGCAACCTCGATTACGGCCGCCGCATGAACGGGCTTGCGCCCGACACATCCGAGCAGGATCGCATCGTCAATCTGCTCGATATCGGCCATCTGCTGGACCGGCGGCCCGGCAATCTCTCCGGCGGTGAACGGCAGCGGATTGCGATCGGCCGCGCACTGCTGTCGAAGCCGCGTTTGCTGTTACTCGACGAACCGCTCGGTTCACTCGACGATGAACGCAAGGAAGAGATTCTGCCGTACCTGGTCCGGCTGCGCGATGAAGCCGCGATCCCGATGGTCTATGTCAGCCACGACACGGACGAATTGCGCCAGATCGCCTCGCATATCGTGCTGCTCAAGCGCGGCCAGATCGTTGCATCCGGCGGTGTGGAGATTCTGCGCTGACAGGTTCAGCGCAGTGCTTTGACGGCATCTTCCAGGTACTCAAGTCCCTGCAACAACGCCGGCCCGCCACAGAGCGTGTAACGCGCGGGCAGATTGATGCGCCGCTCGGCGTAACGCGCAACCACCGCAGGGTGAGTGATGTAAAGCGCGCCCTGATCTTGGGCTTCTCGCGGCACATCCTGCGTCACCAGCACCTCCGGCCCATCGACCAGCAAGCGTTCGAGTGAGACAAACCCGCCAAATCCTTTTGGTGCGATCGCCGGAGGGCGAAAACCTGCCGCACGCAACATCGCCGAAGGCAGGCTTGCGGCGCCTTCCGTATAGCCGCCACGGCCGATCAACAGCGCCGTGCGCGCTCGTGAAGCCGATGCGGATGCCAGTTTCAGTTCGGACACCTCGATTTGCCGAGCAAGTGCCTCGCCACGCTCCGGATGTCCGACCAGCGCGCCGACTTCGCGCGCCTGCCGCTTCGCCGCCTCGATGTCGACGATGAAGGGAATCTCAGCGACTCGCACACCCATCGACGCCAGCATGGCGCGGATCGGACGATGGCTCGGTGCGGTCAGCACGAGATCGGGTGCAAGATCGACCACCGACTCCGCATCCCAATCGAGCTTGCGGTATGGCGCGGCCGCCACCGTCATCACCGACATTGCCGGATTGACCGCATACGGCGACAGGCCCGCGATCTGCGACGGATCGGCGAGCGCCAGCAGCAGCTGATCGGTACAGAGATTGAACGAGACGATCCGGCGCGGCGTGTCGGCGGCGAAACTCGCGCCCGAGGCAAGGCACCAGGCACAGAGACCGAGCCAGACAACGACTGTTTTCTTGATCATGCCGCCCGGTTATGCCACGCCTCGCCGGGCGCGTCAGCCCGCCGCGCCACGGCCCATCGGACCTCACCCGACGCATGACATCGCTTGCGACATCCCGCTTCATCACTGCCGCACTGGCCTTGGCCGTCGTCGCGCTGATGATCGCGTCGCTGTTGACGGGTCCGGCACAATTCCCTCCGCTGACCGCGATCAAAGCGCTGTTCGCGGACGAAGGCGCAGCATCGATCATCGTTCGTGACATCCGCCTGCCGCGCACGCTGCTCGCCGCGCTGATCGGCGCAACGTTCGGTTTAGCTGGGGCATCGCTACAAGGACTTTTGCGCAATCCGCTCGCCGAGCCGAGCCTGTTCGGCGCACCGCAGGCCGCCGCGGCCGCAGCAGCCGCGATCATGGCGTTCGGATTCGCCACCGCGCTGTCGATCGCGGTACCGCTCGGCGGCATCGCCGGCGCGCTGCTCTCGGTGGGCGCGCTGGTGGCGATTGCCGGCCGCCGCGCCTCGCTGACGGTCACGCTGCTGGCCGGCCTTGCACTGGCAAGTCTCGCGGGCGCTGCCATCGCGCTCATTCTCAACCTTGCGCCCAATCCTTTCATTGCGCTTGAAATCGCGTTCTGGCTACTCGGCTCGCTGCAGGACCGCAGTATCAACCACGTCTGGCTCGCAGCCCCGTTCATGGTCGCGAGCTGGCTCGTGCTCGCATCGAACGCAAGCGCCTTCCGCGCCCTAACGCTCGGCGAGGATGCGGCCGCCTCGCTCGGCGTCAATGTCGAGCGCACGCGCATTCTCGTTGTCATCGGCGTCGCGCTCGGCGTCGGCTCGGCGGTCGCCGTGGCCGGCGCGATCTCGTTTGTCGGACTGGTCGCGCCGCATCTGGTGCGGCGATTCTACGGCTCAGATCCGGCACGGGTGCTGCTGCCGTCCGCGCTCGCGGGCGCGGCGCTTCTGATCGCCGCCGATATCGTGGTCCGGCTGATCCCGGCCGTGATCGAGATCAAGATCGGCGTCGTCACCGCGCTGATCGGCGTGCCGTTCTTCCTCGCGATGATTTTTCGCGAGCGCAGAGCGTTGGAGGACTCGACGCTATGACGTCCCTCCTCGCAGGCCGCGCACTCACCGTCGTTCGCAACGGCCGCCGCATCGTCGACAACGCCGACATTGCGCTCACGCCCGGCGAGTTGACGATCCTCGCCGGCCCGAACGGCGCCGGCAAGACCACACTCGCTCGCGCGCTCGCAGGTCTGATTGCGAGCGACGGCGACGTCACCTTCGACGGCAAGCCGTTTGCAGCGATGACGCTGCGCGAGCGCGCGCGAGCTTTGGCCTATCTGCCGCAAGGTCACGAATTCCATTGGCCGATGCGAGTCGACGCCATTGTCGCACTCGGCCGCGAGCCGCACGCCGATCCGTTCTCGCGCAAGACCGAGGCGGACCGCGCGGCGATTACCCGCGCCATGGCGGCGACATCCGTTGCACCGTTCGCCGATCGGCTGATCACGACGCTCTCCGGCGGCGAGTGCGCGCGCGTCGCCATCGCCCGCGCGCTGGCGACGGAAGCACCCGTGCTCATCGCCGACGAGCCGACCGCGTCGCTCGACGAGCGGCACCGGCTGATCGTGATGGAGCTATTGCGCAGCGTCGCCAGACAAGGCGCGGCAGTAATCGCCATCATCCACAATCTCGCGCTGGCCATGCGCTTCGCCGACAAGGTCGTACTGATGAATGAGGGGCGCATCGTCGCCAGCGGCACACCGCACGAGGCGCTGACGCTGGAGCGGATCGCCGAGGTGTTCGGCGTGTCAGTCAACCGCGTCGATACGCCGGACGGCCCAGTGCTCGTGCCCTCGCGCGCACTCTAAGCGCCCGACAACTCCCGCCATGCGCGCCGCAAACGTTGCCGTAGAACGTCCCTGCGCGTCGGCGGCGGCTTGTCGTCCTCATCTTCCGGCAACCGCAGGCCGATGACGTGCGCACGGGTGCCGCTGATGGAGCGCACCACCAGCACGATGCTGTCGAGCGGCAAGGTCGCGCCGACGGTCGGCACACGATCGAGATGCAGGTCGAAGTAATCCGCGACCGAGCGATCGGCTTCATCCGGCGGAATGGCGATGCCATAAGCCGCCGCCAGATCCTTCAACGTGGTTTCGCCCGAGACGACGAACTCGCCGAGTAGATGCGGATCGGGCGCCGAGGTCGGCGACATGTCGATAAAGAAGCGGTCGAGCGCCTGTGCGCGTTCCGGCGGCGCCAGCAGATAGATGTAATCGCCCGGTGCGACCGGCTCCGCTTCTTGCGGCGACAATATTTTCTCGTCGCGGATGACGAGCGTCGGCTTCGACCATGACGGAAAAAGACCACGCCGATAGAACAGGCTCTTGGCCCGCACCGGATAGCCGACGAGTTGCTGTTCGAGCTGACCCGGCAGATCGAGTTCGATACGCCGCGGCGAGCCTTCGCTGCGCGGCAAGGCGACATGCAGCTTTCGTGCGGCGAAGCCGATGGTCCAACCCTGGAGCAGCAGCGAGATCAGCACGATGACGAAGGCAACGTCGAAATAGATGTTGGCCTTCGGCAACCCGACAAGCAGCGGAATCGACGCGAGGAAAATCGCAACCGCACCGCGCAAGCCCACCCATGAAATGAAGATCTTCTCCCGCCACTGGAAGCGGAACGGCAGAAGGCACAGCACCACCGCGGCCGGCCGCGCGATCAGGGTCAGCGTAATCGCGACCGCGATCGCCGGAACGAGCGTCTCGAGCAGACGCCCCGGCCACACCAGAAGTCCGAGCAACACGAACATCACGATCTGCGCGAGCCAGGTCGCCGCATCGAGAAACGCCACCACCGAATTGTGCGCGCGGGTCGGCCGGTTGCCGATCACCATGCCGGCGAGATAGACCGCGAGAAAGCCCGAGCCGTGCGCCATCTGCGTCATGCCGAAGATCACGAGCGCAGCGGTCGTCACGAACGGGGCGTGCAGCCCCTGCGGCAGAGCGACGCGGTTCAATCCCAGCACCACCAGTCGCCCGCCCAGGACACCGAACAAGGTCCCCAGCAATGCTTCCCGCGCGAGCTGCCAAATCACCTGCCAGACCGTGCTCTGGCCGAGCGAGAGCAGTTCGACCAGCATCAGTGTCAGAAACACCGCGAACGGATCGTTGGTGCCGGATTCGACCTCAAGCGTTGCGCCGACGCGCGGACGCAGCCGCAGCCCCTGGGCGTGAACCAGCAGGAACACGGCCGCGGCATCGGTCGAGGCGACAACCGCGCCGACCAGCAATGCCTCGACCCAATCGAGACCGAGCGTGTAGTGCGCCACCGGCGCGGTCAGCAATGCGGTGATCAGCACGCCGAAGGTCGCGAGCACCATCGACGGCGCCAGCACCGCGCGAATGGCCTGAAAGCGGGTTCTAAGTCCGCCGTCGAACAGGATCAGCGCCAGCGCCACCGAGCCGACGAGATATGTCGATTTGACGTCATCGAATTTCAGGCCGCCGGGTCCGTTTTCGCCCGCCAGCACTCCAACCCCGAGGAAGACCAGCAGCAACGGTGCGCCGAACCGCAACGCGATCAGGCTCGACATGATGCCGGCCATCACCAGGACGGCGCCGAGCAAAATGGCGATGTTGACCGAATCGACGGAACTCATTGATTCCGGCTGTGTAAGAGGGACGATAACAATGCATATCGTTGCAGCGGCCGAACGCAAACCGAAATTCCAAACGACCGCAAAACAGCCCCATTTTCTGGGGTATCCGCACACACGCGGTCCGCATCACGTGGCGCTTCCGCCGCCGGCAGTGCAAACTCTGCACCGCCCCTTCCGAATCGCGTCTGACATCGCGTCCCGCCTGCAGAGAGACCCACGATGGACTTGAACGAAATCTCCGAACTGCTGCATGGCGCCGCGCGCTCGGTCGGCGCCGAGTTCACCTCGCCATGGTTTTACCTCCAGATCGGACTGATCCTGATCGGCGCCGGCTTCGCCTATGCCGTCTCGGCCGCCGTGCGCGCCAGAACCGACGTCTCATCGCTGGCGATGGGATGGCCCGCGCCGCTGCGTCTCTTCATCCGCATCCTGATGCGGAGCCTGACGACCGTCATCTTCGCGTTGCTGATTGCGATCACCCGCCTCGTCATGGTCGCCTCAACCTGGCCGAGCCGCAGCTACCTGCTCGCCGTTGCCGCAAGCCTTGCCACCGCCTGGCTGATCATCCGTTTCGCCACGAGCTTCATCCGCAACGAATTTGCCGTGCGGCTGATCTCGGTGTCGGCCTGGCTGATCGCTGCTCTGAGCATTGTCGGACTACTGAAGCCGACGACCGAAGCGCTCGACTCGATCGCGATCGATCTCGGCGGTTTGCGCCTTTCCCCGCTCCTGATCATCAAGCTTGTGGCGCTGATGGCGATCACGCTGTGGATCGCCAACATCATCAGCAATTTCATCGAGACGCGCATCAACGCGTCGCACGACCTGACGCCGTCGGTGCAAGTGCTGCTGACCAAGCTGGTGCGGTTGCTGCTGATGATCGCGGCGGTGGCGCTGGTGCTCGGCGCCGTCGGCATCAATCTCGCGGCGCTCGCGGTCTTCACCGGCGCGGTCGGCGTCGGTATCGGCTTCGGCCTGCAGAAGATCGTCGCCAACTTCATCTCCGGCGTGATTTTGCTCGCCGACAAATCCGTGAAGCCGGGCGACCTCGTCACCATCGGCGACAGTTTCGGCCGCATCAACACGATGAACACGCGCTACATATCGGTCGCCGCGGGCGACGGCCGCGAATTCCTGATCCCGAATGAAGATCTGATCACGCAAAAGGTCGTCAACTGGACCTACACCGACAAGGACACGCTGGTGAAGGTCGCGTTCTCGACCAACTACGACGCCGATCCGCGCAAGGTCTGCGAACTCGCGGTTCAGGTCGCCACCGCGACGCCGCGGGTCAAGCAGGATCGTCCGCCCGGCTGCCAGATTACGGAATTCGCTGAATACGGCATGCGCTTCTCGCTGACGTTCTGGATCGCCGATCCCTATGCGGGCATGGACAACGTCAAGAGCGACGTGATGATGTCGTTGTGGGACGCATTCAAGCGCGAAGGCATTCGCGTGCCCTATCCGGTGCGCGATATCCGGGTGCGCGGCGCGCTGCCGGTGGACGCGACGCTCGAGAACCCTCCGTCCCCTGCATGAAGTTTGCGTCACCGCTCGTTCCCGCGACATTGGTGAAGCGTTACAAACGCTTTCTCGCCGACGTCATTCTCGGGAACGGTGAGATGATCACCGCGCATGTCGCTAATCCCGGCGCGATGACCGGATTGCAAGCGCCCAGCGCACGGGTGTGGCTGTCGCGCTCGCCGAGCGCGACGCGCAAGCTTCCGTACTCGTGGGAACTGGTGGAGGCCGAGTTCGGCAGCGGTCTTGAGCTGGTCGGCGTCAACACCGGTCATCCGAACAGCATCGTTGCCGAAGCGCTGGCCAGCGATGCCATTCCCGAGCTTGCGGGCTACACGTCCATTCGCCGCGAAGTGAAATACGGCACGTCCTCGCGCATCGATATTCTGCTCGAGAATCCCGAGCGTCCGCCCTGCTATGTCGAAATCAAGAACGTGCATCTGATGCGCGAGCGCGGCTGCGCCGAGTTTCCGGACTCGGTCACCGCACGCGGCGCCAAGCATCTCGATGAGCTCGCCGCAATCAGGGCGACGGGCGCGCGCGCCATCATGCTCTACGTGATCCAGATCGGTTCGGCAGCATCCTTCAGCCTCGCCCGTGATATCGATCCGGCCTATGGCCGTGCCTTCGATCGCGCCCGCAGCGCGGGCGTCGAAGCGATCGCATACACCTGCCGGATTACCGTTGAGGGGATAAATCTCGCGGAAGGCGTGCCGATCGAGCCCTGAGCCAGGCGAGACGCAGGCATTCCGGCGCATCTTCAAAGACTTAGCGACAAAGGGCACGCTTGCATGAGGCCCGACAATCCTTAGATTGGCACCAACCCCTCGAATCCTGCATGCTCCGCCCTGATGAATTACGTCGACGCCACCGAAACCTCGCTCCGCAAGACCGGCCAGATCAAGCTGCACGGGCCCTCCGCGTTTGTCGGCATGCGTGCCGCCGGCACGCTGGTCGCGCGCTGCCTCGATGAACTCGCCGACATCGTCAAGCCGGGCGTTCCGACATCGGTGATCGATGACTTCGTCCGCGACTTCGCTTTCGGCAACGGCGCCTTCCCGGCGACGCTGATGTATCGCGGCTATCGCTATTCGACCTGCACGTCGATCAATCACGTGGTCTGCCACGGCATGCCGGGCGACCGGCCGCTGAAGGAAGGCGACATCGTCAATGTCGACGTCACCTTCATTGTCGACGGCTGGTACGGCGATTCGAGCCGCATGTATGCGATCGGCGAAATCTCGCGCAAGGCGCAGCGGCTGATCGAGGTCACCTACGAAGCGATGATGCGCGGCATCGCCGCCGTGAAGCCCGGCGCGACCACCGGCGACATCGGTTACGCGATCCAGAGCTTCGTCGAACCGCAGCAGATGAGCGTGGTGCGCGACTTCTGCGGCCACGGCCTCGGCCGCATGTTCCACGACGAGCCGAACATCATTCACGTCGGCCGCCCCGGCGAGGGCGTGCCGCTGAAGCCCGGCATGTTCTTCACCATCGAGCCGATGATCAATCTCGGCAAACCGCATGTGAAGATTCTGTCGGACGGCTGGACCGCGGTGACGCGGGACCGTTCGCTCTCGGCCCAGTTCGAGCATTCGGTCGGCGTCACCGAGACCGGCGTCGAAATTTTCACACTGTCGCCGGCCAAGCGCGACAAGCCGCCTTACGCCTGACGCTTAGTTCCTGATCCAGTCTTCCCTGGACAGGCTGGTTAGAATCTCATCTCTCCACGATCCATCCGCGAGGCACCGGCGCCGGCGCGGCTCTTCGGCCGTGCGCTTGTAGCCAAACCGTTTCTGCAAATCCCATGACGGCTCGTTGCCGGGAAAATAGCCGTTGTGGAGTTCACGCAGACGTAATGTGTCGAATGCGAAGCGGATGCGCTCGCCGAATGCTTCGCGTCCGTAGCCGCGGCGATGATAGGCTGCGTTGATCCAGATTCCGCCGCCTGCAGAGCCACGTTCCTTGTCGATGCTGTTCAGGCTGACGCCGCCGATCACGATGCGATCGGCCTTTCGCTCGATCGCAAATTCGTAGGCTCCCTGCGCGCCGTCGTCGGGCGAGAGCCGCTGGCAGTGCTCGATCCATTTCAAGGCATCCGATCGCGCGTACGGGTGCGGAACGAAGGCCAGCCACTCCGCGACGTTGACGTCGTTCAGGCCGTCAACGAGCTGGTCAATGTCTTCTGATGTCCAAGGGCGAAGAATCAGGGCCTTGGTTTCCAATACCGTTTCCATGTTCATTTGCGCTTTGGAATTGTGAGGTCGTCTTTTCGAACAGGTTTGACAGGGAAAAGTCAAAGGCAGATCGCCCGGAGGCTGTTTCCCTTGGCTCGTCGCAGACACGATTTTCCGGCTGCGCAAGCACGATTTCTTGCCGTTTCCAAACCGCCGCAAGGCGCGCATGCTACCCGGTTGGAAGGTAAGCGCGGCACATGACTGTCGATCGAGACGACGATCCGCAACCCGCAGGGTTTTCGGAAGCCCCGCATTATCACGGTCATCGCGAACGGCTGCGCGGACGCTTCAGGGACGTCGGCGCAGACGCGCTCAGCGACTACGAGTTGCTGGAAATGGTGCTATTCCGCGCCCTGCCCCGCCGCGACGTCAAACCGATCGCCAAGGACCTGATCCAGCGCTTCGGTTCCTTCGCCGAGGTGGTGCATGCGCCCGAAGCGCGTCTGCGCGAGGTGAACGGGATCGGCGACGCGGTCGTCGTCGAGATCAAACTGATCGCCGCCACCGCCAGCCGCGTCACACGCGGCCAACTCAAACAGCGCACGTTGCTGTCCTCGTGGGCTGCCGTCATCGACTACTGCCGCACCGCGATGGCCTTTGCGGAAAAGGAGCAGTTCCGCATTCTGTTTCTCGACAAGCGCAACCAGCTGATCGCCGATGAACTGCAGCAGGTCGGCACGGTCGATCACACGCCGGTCTATCCGCGCGAGGTGGTGAAGCGGGCGCTGGAGCTGTCGGCGACCGCCATCATCCTCGTCCACAATCATCCCTCCGGCGACCCGACACCGTCGACCGCCGACATCCAGATGACGAAAGCGATCGTCGACATCGCCGGCACGCTCGGCATTGCCGTGCACGATCACATCATCGTCGGCAAGAACGGCCATGCCAGCCTGAAGGGCATGAAGCTGATGTGAGAGGCCTACTGCCTCACCATAATGAACGGGTCGGGGCTGTCCGGCACGCGCCGCCACTGCGAATTGTCATCGGCTTGAAACGCCACGTCTCGGCGATCCCGATGTCCGCACTCAAGCGCATCTCGGACGAGATTTGCTCAGCCTGAGTGCTTCCGAGTCTGACCCGATTAGCTGACTTCGCAGCCCCATTAAACTCCTCGATGGATGCCCTGCCACGAGGGCACTCTGTAAGCTGCCTCAAGGACCAGCGAAGATGCATCGATTAGCGAATCTCGACCATCGAGGCGAAAGGATATCGGCGTTAGGGGGCCGTGGAGCAAAGCATCTCCAAGTTCGGGCCATAGCTCCAGATCAGGCACCACGCCCGCCGCGCGCGCGAATAGCATGGTAAGCGATGGCATGTGATGCTTGTCGGCGACTTGATTGGTGTTCTGAGATAGTTTTGCTCGCATGATTTGCCTCGTAGGTGATGGCCGGGCTCCACCCCAGACATAAGCAATCCAGCGTGCTTGAAGCTCTATTGGCGGGAAATAGGGGCCTCCCACCTGGAAGAAGCCCGCAAACGCGAGACCTGGAAAATCCGGATGGAAAGTAGAATCGCACAAGTCGAGACGTTGACCGCCGACGTCGAGACGCTGACGCACTTCGTCGGCTAGGAATGGCAGATTGATTTCGAAGCCCGTGCCGAAAATCAGGCCGTCGAAATCTTCCGAGGTGCCATCGGCGAATGTCACGGTCTGGCCGGTCACGGCGGTGATCCAAGGTCTTGCGCAAATCCGCCCCTCCGAGACCAGGGGCAGATAGTGCTGGCACTGCGTTACACCGGCTCTTGTGAGGTCATCACTGGGTTTGAGTGCGCCGAACATTTCTGGACTGCCGCTCGTTTTTACGATGAAGTTCTTCAAGTCTACTGCGGCAGTTTTCGGCGACGTTTCCTGGGCGGTGGCCGCATGGCGCGTCTGAACGAAATATTCGACCGGGACCCCGGAAACGATCTTTTGCATGATGTAGCGCTGCCGGCGGGACGCCGTAACGACGCGAGCTGCCCCTGACGTCGCACAGTCACATGCGATCTCCAGTGCGCTTACTGCGCATCCGGCAATGAGCACGCGGCGGTCGCGATAGAGTTCCGGGTTCTTGTATTGGAACGTATGGGCGACGCCGCATGGGCCGTTGAACGTGGAGAGTCCGGGAACGTCGGGAAACTTGGGCTTGTTGAATCGGCCACTGGCAACGACGACGTATGGATATGTCTCCGCAATCTCGGTGCCGTCGTGGCTCACACTGTTTAATATCCAACCGTCACCGGACTGCTGCGCAAGCCGGGTAACTCGGGTGCGCAACCTGATGCGTGAAGGAAGATCGAATCGCTCCGCGTAGCTCGTCAGGTAATTCAACATAGTGGTGTGGGCGGGATAAAGCGGCGTACCCGCCTCGTGGCGGAGATCACTGAACTGGGTCATCTCTCGGCAGGTGTTCGTGTGCATAGTTGGCCATATCCCGCTGCAGCGGGGGTCCGCGGACCACTGCCCGCCGAGGGTATTGCCTTGCTCGTAGAGCACTGGCTCGAAACCCTCGCGCTTGAGCCACCGCGCATTGGCCAGGCCTGCCGGACCGGCACCGATAATCGCAACCTTGGCCATGACGTCCTCCCATCCGCTTTTCTCTCTGGACGGTATGAGAGCGTCTCCCTAAAGTCCTTGGGGCTGCCCTTAATCGTTCTGAAGCCAATCTGAAACCGTGCTGTGAACGCCATGAATGAGGCGAGGTTCGGCCCCTTCCGGCTTGACTTGGCGCGGCGAGAGCTGAAGCGCGACGGAGAGTTCGTGTTGATCGGCGGCCGTGCGCTCGACGTTCTGTGCGTGCTCGTCACATCAGGCGGCGATGTGGTCACCAAAGACGATTTGATGACCCAGGTTTGGCCCGGCCTTGTCGTCGAGGAGAACAATATCCAGGTGCATATTTCGGCTCTTCGCAAAGCACTTGGCGAAGGCAAGGGAGGGCCTAGTTACGTCGTTACCGTGCCAGGCCGCGGTTATCGTTTCGTCGGAATCGAGCCGGCGCGCGATGGACCGGCGTCAATCTTGCCGTCAAGTCTCGAATACCCGACTCTTCCAGACAAACCTTCGATCGCTGTGTTGCCGTTTGCGAACCTGAGCGATGATGCCGAGCAGGAGTATTTCGCGGACGGAATTGCAGAAGATATCATTACGGCTCTCACCCGCTTTCGCTGGTTCTTCGTCATCGCGCGCAGCTCCAGTTTTACCTACCGGGGCGGGGCGGTCGATGTTACGCCGATTGCGCGCGAACTCGGTGTTCGCTACGTCCTGGAAGGCAGCGTGCGACGCTCGGCAAATCGCATCAGAATCAGCGCGCGGCTCGTCGATGCCACTACTGGAGCGCACATTTGGGCCGAGCGATACGATCGCGATCTCGCCGAGATCTTCGTCATCCAGGACGAAATCACGGAACGAGTTGCAGGGGCGATCGAGCCGGAACTGCTCAAGGCCGAAGGCCGGCGAGCGGGCGCGCGCCTAGCGGGCAAGCTGACTGCCTGGGATCTCGTCAGGCAGGGCATGTGGAACTTCCACCAGCTCACTGAACCGACGCATCGACGCTCACTCGAGTTGTTCAGGGAAGCCGCGCGGGTCGCGCCGGAACTAGCCGAGGCCCTGATGTGGGTCTCGCGCGCAGCAACCGGTCTTGCGGCATACGGCTGGTGCAGTGACCCGGATGCCTTGCTGCGCGATTCTCTTCAGGCAGCACTGCTGGCGGTGCGTCTGGATGAAAAGGACGCATACTCGCATTTTGCATTGTCAATGACCTATGTATTCCTGGGAGAGCTTGAGCAGGCGGTTCGCGCCGCCGAGAAATCTGCAGAACTCAGCCCAAGCTTCGCGCTTGCCCATGTCGGCCTTGGCATGACGCTACTCTATTCAGGCAGGGCGCAGGATGCGATCGAGCCCCTCCAACGCGGGCTTCGCCTAAATCCGTTCGATCCGCAGAATACCCATTGGTTCCGGCTTTTGGCTCTGGCCCTGTATTTCTCGGACAGGCACGCGGAAGCTCTGGTGGCGGCCCATCGTGCGGTGAAAGCCCGGCCGGGCTGGCCGCTTACTCTCGAAACCGCAACCATCTGCCATGTGGCGCTGGGCCAGATGGCTGAAGGCCGAGCTTGCCTTGAACAGATGCACAAATTGGCTGCTCCTAACGCAGACCCGACGAGGATGATGAAGCTGCGCAATCCCAAATGGGCAGATGAGATAACTGCACAGCTGCGCAAAGCGGCTGCGCGACCCTAATCCCGGCGCTAACGTCGGCAAGAACGGCCATGCCAGCCTCAAGGGTATGAAGCTGATGTAGCGTCCAGTTAGTCCGGCAAGCCCGCACTGCGAAGGCCATCCGCCCATTTGTAAAGTTCGGCCGGCTGCAAAGGCAACAACAGAGGCAATGTTGAAACACCAATGCGCGGGTCAAGGTTCGTCATTCGGGTGACCAGCAATTTTGCCGTTGACCGCCGTCCGGCGGCTGCATCGCTGGCCGCGGCAACCCGCAGGCCGGTCATATAGTTCGGACGCTCGCGAATGGCGCTGAGCGCAAGACGCGAAGCGTCATCGTATTGGCCGGCGAAGAAGTGGGCATACGCCATGGCAGCGTTGATCTTGAAGACCAGGCGGTCATAAGGACTGAGACGCCGTGCGTGATCGAGGTCCGGTAATGCGCCAGTGGTGTCCCCGCGGAAAATGCGAAGCCAGCCGCGGACGTACCAGGCAGCCGAGAGATTCGGATTGAGCGCAATCGCCTGCTCGACCAGAGACATCCCGCCGCCGATATCTTGCCCGAGGGCGGAAACTCCATGAGCTGCACGGGTCAGGGCACAGGAATCATTCTTGCCCAGCTCCGCCGCTCGCCAGGCCAAAGAGACGCCCGCAGCCGCTTCCTGCGGTCGATCGAGGAGAATTCCGAACGATTGGCGCTGGACATAGCAATATGACGCCATCGCATATGCCGGTGCAAAGTCGGGATCGGCACTCATCGCGAGTTGATATTGCTCCAGCGCGGCGTCGATCGAAGCAGGCGTCCACTCATAAAGGCTGCTGGTGCCGCGCATCACGCGCGAGTACGCATCGGGTGCAGCCAACGACGTTCGCCGGTGGAAGTCGATTTCGGCCTGCTCAAGCCTCGAAACGACTTCTCCGACAACAGCGGCGGTCAATTTGTCCTGGAATTCGAAACCGTCACTCTGATCACTTTCGAACCGGCGCGCCCACAGGTTGGTGCCAGACCGGGAATCCACGAGCTGCATGTTGATACGAATGCACCTTCCGTCCTTGCGCAGTGTGCCCTCTAGAGCAAAGCGCACGTTCAGTTCTCTTGTGATTTGCGTGACGTCGGCCGTTCGGCCCTTGTAGGAATTGCAAAGACTGCGGGGCACCACGATCAGCTGACGAAACTGGGTCAACGCGGTCGTAATGTCATCAACGAGTCCGTCGATAAAATCGTCCTGTTCGATTTCTCGCGAAAGGTTCGTGAAAGGCAGAACAACGATCGATGAACGCTGGTTGGCTGGCGTAACCGTCTCCGGTCCGGCAAGGTCGCTCGCACGCAGTTCGATCTCCACACCCGCCACAAACCGGTAACCGCGGCGAGGAAACGAACGGATCATTCGCGCTGACGAGCCGCGATCGCCAACGGCTTTGCGAGCCGCCGAGATTCGGCTGTTGATGGTGGAATCGGAGACCAGGCGGCCGCTCCAGACCGCAGCGATGAGATCCTCACGCGTAACGATGCGCGATCGCTCTTGTACGAGATAGCACAGGAGACTGAAGACCTGCGGCTCGAGATCGACTCGATCCGTATTCCGGCGCAACTCACAACGCTCTGTATCGAGCGTGTAAAGGCCAAACTTGCACAGCATTCGGGTCTCCCATCCCGGCAGCTTGCACATCATCGCCTGCACTGCCTCGAAATCAAGATGGAAACGCCTAAGACGGCAAATCTCAACGTTTCTCAAGAAAAAACATCCCGGCCGCAATCAAGGCATTCCGGGATTTGTGGCTAGCTCTCCGAAGTTCAGGGGGGAAAGCCATGGCCGTTACACACGCCACGTTCAGATCGACACTCGCCCTTCTCATTGCGCTGGGATGTTCATTGTGGATGGCTCGCGGCGACGCCGCAGCGCAAACGCTTCAGCAGCGGCTCCAGGCAATATATGCGATGAGCGCCCAGGAGATGGCGGCGACATCCGCGTTTGCGAGAAAAGCCTACGAAGCTCAGCTCGATCAGATCGAGCGGATAAAAAATCCGCAAATCCGCGAGATTGTCCGCGACCTCGTCCTCAACCCGCGCGCGACCGCTTTCAACCAGACCGCAAGCCAATCGTGGCTGGCGTCTCCCGGCAGCGGCTGGAAGAGCCATCACTCGTACCCGGGCGGATTGGTCGTGCACACGATGGAGTGGCTCACGGTCGCCTCGGGATGGGTTGACGCGTACGAGAAAGTCTATGGCGTGAAACTCGATCGCGACCTGGTCATGACGGGCTTGATCCTGCACGACTGGGGCAAGGTCTGGTTCCTCTTCGATGATGCCAGCGGCAAGATTCGGGAGCCCGACTGGTATCCAAAGGCGTGGGGCACCAAAGCGAACTGGAAGTGGATGGGCGGACATGGCGCCGTGCTTTACGCAGAACTCATTTCTCGCGGCGTGTCGAACGACATTCTTTTCTCGGCGGCCGCCGCGCATTTCGATCCCTATTGGGCCCTCGAAAAGGATGGTGAAGGACTCAATCCGGCGCTTCGCGAAGCCGCAGACATGATCAAGAAGACCGCGCCCGTGGTTAAGCCCGAAGAGAGAATGGCCGAGTGGTGGGTTGTCACGTTTGTCGACGAGGCCTGGTCGTTCTCGACCATGGTGGCCGCAAGGTTCGCCTTCGAAGTTCTGGGCGACCTGGCAAAGGGTCTCAACCTCGCACCCGATAGCCGGGAAGCAAACAAGGTCGCCTGGTTTGTGCTTTCCCGGGTAGGCGAATTCAAAATCTACGACGTGTATCAGAAGGCCGGGTTCCGCAAGGGAGCGGCCCTGGAATTCGTGCGATCGGTCTTGAACGATCCCTCACCATATGAGGTCCCAAAGCATGAGGTGCCAACGCGCTAAGAGGGTGCAGCGGATGGATGGTATCCGCCGCTCACTGGCCGCATGCTTCCTGCTGCTGTCGATCGGAGGTGCATCCGCACATCCCCATGTGTGGGTCACCATGAGATGCAAGATTATCTTCGACGACAGCGGCTCGGTCACCGCATTGCTCTACAGCTGGTCGTTCGACGAGATGACCTCCGCATTCAGCGCTTTGGGTATCAAGAGCAAGCACGGTATCCCCACGCGCGAGGAACTCGCGCCCGCAGCAAGCGAACATATCGCTTCGCTGCGCCAGGCTGGCTTCTTCACAACCGTGCAGGCCGGAAATGCCAGTCGGAAGCTGTCGCATGCCAGCGACCACTGGTTCGCATATGACGGAACGTTGCTGACCCTCCATTTTTCATTGCCGGTGGAGCCGGCGCTGGCCCCGATCTCGTTCTCAATCGAGATCAATGATCCGAACTATTTCGTCGATCTGCGGTTCGCCGACAAAGACCCGGTTGAACTTGTTCAAGCCCCGAGCAGCTGTATACCCTCCGTTGTTCGGCAGACGTGGACGCAGACGTCCAACAAGATCGTCGTCACTTGCGAACGGACATAGGCGCAATACACTTCTGCACATCGACGAGCTGCGCCTTCAGGCGCGGCAGCGCGAAATCGAGGAGCGCACGCAGCTTCGCAGGCATGAAACGGTTCGGCGAATAAACGAAGTTCACCGGCAACGGCGTGGGCTGATAGTCCTGCAGCACCAGCGCAAGCTCGCCGGACTTGATCAAATCGGCGACGTGGTAAGAGAACACGATCGCGACGCCGACGCCGGCGCGCGCCGCGTCGGACGACGATTCAAGATTGCTCACGACAAGCCGGGACCGAACCGGGACGGTGTATTCGGTCTGGTCGCGCTTGAATCGCCAGATCGATGGCGACTGGGTCGGCGGAAAGCTGATGCAGTCGTGTCGCGACAAGTCGTCGGGTGTTTTCGGCGTGCCGCGCCCCCTGAGATACGCCGGGCTCGCGCAAGCGACGCGGCAGATCTCGCCGATCCGCGCCGCGATGAGGCTGCTGTCGGCAAGCGCACCGATGCGCAGCGCCACGTCGAAGTGTTCCTCCAAAAGATTGACCGCGCGATCCTGAAGACTCAGGTGCACGTCGACGTCCGGATACGCGGCCAGAAACTCCGCCACGATCGGCTGCAGTTAGAGGCGGCCGAGAGCCACGGGCGCCGATACGGTCAAGTCGCCGCGCGGCGTCGTGTATTCGCCTGAAGCAGCACGCTCCGCCTCCGCCACATCGGCAAGGATGCGCTTCGACGCGGCGATGTAGGAGCGCCCCGCATCGGTCAGTTCGAGCGCACGGCTCGAGCGATTGAATAATTTTGTCTGCAGATGCGCCTCGAGTTCGGACACCTTGCGACTCACGGTGGCGAGCGGCGCTTTCCGCAGCCGCGCAGCGGCCGACAGGCTGCCGGCCTCGGCAACCGCCAGAACAAGGGACATGGCTTCGAGGCGATCCATTTCGATGCTTCCATTTTATGGAAGGATATCTCTCGATATTGCCAGATAGTCGTTATTTTCGGAAGGGCCTATGTCCCTGGGCATCGCCAACGAACCCCCAAGGAGATGCACATGACGACCCCGACCCAAGCTCTCGGCACCGCCCTCATCACCGGCGCATCGACCGGCATCGGCTCGATCTATGCCGACCGCCTCGCCAAGCGCGGCCACGACCTCATTCTCGTCGCCCGTAACGCCGAGCGGCTGACTGCCCTCGCCCGCCGCATCGCCAGCGACACCGGCCGCAAGGTTGAGACTGTCCAGGCCGACCTCACGGCGCCTGCAGACCTGCGGCGCGTCGAAGAAATCCTGCGCACCAACATCAGCATCTCCACGCTGGTCAACAACGCCGGCGTCGGCGCCGCCGCACCGCTCGTCGCCTCCGACGTCGACAAGATGGAAGACATGATCGATCTCAATGTCACCGCGTTGACCCGCCTGACCTATGCGGCCGTTCCGGGTTTCGTCGCGCGCGGCGGCGGCACCATCATCAACATCGCATCGATCGTCGCGATAGCGCCTGAAATCCTGAACGGCGTCTATGGCGGCTCGAAAGCCTACGTGCTCGCCTTCAGCCAGTCGCTGGTCCACGAGCTCGCCGACAAGGGCATCCGCGTGCAGGCCGTTCTCCCAGGCGCGACTGCCACCGAATTCTGGGACGTCGCGGGTCAACCGGTGCATCAGCTTCCGGCCGAAATCGTGATGTCGGCGGCTGACATGGTCGACGCATCTCTGGCCGGTTTCGACCTCGGCGAACTTGTCACCATTCCGTCACTGGCGAACCAGACGGATTGGGACCGGTACGAGACTGCCCGCCGCGCCATGTCGGACAGGCTGTCCAACGCCATTCCGGCGCCCCGCTACAACGTGCGTCAACACGAACGCCTTAGCGCCTAGTCACACAGCCGTTTTGGAGGCACGCTCATCGCGCGGCGCCTCCACAGATCAACCTTCTGAACTTCGGAGAAAAAGCCATGACCGCCCTCGCAAAGACCAAGGCCGTCGAGACGGCCGTCCATCCTTCGTCCAAGACCTCCATGCAGCTCGAGGTCATCGTCATCCCGGTTGCCGATGTCGATCGATCCAAGAGCTTCTACAGCAGTCTCGGCTGGCGGCTCGACGCCGACTTCGCCGTCGGCGACAGCTTCCGCGTCGTGCAGTTTACGCCGCCGGGCTCGCAGACGTCGGTGCACTTCGGCTCAGGCCTCACGCCAGCCGCACCCGGCTCGGCCAAGGGCAACTACCTCGTCGTGTCCGATATCGTCGCAGCACGCGCTGAGCTTGCTGCACTCGGCGCCGACGTAAGTGACGTCTTCCATCGCGGCGGCCCAGGACAGCCGGCTGTGAACGGCCACGATCCGCAGCGACGGAGCTATTTCTCATACGCCACCCTGACCGATCCGGACGGCAACACGTGGTTGCTGCAGGAAGTGACCAGCCGCTTCCCCGGCCGCGTCGAGGGCGATACGACGTTCTCGTCGATCTCCGACCTCGCCGCCACACTTCGCCGCGCGGCTGCGGCTCACGGCGAGCACGAGAAGCTGACCGGCGAACATGACGATAATTGGCCGGACTGGTACGCGGAGTACATCGTCCGCGAGCAGGCCGGTCAGCCGTTGCCGAAGTAAGCTCGCCATTTCTTCATCACCATTCCGGTTCGTCGGTCTCCGACGAACCGGAATCGCCTGAACGCCAACCGTTGAGTTACAGCCATGGGCAACCGCATTCTCGTTTTCTACGGCTCGTACCGGTCCGACCGGATGGGCATCCGGCTCGCCGACTATGTCATCGAACGGTTGCGCAGCCGGGGTGACGATGTCGAATTCATCGACGCCAAGGCGGTTAACCTTCCGATCCTCGACCGGATGTATAAGGAATATCCGAAGGGCCAGGCGCCCGCGGTGCTCGAAGATCTCGCCGGCAAGATCCGCGCAGCCGACGGCTTCATCTTCATCACCGGCGAATACAATTGGGGCGTTCAGCCGGGGCTGAAGAATCTCACCGATCATTTCCTCGAGGAGTGGTTCTGGCGACCCGCCGCGATCGTCAGCTATTCGGCCGGACGCTTGTCCGGCGCGAGGGCGGCGACTGCCTGGCACGGCACGCTGTCGGAGATGGGCATGGTGGTGATTTCCAGCACCATCGGTGTCGGCCCGATCGGCCAAACCTTGTCGGAGAAGGGCGAACCCATCGGCGACGGCGGCAAGGCACTCGATCACGCGTTCCCGCGTTTCGCCGACGATCTCATGTGGTGGGTCGATGCTGCGAAAGCGCAGCGGCAGCGCAAGGCGCCGCCGTACTGAGCCCAATCGCTCATCCGGCATGAAGCCGCGATCATGATTTATCAGCGCTGCGCGTGCTAGCCCGCGTCTTGTTTGCATGATCGGCGGCGAACTCGCTTCGTTGAAGGAAGACATCGAGCCGCCGGCCGTCGTCCGTCAAACTGTATTCGACATGCAGCGGCTTCTTGCCGGTGTCATGACGCCTGACGAGTTCGTACGCTTCGAGCTCTTTCAGACGCGCCGACAACACGCGCGCGGACACGGCGCCGGGCAGCGCGCGGCGCAACTCGCCGAATCGCATCGTCTCCTGACGCGCCAGAATCCACACGATGTGGCTCATCCACTCGCGCGCCAAAAATTTGAGAAAGTATTCGATGCGGCATCCTGCCCCATGCAGGACATCTTTGTTGTTGGATTCTGAGGGTTCGGCTCGCATCGTCATTCTCAGCTCATGGTATCGGCGCGGTTACTACTGTGCATTTCGTTCGGACGTTTCTACAAGGCGCCTGACCACAAGCAGCCCGCCGAAAGTCAGATCAGACAAGTCAACCCAGCACAACGTCCAGGTCAAGCTAGCCGTCGGGAAGCCTCGTCTGCCGACGGCACGGCGATACGTTCTGCGCGTGCGTCACTTCAATCGAAAGGACCATCATGAACCTTAAATCCGTATCGGCCGTTCTCGGCAAATCTCTCCGCATCCCGGCAGCTGTTGTGGCCATCGGCGTCCTGCTGCTTAGCTTCGGCGCGCATGCGCAGACGAGCCCTGCACCCGCGCGATCGGCGAGCGTGTTACCCTCAGGTGGCGGTCAGGCCCTGATCGATACATCCGATGCCGTGATTCTGCTCCTCGACCACCAGGCCGGCCTGTTCCAGACGGTCAAGGACGTCAGCGTCGCCGAGCTGCGCGCCAACACCATCATGCTCGCAAAACTCGCAACCCTGCTGAAGATTCCGGTGATCACCACCGCGTCGGAGCCGAATGGCCCGAATGGACCGCTGATGCCGGAAATCCATCAATCCGCGCCGCACGCGATCTACGTCGGGCGCAAGGGCGAAGTAAATGCCTGGGACAACGAGGATTTCGTCAAGGCCGTGCGCGCCACCGGCAAGAAGACGCTGATCATGGCCGGTGTGTGGACCAGTGTGTGCGTCATGTTCCCGGCGCTGGATGCGAAAGCCGCGGGCTTCAAAGTCTACGCTGTGATGGATGCTTCCGGCGATCCGAGCGAACTGGCTTCGCGCACGACGCTGGCCCGTTTCATTCAGGCCGGCGTGATCCCGACCTCGACCAACGCCGTGCTGTCGGAAACGCACCGCACCTGGAATCGGCCTGAGGCGGCCGAACTCGCGAAGCTCTACGCGCTGGTGTCGCCGAACTACGCCGCCGTCATCGAGAGCTACCAGAAGGCTCAGGATGTCGTGAAGCAAGCCAAGTAACTGCCTTCAAACAATAACGACTTGCGCCGTGGTGAACATCGTTTGCCACGGCGCTTTTGCGTCAGAGGCGCGGCTACTGCCGCACCATGATGAAGGGATCGGCGGAATCCGGCACGCGGCGCCATTGTGCATTGTCGTCGGGCTGAAAGCGCCACGTCTCGCCGTTTGCCGATTGCAGCACCAGCTCGCCGCGATCGAGCCGCCACAGACTCGGCGCGAACGCCGCCACCTGCGGATCGCAGCGCGGCTTGAGGAAGGCCTGGAAGTTGTCCGTGCCCGCTTCGTTGTTCGTCAGCGTGAGGCCGCAGACCACGCGGTTGTTGCCGCGGACCATGTTCCAGTCGCCGATCATCTGATCCATCGACTTCGCCAGCGAACGCGCCGCCGCGAGATCCTGCAGAATGTAGACGCCTTCGTTGGTGCGTAGCCCCTCGAAGATACCAGTTTCGACTTCGGTGAAGTCGATCACCGGCTGACCTTTCGAGTCCTGCAATCGGACGATGTCGAGTCCCCGCACCGACCACGATGCGACATCCTTGGTGAACGGCAGCGCGTCGCCGCAGCCCTTCTCCAGTTCGATCTTGAAGCCCTGCCCGGCCGGATCGGCTTTCAACGTCAACGCGCAGGTCTTGCCACGCTCGGCCGTGGACAGCTCCCACTGGCCGATCATGTCGTTCGCGAGTTTGTTTTGCGCATGCACGCCATCATTCGCCAGCACCAGGATCGCGACCGCGCAGCAGAGCTGCACGATGCGCGTGACATGTCCCGATCGCCGGCGATGCATCACGAGCGATGTCCCTGGTACGGCGTCTCGGCAATCGGCGTCAGCGGCGGCTTGCCGTCGAACCATGCCTTGAGGTTATCGACCACGAGCTGATCCATCGCACTGCGGGTGGTGACCGAGGCGGAGGCGATGTGCGGCAGCAGCACCACGTTCTGCATGGCGCTGAGCGCCGCTGGAACATTCGGCTCCTGCGCGAACACGTCGAGACCGGCGGCCATGATGGTGCCGTCCTTCAGCGCCGCGATCAGCGCCTCTTCATCGACCACCGAGCCGCGTGCCACATTGATCAGCACGCCGCGCGGGCCGAGCGCCTTCAGCACTTCGGCGTTGATGATCTTCGACGTCGACGGGCCGCCCGGCGTGATCGCGATCAGCGTATCCACATCCTTCGCCATCTCGATCAGGTTCGGATAGTGCTTGTTGCTGACGCCCTTCGCCGGATTGCGCGAGTGATAGACCACCGGCACCAGCGACGCTTCGAGGCGGCGCGCGATCGCCTGGCCGATGCGGCCCATGCCGACCATGCCGACGGTGCGGTCGCGCAGCGAGCCCTGGCTGAGCGGGAAGTTCTGCGTCATCCAGTGGCCGGCGCGCAGGTAGCGGTCGGCCTTGATGAACTCGCGCAAGGTCGCGATCAGAAGTCCGAGCGCCGTATCGGCGACCTCTTCGGTCAGCACGTCCGGCGTGTTGGTGACCATGATCTTGTGGTCGCTGGCGTAGATCGCATCGACGTGGTCGTAGCCGACACCGAAGCTCGACAGGATTTCGACCTTCGGAAAGCGTGACAGCATCGCCTTGTCGGCCTGCACGAGGCCGGTGATCGCAATGCCGCGGATGCGGCCGGCGACATCGGCGCCGAGCCGGCTGAGATCGTGCTGATTGTTGAATTTATGCAAATTGAATTTGTCGTTGAAGCCGTTGTCGACGACCTTCTTCGACGGGCCATAGATCAACAGGTCGACCTTATCCGCAGCCATTATCGTTCCTCTCCCCAGTTTGACGGCTCAGGCGGCGGGCCGGATCCGGCGATTGCCGCTTTGGCGCAGCGCACCCGAGCGAATGTCAGGACGGCAGCGCACTTTCGTGCCAGCGGCGCAGCACACGGTGCGACACCAGCGCGAGAACCATGTAGATCACAATGCCCGCGATCGACAGCAACAGCAACGCCGCAAACATGCGCGGAATGTTGAGCCGGTACCCGGATTCGGCGATGCGGTAAGCCAATCCTGATCCCGACCCCGCCGAACCCGCGGCGATTTCGGCAACAACCGCGCCGATCAGCGACAGTCCGCCGGCGATCCGCAGGCCGCCGAGAATATAGGGCAGCGCCGCCGGAAGTCTCAGGTGGCATAGGGTCTGCCATCCCGTAGCGCGGTAAAGTTTGAACAGGCCCGTCAGATTGCGGTCGACCGAACTCAGCCCGAGCATCGTGTTCGACAGCACGGGGAAGAACGCGACGATCCAGGCGCAGGCGACGACCGCGGCCTGCTGCGGCAAGTAGATCAGGAGCAGTGGCGCGATCGCGATGACAGGGGTGACCTGCAACACCACCGCATAGGGGAAGAGAGAATATTCGAGCCATTTGGACCGGCTGAACAGAAGCGCGAGTGCGATCCCGCCGATCGCAGCCGCGATGAAGCCCTGCAAGGTTGTCGCCAATGTGACAAGCAGCGACTCCCACAGGATCGCCCAGTCGGCGATCAGGGTCGTGAACACCAGGACCGGACCCGGCAGCACGTAGGGCGGCAGATTGTTGAGGCGGACGATGAGTTTCCAGATCGCGAGGATCGCGGCGAACACGATGACCGGCAGCACGATCTGCAACCGGGACATGGCGCCATCGTCCCGAGACTCATTGTGGGCGCTGCCGCTCATCGCGCCGTCCTTTCGCCGCTGGCTTTGGCCAGTGCAACCGAAACATCACGGCATTGCGCGGCGTAATCCGCCGAGGTGCGGAAGTCCTCGTTGCGCGGCTCGGGCGCGGTGATCCGGAATTCGGCGCTGGCGCGGCCGGGCCGATGGCTCATCACCACCACGCGCTGCGACAGATAGACTGACTCGAATACCGAGTGCGTGACGAAGATCACCGTCTTCTTCAGCTTGCGCCAGACATCGAGCAGATCGTTGTTGAGACGGAAGCGCGTGATTTCGTCCAGCGCCGCGAACGGCTCGTCCATCAGAAGAACGTCCGGGTCGGTCACCAGCGCCCGTGCCAGTGAGACGCGCATCTTCATGCCGCCGGAGAGTTCGCGCGGGAACGCCGCGGCAAATTCCGCGAGATCGACCTGCGCCAGCATGGCGTCCGCTTTCGCATCGGCTTCCGCGCGCGGCATGTGCGCGAGCCGCAGCGGCAGGCTGACATTATCACGCACGCTCGCCCACGGCATCAGCGTCGGCTCCTGAAACACGAATCCGATCGGCGGCCGCGCATCGCCGTTCGTGCGCTCCGCGACACGCAACGACCCGGACGTCGGCGCGTCGAGACCTGCGATCATTCGCAGCGCCGTCGACTTGCCGCAACCGGAAGGGCCGAGCAATGACAAAAACTCCCCACTGCGGACGTCGAGATCGAGCGGACCAACCGCTGTGATGCCGCTGGCGTACACCTTGGTGACATCGCGCAGGCTCACTTCCATGTCGTGATCCCGCTGACTGGACGATTCGTCACCACGGGCTCAGTTCTTCGGCCGCAGGTTGACGCCGACGCCCTTGTTGATGAAGCGCAGCGTGTAGGCTTTGCGATAGTCGATATCGCGCTTGACCACGCCGGCGCGCGCCATTTTGTCGAAGAAGCTCGCCATGCGCTCGTCGCTCATAGCGCCGATGCCGTCGCGCGCCGTGTCGCCGGAATCGACGATGCCGTAGTCCTTCATGCGCGCGACCGAATAGGCGAGCAGCTCGTCGCTCATCTCCGGGTTCATGGTCTTGATCATGGCGTTGGCGCGGCTGTTGTCGCCATAGATGTAGTTGTACCAACCGATGATCGACGCATCGACAAAACGCTGCACCAGATCGGCCTTCTTGTCCGTCATATCGAGACGCGTCTCGATCAAGGTCGAGTAGCTGTTGAAACCGTAGTCGGCCAACAGCAACACGTTCGGCTTGAAACCTGCCTTCTTCTCGACCGCGAACGGCTCGGACGTGACGTAGCCCTGCATTGCGCTCTTCTTGTCCGCAAGGAACGGCTGCGGGTTGAATGTATAGGGCTTCACCTTGGCCTCGCTGAAGCCATACTCAGACTTCAGCCACTGAAAGTACGTCGGCATTCCCTCTTTCGAGACGAACAGGGTCAGCGGCTTCAGCTCATCGAGCTTCGTCACCTTCGCTTCCGGGTGCGTGAGAAACACCTGCGGCTCTTTCTGGAAGACCGCCGCCACCGCTACCACCGGCACCTTGTTGGCGACCGCATCGAGCGACTGCAGGTTGTTCGCGCTCATGAAGAAGTCGATCTTGCCCGCGATGAGCAGGATGCGGTTGTTGACGTTGGGCCCGCCCGGCACGATGGTCACGTCGAGGCCGTAGCTCTTGTAGGTGCCATCGGCGACCGCCTGGAAGAAGCCGCCGTGCTCGGCCTGCGCAACCCAGTTCGTTCCGAACGAGACCTTGTCGAGGCTGGCGGGAGCGGCAGGAGCCGGCGCGGGCGGCGTCTGCGCCAATGCCGGCAAGGAGCCAAGCAGAAGCATCGCCCCGATCACGGAAGCCGTCCGGCGTGAGGCAGAAGTCCACCCCGGGCTCATGTTCCGGCTCATCACGTCACTCCGTCGACCGTTAATGCCCGGACTGGAAACCATGCCGGTGGAGATGGCTGGCCTATCGCCGTGGAAAATGGATACATAGAACGCACGAGATAGCCATAAGTACCGCGCCATCGCCCGCAAGAAAACTGTCTGCATGACCGCCAAGCTGCCGCCGCACAACTGGACCGATATCCACTGGCCGGACATCCCCGCACACATGAGCCGGGACTGGATCGCCGTGCTGCCGCTGGCCGCGACCGAACAGCACGGCCCGCATCTGCCGCTCGGCACCGACGTGATGATCGCCGACGCCTTTCTTGCGCGCGCGCGCGACCTGCTGTCCGCCAACGTGCCCGCGACATTCCTGCCGGTACAGCCGGTCGGCATCTCGACCGAGCATGTCGATTATCCCGGCACGATGACGCTCTCGCCCGATGTCGCAATCGCGCAGTGGATGGCGATCGGCGACAGCGTTGCACGCACGGGCGTCCGCAAGCTCGTGATGGTCACGAGCCACGGCGGCAACAGCGCTGCGATGACATTGGTTGCGCAGGAGCTGCGTGCGCGCCACGGAATGCTGGCCGTGACGACAAGCTGGCATCGCTTCGGCGCGCAGGATGGACTTTTTCCAGAGAGCGAGCTGCGTCACGGCATTCATGGCGGCGCGATCGAGACATCGATTATGCTCGCGAAGTATCCGCAGGCCGTGCAGATGGACAAGATCGCCAACTTCACACCGGCAAGCATCGCGATGGAAAAAGAGTTCCGCTGGCTGAGCGCGCATCGGCCGGCGCCGTTCGCGTGGCAGGCGCAGGATCTGCATCCGTCGGGCGCGATCGGCGACGCAACGCTCGCGTCCGCCGAGAGCGGCCACTTCCTCGTCGAGGAAGGCGCGAAGGGATTTTGTGAACTTCTTAACGATGTCGCGCGCTTCGACCTCGAAAAGCTGGCGACGACACCGTCCTGAAACAAAACTCCCCCGATTCAGGCCGCGACGAAACCATATTCCCGCTGAACCACCTCGAACCGGATCGCCACGGCCTCCGACAAATGGGCATGCGGACCCAATACGGGCTGCCTTAACCGGATGGAGTAAATACCATGTCGATCAAGACCAAGATTGCTGCTCTCGCTGTTGCTGCTCTCACTGTGACCGGTGGCATCGCCGCCTCTTCGCAGCCGGCTCAGGCCGGTAACAACCTCGGCCTCGGCATTGCCGCCGGCGTGCTTGGTGCCGCTGTTGTGGGTTCTGCGATCGCGGCTGGCAGCCCGGGTTACTACTACACCGACGGTTACGGCTATCGCCGCTGCGGCTGGGTTCGCCAGTTCGACGCCTGGGGCAACTACGTCGGCAAGGTTCGTACCTGTAATTACTAATTGATCGACGGTGGATGCGTCCGGCACGGGCGCCTCATCCACCCCGTGCCGAACATGACCCGCCCGGTTGTCCCCCCGGGCGGGTCTTTCGCATTCCGGCGCAGAGCTATTTGAAACTCAGTAACGGATCACCGAGCGTAGCGTAAAAACCTTCGCATCCTTGATGCGGGTATTCGCGAGGCCCGACGCCGGATCCGGAATGTTGCCACCCGGATGCGCAATGTACTGGAAGTCCGGCTGAAGCGTCCAACCGGGAACGAGCGTCAGCGAATACATCAACTCGATCGACAGCTCATAATCGCGCAGCGGGAACGGTTGCTGCAGGATGCGCATCTGGTCGCGATCGAGCCCGCGGGCGCGATTGCTCATGTGCGAATACAGAAATACAGCACCCATGCTGTCGAGCGGCCGGCCCGGCACCATGCCGTTGGCGACGATGCCGCCCTCCAGATAGAAATCGTTGATGCTGCGGTCCGATGTCGCCGCGCCGATGCGCGTGAAGGCCGAGATGCCCGAATTCGCGTCGCCGCCCGGCGGCCGATAGAGCTGCTGATCGAAGATGGCGTAGACGCTCTGATTGCCCCGGAATCGCCGCGCAACGCCCGTGCTCAGCGGATCGGCGAGCGAGATGCCAGTATTGTCGAAACGCAGATCATCGAAGCGGCCGAAGTGATACCAGGCACCGATGCGAATGCCGCCGGCCAGCGCCGTGGACTCGGGTGCTTGGTTATAACGATATTGCCACTCGCCGATCACGAGCGGCGAATCCTTCACACGAAAGTTCAGGCCGTGGCGATTTCGCAGTTCTGCAGGGCCCACACCCGGCCCTGCCGGATCGCCGTTGAATACGGCCAGCAGCATCGACGTTTCGGGCGTCGGATCGAACCTGAGACGGACACCGGGCGTCGACAGCGGATAGGCGGGACCGCCACTCGGCAGATTCTGTTTGGCGATCGTCGGCCAGTCGCTGCTCAAGAATACGTTGAAGTACTGGCTGTTGAAGAACTCACTGTCGGTCGTGAGCTGTCCCGCGCGAATTCCGAATTGTCCGTTCCAGAACTTTTGCTCGAACCAAAGCTCAGACAGACGCGTCGACGGCAATGCTTCGATGTTGCTGATCGTGTTGAGGCTACCGGTCAGCACCCGGCCCACGCCGCCCGAACCGTGCGTTTGGAACATGTTTCCAAAGAACGTCAGGCCCTGCCAGCCGGCCAGTTTCTCGAAGTCGATGCCGAGCAGCCCTTCGAACTTCCCGTCGACGAGCGTCGTGCGTCTGATGCCGCCGCTGACGTTTGCATGTCCCTCCGTCGTCAGCACACCGCCGAAGGTCACGCCGCGCTCACTCAGCCATTGCCGTCGGGCATCGAAGCCCCAGTGATCCGGCAACGAGGTGCGCACCGACGGCGTGGGCTCGACGGAGAATCCCTGCGCAGACGCCGGCCGGGCGGACAGCGCGCAGGCCAGTACCAGAATGCCGCTCAGAATAATCGCGTGGGCCTTCGGCCCGCCGTCAGTACGCCAAATCACACTCAGTTCTCGCGGTTTTCAAACCCATCCGAGAATCTCTATTGCAATTGCGAATTACTCGCAACAATAAATGCGAATGGTTCTCATATGGCCAAGTGCCTCCCGGCTGGCCCAAGGCACAGTCAGTCGTTTTCAGAAATGACGATTGTTCGGCTCAGTAGCGAAGCGTCGAGCGGATGCCGAACACGAGCGCGTTCTTGATCGGCTCGGTCGTGAACGGCCGGTTCGGGTCGGGAATGTTGCCGCTGGGTTGAATGACGTACTGGATGTTTGGCTGAAGCGTCCAGCCCGGCACCACCGACGCCGCATACGAGAGTTCGAAGGAGAGCTCGTAGTTGCGCAGCGGATAAGGCTGCATCGAGAACAGCAGCTGATCGCGATCGAGCCCGCGCGCGCGATCGCTGATGTGCGAATAGAGAAACACCGCACCGATCTGATCGAGCGGCCGGCCCGGGATCATGCCGGTCGAGAGCAATCCGCCCTCGAGATAAAAATCGTTCAGGTTGCGGTTCGACGTTGCAGCGCCGACACGCAGAAAGCCGGTGATGCCCGAGAAGGCATCGCCGCCGGCCGGCCGATAGAACTGCTGATCGAAGACCGCGTAGACGCCCTGATTGCCGCGGAAGCGGCGGGCGACACCGGAGCTCGCCGGATCGGCGAGCGAAAGACCGAGGGTGTCGAAGCGCAGATCGTTGAACGTTCCGAAGTGGTGATAAGCGCCCAGGCGGATGCCGCTGGCGAGGCCGGTGGCATTCGGATCCTGATTGCGGCGGTACTGCAATTCGCCGATCAGCAGCGGCGGATCTTTGACACGGAAATTGAGGCCGTGGCGGTTGCAGATTTCAGGATCGCGAGTCCCGCAGCCGGCAGGATCGCCGTTGAACAGCGCCAGCAGCATCGAATGGTTCGGCGTCGGATCGAGCTTCAGCCGCATGCCGGGGGTCGACAGCGGATAGGCGGGGCCGCCGCCGGGCAACCCTTCGGCGGTGATCGTCGGCCAGTCGCTGGTCAGGAAGACGTTGAAGTACTGGCTGTTGTAAAACTCGCTGTCGGTCGTGAGCTGGCCGATGCGGAAGCTCGCTTTGCCCTCCCAAAATCTCTGCTCCAGCCAGAGTTCGGAAAGGCGGATCGACGGCAGTGCTTCGATGTTGCTGATGGTATCGATGCCGTTGATCAGGCTGCGCCCCGGCCCACCGTTGCCGTGTGTCTGGAAGATATTCGAGAACAGGCTGAGCCCGTTCCAGCCGGCCAGCCGCCCGAAATCGACGCCGACGATACCCTCGAATTTTCCGTCGAAGATGGCGCCGCGTCTGATGCCGCCCTGGACGTTGGCGAAGCCTTCGGTGGTCAGGATTCCGGCAAATGTCACGCCGCGGTCGCGATACCACTTCCGCCGATCTTCCCAGCCCCATGGATCGGGCAGCACCGAGCGAACGGTGGGGCTGACCTCCACCGAGAAGCCCTGGTCCGGAAGGTACACCTGCCCAGCCGCAGGCTGAACGCCGGACAGCCCAAGGCAGAAGCCCAAAAGGGCTGCCACGGCTGTCAGATTACTGTTTCGGCGCCTGATCATCTTGAACCCGGATACCGCGCAAGCGCCCGATTGGGAATCGCCCGCAACAAAAACGGCATGGGTATCCCGGTCAGGGCCCCCAAAACCCCGGTTCATAAACCATCCGCCTGTTTCCTGTTTATGACAAAATGACCGGCGCAAATGTATTGGACTGCGCCAACCCCCATGCCTCCTTGAAGCGCGGGTCTTCCGTACCCGACAAAAGCTCACCGGACTTGAGCTGCGGATACAGACGGGAGAACGGCACCACTTCTTTCGGCGACAACCGCTGCGAGAAGTGGATCAACCGCAGTTCGTTCGGATGGTCGAGGCCGGCGGCGGCCACCAGTTCAGCCAGCGCGTGCAGCGTCGAGCGGTGATAGTTGTAGACGCGTTCGCTCTTGTGCGGGACCACGAGCGCGCGGCTACGGCTTGCATCCTGTGTGGCGACGCCGGTCGGACAACGGTCGGTGTGGCAGCTCAGCGACTGAATACAGCCGATCGAGAACATGAAGCCGCGCGCTGAATTGCACCAGTCGGCGCCGAGCGCCATGGCGCGCGCGATGTCGAAGGCCGTCGCGATCTTGCCGGCGGTGCCGATCTTGACGCGGTCGCGCGCGCCGATGCCGATCAGCGCGTTGTGGACGAAGTTGATGCCCTCGCGCATCGGCATGCCGAGGTGATCCATGAATTCCACCGGCGCGGCGCCGGTGCCGCCCTCGGTGCCGTCGACGACGATGAAATCCGGATAGATGCCCGTCTCCAGCATCGCCTTGCAGATCGCAAGAAACTCCCATGGATGGCCGATGCAGAGCTTGAAGCCGGCGGGCTTGCCGCCGGAGAGACGCCGCATCTCGCCGATGAATTTCATCATCTCGATGGGAGTCGAGAAGGCGCGGTGCCGCGCCGGGGAAATGCAGTCCTCGCCCTCCGGAACGCCGCGGATCATCGCGATTTCCGAAGACACCTTCGCGGCCGGCAACACGCCGCCATGGCCGGGTTTCGCGCCCTGGCTGACTTTCAGCTCGACCATCTTGATCTGGTCGTCGGCTGCGACTTTCGCGAAAAGCTCAGGATTGAAAGAGCCATCGCGGTTACGGCAGCCGAAATAGCCGGAGCCGATCTCCCAAATCAGATCGCCGCCCTTTTCGCGGTGATACGGGCTGACGCCGCCCTCACCCGTGTCATGCGCAAACCCGCCTTTCTTGGCGCCCGCATTCAGCGCGCGAATGGCATTGCTCGACAACGCACCGAAGCTCATCGCCGAAATGTTGAAGATCGACGCCGAATAGGGCTTCGTGCAATCCGGTCCGCCGATCGGAACCCGCGGCAATTCCTTCGCCAGCGGCCGCGGCGACATCGAGTGGTGTATCCACTCATAGCCGTCGCCATAGACGCTTTCCTGCGTGCCGAACGGCCGCTTGTCGAGCACCATTTTGGCGCGCTGATACACGACCGCACGGGTGTCGCGGCTGAACGGCATGCCGTCCTTTTCGCTCTCGAAGAAGTACTGCCGCATCTCCGGGCGGATTTCCTCGAGCAGGAAGCGGATATGGGCCGAGATCGGATAGTTCCGCAGCACGGCGTGATTTTCTTGCAGCACATCGCGAATGCCAAGCGCGGTGAGGCCGCCGAAAATCAGGAACGGAATGACGATCCACTCAATCGTGTCGCGATCATTGATGCCGACAAAGATCAGCAAAAGTGAAATGACCGCGCAGATCGTCAAGACGATGTAGCGCGGCGTGAACGGCAGCATCAGCGTTTCCATAACCCGCCCTCAAATCCGAATCCGCGGAGGCAGATTCTGAAATCCGCCAACATGCTACATCCGGGTCATGACGCCGCAAAGCTGGCCCTGGCGCCACGACAGAAAGGCCGCGCCCGAGGGCGCGGCCTTTTTTGCAGAGCAGCAAGCGCCGATCAGAAGATCTGCGAGAACAGCACGTACAGCGT
>FRDC01002400.1_pt1 | contig 41121 bp, 29 predicted proteins | sample 1106171 | NCBI WGS metagenome assembly FRDC01 (sample SAMEA3930566, study PRJEB13176) | freshwater metagenome | biome: Drinking water system; feature: drinking water; material: water | place: Singapore | collected 2014-12-20 | reverse complement strand
GAAGGCACTGGGCACTGGGCACTGGGCACTGGGCACTGGGCACTGGGCACTGGGCACTCGAGGGCACGTGCATCGCCCCCCGGCTCAGGCGAGTTCCGCCTTCAGCGCCTTCGCCAGGTACTCGTACTGCTCCATCGTGTTGTAAAGGTGGGCCGAGACACGCACCCAGCGGCGCGGCGCGGCGGGAAAGGGGTTGATCGGAACCTGCACCCGCCAGCGATCCAGCAGCCGCTCCTGCAGCGGGTCGGGGTACACACCCCACACGCCGCGCTCGCTCGCACGCCGGTCGGGCACGGGCACTGCGGCCATCGCGCCGATCATGTGGTCTGGCGCGGGTGGCTCGACGCCCAGCTCGCGGCAGAGCATGTCCCGCGCTTGCAGCGCGAGGGCGCGGTTGGCACGCATAATCTCGGGCCAGCCACCACCAGACGGCGCGAGGCCAGCGACGAAGGCCGCGGCATCGGGCGTGCAGAGCCAGGGGCTGGTGTCGAGGGAACCGACGTAGTCGAACTCGAGGCGGAACTTTGAGCGGTCGGTGCGCGTTGAGTTGTGCCCGTGGCTGAGGATGAGCGGGTGGATGAGGTGCTGCCGATCGGGCCGCACGTGGAGGAACGCCGAGCCGTGCGGTGCGCAGAGCCACTTGTGGAAATTGCCGGTGGTGTATGCCGCGCCGATATCGACCACGCTCAGGGGCACAAAGCCCGCGGCGTGGGCCCCGTCCACCAGCGTGTCGATATCGCGAGAAGCGAGTTCGGCCACGATCCGCTTGACCGGCAGGATGATGCCGGTGGGGCTGGTGATGTGCGAGACGAGGGCCAGTCGCGTGCGCGGCGTGGCCGCTCTCACGATGGCCTCAACGACCTCGTCATCGGACTTCACCGGGAAGGGCACGGGCGCGTGCACCACCCTTGCCCCCCACTGCTGTGCCGCGAGGGCAAGCACGTTGTTGCAGGCGTTGTACTCGTGGGCGCTGGTGAGGAGTTCATCGCCCGGCTCAAAACGCAGCGATCGCACCACGGAGTTCACACCGGCCGTGGCGTTCTCGACAAAGGCGAAGTCGGCGGCGGGGCAGCCTACAAACGCGCTCATCGTTGCACGGGCGCGGTCGAGCGCGGGTTCAAGCTCCTCAACGAAGAAGCGGATGGGGTCAGCGTCCATGCGGGCGCGAACCACGGCCTGTGCCGCGCGGACAGACTTGGGCACCGCACCGAAGGAGCCGTGGTTGAGGAAGACGCGGGTCGGGTCGATGCCAAAGTGCTCGGCGAGCGGCGAGCAGGGCGGAGGCGGGCACGATGCAGCGGCAATGGCCATGCCTCACGCTAGGCGCTGCACAACCGCGTACACCCCGGCGCATGGCGGGCGTGGACGGGAGAACACCAATGGCCAATTGATGTGCTGGCGGCCCGCCTCAACCCTGGACATCGAGCGAGCGGCCGAGGGCAATCGCCACCGCCGCCTCGTTCTTGGCGATGGGGTTGCGGTAGAACGGCAGGCTCCCGTTACCGGATGGTCGCGACACCGCCGCGCCGGAGCCGAACTCCACGCCGCCGGGCACCACGCCGGCAACCAATCGCTGCGCGGCATCGGGCAGCGTGCGATCCTCAAGCCGATCGGCGGGGCTGGCAGCCTGTGCCGCGCGAGCCGCACGCACTTGGCCATAGGCCTCTGAGATGCGGAACGAGAGCGGCGTGCTGAGTGGGGTGACAGACATGCGTGGGTGATGCTATCGCCCGGCGTGGCAAGCGGTCGCCAAGTTTTTCGAGTGCTCGCCATTCCGGGCGGTACACGTTCGGGACGCAAGGTGCCGATAACTCGGCATATGCTGATGCTGCCAGCGGTATTGCGGCTCTTTGGGGGCCCAGACATGGGTGAACACCCGATCTCACCCGCAACCAGCGGCTTTTCCAGATTGGCCGACATGCCCGACGGACCCGCCCAACCTCGCACCCCACCGGCCGTCGCCGATGCGCAGTCAACGGGCGAGCCGCAGGCGGTTGACCGCTCGGCCGGCGCGGACTCGTCGCCCGAGTTGTTGCGGCCGCTGTTCGTCGCCGCTCGCGCGCCCGACCCGACACTGGCACGTCACATCAAAGACCTGAAGCGTCGGCTGATCTTGGAGGCCAACCTCGCGGTGGGCATGATCGAGTCGGCCAGCGATGCGCTGACGAGGCTCGACCCGGACGCGGCCGAGGCGGTGATGCGGCGGGATGATGAAATCGACAGGGAAGAAGTGCGGATCGAAGAGGAGTGCTTCCGGCTCTTGACCCTGTTCCAGCCCTTCGCCAAAGACTTCCGCACGGTGACCACGCTGCTGCGCGTGAATGCCGACCTGGAGCGGGTTGGCGACCACGCCCACTCGATCGCGAAACTCACGCGGAAACTGCACAAACTGGGAGCGGGCGGCACCGGGGCGCGGGCGATACCCACATCGCTGCACGAACTGGCGCAGCGCGTGCCCATGCTTTGCCACGCGCTGCTCAATGCCCTGGTGAGCGAGGACGTGCAGGATGCCCGCGCGATCCTGGAAAAGGATGAAGCCATCGACTCGCTGGACAAACGCCTGTTCGACGAGTGCCTGGAGGCCATGCGAGACGATGCGGAATCCAAGGCCGCCGGGCTGCTGCTGTACCGCTGCGGCCGCGAGCTGGAGCGTGTGGGCGACCTGATGACCAACATCGCAGAGGATGTGATGTACCTGGTAACAGGAACGATTGTGCGCCACCAGAAGAAGCGGCTGAGGCACTTGGGCACGGGACCGCACGCCGCGGGTGGTATTGCTCCCCCCGTTTGAGGCGGTACGCAACCGCCCGGGCCGGCAAATGAACTCGGCAACTGGAAGGCCACACAGAGCCGCACATAAAGTCGATAACGAGGTGCAAGATCGCTTCAGGTTTGGCATTTGGCCTCGTCGAACCGTTCGGGACTACGCGTGTGGCAAGGCTTGTGGTGGCGTTGTTCCGGTGGCTCGCCATCGGGAAGGAGCTTTGTCCGGTTGAGTTCGCTTCCGACAACACCGCCCCCGGTCAGCACGCACGGCGCGAACGGCGTGGGCGATATCGTCGCACCAACGGCCAGCGAAACACCATCCCCGGCGCGCTCGCGCACCCGCATCGCGCCGCTTGACGGCATCCGCGGATTGGCCGCGTTGCTCGTGTTCATCTACCACTGCACGATCCTTGAGCCACGCAACGCGGCGGAAACCGTGTTCACGCACCTGACCTTCCTGAACGGGCTTTCACCGCTCTTGTTCTTCGTGCTCTCGGGGTTCCTCATCACCGGCATCTTGGTGAAGACCCGCGACGAGCCGCACTACTTCCGCAACTTCTACATCCGGCGCGGGCTGCGGACACTGCCGCTGTACTACGCGGTCGTGGTCCTCTCGCTGATCGTGCTGCCCGCGCTGTTTCCGAACAACCCCAAGGTTCACGCGTTCGGGCGCGTGGGCGACGACACATGGATGTACTGGTTCTTCCTGCAGAACTTCGGGATGGCCATGGCCGGAGACTTCCGGCATGGAATCCTCGACGTCACATGGTCGCTGGCGATCGAGGAGCAGTTCTACTTTGTCTGGCCGCTGCTGGTCTATGTGTGCCGCAAGCGCTGGCTCGCGGCGGTGTGCGTGGGCCTCATCGTGCTGGGGTTTGTGTATCGATGCGTGCTCGTGTTTCTGCTCGAATCGCACCCGATTACGGCGTATGTGCTCACCTTCGCTCGACTCGGTTCGCTGGCCACAGGTTCGTTGCTCGCGATCGTCTGGCAACAACCCGGCCTGATCGACCGCCTCAAGACGCCCGCGGCGTGGGTCGCAGCGCTGACCGTGCCGTGCATCTGGATGGCGACCGGCCTCGAGCGGCTGATGGGCATCGATTTTCTCGCCAGCGTGGGGTTTCGCGGGGGTCCGTACACGCGCACCTTTGGCGACCTGCTTGTGCTCTTCGGTTTGGCCAGCCTCATCGTGCTCTGTGTGTCGGCCAAGCCTGAGTCACGCTTCTATCGCGTCATGACCAGCCGTTTTCTCAGGACGATGGCCATGTACTCCTACGGCATCTTCCTCTTCCACACGCCCGTACGGGCCTTCATCCGCGATCTGGTCTTCGGTCCCGGCTACGGGGCCAGCAAACCGTGGATCGTGTGGCCGTCGATCGCGGGGTCGCAGATCCCCGCCCAGTTGATGTTCTACGTCGTCTCGATGAGCGTGGTGCTGCCGCTCGCGGCTCTCTCTTATCACCTCTTCGAGAAGCAGGTCATGAAGCTCAAGGGGCCGCTGACCGAGCGCGGCGGCCCGCGCACTGGGCCAAGCACGCAAAGCAGCACCTAGAACGGCAGGGCCGTGCGCCGTCGGCGGGGGCCGCAGACAGGCCGGCCACGGACGCGGCTTCTGGTATGCTTGCGGGCATGGCCAAGACCCGTTCCGCCGCACGGTCCGCTCGCAAGCCCGCCAACACTCGCACACGCAGAGGCTCGCCCAGGCGAGCCAACGCCCGTGCGGCCACGGACCCCGGCACATCCAAGCGCAAAGCCAACACTCCGCTGGTGATGTATCAGGTGGATGCGTTCACCTCACGCCTGTTCCACGGCAACCCCGCCGCCGTCGTGCTGCTCGACAAGAAGTGGCTTGCCGACGAAACCATGCAGCAGATCGCGGCGGAGAACCACCTGGCCGAGACGGCGTTTGTGCTGCCCCGGAGCAAGAAGGGCAAGGTGCCCCGCTTTGGCCTGCGGTGGTTCACGCCCAAGCTTGAGGTTGACCTGTGCGGGCACGGCACGCTCGCGGCGGCGCACGTGCTGTGGAACCACGAGGGCGTGAAGGGCGAGAGTCTGCAGTTCGAGTCGCAGAGCGGCAGCCTGCCGGTGGACCGCATCGGCGAGTTGATCGTGCTCGACTTCCCCCGGCGTGTGGGCCTGCCCTGCCCCGTGAGCGATGAGCTGTGCTTCGCGCTGGGCAAGGAGCCCGCCGAGGCGTACAAGGCCAGCGGCAAGATCATGGCCGTGTACGAGAACCGGCGCGATGTGTACACACTCAAGCCCGACATGCACAAGGTGGCCGATCTCGGCGGCTTGGGCGTGATCGTGACCGCGCCCGGCTCGGGGCACGACTTTGTGAGCCGATTCTTTGCGCCCCGCGCGGGGATCGATGAAGACCCGGTGACAGGCTCGGCGCACTGCACGCTCGCGCCGTACTGGACACGCCGCCTGAAGCGCGACTCGCTCAAGGCCCATCAGGTCTCGCCTCGCGGCGGCGAACTCTGGGTGGAGGACACGGGCCAGCGCGTGCGCATCGGCGGGCACGCCGTCACGTACCTCAAGGGTGTCATCAGCGTGTGAGAGGCTCTGGCTTCACCGGGCTGGGCAACTGGATGGTCTTGCCGTTGTCGCCGTCGCGCTCGCCGCGGATGCAGGCGACGATGACCTGCGCAACCTCCTCCGGCGAGAGGCATCGGCTTGCAGGCAGATCGGCCTCGGACACGATGGCGCGGAGCATGGGCGTTTCCACCGCGCCGGGGGCGATGGAAAACGCGCGGATGTTGAAGGTCTTTCCCTCGTTGGCGCAGCTCTGCACCATAAGATTCACGCTCGCCTTGGCCGCCGCGTAGGCAAACAGCCCCGGGAACGGGTCGATGGTCGCCATGGAACTCACGTTGACGATGCAGCCACTGGCCTGCCTCACGAAGACCGGCCAAGCGTGATGGATGGCCCACGCCGGGCCCATGGCGTTGACCCGGAAGGCTGCCTCGATCGTCGCCGGATCGGACTTGTCAATGGGCAGAAAGGGCGCGAGGCCGGCGTTGTTCACGAGCACGTCGAGCCGGCCGAAGCGCTCCACGGCCCGGGCCACCATGTGCCTGCACGCCCAGGCATCGCCCACATCGCCCCCCACCACTTCCACACGCTCGGCCACGCCCGTCAGCGCGGCGGTCTGCGTGACGTGCTCGCGCGTGCGGGCCACCAGCACCAGGGCGTAGCCCGCTTGGGCGAGCATGATGGCGGTGGCGCGGCCGATGCCGCTGCCAGCGCCGGTGACGACTGCAACGGCATGATCTGCGGGCATGGGTAGCACTCCGAAGGCGGCGGGAGTATTGGCGGCCGCGTCCGAGTGGGCCCGAAGCAGGCCGGTTACACTGCCGTCCGTGAAGGGTGCCCCGTACATCATCCTGGCCCTGTTTGCCCTGATCCTGGCCACGCCCATGGCGGTGCGCTCGCGGCTGGACCGGGGCGGGCACAATGCGGGGGGAATCGCGAGTTCGGTCACGCTGATGATCGTGACTCCGCACGTGGAGCAGATTCGCAGTGAGTTCGGTGCGGGGTTCGACCGCTGGCACCGGCGCGTGTATGGCTCGGGCGTGGCGATCGACTGGCGAACCCCGGGCGGAACCACCGAGATCGTGCGGCTGCTGCAGGCCCAGTATTCGGCCGCGGCGAGCCGGATCGTGTCGCAGGTGCGCAAAGCCGACCCCGACGCGCTGCTGAGGGCGGACTTTTCGCTGGATGCTCTTTTCACGCCCGACACGGTGCCGATCGACCTGATGCTCGGCGGCGGGTCGTTTGACCACGGGCGGTTGAAAGACACCAACAACGCGTCGATGTGGACCGTGCTGGCGGATGGGCCGCGCGTGGTGCAGGCCACGCTCTCGCTTCCGGCATCCGCGCCCGAACTGGCCACGATCGAATCGGCCGACCCGGTGCTGATCGATGCGGCGTTCACGCCGAGCGAAACGCCGGTGCGCGTGCGCGTCGCGGCGGCGGCGATCAACAGCGGGGCAAACGGCGAGTGGCGCGCGTCGGTCAAGGCCGGAAGACCGGTTACGGTCTCGGTCGATCTCGCGCGTGCCGAACGCCGGCTCGGTGTGAGCATGTCGGCATCGGCGGGGTTCTCGCGGGCCACGCTCGACGAGTGGTACGGAACCAACAAGGTCGGCTCCGAGAAGTTGTACGACCCGGAGCAGCATTGGCTGGGCACAGCGCTCTCGGGCTTCGGCATCGTGTTCAACCGCGACCTGCTGAAGGATCATGGCCTGCCCGTGCCCGACTCGTTCGCCAAACTCGGCGACCCGCGCTACTTCGGCCTCCTCGCCATGGCCGACGCACGCCAGTCCGGCAGCGTGGCCACCAACTACGACTCGGTGCTCAACAAAGAGGGGTGGGAGAAGGGGTGGCGGATTCTGCGCGAGATGTCGGCCAACGCACGCTACTTCGCTTCATCGAGCACCCAGCCGCCCATCGACGTGTCGCAGGGCGAGGCCATCGCAGGCGTGGCGATCGACTTCTACGGGCGGGGGCAGGCCCAAGCCATCCAGAAGCCCGGCCAAAGCGCCGACGACTCACGCGTGGGGTACATCGACCCTCCAGGAGCTGTCTACATCGACGCCGATCCGGTCTCGATCCTGCGCGGCGGGCGCAGCCCTGATGTCGCCCGCCACTTCGTCGAGTTCTGCCTGAGTGAAGAGGGGCAGGCGCTCTGGCAGTTTGCCCCACGCAGCGACGCGACCAGCGCGAAGAACCCGCGGCGAACGGGCGCGGCGGCCGACGAACCGCCCATGGGCCCGCTCACCTCGCGCCTGCGGCGCATGCCGGTCCGTCGCATGATGTACGAGCGATACCTCGATCACTTTGCGGACAAGACCAACCCCTTTGACCTTGCCAGCGACACACCCGTGCGCGGCTGGCGCACGGGCCTGATCGTGATGATGGGCGCGTTCGGCGTGGATGCCGGGGAGGAGCTCCGGGCCGCGTGGAAGGCGCTGAACGCGGCGCGAGGGAACACCGCCTTTCCCCCTGAGCGGCTCGCGGAGATGGAGCGGCTCTTCTATTCGTTCCCGGATCATGTGATCGAGGGCAAGGCCGCAACAACGCTGGCGCGGAGTGTGCCGTTCACCGCCGAGAACTACAAGGCCATATCCGACGACACCAACCGCTGGCGCGACCCGGTGAAGGGAACACGGGCGCGGATCGCCTACACCGAGTATTTCCGGCGCACGTTCAAGCAAGTGGTGGCGATGGAGCGTGAGGGCTCGCGGCTTGCGGCCGCACGCTGACCTTCTCCCTGATCACTTCAGCCGCCACGCGGGCTTCTCGCCATACGCGCGCCAGCGCCAGAACCACTCCATCGGGCCGTAGGCGAACGAGTTCAGCCACAGCACGCTGAACATCACCTGCGGCACCCAGATCGCCAGCGTGAGCATCACGAGTTGGAAGTGCGAGAGCTTGGCGAACAGACCAAAGCCCAGCCCCGAGAAGATAAACAGGCAGATCACCGATTGGGTCAGGTAGTTGGTGAGCGGCATTCGCCCCGCCGCGGCCACCGAACGCATGACCCACGCGAGCACCGGCGTGCGTGCCGCGAGCATCACCACGCTGATGTAGCCCAGGCCCAGCAGCAACCGCTGGGCGACATAGCCCCACGCGCCGCCGCGCGAGTAGGGCGTGATGTGCTCGAAGCTAAAGCCCGCGTTGCTCCAGTCCAGCACGTTCATGCCCGCAACAAACCAGCCCAGAGGAAGGCAAACGACGGCGCAGGCCAGATACGTACGCGTGGAACGCTTCCCCGTGATGAACCCCGCCTGAGCCAGGCCCAGGCCAAGGAGCATCATGGGCAGCACGTCCGTGTCGGTGTAGATGGGCTGCGAGTTCCACTCCATCACGATCGGAGCGATGGCGGGCACAACAGAGAAGTAGCCGCCGCGCCGGGCCGCGATGTCTTTCTCCACCTTCTCCGCGGGCGGGTTGGCTTCCTTGATGCGCTCGTCCCACTTCTCAATCTTTTCCTTCTGCTCTTTGGTCAGCTCTTTGCCCGCGGCCACATCCGCCCGGATGGCGACCACCTCGGCAAACTTCTGCACGCGCTTCTCGTGGCGGATCACGTGGTAGGCGACACCCAGCGAGAGAATGACGAGCGCGGCGGCGATAAGCCGGCGTGCGGGCACCTTGCGGAAGGGGAAGAGCAAGAGGCCCATGAGGCCGTACCAATACAGGATGTCGCCCGGCCACGCGAGCACAAAGGCATCGAAGACCCCGAACAGGATCAGCCAGATCGTGCGCTTGTAGTACACATCGGCGATGCCCGCCCGGCCCTCGGGCCCGGCGGCCTCTGCACGCCGGGTGAGCAGCAGCACGCCAGCCCCGAAGAGCATGCTGAAGATCGCCCGCATCTTGCCGTCCCACAGCACGGCGGAGAGAAACCACGCCCACCAGTCCAGCCCCTCTATGCCGCCGCCGAGCGAAGGGTTTTCGGCGGCCCACCGCGTCAGGCCGAAGAGCGGCATGTTCATGAAAAGGATGCCCAGCAGCACGAAGCCGCGCAGCGCATCGATCGCTTCGATGCGCTGGGCCGGTGGTGTGGGCGTTGCGGCCGTGGCCAGCGCGGCCTGGTCGGGGTTGTGGTGCGCAGGGTCGTGAGTGTCTGGCGCGGCTGGGTGCATGGGCCGCGAGCATAGCAAACCCGCGGCAAGGGAAACACTTGCGTTGCGGGTGTGCCCGTGCGCCGCCACGGCCCCGTCACGCTGGCCGCGGCCGTATCAGCACCCGCTGCCGGCGTTGAAGTAGGCGGTGATGAAGTCGCCGAGGTTGTCGGGGAAGGGCGGGTTGCACTGGCCAGAGCCGTCGGGCGTGTACGCGGCCTTGTAACCAGCGTCGTAGGGCGGTTCGTTCTCCGAGCAGGGAATCGCGTAGCCGCCGGGGCCGGGCACGTGGGGGAAGGTGAAGTAGTCGGTGATGTAGTCGCCCAAGTCGTCGGGGTTCACCACCGTGTCGAGGTTGTAGTCCAGCGGGCAGGAGGGCTTGGTGGCGGAGGGCGAGTCGTTCCTCATGCGGCGGATGTTCTGCACCGTGTCCATGGCCGCGTCGCGGGCGCTGATAGACCACGCCGGACCGGCCGACTTGCCGCCAGTGCTGCGCGATGCGTTGGTCGGCGATGCGAGAATGGTGAGCAGGTCGGGCCGTGTGTTGGGCACGAGGTTGGCCTTGAGCACAAACAACGGATCGGTGGTGCCCAGCTCGGGTACATCACGGTCGTTCACCAGTGTCGGCTGGTCGTTCACCTGCTCGGTGCCCACGCGGAAGTCGTTGCGGAAGATGCGCACCTTTGTGCTCACCGGGCTGAGCTTGGTGAGCACGGCGAGGTCGTCGTCGCCGTCTTCCTCCAGATCGACCGGCGCGACCGAGCGCGGCTGCGCGCCCGCTTCGCGGCTCTGCGCCGAGGAGAGGTCGATGGCGCGGTTGTTGGTGCCGGTGGTGTTAACGGGCGTGTGGTTCACGATCACGCTCATGGTGCCCGCGCCCAGCGCGGGCTGATTGACGGTGACGATGCCCTCTTCGCCGTCGAGGTTGGCGATCGCCATGTCGATCGGGTTCGTGTCCGTGGGGATCACAATGGGGTCGCCGAAGCCCACCTGCTCAGCCGCGGTCCCCGTCGAGGTGTTTGGGAAAACGATCACCGCGCTGCCGTCGCGCGAGAGAATCGCCAGGTCGGGTCGCACCACGCCGTCGAGGTTGATGGGCGCGGGCTTGAAGGGGATCTTGCCCGTGGGGAGGATGAGGATTGGCGGCAGCGTGATGAAGTTGAAGGCGTCGTTGGGGTCGCTGAGCGCCACGGTCATGCTGCTTGGCGAGTCACCCTCGCCCTCGTTGGCGCAGACGAGCGTGGGGCGCAGTCCGCCCACGAGGCTTCGCGCGCCGCCCCCGGGCGGAAGACTGGGCGCACCCGCAAAGTTGTCGATGGTGAGGCCGGTGGGGCCGGAGCCTACGGACACCGTGCCCTTGGCCTCGAAGTCTGCCACGCGGCTCAGCGTGCCCGCGTTGGTGGCCGGGCGGTTCTTGAAAAGACTCACGCTGTTGGAGCCACGGTTGCTCACGGCGATATCCGGCAGTCCGTCGCCGTCGATATCGAAGACGGTGATCGCGCTGGGGCTCTTCCCGGTGTTGAGCGTTTGCGATGAGCCGAAGCCGAGCCACGCGCTCGCGTCACCGGGGTCGGCGCCGAGGTTGAGCAGGATGAGCGCCTGGCCGTTGTCGTTCTCGGTGTTGCCGTTGAACGTGAGGATGAGGTCAGAGAGACCATCGCCGTCGAGGTCGGCGGCTGCCGCGGCCGTGGGTGTGCCGGTGGCGAGTGCGTTGGTGGGGTCGTTGACCGCCAGGCCCGTGCCCAGAACGAGGTTGGTCATGTTGACGGCATCGCCGCCGCCCGGCACGCCGCTGAGATAGTCGATCTTGAAGAACTGCTGCGGCTGGCCCGTGGGCACGGTCGCCCTGGGGAGGAAGACGACATCGAAGCGAGAGTTGAGGTTGATGCCGCCCAAGGCCTTGACAAGGGGAAGGCTGATATCGCCGCTGCCCACGCCGGGGGCGATGGCGAGTTGGTCGCCGGGCGACTTGACCGTGAGCCCGCCGCCCAACTCGGTCAAACCATGCTGCACGATGAGTTGGTCGTACTGACCGGGGGAGGTGCCGTTCACTTCCAGCTCGAGCGTGCCCGCGGCGTTGCCAAAGTCAGGAATGCTGCCGACCTGCGTGAAATCACCGTGCGTGATGGTGAGTGTGCCGGGCGAGTTGCCGGGTGCGATGCGGCCGAAGTTCACCACCGGGCCGTCGATGGTGCCGTTGCCGTCGAGCGTGCCGCCTTGCAGCAGGAAGGTGCCAAAGCCGGTCTTGGCGATGCCGCCATCGCGCACGGTGAGGTGGCCGTTGTTGATGGTGAGGTAGAAGGGCACGTTCCACGTGCTGCCAGCGCCCTGCACGAGCGCGCTGCCAAACGAGCCGGCCTGATCGCCCAGCGTGGCGATGCGTGTGGTGGCCAGTGCGCCGCCGGTGAGGTTGAAAGTGCCCTGGCCGGTGGAGCCGATGGTGAGGCCTTGCGCAGTGATGAGCAGCTTGGTGCCCGTGCCCGTCACCGTGAGCGTGCCGGTGGCGGTGGGGTCGTTGCCGATCGAGACCCCGGTGGGCTTGAAGAGGCCGCCGGGACCGCCTGCGCCTCCCCCGCCCGCGGGACCGGACATCGTGAGCGCGGCAGCATCTCCCGCCGCGTTGCCGATGGTGAGCGCGGGCTTGTTGGTGGCCGTGAGGTTGTAGGTGCCGTTGCTCGGGAGGAGCCACGCGATGTCGCCGCCGTCGATAGCCGCGGACTTGACGTTGGTGGTGCCGGAGGGGAAGGTGATGTCGAACACACCGTTCACAGCGTAATGCGTGTCGTGCGTGGAGGCCGGCGCACTGGGATACCACACGCCCAGGTCTGAATAGCCGGCATCACGCGCGTACAGCCACTCGCGTGTGCCGGGGCACGTGGGGCAGTCGAAGGGGCGTTCGTAGCAGCCGCGGTCGACGGGACCGGGCGTATTCAACGGAACATTGGGCAGCACGGAAGGGTCGTCCACGAATCGCGGGAAACTCGCTACGTCCCACGGCACCTGTTCGTCGATGTCGCCGTTTCCATTGATGTCGTAGATGTCGTTCAGGTTGTTCCCGGGAGCGTAAAGCGTGCTGTCACCGGAGTCGATCGCAGCGGAGCCGGACAGGGGAAGCAGATTGCCGTAGTCATCGTCGGTGGTACCCCACACGCCGTCCGGGCCGGGCAGGGGCGAACGCGTAAACATCGGGCTTGAGTCGTTGTTCATTGCGCCGCCCCTGGCACCTGTCCATCCCTGTACGCTCGAATACTGGACGTCGTACGAACCGTCCGGCTGGCCACCAATCTGGGCACCTTCGCCCGCACCAGCTCCGTTGGTGTTACCCCACACAAGGCAGTTGCGGAGGCGCATGGCCGTGCCCGGGTACGCAACGCGTGCCAGGGCACCAAACGAGTTCGAGCCGGTAACGTTTCCGGCGATAGTGCAGTTGAAGAGGTTGACATCGCTCGGGCCGCTCGCACCGATCGCGCCGGATGTGGGAGCGCTGTTGCCGACGAAGAGGCACCCGATGAACTTCGAGCCCGAGTCCTGCGTGCAGTGGACCGCGCCAGCGCCCGTGAACTCGTTCCCGGGCGTACCCGCAGAGTTGCCGAGAAACTGGCACTGGACAAAGTCGACGAGTGCGCTTGTGTGCAAATCCACCGCGCCGCCGACAATCGCGGCGTAGTTTCGCACGAACTTGCAGCGGATGAACGCGGCCTCTCCGCTTTCGATACCGACCGCGCCCCCATAACTTCCCGCGGAGTTGCCGGTGAAATCGCAATCGGTGAGAATCGACTTGCCCGCTCCGAAGTGGTAGAAAGCGCCGCCAAAGACGCTGGGCGATGAAGAAGTATTCGCATCGAACCGGCAGTTGTTGAACTTTGGCGAGCTGCTGCCTGTACTCGAACGCACAATCGCAGCGTTGCCGCCGCCTGCGGTGCAGCTGTTGCGGGTGAATGTGCAGTTGCGGATCCGTGGCGAGCCGGCCCCAAAGATGCAGAAACCCGCCCCCTCAGTGTCGGGCGCGATGTTGGCATGACCACCGGTGATCGTGAAACCGTCCAGCGCGGCGGTGGCATCAGTGCCCGCGCCGTTGACGACATGCAGCGCGTTGTCGCCCTTGCCGGGGTCGGTCGAGTCGTTGCCGTTGAGGTCGCCCGAAAGGATCGTCGCCTTGGCGGGGTTGAGGGCATCTGCGGTGTTGGCGGGTAGGGCGGGGCGCTGTGCGAGCGTGGTCTCGGTGCCCACGAAGCCACCGTAGATGGCGAGGTTGTTCCGGAGGTTGAAGGAATCGGAACGAGACCCGCCCTGGCTGATTGGTGGCGAAGGCGTATAGGTGCCGCGGGCGACCCAGATTTCAGACGCGCACCCGAGATCAGACGACACGAGGGCATCCCGCAACTCGTGATAGGCGGTGTCCCAAGAGCGGCCGTCCATTGGCAAGCCCGTCGATTCCCTGCGAACGTAGACCACATGAGGAGCCGCTGAGAAGTACACCGCGCCGCCGCGCTCGGCATCGTTGGGCGCACCCAGCATCGCGGCGGTACCGCTGCTGCTGAGTGCCACGCTTTCACCCAAGCGCGGCACGCCGATTGGTTGTGGGTGTACGCTGGTGGGAAGCCATGTGACGTTTCCACCGTCGAGGCGGAATACGTACGCGGCACCTTGGCTTGCGGCGTTGTCTGGCGCACCGAACAAGAGAAGCGTTCCGTCGGCGCTTATCGCAACCGAGGTGCCGAACCGGCCGGGCCGTGTGATCTCGCCCGGCGGGGTCACGCTTGCTCGTTGCATCCATTGCTCGCCCGACCTAGAGAACACGGTGGCGCACCCAACGCCATCGCCGTCGTTCTTGGCCGTGACCACACAGGTATTTCCATCGTCGCTGAGCGCGATGGCATCGGCGTAGGTGGAGCCGTACCCCGAGGTGGGCGTATAGCAAGGGCGAGATGTGGGGATGAGCGACCCCCATCCGTATCCGTCGGTCGCAGATGGCTGGTGCTGCCAAGTGGCTGGTACTCCCGCCACACGGACAAACACCTCGGCGCTCTTGGCAGAAACGCTGGCACCTGACATCACCGCCGTCAAGCCGTCTCCGCTGAGTGCCAAGTGCCGCCCAAACCTCGATTCGGCTGGCCCGTGGGTAATGCGGGCCTCCTGGGTCCAGCCGCTCTCCACCTTGGTATACACATACGCCGCGCCAGCGTTCTGGGCTGTCCCGCCGTTCTCGATCGCGCTCGATTCCCCTGATGCGCCGATCAGCAGCCGCTTGCCGTCGCGGCTGAGCGACACCGCAACGCCGAAGTACACGCGACCGTCGGCGGCACCGGGTATCGCGTTTGGTGGGAAGATGCGCGTGGGTGCTGCGATCCACCCACTTGGCTGCCGGGTGAACACATAGACACTGCCGCGGTCGTTCGGGCCGTCGACGTAGGCACCGACTGCGGCAGTGCTGCCATCTTGACTCAGTGCGACGCTGATTCCGAAACTCTGGTAGCCGCCGCCAGGGGCTGAAATGCGCGGACCGTCCGCAACCCACACGTTACCCTCTCGACGATAGAACTGAACCGATCCGCCCCCTTGGTCGTATGGTGCGCCAGCAAGGGCGGTAACGCCATCGCCACTCAAGGCCACAGACGTGCCGAACTCGGCACCGCTGCTGCCGCCGAGCGGCGCGGCCACCCGGTCGAATGTCTGGAGCGAGCACATGGCTTGAGCGGCCACGGAGCGCGGCACGGCGGAGCTCGTGGCATAGGCCAGAGCACTCAACCAGACCAGGCACGATGTGAGGCGGCGGAATGAGGAAAACCTCTCCGTGTTCATGCTGCTGCTCCAGCGGTGTGCGGCTCGAGGCTTCCGGGCTCCGGGGCGTACCACGAGATTGAGTCTACATGCCCCCGCTGCCGCGGCCATGTGTGCGAGCGGATTGGGCAGGTTTGGGCCAGTATTCGCGTGCATGGGAGCTCGTTTCTCGTGTGGCTTCCCTAGAACACGGAAGGGCGGAGAGCCTCGGGTACCCGCGCTCGAGGGTGCCCGGCCTGGGGTCAGCCCGGGCCCTGGTTTGAAAAACCGAACGGACCACGAATGAGCGGCGACCAACGGCTCGCCGCGCGAGGCTTGGGGCAGGGGCAACCGGGCGGCCCCGCACATACATGCGGAATCGCGGCGCGCGGGAGACACAAAACCGAAGAGGAACCGTCGTGAGGGCTTAGGTTACAGCCCGGGCGTGCTGCCGCGGCTTGGTTGAGCTAGCCGCCGCCACCACCGCACGCCTCGGCTCCCAGCGGAGCGCGACGCGGCGGGCGAGCCAATGACCCCTAGGGGATTTGAACCCCTGTTACCAGGATGAGAACCTGGCGTCCTGGACCGGGCTAGACGAAGGGGCCGGAGAAGGGCCAATAGTAGATGCGCGGGAGGGATCGTCAACCCGAAGGCAGGCACTGGGCCTCGGGCCATAGGCACTCTGTGGATGACGCTGATCGTCCGCCACCGGGTCGGCACAAGTGGGCGAAGTCACGACATCACAAGGTGGTGATGCGGCAGACACCGGACGTCAGACGGCGCACATGAAACGCGTTGGTTTTCTGCCCTCCACCACTGCCCGATGCCCAGCCCCCAGTGCCTTCACTCACACAATCTCAAGAATCTTGAACTTCTTGATGCCGCGCGGCGAGCGAACCGCCACCACCTCGCCCACGCGGGCCTTCATCAGGGCCTCGCCCATGGGGCTGTTGGCCGTCACTTCGGTGATCTCTTCGCTCACCGTGCCGCTGGCCTCGCCCACGAGGCGGAAGAGTTCGGCCTCGAAACGCGTGCCCTCTTCCTTCATCTTCACCGTCGCGCCGATGAACACGATGCCCGATGAACGGTGGGAATCGTCCACGATGCTCACGTCGGCAAGGCGCGTCTCTAGGCGGCGAATCTCAGCCTCTTCCATGCCCTGCTGCTCACGCGCGGCGTGGTAGTCTCCATTTTCCTTCAGGTCGCCCAGCGCTCGCGCCTCGGCGATGCGGGTGGAGATGACCGGGCGATTGGCAATGAGCGACGCGAGGCGGGCCTCGATCTGTTCGCGTTCGGCTTTGGTGACCATTTCCATGACATCTGCTCCGAATCGGCCTGCCGCGAGTCGGTGCCCGACGGCTTCCTGTGCTTGTGCGAGCCGGCACGCGCGTGTGCGGGTCTCGATCGCTCTCCCGAGTCTTGTCATACGACGAATACGCCCACCTGCGGTGCGAAAACGCCCACAAGGCCAAATGATGCCGCTGGTTTGGGGTGTGGAGAAGTTCTCTCGGCACAACGGTAGACCGACCGGTACCCATCGGCAAGGACGGCAGCGGCAGGTTTGGATGAACGGTGCCGCCCCAAGCCGCTGGGCCCCATCGCGCACGCCCTGTCCGCGTCCGCCCATTCTGCGCGATTCAGCGGTGCTTGGCCAGCGACTGGCCCTTGGCGTTGGCGCGGTCGCTCTCCTGCGCCGCGGGCGACGCTTGACGCGCCGGGACGGTGTTCGTGCCCGGTCCGGTTCCCGCCGCGCCACTCCCACCACCACCTCCCCCGCCGGGCTGGGCCGAGACATCGATCAGGATGTCGCGCGGGCTGGCGATATCCACCAGCGGCTTGCCCGCGTCGATGCGGCGGCCAAAGTCGATGCTGGTGAGCAGGAACTGCAAGCGACCGAGTTTGATCTCGGTTGAAACCTCGGCGGGCGCGAACTCGCCCGGCGCGCTGCCCCACACCACGCGGTTGCCCGCGTCGGTCACGATCTCAAGCCGCTTGCGTGCCGCGCGGCCGCTGACTGCTCCACCAGCGTCGATCGCCGCGACTTGCACGTACGCGGGGCTCACCTGCAAGTGGGCCAGCAACTTGAGCGCGGCCTGCACGTCGCCACCCAGCCACTTGTCACCCGGCTGGCCCGGCGGCGGCATGGACGGGTTCAGCACCACCCGCAGGCCCGAGGCACCGGGCTTGTAGTCCACCGGGAGGAGTTCACCCTCGCCGGAGACGAGATAGTCACGCTCGCCGTGCCGAACCACCGCCGCGGGCTCGCGCCACTCGCCGTCGATGCGAACCACGCCCTCGTGTACGCGCCGAATGGAATGGATGGATCGGAACCAGCCCGTGGCAAGCATGGCCTGGCCGCAGCGGGCCAGGGCCTCGCGGTCGAAGACATCATCGTTGAGAACGGTGGTCGCAAGAACGGTGAGCTGGTTACGGAAAGGCTCGCTCAGCCAGGTGGTTGCTGCTCCTAGGCCAGCGGTGTTGGGCATCGATGCGCCCCCGCTCGCACGCCGCAGCGGCGGCCACGAGAACTCCGGCCGCACCGGCTCGCGCACGATGGTTGCAACGGTGCGCTCCATGCGGCCGTAGGTGAAGGCCACGGTGCCCAGACCGCCCACAAAGAGCAGCGCGGTGGCAGCGAGCGATGCGCGGCGGATGCCCGCGCCGAAGGGTTGCGACTTGGACCTGCTGGAAATGGATGCCATAGAAACGGCCTCTGAGCGAGAGAATGTGCTGGAAGCGGGCATCATCGGCGAAGGGCCCCCACAAGCAAGAAAGAGCGGACCCGGCCAAGGACCGAAAGGGGCAGGGTTGGGCGGTGCGGGGTCGTATGGGGGAGGACGGATTCTCAACCACGCCGTTACTCCCTCAGGCTGCCACGGTCGGGCCACGCCTCCTGATCGGTCGGGGACGCGGCTGGCCCCAACGGCCGCGGGTCTCGCGGGGAGCGGCGGATGAGCCACACCAAGGGCCAGAGGGTCAGGGCACGCAGGATCGAACTCACCCAGAAGACCCACGAATACGCGTGCGCATCGGCGCCCAGAGTCGCCAGGAGCCAGCCGCCCGCGAGCGAACCCGCGGCGATGCACGTGGAGTTGCCCAGGTAGAAGGTGGCCATCAGGCTGGTGCGTTCCTGCGGCTTGAGATGTTCAAGGATGAGCAGGAAGGTGCCCAGCTCCCACGCGCCCCAGACCACCCCGCTGAAGGCCTGTACGCTTCCCAACCACCACAGAGACGTCGAAACGGTCCACAGCGCGCTGATGGGCACGATCCCCACGGCGCCGATGAGCAGCACGCGACGCGCGCCCACCCGCGCGGCAAGCCGCCCCATGGCCGCCAACGAGATCGACTTGGCAAAGGGCACGGCCCCGATGAGCAAGGCGTAGGTGAAGAAGTCGCGCCCGAGTTCCTTCAACACGTACGGATTCACGAACGGCGCGGAGAACTGGGCCGCCAGACTCACGCCGATCATGTACAGGATGAGCCTTGCGTCGCGCCCCTCGGAGCACTCGACCGGTGAGAACAGTCGGCCGACGAACTCGCGCGGACCGACCGACCGGTTCCCCGCTGGCAGCGGGTCGGGCTCGTGCTGATTGAACAGGTACCACCAAGAGATGCTCCGACACGCGGCCGCGACCGCGAAGAGGCAGGCGAACGTCCACAGCACCGCCCGGCGCGCCGCCTCATCCGGGAGTTTCTCCAAGGGCACGGCGCCGCTGACAAGATAGAGGCCGAAGCCCGCAACCAGAAAGCCGACCAGCGTGCCCGCTTGGAGCACGCGCTGACGGCGACCGAAGAATCGCGAGCGGCACCGGCCGGGGATGAGCGTTCCGATCCAGGTGCTCCAGGCCGCGCCGCCAGCCAACCCGCCCGCCCAGTACATGGTCGCGGCTGCAAAGACCGCCCACAGGGGCATCGACCCGCTCGCAGCGCCAATGGCGAGCGGCACGAATGAGCAGGCCTGAACCGCTACGACCGCCAGCACCCACCTCTTGTGCGACCGCAGGCGGCGCACACCGGCGAAGCCCGCAAGCTGCAGGAGCGAACCGATGACCATCGGCACCGTAGCCACCAGCCCCGAGGCCACTTCGCCAAACGCCAGCGCCAGCACAAACGCGGGCAGGTACCACTCACCCAGACCCACCATGATGCTGAACGCGCCGCCGTCGATCATCGACCGGCGCATGGTCGGCCGGGGCGAACGCTCGCCCGGAGAAATGCGCGTGGTCTTTGCGGGAGCATCCATGCTCGATCCAGCGGTCGAAACAACGGCCGACTCAGGTCCCTCGGGCAGCGTACGCGTGCGTGCGCCGGTCTCAGGGCTCCACACCCGCAATGGTCAGGGCCAGCGCGGCCTGATCTTGGCCGCTCGCCCGCAAGGCAAGCCACGCGGCCAGCACGCGCTGCCCGGGGCGGGTGCCCCCTGCACCCAGCGCCAGCCGAGACAACTCGTCCACGCCCTCGGGCGTATCCGGCGTGTGTGCGCGGGCCCGTACCAGCGTAAGCAACGACCGTGTTTCGGAGGCCCACGCCGACGCAGCACCCGCAGCCCCGGCATCAACCGCCCCTTCAGCGCTCCGGCACGCATCGGCAACGCGCTCACACGCAAGGGTGCCGCCCGCCAAGGCCGCATCCAGCAGCACGCGCAGCAGCCGCTCATCCCGTCGCTCAAACGCGCCCCGCGCGGCACGTGCAAGCTCGCTCGCACCCAGCGGGCCGTCTTGGCCAAGCATCGCTGCGGCACGCCCGGCCCGAGCAAGCGCTTCGGCATGTGCGCCGGCCGCGCTTCCCACGATGCCCCCGGGCCCGGCGCCCGCGTTCGCGCCCTCCGCGCTGCGGATAAGGCCCGCCAGCACACGCCGAACACGCGGCGCCGAATCCGCGTGTGCGCCGAGAACCGCCGTTCCCATGGTGGCACCGCCCGCGCCGCTGCCACCGCCGGAGTTGGTGTATGCGAGCGTCAGATGCTCGGCCCAGCGCACCACCGGAACACACCTCGCCATCACCGCCGACTCGGTGGCCGCCACGACCTCGTCCGCCCCACCAGAGGCGATGGCACGCAGCACCCTGCACACATACGCCGATGACTCGCGGGTGTCCGCGGCGAGTAGCTCCGCCACCACCGACGGCAGCCCGTTACGCCGCTCCAGCCCCGCGATGAGCGCACCCAACTGCAGCCGCGCCGCGTCGCCCTCGTCGTGCGCCACACGAAACAGAGACAGCCATTCGCGTGCGGCGGACCGCTGGTCCGGGTCAAGCCGCAGGATCGCCGTCGCCAGTTCGGCAACCACCAACGCGTCGCCGGAAAACCGGGCCGACCACTCTCGCAGCGCAGGCACCGCGGCATCCCAGCCGTTCGAGACGATCATGGCCAGCGCCGCAAACAACTCGTCGTGCCTGTTCTGGGCCAGCAACTGGGCCACGCGCTCGCCGGCATCGCCCAGGCGACGGGCGCCCCGACGCTGGTCGAGCAGCGCGAGCGCGGCCAAGGCACGCGGGGTGTGCTCCTCGGCGGCCACACGCTCCAGGAAGGTCGTGTCCACCGCCGCGTCGTTGATCGGCAGCCTCGCCACGATCGCCAGCGCCACCGCGGGTGGCAGGTCGGGCCAGCGGGCCAGGTCGCTCAACTGCGCCGGCTCCACGAGGCCCGCCTCCAGCGCGAGTCGCAGCACCGCGGCCTGCAACTTTGGCTCCTGCGCACGCACCAGCATCAGGTCCACACTCTTGCCCGCCGACACCTCGGAGAGCGCCACAATGGCGTGCGCCCGAAGGACAGGCGTGTCGCACAGCGCCAGTCGCGTGAACAACGGCGCAAGCGTCGGGTCTCGCAGCGAACGCAACGAACGCATCAGTTCGTCCTGCACACCCGGGTCACGATCGAGCAGCAGGGTGCGGAACTGCCGTGCCACTTCGTCCCCGCGCAACACCACACGCCGCGCCTCCTGCGGCTCCGCGTGGGCCCGTGCGCACGGCCACGGCGCCAGCGCGACGACCAATGCAAGCGATATCCATGCCCGCGGCTTCATGGGTCGGGAGTTTACGCCGCCAGGCGTACCCCGACCCGGCCGCCGCGCAGATGGGCCCGTGCCTGTTCGGCGATTTCGGCCGGCGCGGCTGTGCCTCGCCCGCCTCCCAAACGCACCGCCCGCCCCTCGGGCATCTGCCGCGTGAGCCGCTGCACCGCCGTGATGACCGTCGAGTGATTCGGCCTGCCCAACGCACGGGCGATCTCGGGATAGCTCATGCACGTCAGCTCGCGACAGAGCAGCGCGGCCAGCGAGCGAGCCAGCACCACGGCCTCGGCACGTGTCCGGCCACGAACGTCATCCTCGCCTACGCCCGTCAGTTCGCACACGCACGCGAGAATCGCCTCCGCGCGAATGGGTCGCGGCGCCGCGCCCGGCAAGCGGCGCGAAGGACCCGCGCCCGCCCTCGCGTCGGAGCCGTCATTTTCTTCCAACCCGCCCAGCGCGGCACGCACGGCCCCTGCGCTCACAAGTCCGCCGCCCGCCCCCGCCATCAACCTATGGACAGCATCGACGCGAAGCACCAGGCCTTCAATGTCGCGAACGCTCGCGGCGCCCGCGCAGGCGCGTGCCAGTTCAGTTGCTGCGCCACCGTCGAGCGTGAGCCCGCGCCGGCCCGCGAGCGATGCCACCAGCCTCGCGTGCAGCGCCGGCTCGGGCGCGGCCATCTGCACCACCAGCCCGGCGCACAACCGTGAGGCCAGCGCGGGCGAGAGCCCGGCGATGCGGCGCGGATCGACGTGGGCCGAAACCGCCACTCTCGCACCACGGGCCGCGAGCGCGTCAAGCGTGCTCACGAGCTCGGCCTGCGTGCCCGGCTTGCCGGCCAGCGTCTGCAGGTCGTCGATCACCAGCAGATCAACCGAGCGGAACGCCGCGCGAAAGCGCTCGAACCGCTTGTTCACGCACGCGCTGATAAACGCGTTGACGAACGCCTCCCCGGTCATGGATTTGACATGCCGACCGGGGAACTGCTCGCCGTACGCCCCAGCCAGGGCCATAAGCAGGTGCGTCTTGCCCACTCCGCAACCACCAGCCACGTACAACACCGGCGATGCGCCCGGTGGGTCGGCGGCGAGCCGCCGCGCCGCGTCGAGCGCGAGCGCGTTGCTGGGCGAGGCAACGAGCGCGTCGAAGCCTGCCGCCACGCCCGGCCCGGCGCGCGTGCCTGCCATGTGCTTTACGGCACGCCCGGCGCGTGCGACCGGCGCTCGTAGGGCCGCCACCATGGACCCGCCCTGCGCGCCCGGAGCAGGAGCTTCCGTCGCCACAAATCGCACCGTCGCATCTGAGCAGCCGATCTCGTCGGCCACCGCACGCCGAACCAGGTCGTGAAAACGCCGTTCCAGCAGGCGGGCCACGAAAGCGGACGCCACCGGAATGCGCACATCCGTGCCGCTGATCGCCGCGGCGAACCCCTCGGCAAAGTACCGCGCCGAATGCTCGGCGCCGAGCAACCCGCGGATTCGCTGGGCGATGCGCTCTTCGGCGGTGCCGTCCGTTGCGCGCACCGATAGCAGGGCGTTCCCGTGGGCCACGTGGACATCCTTTGGAGTGCGGGGCGAGCGGGCGCTCGTCGCAACACGTGCAGGAGACCGCACGGACCGCGCGCTTGCGAACGCGGCCCGGAGCGGACGAAGACCAGGTTTGAAGGAAAGAGTCCCTCCAACGCCGACACGGGACTCTGGCTCGCTCGGACGGGGCGGAAGAAGCACGCCGCGTGCGATGGAACCAAGCTCGTGCCGGTGGCCGGTCCGTGGCCGGGGGGAAGATAACGCGATCTTGACAAAAGGAAAGGGGCGAAGCGCGTTTTTCGCGCCGTCCACATAACGAAAACAGTGGTTTTTTACGCAGAGAGCGCGGCGCAAATCTTTCTTGTCCACACCCGCCGGCCTTCGCGCGTGCCCGGAGCGGGTAGAAACGGTGGACAGTCGCGGCCGCCCGCGAAGTTGTCTACTTCGCAGCCCGCCCGAGCGGCCGCACCACGGCCACGCGCGTCTGCACGCGCACGAACCCCGCACGCTCGTACAGGCGCAGCGCGGGCACGTTGGCCGTGTCCACCGCGCACCCGAGCTCTTCAACGCCGCCCATCGCACCCAGCCGCGCAATCGCGTATCGCAGCAACTCCGCGCCCAGCCCCTTGCCGCGCAACCGCTGCGAAACGCCAACGTACACGAGCTCGCAGTGCCGCCCGTCGGCGTTCAGATTCAGCAGCACGCAACCCTCGGGCTTGGCGTCGGGCGAGTCATCGGCCATCACCAGCCACCACCAGCGCGGATCGTACTTGCCCACAGCGCGATGCGAGTCGATCACGTCGTCGATGCTGCGCAGCCCGCACAGCGCCGGGCAATCCAGCGTCTGTTCATACGACTTGGACAGTGCATTCTTCAACCGCGCCCGTGCTTCTGCGGGCGGCAGGTCGGCCAAGGGCACCAGCGACACGCCCGCAGGATCGGCGATCCGCCCCCGTCCCGCGCGGGTCACCGTTCGCCGCATAAACGCCAGCTCCGCAAGCCGCATGAATCCCGCACGCTCGAACGCGCCCAACGCATCGGCATCGGCAGGCCCCAGAAGCGATTGTGCCAACACCACGGGCGCACCCTCCGCGACCAGCCCGCGGCACGCCGATTCGATCAACAACGCGCGCTGCGCCAGCGTGGTCCCCGCGCTCAAACGGATCAACTCGCCCGACCGCGTGCGCAGGTCGGGCGGGCCGCCCGAGAGAAACACCGCCGCCGTCCGCCCGGCCCCGCACAGCGCCAGGCACACGTTCACCGCTACCGCCGGCTCGCCCACCGGCACCGCCGCCCACAAGTGCGAAAGATCCGTACCGTCCGCCGCCGTGTTCAGCAGAAAACTCTCCACCCGCTCGGGCTCGCTCTCGGCATCAAGCAGGCGTGCCACCCCCGCTTCGCGCCGATCGGAAGAAACCCGCACGATCTCGAACGCCGGCTCAAACGGCCCGCCATCGGCGTGAGGGAGTGTCGGGTTGCCGTGGAGCGTGGCCATGACAGTCGATCGGTCTTGAGCCCGGGCGGGAACCGAGCCTGCCACCCCGGCGAACCGGGAACGGTACACTTCCCGCGTTCGCCGACACGGCGGCCTGCGTTTTCCAGCCTCTGCCGCCCAAGTCCCATCGGAAAGACCCCGTATGACCCGAATCTTGCTCTCCCTCCTTTCGCTGGCCTTGGTTCTGCCCCTCGTGGCTCTTGCGCCCGAGCCCGACGCTGTGCCCCGCCGCTGGGAGCTGGATGTGGTCTTTGGGCAGCTCCGAACCACCACGGTTGAAATCGAGGGGCAGGGCCCGCGCCCCTTCTACTACCTCACCTACAAGGCCACGAACAAGTCGGCCCGCGATCTGCTGCTCGCCCCCTCCTTCGAACTCGCCGACGGCAGCGGCAAGGTGCTCCGCTCCGGCCGCGATGTGCCTCCCGCGGCCACCGCCGCGCTCATCGACCGCCAACAGAACCCCTTCCTCAAGGACCAGATCGCGGTCCTAGGCCCGATCCTGCAAGGCCCGGAGCACGCCCGCGAGGGCCTTGTGGCTTGGCCCGCCGAAACCCTCAAGCCCGACAGCCTGTCTGTGTACGCCTCGGGCTTCAGCGGCGAGTCGGCCACCGTCGAGCCTCCCCCGGGGCCAGACGGCAAGCAGCCAGCCCCCGTCGTCCTTCGCAAGACCCGCATGCTCCGGTACGAAAAAGTGGGCGACCTGACCGGCCGCGGCGATGCGCCCATCCCCCTCGCCGAGCAGCGTTGGGTGATGCGCTAACCAGCCGGGTCTGGCTTGAAGCCGCCTTGTCATCGACCTAACCTTCCCTCCCTGCCCGGAGTGGGATCGGCTTTCGTCCGGTCCGGCCCCGGCGCGGCACCTTGCGAGTTTCGCTATGGCACACAAAAAGGGTCAGGGTTCCACCAAGAACGGCCGCGACAGCAACCCGCAATACCGCGGCGTGAAGCTGTTCGAGGGCGAAATCGCCCAGCCCGGGTCGATCATCATCCGTCAGGTGGGCACGCCCTTCAAGCCCGGCTTCCAGGTGCGGCGCGGCAAGGACGACACCCTCTACTCCATCGGCGAGGGCAAGGTGGTGTTCAACGGCCGCAAAGTCCACGTTGACCCCACCGACAAGAAGACCGCCAAGCCCTTCTGGCTCGCGTCATCCAAGAACAACTGACCGGAATGGCCTCAACGCGGTGAACCCGCGATTTTGAGTTTTCTCACGCGATCTCCGCGACCGGCCCGCTCAGGGGCAGCATCCGCGCGACCTTGATGTACCGCTGATACCGGTCGTGCATCTCCGGCCACGAGTCGCCGCCGAACTTCTCCACCACGGCGCGAGCCACCTCAAACGCCACCACGCTCTCGATCACCACGCTCGCGGCCGGCACGGCGCAGATATCCGACCGCTCGTAGTCGCTGGTGTTCGCAACCTTGGTATGCAGATTCACGCTGGGCATGCCACGCAACAGCGTGCTGATGGGCTTCATCGCCGCCCGCACCACGATCGGCGCGCCGTTGGTCATGCCACCCTCCAGCCCGCCCGCGTTGTTGCTGCTGCGCACAAACCCCAGCGTGCTCGTATCCACCTTGCCCGCGTCAAACGCGATCGGGTCGTGTACCTCGTGCCCCAGCCTGCCAGCGCAGCCAAACCCCAGCCCGATCTCCACCCCTTTGATCGCCTGCACGCCCATCACCGCCGCGGCCAGCCGCGAGTCGAGCCGGTCGCGCCAGTCCATCGTGCTCCCCAGCCCCGGCGGGCAACCGAACACGTGCGCCTCCACCACGCCCCCCACCGTCGTCTTCTCAACCTTCGCCTTGTGAATCGCCTCAATCTGCGCCGCCGTTGCCGCCGCGTCGGGGCAAGAGGTCTCGCTCGCGTCCCGCGCGGCCATCATCACCGCGAGATTCGCCTCGCTCACCTGCACGCCCGTCGCCGCGCCGTGAACCGACCGCACAAAGCCGAACACGCGAATCCCTAACCCATCCAGCACGCACCGCGCGAGCGCCCCCGCCGCCACCCGCGCCGCCGTCTCCCGCGCGCTGGCCCGCTCCAGCGTGTCGCGGCAATCGGTCGTGAGATACTTCACGCTCCCCGCCAAATCCGCGTGCCCCGGGCGCGGCGTATGCACCGGGGGCGTTTTGGCAGCGTCGTCTAGCCGCGCATCCTTGTTCACGATCCGCATCGCCACCGGCGAGGCGATGGTGCGGCCAGCCCGCGTGCCCGAGAGAAACTCGACCGTGTCGGTCTCGATTCTTTGCCGCCCGCCGCGCCCGTAGCCGCCTTGGCGGCGACGCAGCTCCGCGTTGATGGAGTCGGCGTTCACGGTGAGGCCCGCGGGCAGGCCCGACACAACCGCGAGCATGGCTGGCCCGTGAGACTCGCCAGCGGTGAGGTATGACAGCGTGCCCATGCACGGAGGTTATTCACTTTGTCCGCCGTCCACTTCACCCAGCGCGCTTCGCCCCGCACGCCGGGCACGCGCCCGACGCGGTGGGCGGGGCCTTGCTGCGGCACACGGCGCAGAGCGGGCTGGCCTTACGCTTCTCAGCCAGATCAGCCAGGTCGTAGCCCAAGGCCACCACGCCGCCACACTCGGGGCAGCGTGCCACAATCAACCCTTGCAGGTCGTAGCCACAGGTGGGGCAGGGCGTGGTGTGCGGGTCGCGGGGGGGCACGGAGGGAGCGTAGAGAGCAGGATGAGTGGTGTGATACACGCTTCCGCAGCCCCGCGCAGTGGTACACGCCGAGAACCGTTCCCCCGCGCACAAGAGCATCGCCAGTGGGTGCTGGTCTGCGCCACAGTGTTTCAGGGCCACCAAGCGGCATCCCAAGGGGTACGCGAGCAAGGTTACCCACAATCGCAGTCTCCACTTGACACAACGCCCTCGGCATGGCAGTGTGTGGTTACGGGTTCGACACACAACACTCGGACAAGGAGATGCACATGCTTCCCGCTTCCCGCTTCTCGCTTCCCGCTTCCCGCGCTGGCCGTGGCCGCGGCCATGACCGTGCCCCTCTTCGCCACTGCACGCGCTTGGGCTGACGACCCCGTGCCCGCACCCGCACCGTCGCCGTCTCCCACGCAAACCGCCATCCGCACATGGGGCTGGGAGTTCGTGCCTGTGGTTCAGGATGGCCGCGTAATCGGCTTCCAAGGTTGGCCCGAGAGCCCCGACACAACCGTCAGCGCGAACTTCACCTCCGTCTGGCTCGCTCGCAGTCAGACGAATCAGTGGACCGTCTACGGCATGCGCGGCGGCAGTCCGCAAGGCCTCTCCGTTGCCATCCTCAACGCCTTCGGCGATGATGTGCTGGATGCCGCTCTCACCGGCCCGCCCGAGGGCAACGACCCGCTCTCGGCAGGCGAAGCCGTTCCGTTGGTTCTGGGCCTGCCTGCGGACGATCCGCTCGTGGGCGTGCTGCCTCCCTGCCCCGCCGGGCCTACCCCGTGAACCTGACGAAGCCTCAGCCTGTGCGGCAACTCTTAGACGTGCTGCTGTGCTTGGCCATCCTTGTCGCGGCGGTGCGACTACTCTGTGCCGCACCTTTCCTGATCCCTCATCGCCAGCTATCTCTCGCTGCCTATGTAGCCGCGCCCGCCATCGTTTCGTTGCTGCCGCGCGGCTCGTTGCACTGGGAGCCTGCGGAGGGTTCGCCGCCGAAATCAAGCGAAGCCAGCAAGGCCGCGCACGTGTCGTCCAACCTGCCTTCGCCTGCCACCGCCGATCCTGTCGCGGGATGGAAGGCGTGGAAGGAGGGCAGACCCGGGAGTGTTGCGCCATGGACTGTGTGGGAGAACGCGGTGCCTGCCGACATGGCTTCATGGATTGCGTGGCGAGATGTCGCCACAGAGAACGATGGCACGCGGCTGATGTCCCATCTGTCTGGGTGGCGTGCTACTGCCTTGCTCGTGATCCTCCACCTGGTCGAGACGCTCGGTGTCGTCACGGTGGTCCGGCTCTTGCCGCGCCCGGTCTTGCCAGCCTCGCTCGTCGGCACGGGGTGGGCATTTCGCCGCGTGTGCTCACACACGGCGATGCTGTCGGGTGGCCTTGCTGTGCCGTTGTTCGCCCTGGGCGCGGCGGTTTACTGGGGCTGGCAAGAAATCTCACAGACCCCGGCCGCCTGGCAGCCGCCGTACTTCCCTACTCGCTTCGGTCCTCTGGCGTTCGGCCTGGTCTGGGTCGGCACGGCGCTCATCTACCTCCGCCTCCAGGTCGCGATCATCCGCCGCCTGCTCACCCGCGCCGTCGCCCGCCTCGATGCCGACACCCTCCACTGCGGCCGCTGTGGCTACGCGCGCGCGCCGGCCGGTGTGCGCTGCCCCGAGTGCGGCTGGACGTACAGCACGACTGAACGTTACACGCCGCGTCTGCTGCGCTGGCCGCGCGGCCGAGTCGGTCGCACAGCGCTCGAAGCAGCCTTCTGGTCGCTCGTCGTGTTCCTCCTCAACGCTCCCTACACACTCGCCCTTGCCTGCCGCTTCATGCCCGACTCGTGGGAGCGCACGCTGGCACCCTGGCTGAACCACTACGTGTAGATGCCAACCCGTGCCGTGGCATAGGCCCGTGCCGTGGTACACGGGCGGTCGCGCCAGCGACCGGCGTGTACCACGCACACACCCGCCCACCCCTGCACGTCGCACGGCCGCGCTGCGCCTCGTCCGTACAACGGCACGGCCCCGTTCTACTGTGCCCCCCATGCCCGGCACGCTCCCCATCCGCCAGCACGACCTCGTCATCTGCGATATCGACGGCTGCCTCACCCCCGAGGCCAGCACGCCCTTTGACCTCGCCAACCTCGCCCTCATCGCCCAGCACAACCGCCTCGCCCACGAGCGCGGCGACCGCCCCACGCTCACCGTGTGCAGCGGCCGCCCCCAGCCCTTCGCCGAGGCCATCTGCCGCCTGCTGCACAACACCACCACGCCCTGCATCTGCGAGAACGGGGCGTGGGCCTATCACCCCGGCACCAACACCTACACGCTCGACCCCGCCATTACAGATGCCCACCTCCACGCGGTGCATGAACTGAGCGAGTGGGCCCACGCTGCGTTCGCGCCGCTCGGCGTTACCGAGCAGCCGGGCAAGACCGCAAGCGTCACCCTCTGGCACCCCGACACAGCCCTGCTCCGCGACCGCATCTTTCCCGCCGTTGCAGCCGAGGTTGCCCGCCGCGGCGGCGAAACCGGCTCGTGGCCGTTCCGCGTTTCCATGACCTGGCTCTACATCAACTGCGACCTCGCCCACATCAACAAGGGCACCGCCCTCGACCGCCTGCTGCCTTCGCTGCGCCTGCCCAAGGCCCGCCTCGCAGGGATCGGCGACACCGCCGGCGACAAGTTCATCGCCGATCGCGTGTCGTGGTTTGCCTGCCCCGCCAACGCCAGCCCGCAGATCCGCGAGCACGCCCACTACGTGTCGCCCCACGCAGAGGCCGCGGGCGTGGTGGATATTCTCGCGCGGCTGGTTGGGTGAGCGTCGGCCCGCAGCGACCGAGCGTCACCACCACGAGTGCAGCGCGGACAATGGGTTCGTGAAGTCGTCGGTCCAAGCCTCGCTGTCGGAACGAGCGGCGTGAACCTCGGACCACTGGCCGGGCTGAAAGCAGGGCTCCAGCGATTCATAACGCTCGCTCACAGCCATCCACACCGAGAGAATCTTGCCGCCAGCCGCCTGGTCGGGCGAGACCGCCGCGTCACGCCAGAACATGGTGTGAAGTCCCGTGTCGCGGGCCAGAGCACCCAGCGGCGTGGTGAGCGTGAAGAAGCGGTTGGAGATGTGGATCGCGATGATCCCGCCCGGCTTGAGCTTGATGCGGTACAGGTCAAAGGCCTCGCGCGTGAGCAAGTGCGTCGGTACCGCATCCGCACTGAAGGCATCCAGCACGATCATGTCGAACTCACCGTCGCGGGCCCCACGCAGGCTCAGGCGTGCATCGCCCATCACCACGTCGATTGTTCCACGAGCCTTGGGAACATACGTGAACAGGCGCGGATCGGTGGCAATGCGGCGGACCTCGGGGTCGATCTCGTAGAACGCGAAGCGGTCACCCGCGCGGCTGTACGCGGCCAGGGCACCCCCGCCCATACCCACCAGCCCCACATTCAGTGATCCGGGGTGCCTGTGCAACGCGGCGAACACCTGCCCGATCGGGCCCGACGGGTGGTAGTAGGCCTGCGGCACCATCTCCAGCGCCGGCCGCTCAGATTGCACCGTGTGCTTGGTCGTGCCGTGAGAGAGTGTCCGCAGCATGAGCGATGCCTCGCGGTTCACGACATGTACACCGTAATACGTCCGCGAACGATGGAGCACATCAACGAAGGCCCAGTGACTCCGCTCCGCGGCGACGAACAAGGCGAGCACGCCCAATCCCAGCCGCAGCGGCCTGTTCACGAAAAACAGGCACGCCAGTATCGGCACGCCCACCTCGAGCATCGGCCGCTCGAAGTCGGTGGGCAGTTGGTAGACCCTACCGATGGCAAAGCACAGCCCGCAGAGCAGGAAGAGCAACACCGGCAACGCGGCATCAAGCCCCGTCCGCCACCAACTCGTGCCATCGCTGGCACGAAGGAACCGCACCCCCGGGACCGTCAGGCCCCGTGCGCCCAGTGCCAGCACCATCGCGATGGCGATCGGGTACTCCCACACCGCCGAAAAGACCAGCGGCGACAGCAGCGCGTTGAACGCCCCTCCCAGCACACCGCCCACCGCGATGAGCAGGTAGAACTCGGTCAGGTGCGTGGCGGGCGGGCGTTTCTCATACAGACGCGAATGGGCGGCGATCGAGCCCAGTAGCACGAGGCCGACATGCAGCCCCAGGATCAGCAGCAAGGCGTTGGAAACGGCGGCGACGGTGGTGGCGACCATGACCGCTCCCGCAACCAGCACGGCAAGCGGTGGCAATGCGAGGCAGCTCAATCGCGCAACGACGCGCCCCCGGACAGAAAACGACACCATGAACGACGCGATGTACGCCGTCAGCGGGAGCGTCCACAGCAGGGGAAAGGAGCCCACATCCGTCGAGATGTACTGCGTCGCGCCCAGCGTGAGACTGGATGGCCCAAACGCCAGAGCAACCCACCACACGCGGTCACGCCACCCCGGGCCGCTGCCCTGCTTCACAACTGAACTGCGCCCGGCGGGTGTCCCGCAAGACGCATCTGGCTCTGTGTGGCTACGGACAACCGCTATACCGCCACACACCAGGGCCAACACGGCATATACCGCATACGCCCCGGCCCACGCCCGTCCTTGCTGGCTGAGCGGAATCAGGCGTTCGACCGCGAACGGATAACCCAGAAGCCCGACCAGGCTGCCCGCGTTGCTGGCCGAGTAAAGAAAGTACGGGTCGTGCGCATCGCTCGCGCTCGTGCGGCTGTACCAGGCCTGCACCAAGGGCCCGGTCGTGGCCATCACCGCCGCGGGCAGCAACGCCATGCCGGCAAGTGCGCCAAGCAGGGGCCACACCGGTTGCACCCCCGTCGCGGGCACGAACCCTGCGGGAAGCACCAACGGCAGCGACAGCACCGGCGCACCCAGCACCAGCGCGTGGATCAACAGTCTCGCAGCGTTCCATGTGCCCGCGCGAGGCGGCCCGCTTGTGCGACCGGCGATGAGGTGCGCGTACGCGTACCCGATGAGCAGCGTGCCCTGAAAGAACACCATGCAGGTGTTCCACACCAGGGACGACCCGCCGAACACCGGCAGCATCAACTTGGCCACCATCGGCTGCACCAGAAACAGCAGGGCCGCGCCGAGGAAGATCGTGATCGAAAAGAGCCACTTCATGCGTCGTGGAGCGTAGCGGATTGCCGGCCGCTCACACAATCAGCATCGCATCGCCGTATGAATAGAACCGGTAGCCGCGCTCGATCGCCGCGCCATACTGGGCTCGCAGGCTCCCCACACCGCCCGCCCCGCTGCCTGCTCCGCCCCCGCCGCTCCCCGCTTCAAGAAACGATCCCACCATGGCCATCAGCGTGCTGCGCGGCAGGTGAAAGTTCGTCATCAATCCATCCACATTCCGCCACCGGTGCCCGGGCGTGATCAGGATGTTCGTCCACTTCTCCATCGCCCCACCTTCTGTTCCGCTCTCAGCACCTCGCCCGTGGCCGCGCTCGCTCTCGCGCGCGAGCAGATCGGGGAACGATTCGAGCGTGCGTGCGCTCGTGGTGCCCACTGCGATGATCCGTCCGCCCGCGGCACGGGCTTCCATCATCAGCCGTCGCGTCGCCTCGGGCACGCAGCACCACTCCGCGTGCATCGCGTGCTGCTCCACAAACTCCGCCTCCACCGGCTTGAACGTGCCCGTCCCCACGTGCAGCGAGACTTCCGCCCGATGCACGCCCATCGCCTCCAGCCGCGCCAGCAACTCGGGCGTGAAGTGCAGCCCCGCCGTCGGCGCGGCCACGCTCCCCGCCTGATCGTGCCGCGCGTACACCGTCTGGTACGCCGCGGGGTCATCCGGCGCGGTCTCGGGCTCGGCGTGCTGACGCCTTGCCGCACGGATGTAGGGCGGAATGGGCGGCAGGCCGATGCGTTCAAGCAGGGCCACGCTTGACTCGCCCTCGCCCGCGGCCACCACGCGCACAAGCCATGCCGCGTCGCCGTTACCCATGCCAGCGTCAGCCCCCCCACCGCCGCCGCGTTGAACCAGTTCGAGCTCCACGCCCGAGGCCTCTCCCGCCGCGGTATGCAGCGCGAGCCGCACGCCGGGCTTGAGGCGGCGGGCCTTGAGCAGGCACCGCCAGTGCAACCCGTCGCCAGTGCCCGCATCCGCAAGGTACAGCCCCTCAGCCTGCCCGCGGGTGTCGGCACGAATCCCCACGAACCGCGCCGGAAGCACCCGCGTGGTGTTCACCACCAGCAGATCGCCCGCTCGCAAGAACGAAGGCAGATCGCGCACGTGCCCGTGCGCCCGAACACCTGGCGCGGGCCCCCGATCCACCACCATCAGCCGCGCCGCATCGCGCGGCATCGCCGGGTGGGTAGCCACGCTAGCCTGCGGCAGTTCATAGTCAAGGTCGCTGGTCCGAAGCACGGGGGCATCGTTGGCGTGTCCACGCCGGGCAACAGCCGTCATAAACGGATCGCGCAGGATCGGCCCAACGCGGTCCGTGCCCTGACCATCGCCGGTCCCGCCGCGCACGCCCCCTTCTTATCGGCCTCTCGCCACCAGCGGCCGCTCCGCACCCGCGCGGCACGCTTCTCGCATTGCGTCTGGCGTGCGCATCAACGACATCGTCAACCTGTTGATCCCGCCCCAGCCACTCTCGCGTGTGCGTTCAGCCGGAGCCGCCACCGGCGATGCCAATGGCGGTAGCGCACGCCAACTGCTCGCGCTCACCAATCTGGTCACGCAAGGCCTCACCGGCGGCGACACCGCCGCGGCATCCGATCAGGCATCGTTCTCGCCCGACGCGCTCAGCCGGGCGGGTTCGGCCGGCGCAGGCAGCGACAACCCCGGAGTGATCGAAACGACCACAGGCGGCAGTTCTGGCGACACCAACGGCCCCGATCTGGGCGGCATCACCGAAAACTACATCCGCCGGCGCGCGATCCTCACCTACTCGCTCCCGGCAGTTGGCCCCAACGGCGCGGCCATCAGCCTCACGTTCGATATCGAGGCCTCCCAGCGCACCACGCGGTTCTTCGGCCCCAGCGGCCAGCAGCTCGACAAGGTCGCCTGAGGCTGCCCGCACGAACGTTCGGTGTGTGTCGGGTTTCGGGCGTGATGCGGACGCGACGTGCACGACCGCAGCCAACCTTGCCCACGCCAGTCGCCACGCCGGGTACACTGCCAACTGAACACCGATAGAGCCCGCTGGCCTCCGCCACCCGGGCCGTTCAGGAGGCTCTCGCCATGGCCGGTGCCGCCCCGATCGCTCCCACCCTCCCCGCCGACATCCGCAACCTGGTGCTCACCGGGCACACCGGCTGCGGCAAGACCACCCTCATCGAGCGTCTGCTCGCCCAGACAAAGGCGATACCCAAGATGGGCTCGGTCGGCGAGGGCAACACCGTTTGCGACTACGAGGCCGAGGCCAAGCACCACAAGCACAGCCTCTCCTCAGCCCTTGCCCACGCGCGCTTCAACGGCAAGCTCCTCAACCTGATCGACACCCCCGGCGCGGGCGACTTCTTCGGCCATGTGGTCAGCGTGCTCTCCGCGGCCGAGATGGTGGCCGTGGTGGTCGATGCGGGCAAGGGCGTGGAAGTCACCACCCGCCGCGTGATGAAGATCGCCGCCGAACTGGGCCTGCCGCGCCTGATCATCGTCAACAAGATCGACCACGACTGCGACCTTCCCAGCCTGCTCGACGACATCCACGAGAGTTTCGGCTCCGAGTGCATCCCCATCAACCTGCCGATCAAGGGCAACACCGATGTGATCGATGCCTTCGACCACGACCACGCCGAGAAGGGTGCCGAACCGAACCTCATGACCGTGGAGGATGCCCACACCCACATCTACGAGCAGATCGTGGAGATGGACGAATCCCTCACCGCCGAGTACTTCGAGAAGGGCGACAAGCTCGACCCAGTCAAAGTCCACGCGGCCATGGAGTCGGCCCTTCGCGCCGGACACCTCATCCCCGTCTGCTTCTGCTCCGCCAAGAGCGGCGCGGGCATCGACGACCTGCTCCACATCATCGTGGCCCAGTGCCCCAGCCCCTTGGAGTGCGTGCCCCCGCACGTCACCCTGCGCGCCAGCGACGGCACGGAGCAGATGTTCGAGCCCGCCGTTGCCAACGCCGATGCCCCGACCGTGGCCCACGTCTTCAAGGTGATCAACGACCCGTTCATGGGCAAGCTCAGCGTGCTGCGCGTGCTGCAGGGCACCCTGCGCAACAAAACCGAACTCTACCACGGCGACAGCAAGAAGCCCGTGCGCGTCGGGCACCTCTTCAAGCTGCAGGGCAAAGAGCACGCCGAGACCGAGGCCCTCAACGCGGGCGACATCGGCGTGATCCCAAAGGTTGACGAGCTGCGCTTCAACTCGGTGCTGCACGCCGATCCCAACCAGCACTTCAGCCCGCCGAAACTCCCCATACCCAAGCCGCTCTTTGGCATGGCGGTGGAGCTCAAGAACCCCGCCGATGAAGTCAAGTTCTCCAGCGTGGTCCACAAGATGGCGGAAGAAGACCCCTGCTTCACCATGGAGCGCGTCGCCGCCACCGGCCAGACCGTGATGCGCGGCCTGGGCGAACTCCACCTGCGCCTCATGCTCGAGCGCCTCAAGACCCGCTCCAACATCGAGCTCGACACCAAGCCCACCAAGGTGGCGTACAAAGAAACCATCCTCATCAAGGCCGACGGCCACCACCGCCACCGCAAGCAGACCGGCGGCGCGGGCCAGTTTGGCGAGGTCTACATGCGTGTGGAGCCCCTGCCGCCCGACCACCCCGAGGGCTTCGAGTTCGTCAACGACACCGTCGGCGGCAGCGTGCCCAAGCAGTTCATGCCCGCCATAGAGAAGGGTGTGCGCCAGGTGCTCGCCACCGGCGCGTTCGCGGGCTTCCCCATGTTCGGCGTGCGTGTCGCCGTCACCGACGGCAAGCACCACCCGGTAGACAGCAAAGAAGTCGCCTTCGTCGCCGCGGGCAAGAAGGCCTTTATCGACGCCGTCTCCAAGGCCCGTCCCGCGCTCCTCGAGCCCTTCGTCTCCATCGAGGTCACCGCGCCCGCCGGCAGCATGGGTGATATCACCGCCGACCTCGCCGGCACCAAGCGCGGCCGCGTACAAGGCAGCGATGTCATCCCCGGCAACCAGTGCATCATCCGCGCCGTCGTGCCCTTGGCCGAACTGGGGTCGTTCTCCAACGAGCTCAAGAGCATCACGGGCGGCCAGGGCACCTTCTCGATGGAATACAGCCACGACGACTACACCCCGGCCAGCATCCAGGCCCAGATCGTGGCCGCATACAAGCCCCACCACGACGAAGATTGATCTATTCTGCACGCGGGGTTGCCCATGGGGCCTTGCTTTTGCCGCGTAGACATGGTCTAATCAACCGTCGACCATCACCGGTTTCCCCTCTCGGAGTTGCCCATGGCCGGTTCGTCTGGATCACGCTCTGTCGGCCTCGCCCTCTTGCTTCTGGGCGGCGGAGCGGCGGTCTATGCCGCGTGGTCGCTGGGCGGCTACGCCGCACCCGCCACCGTCCAGGCCTCCGCCGGCGGCAGCGCCACCCGCCTGCACGAGGCGGCCTCACGGGGCGATGCCGAGGCTGTCAAACGCGAGCTGGCCGCGGGTGCCGATGTGAACGCACGCCAAGCCGAGGTTGGCCCGGACAAGGGCCTCACCCCCCTGCTCGTGGCGATCCGGGCCGGACAATCCGCCGCTGCGATCGCGCTGGTTGACGGCAAGGCCAACGTGAATGTTCCCGCCAGCGATGGCGACACGCCCCTGATGGCCGCCGCGCAGGCGGGCGACACACCCCTGATTCGCAAGCTCCTCGAAGCGGGCGCCAACCCCAACGCGCGCAACGAGGCCGGCATGACGGCCCTCATGCTCGCCAGCACGCGCGGCTCGGTCGACTGCATGCAAGCCATCGTCGCCGCCGGTGCCGACATCGAAAGCCGAAGCAAGTGGCGCGAAACGGCCCTCATGATCGCCGCTCGCACGGGCGACTCGGCCTCGCTCACCGTGCTGCTCAACGCTGGCGCGAGCGTGGATGCCATGAACCTCGACAACCAGAGCGGCCTCGCCCTGGCCGTGGCGGGCGGAGCATCGCCCGAAGTGCTCGGCCTGCTCATCGGGCGCGGCGCCAAGATCGACGCCTCCGACAACGAGGGGGTCACGCCCCTCATGAAGGCCGCCGAACTCGGCAACACCAACGCCGTCAAGGCCCTGCTCACCGCCGGCGCATCCAAAGCCGCCAAAGACCGGCGCGGCTGGAACGCCTCGCAATGGGCCGCCAACCGCGGCGACGATGTCGGCAAAGAGATCGTCGGCCTCGCTGGCGAACCCTCCGGCGGCAAGCCCTGACCGCGCCGGGCGGGGTAGCATCGTGCATGACCGAAATACCGGGCACGCCGCAAACCAAGGCCACCAAACTCACCTACGGCAGCTACCTGCACGTGCCCGAGCTGCTCACGCTGCAGCGGCCGGTGTCGCAGCCGTCGCACCACGACGAGCTGCTCTTCATCATCAGCCACCAGGTCTACGAACTCTGGTTCAAGCAGATGCTCTGCGAGCTGGAGTCGATCTGCACGTACCTCGACCAAGACCAGCCGCTGCGTGCCGCGCAGCTGTTCGAGCGCGTCTTCAAGATTCAGCACCTGCTGGTCGAGCAGATCCCCCTGCTGGAAACCATGTTCTCCAGTGAGTTCGTGCGCTTCCGCGACAACCTCCGCCCCGCCAGCGGCTTCCAGAGCGTGCAGTTCCGCCAGCTCGAGTTCCTCATCGGCGCCAAAAACCCCCGCATCCTCGAACTCGTTGGTGATGATGACGCGGCCAAGGGGGCCATGACGGCGTACCTCTCTCGCCCCACACCCTACGACCACTTCATCCACCACCTCGCCCGTGAAGACGGCAAGGTGTTCGACATCCCCCCCGCCGCGCTGGCGCGCGACACCAGCAAGCCGCACGAGCCCGATGAAGCGCTGGTACACGCCCTGGTCGGGCTGTACCGCCGCCAGACAGAGAACCACAAGGGCGAGCGTTACTACGCGCAGTTCCGCGTCGCCGAGCACCTGCTCGAGTTCGAGGAGCGCCTCGCCATCTGGCGTTTCCACCACGTCAAAATGGTCGAACGCATGATCGGCTTCGGCTCCGGCACCGGCGGCTCCAGCGGTGCCAAGTACCTCGCCGCCACGCTCAACATCCGCCTTTACCCAGACCTCTGGACCGTCCGCGACCGGCTGGGCGTCGCGTGATCGGGCTGTTCCACACCCTGCCGCACGCTCACCGGGACGCGACGGTGCTAGGCTCTGCTCTATGAATCGCCTGTGCAACGCGGGCAGCGTGTCCATCGGCGCGGACAAACCGCTGGCGATCATCGCCGGGCCCTGCGTGCTCGAATCGCTCGAACTCGGCACCCTCATCGGCAGGCACCTTCACGCCCTGTGCCGCGAGCTGGGCCTCTCGTACATCTTCAAGGCCAGCTACGACAAGGCCAACCGCTCCAGCATCAACTCGCCGCGCGGCCCCGGCCTTGAGCGCGGCGTGGCATGGCTCGAAGAAATCGGCCAAGACCTGGGCGTGCCCGTCACCACCGATATCCACGAGCCCGGCCACGCACCGGTCGTGGCAGGCCATGTAGACCTCTTGCAGATTCCGGCGTTCCTCTGCCGCCAGACCGACCTGCTCGTTGCCGCGGGCGCGGCGGCATCGGGCCGCGGGCGCGGCGTGAACGTGAAGAAGGGCCAGTTCATGAGCCCGCGCGAAATGGCCGGGGCGGTCAAGAAGCTCTCCGAGGCCGGCTGCAGCAACGTGATGCTCACCGAGCGCGGCACGTTTTTCGGCTACGGCCGCCTCGTCAACGATTTCGTCGGCGTGGCCGACATGATGGAACTCCGCCACAAAGCCGCCGATGCCCGCCCCGTGCCCGTGTGCTTCGACTGCACCCACAGCACCCAGCACCCCGGCGACGGTTCGGGCGGCGAGATCACCGGCGGGCGCGCCGAGCGCGCCCCCGCGCTGGCACGCGCGGCCACCGCGCTGGGCGTTCACGCGCTCTTCCTTGAGTGCCACCCCGACCCTTCCGCCGCGCTCTCCGATGCCGCGACCATGATCCCGCTCAGCCGCATGGAGGCGGTGCTGCGCAGTGTGGCGAGTATCCGCAAGGCGATTGAGGGCACTCCCCTGCCATGAACCCCGGCCCGACACCCATGCTTCTGCTGGCACAAGCAGCCGGCCGTAACCCGCTCCAACCCTTTGCCGGAGCCCTGCTTCTTGGCGTGTTTATCGCGGTCGTGGTCATGGCCCTTGTGAGTACGCGGCGGGCACGAAAGGCCCGCCATGAAGGGTTGAGTCAGGCCCTCATTGCCCTCGGCTTCACGCCCACCATCTCGCCGCCCAAGGCCAGCAGGCCCGCGCTTTTCGTGCCCTTCGCCGGCGCGCCCGAGTTGAGCCACGGAGCCAAGGGCCTCCAGTGGGCCGCGTCCGGCACGATCGAAGGTGTCCGCGTGGATATCTGCGAGCACATGCACATGCGCAGCACGGGTAAGAGTGCGCACCCGGTCTACTACACGGCGGCCGCGGTGGAGTGCCCGGCCCCGTGGCCCGCGCTCGCGCTCACTCGTGAGCACTGGGGGCACGCCATCGCCGAGATGCTGGGTCAGCGCGATGTGAAACTCGATTCCGACGAGTTCAACAAGCGCTGGCGCGTCCACTCCAAAGATGCCGACTTTGCCCTGCTCTTCCTCTCGCCACAGACCCAGGAGTGGCTGAAGGATGCCCCAAAGAACGAGGCGTGGCGGCTGGGGGCCGGGCGGCTGGTGTGCGTGTGGTCCGGCAACATCAAGCCCGAAGCCGCGGCGGCGCTCGCGGCGCGCCCGGTCGCGTTGCTCGCGCTGGCCCCGCCCGAACTCGCCGCGTGGGGAAGCCCATCAGCCGCCTGAGCGGCGCGGGGAGCCCGCCTCAGTACGGCACTTCCTCAAGCATCAGGATGCGCGGCTTCTGCCCCAGCGTGACCACGTTGGAACGGTCCACCACCATCACGAATCGCCGCGCCAGGCTGGGGGTCATCGGGTCGGTGGGTTGCAGACCCTCCACATCCGTCCGCCTGTAGCCGTGCAGCACAAACCAGACGCAGAACAGATCGCTGCGCACGCTGACGGTGTTGGCCACCGCGTCGGCGATCACCTTGTCGCGGTCAGGCTGCGGCGGTGAACTCACGCCGATGGAGAGTTGTGGCCCCGTGCTCGCAGTTCGCGTCAGCCGCGTGCCAAAGCCCGAGATGGGCCGGTTGGTGGTGGCCGGCGGGGGCAGCGGCTCAGCGGTGAACGCCATCGGCAGCATCGGCGCGGCACGCTGGTTCACCACCGGGTCGCGCGCGAAACGATCCATGCTCGACGATTGGAGCGCGAACGCGGCCGTCCCTGCTGGGGCCAGGCTGCCAACCAAGGCCCCGCCGTCCGTGACCGGTGCATCAAGCCCATAACGCACCGAGAGCAACTCGCCCACACCCGCAAACCCCGGTGCCTCGCGGGCCAGCGGGTGCTGTGTCCACACGGCGCGCCCGGCCGGACGCAGGGTCTGCGCGTTGGGAACCGCGAGGGGCGCGGTTTGCACACTGTCATCACGGAAGTTGGCAAACACCGGCAACAGCGTGCCCGTGGGCTCCCCGATCGGCTTGCCGTCAACCGCGCTCACGTACGGCCGCAAGCGGACCGCGCTCTTGTCGCGATACGCGGCGACCATCGCCGCGGTGTCCCACGGCACCACCGCCGGGTCAAACCACGGCAGCGTGTTGGCGTTGTCGACAAAGCCCACATGGGCAGGCCACGCTCCGGGATTCGCGGCGCTGAAGCCGATCGCAAAGTCCGGCGAGAGCATGGGCAAGAGCCGCAGCACTTCCAGCGGCGCGGTGTTGATGTTCACCACGCCCGGCGTCGCGCTCGTGAGCGTGCCCGCGCGCGACAGCGTGCCGAAGCGGTCAAGGAGCCCCAACGCCAGAGGTTGCATCTGGTTGCGCGGCAGCGAAGCCGCGCCGTCAAACGTGCGCGTGCCCGTTGCGGTGTCCAGAAACGGGAAGAACGCATCGGTGCGCAGCTTGCCGCGTGTGAGCACGGGCTCAACCTCAACACTTCCGCCCGCGCTGCGCAGGCCCGCGAAGGCGTAGTCGGGGCTGGTGACGCTCTCCGCCGCGTCGAAGCCCATGGCCAGAGCCGCGGCCTCGGACAAGGTGGTCCACTGCACGTTGAGTTGCACCTTGTCGCCGTAGTCGGCGAGCGGCCCCGCCGTGCCCATCAGGGCCTCGGGGTCGTTGTACGG